>Ga0193753_10001145_pt1 | contig 23204 bp, 19 predicted proteins | sample H1c2metaG_FD_144925 | JGI IMG/M metagenome (GOLD analysis project Ga0193753, IMG submission 144925) | Soil microbial communities from a riparian zone of the East river system, Colorado, United States - H1c2 | ecosystem: Environmental > Terrestrial > Soil > Riparian zone | place: USA: East... | reverse complement strand
CTACCTTCCTAGGAGTTAGGGCTATTGACGCAGATGGGTCTGACGAGGTTGTCCTCTGCGCTTTTATCCGCAATGCCGGGCGCCGGAATTTAGAGCTACTCTTCCACGACGACTAGCTTGTGTCCAGCTTTCGCCCAAGCGTCGACGTCACCCAGCAAGAGCCGGATTTTCTTGAAGCCTGCCTTTTTAAGGTGCTTCGCCGCCAAGGCGGCGGTTGCTTCGTTGGGACAGGCGCAATAAACCACAATTTCCGTGTCGCGGTCGTGATGCTCAAGCGTGGGGTGCATATCCTCTGGGTGAGCTGCGATGGCGCCAGGAATCACTCCGCCCGCACGCGCTTGGCGTGAGCAAACGTCAAAGAGAATGGACTTTTTTTCGTTATTGAGCAGGCTCACCAATTCATCGACGGTGATCCTGTCCATGCGAAGCTCGCGGATGAACAGCATCCGTTCCCGGTGGCGAAATGCGCCTCACTCTGTCGATGCCTACCTTGACGAGTGGGACATCTGCGCACAATCCTTATATCCCCGGGAGCGATCCGGCTTTTGCTGTTTGACGCACAGGAACAGGACTACGCGTCACAGATCCGATAGCAGGCCACGTTCCGCCGCACCGCGCGCCAGCAGGATTTCGTCGGAAATCACGGTGACGAAATCAAACCCCTTCTGAACCATTGCGCGCGCATATTCCGCCGAAGCGCAGTGCATGCCGGCGCGCAGCCCCGCCCGCTTGGCGCCAGACAGTATGCGGTCCACGGCCGCCATCACGACGGGGTCGCTCTGATTCTGCAGGGGCTTGCGGCCAAGCGCCAGACCCAGATCGCTGGGTCCGATATAGAGCATGTCCAATCGGGGCACCGCTGCGATCGCATCCAGATTTTCCAGCCCGGCGGCGCTTTCGATTTGCACGATCGTCACGATCGTTTCGTTCGCATGTTCGGGATAGTCCTTGCCGCCATACAGCAGGCCGCGCTTGGGGCCGAAGCTCCGATAGCCGGCTGGCGGATAATGACAGGCCCGGACAAAGCGCTCGCATTCCTCCGGCGTGTCGACGCCGGGACAGATGACGCCATAGGCCCCCGCATCCAATGCCCGCATCACATCGCCGGGTGCATTCCACGCCACCCTCATCAGGGGCACCGTATCGGTCGTCGAAATGGCGGCGAACATAGCGCACATCGCCGTGAAGTCGCTGTGGCCATGCTGCAGATCTACGGTCAGGCTATGCCAGCCCTGATGCGCCAGCATCTCGGCCGCCAGGGTGCCCGGCAGTGTAATCCAGCAGTTCAGCGCCGGCTTTCCGGCGGCCCAGAGTTCCCGCAAGCGATTGGCGCGCATTCAATCCTCCTGCCAGATCACGCCTTGGTCGGCGCCCTTACCAGGAAGATATAGCTCAGGATGCCGCAAGCCAGGAAGAAAAGCACCATCTCCATGGCCGCCGCATAGCCGCCTGTGCGCTGCACCAGCCAGCCCGTGATGATGGGTGCCACGATTCCGGCCACGCTGGCGGCGCAGTTTTGAATGCCAACGATGCGGCCCGTCTTGCTGCCGGGGATCAGTGTCTGGGTCAGCGCCCAGTAGTTGGCGGTCGCTAGCCCCAGTCCGCTGAGCGAGAAAATCGACACGATCAGCGCCATGTTCAGCGATTGCAACAGCGGACTGAAGACCTCGGTCGAAGCCAGGACGAAGCCCGCAATGGTGAAGGCCTTACGCACGAAAATCGCGTCGCTGCCGCGCTCGATAATCCAGTCGGCTGCCAGTCCGCCGACAATCGACATCACGGCCATGCCGGCAAAGCTGAAGGTCGTATAGAAACCGCTGGCGCTCAGCGACAGCCCGCGCGCCTCCTGCAGATAGGCCGGCATCCAGGTCATGCAGAAATACACGAAATACATGTAGGAGAATGTGCCGATGATCACGCCCGGCAGGATCGGGCTGGTCAACAGCTTGCTCATCGGCGTGTCCGGCGCCGTTGTCGCCGTAGCCGCCGGCACAACACTGCCACCATCGTTCTTGGCCAGGAAAAGCCAGGGCAGCAGCCAGACTAGGCCGGCAATGCCCAGGATAAGAAACATGGCGCGCCAGCCATAAGACTGGATCAGCAGCGCCGACAGCGTCGCGCCAATCGCAGGTCCGAATTTTGACCCGGACATGTAGATGCCGATGGCAATGCCGCGGCGCTGCTCGTTGATGTGATAACGGATCCAGCGCATGCTGGCCGGATGCATCAGGGCTTCACCCACACCCAGAAGCAGGCGCACGGCGAACAGCGTCTCGAAACCGGTGGTAAAGGCCGTGAAAGCCGTTAGGCAACTCCAGACCGCGAAGCAGATTGCCAACGGATATTTTGCGCCATACCTGTCCACCACCCAGCCGGCCGGAATCTGCAGGGCAGCGTAGGACCAGAAGAAGGCGGAATTGACCAGACCGCGTTCGGTATTGCTGATCTGGAAAAAGCGTTTGAAGGTGGGATCGATTACCGCAAAGGACAGGTTGACCCGGTCGACATAGGCGATGATGCAGCCCAGCGCGAGCAGCCAGACGCCGATCCAGATGGAAGCGCCCAGCTTTGTGGGCGCCCTGGCCATTCCGCTGCCAGCGATCGTCACACGTCACCCCACCATTTTTCGCCGGGCGCCAGATGCGCCGAAACGACTTCGCGATTGAGTTCGGTGCCGCAGCCGGGCTTGTCGCTGACCTTGACGAAGCCGTCCTTGACATAGGGACCATCGAGCTGGACGACCTGGTCCATCCAGCCGCCCTCGCCGGTGATCGTTTCCAGCATCAGGAAATCGCGGATCGTCGCCGCCCACTGGCACACCTGGTAGGTGTAGAGCTGGCTCCCGGTGCCGTGCACCGTCATGGGAACGTTGAAGACCGACGCGAAGTCGGCGATGCGCTTGCCTTCCAGGAAGCCGCCGCTGTTGCGCAGGTCCGGATTGGCGATGTGGGTGGCCTGGTTCACGATGAAGGGCGCAAAATCTTCCACCTTCCAGAGATTTTCGCCGGTCAGGATGGTCACCGGCGACTGTTCCGTCAGCCGCTTCCAGGAATCGTTGTAGGGGACCGGCATCGGGTCTTCCAGCCACAAGGGCTTGATCGGCGCGACAATACGGGCCAGTTCCTGCGCAGTGTTGAGGTCATAGTCCCAGTGGCAATGCACCATGATGTCGTGGTCCCAGCCGATCGCCTCGCGGCAATTCTCAAGGCCCTGCGCGATCTGCCGGAATTCGCGGGTGGTCAGCTGGCGGTTGGCGGGATCGCGCACCGGATCGAAATAGGCGCCCGGCCGGGCGCTGTCGCCGATGGGGCGGGCGGAGGCGCGGGAGAAGTCGATCTTGTGCGCGGTGAAGCCGCTGGGATGCGCCTTGACCTTGGCAGCCCATTCCCGGCAGGAGGCCTTGTCCGACATGTCGCGCGGACGCGAATGGTCATAAAGCCGGACTTTGTCGCGGAAGCGGCCACCCATGAGGATCGAGAGCGGCACGTTGAGAATCTTGCCCGCCAAGTCCCACAAGGCCATTTCGATGCCACTGACCGCCCGCATCAGCGCATGCGCCGACCCATCGGTGCGGCCCTGCCCCGAGCCAATGCTGTCATCGCCCATCAGGGTGAAGAGCTTGTCAATCTCGAGCGGATTCCTGCCGAACAAGTACGGCTTGATCGCCTCAATCTGCTCCGCGACGGCAATGCCTGGCGAACCATAGGCCTCGCCAATGCCGTAACGGCCATCCTTGGTCACAACCCGGACATACACGTAGGTGCGCGGCCCTTTGACGGTCATCGTATGAACGTCTTTGATCGCCACACCATTGGCCTCGGCAGCCTGCGCCTGCTGCGTGCCACCGAAGACTGCGGCGCCGCCCGCCAGCCCAAGCGCGCTATTGCGCAGAAATCCGCGACGCGACGATCCACGATCTTTATTCAACATGCCAACCTCCCAGTGTCTGCACGGCTGCGGCGACGGTCGCCTGCGCCTTTATTGTTGTGTCTGACGGCGTTGATGCGTCGCCTGTTGTTTGTCCAAGTACGCGATGCCCTGCCCTATCTGTTCCGCTCGCGGCGCCACGCCTCGAAGCGCTGCTCGTATTTGGAGTCCGTCAGGGGGTACAGTCCCAGGATCGATTCGCCACGCGCAACCATCTCGGTCACAAAGTCCTCATAGAGAGTCATGTGCGTCGCCTCCTCGGCGATCTCATCGGCGATTTCCGCCGGGATGACGATCACGCCATCGGCGTCGCCGACAAGGATGTCCCCGGGAAAAACCGGCGCCTCGCCACAGCCGATCGCGACATTGAGGTCGACCGCGTGATGCAAAGTGAGGTTGGTCGGCGCCGAAGGCCGGGAGTGAAAAGCCGCAATGCCAAGCGCCGCAATCTCCGCGCTGTCGCGGAAGCCGCCATCGGTGACGATGCCGGCGCAACCGCGCACCATCAGCCGGCCCACGAGTATGGAGCCCGCCGATGCCGCCCGGGCATCGCCGCGGCTGTCGATCACCAGCACGGCGCCGGGCGGGCACTCTTCGATCGCCCTGCGCTGGGGATGATCCGGATCCTGGAACACCGCAATGGTGTTCAAGTCCTCGCGCGCTGGAATATAGCGCAGCGTGAAGGCAGTCCCCACCATGTTTTCCTTCAGGGCGCCGAGAGGACTGACGCCCTGGATCATCTGGTGGCGCAGCCCGCGCTTGAACAAGGCCGTGGCAAGCGTGGCGGTGCTGACATGCCGCAACTTGGCGATGCTGTCGGGCGAAACCCCGCCAGCCATGCCGGCTTTGTCGATCACGCCCTGTTCGAGGGATACCGATTCAAGCGCCACGGGATCAGCGGGCATGACGGTCTCCAAAAGACGGCCACGGAAAGGCGTCGCGTCTTGCCACCGATTTTTGCATTGCAACCTCCCCCTCCGCTTATTCTCTCGGAGCGCCAGCGGACTTGATCTCTATCGCGCGGGCTGAACCCGGTCTAATCATAATTTCCTATCGACCGATGCGTATTTTGAGCGAAAGCAGGAAACAGCGATTACACGGCGAATGGAGGGTGGAACAGGCTCTCGCACAAGGCCAGGAAGGCCGGCACGGCCGGATTGGCGTTCGACGGACGCCACACCATGTATAGCTCCAGCGGCTCCGAAGGCGCTACTGTGACTTCCTTGAACACCACATTTTCGCAAGACAGGAACGTCATCGAATGGGGCAGCAGCGCCGCGCCCATGCCCGCCGCCACGAACGACAGGATCGAGGCATTCTGATCGAGATAGTGCGCGAATATCGGCACCACATGCTCGCGGTTGAACAGGGCGGTGAGCACGCCATGGCTGTATCCGGCGCCGTCCGCGGAATACATGATGAAAGGCTGCTGGTGGAAGTCCTGCGGCGTGAGGATGTCTTTCTGCGCCCGGGGATCGTTGACATGCACCGCAGCAACATAGCGTTCCTGGTGCAGCAGGCGCTCGGAAAAAAGACCGCGATCCGCCGAGGGCCGCAAGATAGCCACATCCAGCTCGTCCGCCAGCAGGGCCGCCTTCTGGGCCGTGGTCGTGCCTTCCTTCAGGCTGATGCGCAGTTCCGGCAGATCGGCCGCAGCGCGGTTGAGGATCGGCGGCAACAACGAATAGGCCGCTGTCGCGGTGAAGCCCAACCGGATGGTGCCATATTCGCCACGCCACGCCCGCCGCGCCAGGTTGGCCGCGCTTTCGGCCAGCCCGACAATGCGCTTGGCTTCTGGCAGGAATATCCGTCCGGAGGCAGTGAGTTTGACCGCGCGATTGGCCCGTTCGAACAGCGAGACTTTCAAGGCCTGCTCGAGCGTCTGGATCTGCCGGCTCAGAGTGGGCTGCGCCATGTGAAGGCGTTCCGCAGCGCGCCCGAAATGCCCTTCCTCCGCCGCAGCGATGAAGCAACTCAACTGCGCCAGTTGAAACATGAGCGACGCTTTTCCCCGAACCCAAACTTCCGGGGATTTTATAGCTTTTGTCGCTCAGGCTGTCCAAGAACCGCTTCTCTCCCAAGTGCGAGATGCCAGCGCAACCAAGTTGCGCCAGCCTGCGGTCCTCAGACCAAGTCGATCTTGAACACGGTCGCGCCGGAAGGGCTGTTCATGGGCGGATAGCCCGAATGCTGCCACTCCGGCTTGTCGATGGACCAGCTGGGATGTTCGCCCGCATCGACGCCGTAGAGCTGTCCCTTGTAAACAGCCACGTCGTGGATGTCGCCCTGATTGGGCAGAAAGGTCACTGTTTCCACCACTTCGCCGGTCTTGGCGTCGTACTTGACCAGGCCCGGCGTGTAGCCCTCATATCCGAGAGAGTTTTCCTTCTGCAAGCCGCCCACTTGCCAGATAAAGCCGTTGTCATACTCAATGCCATGCACCCGGGTGGTGAATGCCGGAATGCGCGTCTCCCGGAACATGTATTCTACCTGCCAGGTCTTGGGATCGATGCGCATCAGGCAGCCCATGCGGTCGGCTGCGATCCAGAGCTTGTTGGTGGCGTGATCGTAAGCCATGCCATGGCTGGAACCGCCATCCTCGGGTGGCCCAAAGGGAATCTGCCGGCGACTGACTTGCTTGCCGGTATTGATGTCCACCTGAAACACGCCGTCGATCGGCGGGTTGGGGTGATTGATCTGGGCCGCTCCTTCGCAAGCGCTCCAGATGTAACCGGCGCCGACCGTCATGCCGGTGCAGTCGCGCGTTCCCTGGTGCAGGGTCTTGAGCACCTTGCCATTGAAGTCCAGCAGCCAGATCGCTTCCGGGAGACCATCATGGCGCTGCTCGGCGACCCAGAATCCTTTGCCATCCGGATCGGTGGCGATGCAGTTGGGATAGCCTGACGGCGTCAACCACATCTTGGTGGTCTTGGCCATGCGGTTGGGCACCTTCTTCTTCGGCGGAGGGTTGGCCAGGCTGCGGCCCAGCATGTCGGTCCCTGGCTTGCGGCCGGGAAGCGGCTGCTCTATCTGGGCCAGCGCGGCGCTGGCACCCAGACTGAGCCCCGCCGAAAGAAACGCCCGTTTTCCAATCAGCTTCGTCATCGAGCAGATCCTCACGCCTTTGATCAGAAGTTGAAGCGAACGCCGGCGCGCATGAAACGGCCCAGCGGATCATACTGGTTGGAACCATAACCATTCTGTCCTCCGCCACCCGCCCACACCGGTTCGATGTCGTTGAACAGATCGGTTACATTAAAGAAGATGCCCATCACGCCATTTTTCAAGGGAATGTCGTAGTTGAGGTTCAGGTCAATCAGGATCTGCCCTCCGACATGCATGTATGGAAGCTGAGCGGTGGTCAGGGTCTTTGTGAAGGCGCCGGCGCCCGAATAGCGCGCCTGGATGAAGGTCGAGAATGGGCCCTTGGAATACTGAGTCTGCAGAGTCCACCGCCATTGGGGATGGCTGTTGTCACCGGCGTAATTGATCACCGCCGCGCCCGGGGTTTCCTGGGTGTACAGGCTGACATAGTTGGCGATGCCATGCACCATCATGTTGCCCTCCAGCTCGTCCCACACATCATCCAGCGCGAAGGAATAATTCGCCTCAAAGTCCGCGCCTTCGGTTTGCGCCGCCACCAGGTTCTGCGGAGCGGTCACGGTTCCGAACAGGCTGCCATCGGAATTGCGCAGCACGAACTGGCATTCCGCCACTACGCCCTGGGCGCATTGCTGAACGATCAGCTGGCTGCCGATGCTCCCGATATTGCCGGTGATGTTGATGCTGTACCAGTCGGCGGAAGCCATCAGGCCCGGCAGCCATTCCGCTTGGTACACGATGCCCGCCGTGGTGGTGTTGGCATATTCCGGCTTCAGGTTGGGATTGCCTTGGCTGTAATTCTGAGCCTGGGCGTTCACCGGATGTGTGCCGTCCGGCAAGGTAATGCCATAGTCAATGATGCTGCCATGGCCGCCATTCACCGCCGCGAAAAGCTCCGTGAGGTTGGGCGCGCGCGCGTCGCGCGAGCGCGTGCCGCGGAGCCGGAACTCGTCAGTAAGATCCCAGGTGAGACCTGCCTTCCAGGTAAAGGCCGTACCGCTGGTGCTGTAGTTGGTCAAGCGAACCGCGCCATTGAAATCCACGTTCTTGGCAAGCCATGCGTCGCGCGCCAAGGGCACGACAGTTTCAAAATAGCCCTCTGACACATCGTAGTTGCCCGACTGCGGGAAGTAATTGCCGACGCGGAACGGGCCGTTCACGCCGGTGATGGGATTGAATGCCAACCCCTCCGGGGCGACGATTTGGCCCATCGACTCGTAGCGCCACTCGAAGCCAGCCGCGACCGAGACGTCGCCCGCCCATATGGAAAATGGTGTACCGTTTATGTTGGCGGCGAAGTTGTCCTCCACGATCCGCGTCTTGCGCCAGTCGGTGCCGGTCAGATAGTTGAGCTGGCCCTCCGTCGCAGTATTGACCCCCTGGCCCTTGTACGGCGCGGCGATGCCCGAATTGCCCATCATGTTGAAGGGCACACAGCCGTTGCTCGGAGCCGTGAGGGTGGAGCGGCAGACGATATGGCCGCTATTCGGATCGACCACCGCGTCCGCGGCAAGCGCCGTATTTTGCAGGATCTGGTCATAGAGCGCGGTGACGCTTTCGTCGGTCTGGCCATTCTCGAAATGGGCGTTCCAGCTCCAGTCACCGAAGATACGTCCCTTCGCGCCGGCCACCAGGCGCAGCACATTATTGTCATGCTTGATCCAGGTGCGCGGCAGGTCGGCGAAATACTTGTTCAAGGTAAAATTGGCGATCTTGTGGGAGGCCATGTAGTTCGCCAGCTCTGACGGAAGATAGGCATTGTCGGCCGAGATCGTCAGCGCCGTTGCGCCCAGATTCTGGTTGTACGAGCCAATCTGGTAATCATAGTTGGAAACTCCATAGTCTATCGTGGCGTAGACGCTGAGATTGTTGTTGAAGTCCCAGCTCGCCTGGCTGTAGAGCACCTCGCGCGCAATCGGCTCCGAGCCGGGCAAGAACTGCGGCTTGATGCCGTCGCCGCCCACCATTGTCGTACTGGTGACCAGGGTCCCGTAGTTGAAGGGGATGGCATTGCCGTTGTTATCGAAGGTGGTGCCTTTGAGCAGTGTCGAGGCTGCGCCGCTCGTCAGCTTGCTGCCGGAGATTATGCCGCCAAAGTTGGCTTGCGAGGACCTGACGTTGCAGGCAAAGCCCTGGCCCGTGGCGCTGCCCGGTGGCAGCGTGATGGTTTGGCAGCTTTTCTTGCCCAGCGGCGTGCTGATCAGCGAATAAATGCCGTCGGAGTGGTACATTTCGGCGCCGAACATCACATGGCCATGGTCGCCGCCGAAATTCATGCCGGCAGCCAAGGTGAACTTGCTTTCGAAGTCTCCGCCTTGCTGGCTGAGGCCGGCTTGGGCACCGCCCTTCAAGCCGACGAACTTGTCATCGAGGATGAAGTTGACCACGCCCGTCACCGCGTCCGAGCCATAGGCGGCCGAGGCGCCACCGGTCACAACTTCCACCCGCTGGATGAGAGCAGTCGGAATGAGCGAGATATCGACGCTGCCAGCCGCGGTGGATGAGACGAAACGCTCACCGTTCAGCAGCACCAGCGTATTGTTAGCGCCCAGGTTGCGCAGGTTGAGAAACGTGCCACCGCTACCGCCGGAACCCGTCGAGCCGCGCGGCTGCGTGCTGGAGGCGAGAACCGGCATCATCTGCACCAGCGCGTCCGCCGGCCCGCCCGGATTGGCGGCAGACAAGAGGTCAGCCGACGTCACCGTGAGCGGTGTGGGCGCCTCATAGCCCTGTCGCGCGATGCGTGAGCCGGTAACAGTGACCGCTTCCACTCCCTGGTCCTGTTGTGCGAACGCGGCCGTACCCCAGCACAGTCCCAATGCCAGCACGGAGCTGGTGACCATAAGATTACGAGTCATGAACGTTTCCCCTTAAGCAATGGTTCTTGTTGTTGGTCTTCGGCCGCGGCCTGTGCCGGTGCCGGTGCCGGTGCCGGTGCTGATGCGGTATCGCGCCGGAATAGCAAACTTCTCATCGGTAGAAAGACCGCTCTGGCATCCAAGTTCGCCAGCACGAATTTTCGCGCGCCACCACGCGCCCTTATCCCTTGGAGCTCGACGGAAAAACCGCCGACCGTGGCGGCGTCGGCCACCAAGCCGGACATGCCAACAAGTCTATGGCGGTCAAGTTTTGGCACTTCTTCCCCTTGTAGTGCTGGCATCTAAGTGCCGACGGCTGGAGTCTCTGACCAGCGCCTTTTGATCGACGGTGAGACTTGAGACCCGATAAGTCAAAACCAAATCCTCTATCGATTGATGCAATATCGTGATGATTTCAGCTTGCGGATTTTCATGCGATGCACACGCGCCAAAGCGTCAGGGAAGAGACACTTCCCATGCTTATGCGCAAATGCTTTTCGCGTCAGACGATATGCTTCTCGGCGTCGATCAGGCCGCGGATGTAGCCGAATTCGAACGGAAAATTTTCCCGCTGAGATTGCTCATTCTCCTCGCCGGGCACGCGGGGCGAATGATCCGGCATCAGCAGATCTTCGTAGCCGACCTCGCGATAGACCTTGAGTGCCTTGACGAAATCAACATCGCCCTCGTCGGGGAACATCTCGGCCACGAAATCATTGCGGTGACCGCGGATATTGCGGAAGTGGACGTTGAAGATCTTCTTGCGGCTGCCGAACCAGCGGATGACATCGCCGATCTCCGCATTGGGATTTTCCAGGTCTTCGCTGACAGTGCCCTGACAGAAGTTGAGCCCGTGATAGGGGCTTTCGTGCATGGTGACGAACTTCTTCAGCCCGTCGATCGTGCCCAGCACCCGGTCGACGCCGCGATAGCCCTGCGGCGGCATGCCGGGATCCTGCGGATGGCAGGCGATGCGAACCTTGTACTCGTTCGCCACCGGCACGACATGGGTGAGAAAATAGTCAATGCGTTCCCAGAAGTGCTCTCCATTGACCACACCAGCGCGCGTAAGGGGGGGATTCTTCGCGGCCGCCTCCTGATAATTCCACTTGTTGTAAACCGTGTCACCGCGACCCGGCACTTCCTCGGACCGCACCACGCCCAGGATCGACATGTTGTATTTGAGAGTGCGGATGCCGGCGGCGGCGCAGGTGCGAATATGATTCTGGAACGCCTCGATGTCACGGTCGCGTTCCGGCGACTGGGCTAGCATGATGGCGGGATGCTTTTCGCGATCAATCAGCGACGAGGTCAGAAGCACGCTGTCCACGATCTCGACCTTGATCTTATACTTGTTGGCGAGATCAAGCATCGCCTTCATTTCGTCGACAGTGGGATAGAGCCGGTTGGGATCGGACGTTTTCGGGTTGGTGCAAATGGCATCCACGCCGAAACGCCCGAGCCAGCCCGCGCTTTTTTCGGTCAAGGTACCGAACTGATGACCCATCCGCGCCTTCAGCGGCGGCAGCTTGGCGCTGGCGCAAGCGCCGCCAGGCGATGGCTTTGCAGTTGCCGCGACGGCGGCAGGCCCGGGCGAGACCGAGCCGGCGGCCGCAGCCGCTGCCCCCAATCCGGAAATCGATACGAACTTGCGGCGATCCATGGCTTCCCCTCAAAACTCTTGTTTTGGCCGCTCGATCTGGCGGCGCTTTACCGAACGATAGAGCCATTTGACAGCGCGGTCTAAATCAAAGGTCCTATTGATCGATGCAGGATTTGATCAAGTCGCCATTGGGCGCTTGCAGGCGGCAGGCGGAGCAGCGATGCTTCACGGCATGGAGACGAAAATGCCAGGCAATGCTGCGACGCCGCGCGCTGCACAAAATGTTGACACTGGTTCACGCGTTCCTGACGCACTGGTATCCCTGAAGGCGACGCTGGAACGCAATCCTGATCGGGAAGCTGCCTGGCTGGATTATGCAAACGGATTGGCCGCGCATGGCCTGGTCGGGACCGCCCTCGCCCTGATGGATGCGGCTTGGCGCCAGGGCCTTAATGGTCCGGCAATCCAGTCGTTAACGCGAAAGCTTCGCGAGCGGCTTGAAGCAAGCCAAATCCACGCCCAGGCTACCCGGCATCATCAGGCCCGTCGGATGGATCGGGCGATCGCGCTATACCGGCAGGCCCTGGCGATGCGGCCGGATTTCACGGAAGCGGAAGTCAATCTCGCCGCTGCCCTGCAGGAAACGGGCGCCGCCACGCAAGCCGTCACCCATCTGCGCCAAGCCATCGCGAAACGCCCGGATTTCGCCGTAGCACATTATAACCTCGGCAATGCCCTTTCTGCCGCCGGCCAGGACCCGCGGACTGCCTACCGCGAGGCTGTCGCGCTAGAGCCTGGCTATGCCGACGCCTGGTACAATCTGGCGATGGCGCAGGATGCGGCCGGCGACAGCCGGCAGGCGCACGCCTGCTATCGGAACGCCATCGCCGCGGCGCCAAGCTTTGCCGCCGCGCACATGAATCTGGGCGTGCTGCTTTTCAACGACGGCCTGCATGAGGAGGCCCTGAGCGCCTATGACCGGGCGCTGGAGGCCAATCCCAGACTGGCTGCCGCGCACAGCAATCGGGGCAATACGTTGCGCGCTCTGGGCAGGATCGATGCGGCCGCCAGAGCCTATCGTGCCGCCATCGCCTGTGAGCCCAACCTGGTGGAAGCACACAACCATCTTGGCAACCTGCTGCGCGATGCCGGCCAGCTGGAACACGCAGCCGCCTGCTACCGGGCCGCCATCGCGGTCGCTCCCGGCTTTGCGGAGCCGTCCTACAATCTGGGCTATGTCCTTATGGGACTGGCGGATATCGCGGAAGGCTTTGCCGCGCTTACCCGCTATGCCGTGCAGACCTGCCGCGCGCAGCCGGAGCCCACGCTCGAACACAAGCGCCAGCATGACCACGAACAGCGCCAGCACCTAGGCCTAGGCGCGCCCGATCCGCTGGGCCCGCTGCACCTCGCGGGCGGTGCGGCCGTACCGGGAGAAGCCATCCGCCGTCATGACGACATCGAAGAGCAATGGCGGGGCGATAATCCCGTGGTGGTGATCGACGACTTCCTGACGCAGGACGCCTTGGCCGGACTGCGCCGCTTCTGCACCGACTCCACGATCTGGCGCGAAGTCTATGACGGCGGCTATCTGGGTGCTTTCCCCGAACACGGCATCGCCTGTCCGTTGCTGGCACAGATCGCGCGCGAGTTGCCGGCCCGGTATCCGCGCATTTTCGCAAATCATTCGCTTCTGCAGCTATGGGCCTTCAAATATGGCGAGCGCATAACGGGCATCCCGCTGCACGCCGATTTCGCCGCCGTGAACGTCAATTTCTGGATCATGCCTGACGCGGCCAATCTGGACCCGGCACATGGCGGGCTGGTGATCTGGGACAAGCCCGCCCCGCTCGACTGGGACTTCGCCAAATACAATGTCGATGCCGACGCCGGCCGCCGCTTCTTGAAAAGCCAGGACGCCAAGTCCCTGACCGTACCGTATCGCGCCAACCGTGCCGTAATCTTCGATTCCGACCTATTCCACGAGACCGACGATATCCATTTTGCGCCGGGCTATGGCAACCGCAGGATCAACCTGACGCTGCTCTACGGGCGGCGCGGCTGAAAGCGGGCGCGCCTTCCTCCCGATAACATCCAGAAAGCGCGCCAGCGCCGGATTGGAATTGTCACCCCGCCAGACGCCGGAGGTTTCGACACGGCCGCGTCCGCCGCAATCCAGCGGCCGGAAGCTCACGCCGCTCAGATGCAGGCCAGCGGCCGACTGAGGCACCATGGCGGCGCCAAGTCCGCTGCCCACCATGCTCAGGATCGCATGGGCATTGGCGGCATGGTGGACCAGTTGCGGGGCAAAGCCTTCCAGAATATTCGACACGATGCCGTTCAGATAGGCAGCGCCGTCGCGGTCATACATGATGAAGGCGCGGCCATCGAAATCGGACGGCGACAGCGAGACCTTGCGCAGGCGCGCATCATGCGACGGCAGAGCAGCGACAAGAGGCTCCGCCGCCAGCGGCATGCGGGACAGTGCCAGCGCGGGTCCCGTCCACACCAGAGCGAAATCCAGCCGGCCTGCAATCACCTCTCCGATCTGCTGCGTCGATGGCATCTCGTGCAGCAATAGTGCGACATCGGGCAGTTGTGCGCGGCAGGATGCCACCATCTGCGGCATCAGCGCATAACCGGCCATACTGGTGAAGCCCAGCGCGATCGTACCACGTTCGCCGGCGGCCACCTGCCGCGTGATCGCGGTTCCGGTCGTGGTCGCCTGCAGGATCTGGCGCGCATCGCTGAGGAAGGTGCGGCCCGGACGCGTCAACTGCACTTGCCTGGCGCCGCGGTCGAGCAGATCGACGCCCAGTTCCTGTTCCAGCAGGCGTATCTGCCGCCGGAGTGGCGATTGCGTCATGTTCATTTCGCTGGCGGCACGGGCGAAATTCAGCTCCCCGGCCACCGCCACGAAACAACGCAACTGTTTCAGATCGAACATCGCGCCAGACCGTTCAAGTCGCGCCTCGTCCCGCCATCTGGATCAATCCGCGGATATAGCCATAGGCAAAGACAAAAGATTCATCTTCCGCGGCATGGAGCTGGGTAGCGCTGCGTCCCATCGGCACCATGCGCGGGATATGGTCGGGCATCAGCATCCCGTCATAGCCGACATCGCGATAGGTCTCTACGGTCGCGGGCAGATCAATGTCGCCGTCATCGGGGAAGCATTCCGCAACGAAATCGCTACGATGTCCCTTGATATTGCGGAAATGGACGTTGAAGATCTTCTTGCGTGAACCGAACCAGCGGATCACGTCGAAGATCTGGGTTTTGGGATCGTCCAGCATCTCGCAGACGGTGCCCTGGCAGAAATTCAGCCCATGATAGGGGCTTTCCTGGATGGAGACGAAGCGCTTCAGGCCTTCGACTGTCCCCAGCACATTGGGAACGCCCCTGAAGCCCTGCGGCGGCAGCCCGGGATCGTGCGGGTGCTGCGCCATCCGCACCTTGTATTCGTTGGCCACTGGCACGATGCGTTCCAGCACATAGGTGATGCGCTCCCAGAAGATATCCGCATCCACCCGCCCGGCGCGCGTCAGGCCAGGCGTGCCGGCGCCGCCATCCTTGGGGCCTAGGATCAGCGCATCGCCCTTGCCGGCGACGGCGTCGGCGTAATTCCAACGATTGTACAGCGTGTCGCCGCGTCCCGGCACTTCCGCAAGCCGCAGGATGGGCAGGATGGACAGATAATATTTGAGCGCGGGAATACCCGCGGCGGCACAGTTGCGGATCGTGTTCTGAAAGTCCTCGATTTCGCGATCGCGCTCCGGGCTTTTGCCCAACATCAGGGCGGACTTGTCGCCGCGCCCGATATCGCAATCGGTCATGTCGATGCTGATGCCGTATTTCTCGCCCAGTGCCGTGAGGGCCTTCAGCTCCTCGACCGTGGGATAACGGCGGGCCGGGTCGGTGATCTTGTACCAGCCGCAGACATTCTTCACGCCGTAGCGCTGGAAGCGTTGGAAGTTGTCTTCGCTGGTCGGCTCCTGGGTGCCGAGCTTCATCAGCGCTGGCTTGCGCGGGGCGCGCCGCTTGGCCGCTGCCAGGGATGTGGTGGGACTGGCCAGAGCGCCCGCCCCCAGTCCCGCGCCCGAGCTTTCCAGAAAACGACGACGATCCAGCATCCCACCAGCCCCTTGTCATATTTTATCACAATATGATTTTCTTAATTGCCAACTGTCAATATGGATCATAATGTGATTTCTTGAAAAACGTTTGCGCTTTCTAAGGGGCACCATCTTGCAAACCGCGCTATCCGAGCCGCTGCCCGCCGGCATGCTCGAAACCCTGAAACAGGTCTCCAGCGGCTCTTTGACGACCCAGCTGTTCAAGCGGGGGCTGCGCCAGTGCTTCCTGGTGGGATTGCAGCCGATGAACCCCGCCGCGGCGCACTTTGCCGGCGAGGCCTTCACCATGCGGCTGATCCCTGCGCGCGAGGATATCGATACCTATGGCACGCTGACGCCACACCCCAATCCCGAAAACCTGCAATGGGAAGGCGTGGATCAGGTCAGGCCGGGCCAAGTGCTGGTGATCGATGCCCGCAACGAGGTCCGTGCCGGCACCTGCGGCGCCATCCTAGCGGCCCACATGATGGTGAAAGGTTGCGCCGCCATCGTGACCGACGGCGCCCTGCGTGATGGTGTGGATATCGCGCAGATGCCCTTCCCCGCCTATGCCCGCCAGACCACCGGCACCTCGCGGCTCTCCTATCACCGCGTCGCGGACCTGCAGGTGCCGATTTCCTGCGCTGATGTGGCAGTCTATCCGGGCGATATTCTGGTGGGCGACGGAAATGGTGTCACCGTGATCCCGCGTTACATGGCCGAAGAGGTCACGCGCGACGCCGCCGAGCAGGACCGGATTGAGAATTATCTGAACCTGCGCATCCTGGCAGGCGACCGGCTCTATGGCACATATCCGCCGAACGCCCAGACCCGCGCCGATTTCGAGGCTTGGACCAAGGCCGGCGCCAAGCCTGAAGACGCGCTGCGGCTGCGCGCACTGCATGTCTGAGCTGTCGCCGGACCAGCGGGCGGCGTTGATCCGGCGCTACTTCGCCGCGTGCAACGCGGGCGATTACCTGGCCCTGGTGTCCTGCTTCACGCCCGACGCCGTGCATTATTTCCCTCCTGGCCTGCCGGATGTGCCATGGCGCGGCGCGGAGACGATTGCGCACAAATGGGTGTGGTGCGTAGAGACGCTAGGATCACGGTGGACCATCGAGAAAATCCTGTGCTCGGCCGACAGCGACGAAGCTGTGATCGAGTGGACGCACTGGAAGCGAAACCAGAAGACGGCGCTGCGCGGCGACGAATGGTATCTATTCCGGGACGGCCTGATCGCGGAGATCCGCGCCTATTACGCCGCGCCGGCCGACCGGTCCGCCCGGATCAACGAACTGGTTGATTTTGACTATGCGGGCCGCAGCTATGCCACCGTACCGCCAGGCGATTGATGCGGGCTTCTGCTATAAAGCTGGCATGACGGACGGGCCCAAGGCCGCCACCGGCACCCAGTTGCTGGACAAGGCGCTCGATATGATCGACCTGGTGGAATCGTCAGGCCAGCGCCTGACCTCCAGCGCCATCGCGCAGATCAGCGGATATCCAAAGCCGACCGTGAACCGCATCCTGGCGGCCCTGGTGCGCCGGGGCTTGCTGGCCATTGACCGGCGCGACCAGTCCTATGAACTGGGAATGCGCTTCACCCAGTTGGCGGCAACCTTGCGCCGCAGCCATCACCTGGTCACCCAGATCGAGGACCAGATGATCAGCCTTTCCACCCGCAGCGGCGAAACCGTTTCGCTGGGCGTGGCCGAGCCAGCCGCCGCGCGCATCGTCGGCCGCTATCATCTGGGACTGGAAGGCATGCCAGGTGGTCCCGCCGGCGCCAAACGGCCCTATCACGCCTCGGCGATCGGCAAGGCGCTGCTGAGCGGCATGCCGGAACGGCAGGCGCTGCGCCATATCGCGCGGATCAATTTCGAGCGTTTCACGCCGAACACCATCGCCGGCCGCGAGCAGCTGCTGACGGACCTGCAGGTGATACGGGCCAGGGGCCATGCGCTGGACGACGAGGAGATCGTTACCGGCACGCGCTGCGTCGCGGTGCCGATATTCGATCGCAACGGTGCGGTGACCGCAGCCATCAGCCTGTCCGCGCCCAGATACCGCATGACCGAAGAGCGTGTCGCAGAGATCGCGGCTGCGCTTGCCGTGATCGCCGCAACGGCGCGCGAACGCATGCCCGTCGCGGCGGAAGACGGATACGAGACCGGGGAGATAACCTGCTTGCGCGGAGGCGGGTTGTTCCATCCCCTGGCCATGGCGGTGAACAGCGAGAATATCCGGCTTGTCGATGCCGGCGCCCAGGCGCTGCGCATATTCTCCCCCAATGGCGCACTGCTGGAGACTGTGGAGTTACGCGGCCCAATTGACGCGTCTGCGCTCGGCCCGGACGGCCGGGTCATGATTGCCTGCGGACGAAAGGTTCAGATCCTTTCGCCCCACCGGACCACGCAATGGATCGAACTTCCCGACGAGGTGGCCGCCCTGTCCTTTGCGCCGGACGGACAGGGTTACGCACTCACCCGTGACGGCGGCGTGCATGATGCGCTGTCAGGCAAAGCACTCTTCAACGCCGCCGGGCGGCCAGCCCTGATGACAAATGCTGGCCGGCTTTTGTGCCTAAGCGAAGGTCACCACATCCTGCTGTTCAGCTGCGATGGCGCAATCACACATCAGCTTGGCTTTGACGGTCATGCCGAGACCATCGCGGCAACCGAGAGCCATGTCTGGATCGCGAACGGCAGTCACGTCCTGCGCATCGATATCGCGACCGGAAAGGCCGACCAAGTCGCGTCCCCGGAAAGCCGCATTACAGCCATTGCCGCCTCAGGCGGCGAAGCATGGCTGGCTGGCGCCAATTTCGGTGCGCAGCTCTCGGATTTTGGCGCACCCGCGCAGCACTCCGGAGCACTATATCGGTGGGTGCTTCCTCCCCGCGAAAAAAACACGGCTGCGGCGGCAAAAGATTAATTCGTTCAAGGCCGGGGCCGGCAGCGGCCATATAGGTGTCGATCGGAAGATCGTCCTAACTAACAGCGAAATCTTGCCAGTCGGGCGAAGTCGTTCCAAGCCACTGGCGCAGTAGCACAAGTCACCTCGCCCTAATGAGGCCCCTTCCCTGTCTTGTAGCCTGGTTGCTGGAACGGATGTGCGTCGGCGAACGCCGGGAGTTCGAAGCAGCGCTTCCCCAGTGCCGCCACCCCGGGAAACGCCGCAAAGTCCAGTTTATAAAGATTACCGATGACGATCTGACCGGCGATGCAGATGTCGGCGATCGTCGGCGTAGCCCCCAGCGCAAATGGAGCGGCCGGGCGTCGCGTAAGCAACCGCTCGTAGGTCGCAAGTCCTTCCGCCGTCCAATACCTACACCATGCCTCGATTGCAGCCGCATCGGCGCCGAATGCCTCGCCGAGATACTTGCGGACGCGCGGTACGATGAGAGGATGAGCATCGGCGACCGCAACCAATGCAAGCGAACGAACATAGGCTCGCTCTTTTGCATCGGCCGGCAACAGCCGCGGCTCCGGCTGGATGTCATCGAGATATTCCATGATCGCCAGAGACTGAAAAATGCGATGGCCGTCATGAACAAAGGTAGGCACCACATGCTCTGCGTTCACTTCGGCGTAACCGGCATCAAACTGGCGCCCAGACAGAATGTCGATTTCAATTTCCTCGAAGGAAAGCTTCTTCAACGCAAGTGCGACACGGACACGAAATGACGCATTCGAGCGCCAGAAGCCGTAGAGCTGAATTGCCATTAGATCGATCCATTCTGTGGATTTCGAGCACCACTTTAGCTAAGCGCGCAGCGGACGTCACATTTGAAGTATTACTGCCTGGCAATCTGAGTCTGCGAGTTTCCAAGCACAAGGCCATAGTGCTTAACTCAATCTACTGCTTTTAGGTTCTGCGCGCGAGCCTGCGTAAGCTATCCAGGTCCAGCCTCCAACAGAATGCACACGATACGTCACGATTTATTGAATCGATGGGGGCCGCCATGGGGTTACGCGAGCTTCGTCGGGATATCTTAGCGCTGATGGTCGATTGCGGGGCTCCGAACAACTTATTTATTTCTTATCGCATTTGGACGTTAATACTTGTCGCACTTTTTGAACAGTTGACTGAATGTCCGATTACATTTCCTGACAAGCCAACGGCATCTGTTCAGAAGTACATCGACCGCATGAAGCCGATTAGCATCGGGTTGAACTTCGTTCCGCACACTTTGTACATCACCGATAGATCGCAAATGCCTTCGGAGCCGGGGAGACCTGCGGGCTTCTATTGGAACATTCGGCTCACGCCATTGAGTGCGCAACATTTCGCAGAGCTAAATGGTCCTCTACAGACAACCGAGACAATGCTCGACTTTTTGCAACCGTAGAACTCCACCTTATCCGCAGCACAGTTGATGCCGATGCAGGCTGCGCCGGGCGACTAGCTCGGTCGGGCAAAATAAAGTGCTCCACACGCAAATAGATTATTCGTGGTGGGCTCGCTCAACATCGCGTCATAGGCGTGCCCGCCTTCTCCCACAGACGCAACGATTCTACGGATACGCATAACGTCGGCTGAGGTGGGAGCCTTCGCTTCATCGGCGCGGAGCAGATGGGCAAGCCCCGCTCTTGGTTTGCGCGCTTCCTGTTCGGCTTGCGGCTGCAACCGGCCGCGAGGAGCATCGAATTCGGTGTTAGACGGCTCGAAATTCGGTCTTTTGGAGTGCCAGTCTCCGGTCGGTCAAAAACGGTTTCCGGAATGCTGAACCCAACCGGCCAGGAGACCAGTTCGAACTTCAAGGAGCGCAGTTTGACGTCTATTCCGCTACGACTGGCCTCTTGTTGGTACGCGCAATTCCCACTTACCTGGTGGTGAATTTGAAGACCGTCACTTCGCGCATAGGCTTTTGGGGCGTCACCACGGTCGACGGAAAGTTGGGGTGATTGACCGCATCCAAATAGCCTTGCGTTTCAAAGCTCATTGCGTCGAAGTTGCGATAGACCTTGCCACCCTTGCCTTTAACAGTACGTTCACCGATGAGGTGACCCCACACGACCACGCAGGGATGAGTCGTGGACACATCCATAACGATGCCGGTGTGAGGATCGGTCATCCGCGCGGCTGGCCGAAGTGTGCCGGGCGTTCCGTTGATGACCATCTCCAGTTCAATACCTTTGCGCATCGCGATTTGCGGAAAATCGGAATTTTTCACATCGCCGACCCGCACAGGTTTTCTAAAGTCCGCTGGCGTGCCATCGACCGACGCGATTTCTCCTGTCACCAGATTGCCCACATCGGCCGGCGTATAGCGGTCGGCGAAAACTTGCATCGTCTGGTCGGAGATGTCGCCATTGCCTTCGCCCTGCAGCGCGAACATGGCATGGTTGGTGAAGTTGGCGACCGTCGGGCGGTCCGAAGTTGCGCGATATTCCAGTCGGAGGGCGTTGTCGCTGGTAACCGTGTAAGTGACCGTTGTGGTCAGCTCGCCGGGAAAACCGCCATCGCCGTCGGGACTGACCAGCGTGAGTGTCAAGCTGGGCTCGGGACCGTCATGCATTTGTGCTTTCCAAAGCTTGCGATTGAAACCGGCGGTCCTCCAGTGCACCATAAAAGCCGCCCTCTTTCTCGTAGGAAGCGAAGTCGTCGTAGCCCAGTTGAACGTCGGTCTTGCCACCCTGCTTGTTCGGCACATACAAGCTCACAATTCTTCCGCCGTAATTGGTGATGCGCGCTTCCAGCCCATGCGCGCTTTTGAGTGTGAATAGGCTGACCTTTTCCCCGCTTTGGGCAGTGCCCCAGTTTTCCCCTGTAATATTGCGGGCGTCTGCAGCGCTAAAAGGCAGCACGGCAAGACAGACCACGGCTATCAATGTGCGAAGTAAGGTATCCATAGCGTTGCTCCGTAAATTGATGCTGCCTGCCACAAGCTACCGCAAGCGTTAGCTAAGGCAAATCGCGGTCTAGCGGCGTTTTGCATATGCGAGCGTTGAGTTATTCTAGGCGGTCATATAAGCAGGAGCTGATCCTTCCAGGAGCATGGCCATTGACTGGCCAATCTTGTCAGGGTGACGCTGGTTGAGGCTTCCGCAAAGGCTCCCACAATTCCCGGTGCTGAAAACGCCAGTGGCAACAGCAGCCGAATATGCCTCTCGCCTTTTCCTTCCTGCTTTGCGATCTCCGGAATCGTCGTGCGGTCGGCAATAAGGTCATCAATCCAGACCCTCGCCCTGGCGATAGCCGCCAGCAGCGCTTAATGGAGCCCACATTTCCGCGCACCACGTCGCGCCCATAGCGGACATTCACGCACCCAGTGCCGGTATGGTAGGACACCGTAATGAACCGCGCCTCTATTCGCGAGCCTTTTTTTTAGACACAAGTCTCTGGCCATACAGCCTACCGGGATCCACAAAATTTTCCCGCGGAAATTCAACAGGGGTCTTCCGTGAGAATCAAAAGGGAATTCAAAATGAAAAAGGGGGCGTTGTTCGTGGCTGTCTTGATTGCTTGCTGGCAACATGCCGACGCCCATGCCGAGGTAGCGCCGCTGTCAACGCCGAAATTTCATCATCTGCAGCTCAACAGTGTCGATCCCGACGCGGCAATTGCTTTCTACGTGAAGGAATTTCCCTCGACCTCAAAGACGGTCTGGGAAGGCATGCCGGCGCTGGCTTCACCCAACAATGTCCTGATTGTGTTCAACAAGATCACGTCGGCGCCTGATGCTGATCCGAATGTAACCGCATACTGGCATTTCGGATGGAGCGTGACCGATTCCCGCAAAAGCCTCGGCATTTTCCGAGCGCAAAATTTGCTCGTACCTTTCTACACCGACGACCAGGGCAATTTCGTCGGCATTAGCAGCGATACCTATCCCTATCCGCCAGGCGTGCCCGGCCGCACAAGGGCGCAGCTCGCCGAAGCCAAGGCGCAAAACCTCCAGCCAACTCGTGTCGCGGGAAACGGCTATATTCTAGGTCCCGACCGCGCAATCATCGAATTCACCGGCAACGCGCCAGCCGAACGTTTCGATCATGTGCATATCTGGCAGGACGATCCTGTCTGCGCCCAACTCTGGTACGAGAAGCATCTAAAGGCCTCGCCGCGCCGTCAGCGGGCTGACGCGAACCAGCCGTCGACCAATGCAAACTGCAAGATTCCGCGCGGGCCCGAACCGTCATGGCCATCGCTGACCAAGCAAGGCACCTATCGCAGTCCTACTGGTGGTGTGAGCTTCGGTGACGTGGCGATGAACTGGTATCCAAACCAGGGCGACCGGCCTCTCACCCCCTCGCGTGGCCATCTGATAGATCATGTAGGGCTCAGCGTGCCCGATCTCAACGCTTGGATTGAAAAACTCAAGAGCGAAGGCGTCCCCTTCCTGGGGCAACCCTATAAGATCGGCGATGTCCGCGCGGTTATGATCGAAGGCCCCAGCCATGAGGCCATCGAGCTGGTCGAAGTGAAATAACCCTTCTCGGAATTCGCGCCGAAGCGCAGTGGTTCGCTTACGCCGAGGATATCGGTCATTAGCTATTCCTCAGAGACCGAAATGTCGCCATGTTCGCGACGGCAAAGTTTTTGCGCGTGGGTTTCCCCTACCGGAAAATAGATAGGACGCAGTAGCACAAGTCTCCT
>Ga0193753_10001144_pt1 | contig 23213 bp, 17 predicted proteins | sample H1c2metaG_FD_144925 | JGI IMG/M metagenome (GOLD analysis project Ga0193753, IMG submission 144925) | Soil microbial communities from a riparian zone of the East river system, Colorado, United States - H1c2 | ecosystem: Environmental > Terrestrial > Soil > Riparian zone | place: USA: East... | reverse complement strand
TTCGCGCTGATGGGCGGCTATCAAACCGACAGCCCGTACGATGCGATGTTCCAGAAGGCCGACTCCGACGGCCAGATCACGAGCCGCCTCGACATCGTGTCCGCCGCGATCGACTGGTGGGACGACGACGAACAACGCACCGTGTTCGACCCCGGCGGCGCGAGCGTGACGAGCGCCGGCCGCGAAGACGACATCTACTCGCGTTTCCCCGATCCGTATCGCGTAAAAAATGCGGCGTACGATTCGCTCGATGAGCTGCGCTTGATTCGCGGCTTCAGCGACGACTTCTGGGCGACGTTCATTCAGCCGGATCCCGAAGACCCGAAGAGCCGTCGCATCACGATCTACGGGTCGGGTGCGGTGAATCCGAACGAAGCGCGCGCAGAAGTGCTCTGGTCGCGCATCTGCTCGTACGTCTCGACGCAGCCGTTGTGTCAGGACCCAGGGCAGCGCCTCGCGTTCGTGAACTTGTTCGATACGGCCCGCGCGATGCTGCCGGTCGCGCTCTTCGAAAAGCCCGATGACTTTTTGAACTTCGTCCAGGGCAAAGGCAATGCACGCGACCTCTACCCGATGGTCCAGGGGCTGCTCGGGCCTACGAGTGCGCTCCTCCTGTGGAAGCCGATCGTGATTCCGCCGGACAAGCTCCAGGCGATGCGCGCAGCGTTCGTGACCTCGGCGCGCATCTTCACGATCGTCGCGACCGGCCGGGTCGGAAAGGCGAGCGTGCGCATCAACACAGTGCTCAATTTCGACGAAAACTGGACTCCGCCCCCTCTCACCACCGGTAAAATGACACCGCTGGGTATGTTCCACCGCTACCGGATCGACTGAGGCAACTCGCTTATGGCACGCATACTTGGGATCGACATCGATCGCACGGCCGTCCGCGGCGCGCTGCTGAAGACCGCCTTCCGGCGCGTCGAGGTCGAGCGTTACGTCAAAGTTCCGCTGACGCAGTCGGCGGATAGCCTCGGCCGCACGACCGAGCTGCACGACGCGTTCGCGAGCTTGGTGCGCGCGCTCGGGCGCCCCCCCGACACGGTCGTGTCCGCGATCGATGGCGAGCTCGCGTCGCTGCGCGTCGTGGAGCTACCGATGGCGGCGGCGAAGCGCGCGGCGGAGGTTCTGCCGTTCGAGCTCGAGTCGCTCTTGCCGTTCGAAGTCGGCGACGCGGTGATCGACTTTCAGCCGATCGAGACGCACGAAGGGCAGCTGCGGCTAATGGCTGCGGCGGTGCTGCGCGAACGCGTCCGCGAACACATCGCGCTCTTTCAAGGTGGGCCGTTCGAGCCACGCGAAATTGCGGTCGGAGCGATCGCGCTCGATGGCTTGCGGACGCTGTGTCCTGAGCTCACGGCGGGCCGGCGCCTGATCGTCGAGCTGTGCGAGCGCGAGACGAACGTCTGCGCGCTCAATCACGGTCGTGCATCGTTCGGGCGCACGTTGTCGGTCGGTGCCGATGGGCTGCCACATCGCGCGGTGGAGCTCACGCAAGGCCTGCGTCAGACGCTCGCGGCGTATCGCGCGGCGGGCGGCGCGCAACCGGAGGTGATCCACCTCGCGGGTAAAGGCGACCTCGAAGCGTTCGGCGCGCATCTCGGTCAAGAGCTCGGTGTGCCGGTCGAGCTTCTCACTCTGCCCGGGCCTGAAGACTCTGGCACGCAAGGCCCGCCGGAGTTCGCGCGTGCAGCGGCGCTCGCCGGGCGCGTGATGGCTTCGGGTAAGCGGATCAATCTTCGCACGGGCGAGTTCGTCGCCAAGCGCGCGAGAAGCGATCTGATGAGCTCGTTCAACCTCGTCGCGGTGTGCGCGCTGATCGTGCTCGTGACGGCGGTGTTCTCGCTCAAGGTGAAGCAATCGGTCCTGAGTGGCGAGCAAGCTGCGCTTCGCAAACAATTGCGCGAAACCACGCAACGCGTGTTCGGGAAGGCCGAAACGGATCCGACCAAGGTGATGACGATGATCACGACCCCGAGTGCGGACAATCCTTTGCCCCGCTTCGATGCGTACGATGCGCTCGCGGCGATCTCGGGTTCGGTTCCGGCGGACATCACACACGAGATGCGGCACATGCGGATCGACCTCGCGGAAGAAAAGAAGGAAGGCCAGATCGAGCTGCAAGGCTCGCTCGGGTCGATCGAGCAGCGCGACGTGATCGTCACGCAGCTCGAAGCCCACGGCTGCTTCAAAGAGATTCAGCGTGGTCGCACGTCGCCCGGTCGCTCGTCCGACACGTTGAACTATCAGCTCGAAGCGAAGCTGATGTGCCCCGGCGATACGACCGGCGCGAAAAAGAAGAAGACCACGACGAGGAGCTCGGACGCCGATGAATAATCCTTTGTTCGAGCGGCTGCGCGCCACTTGGGAAAACTTGAACGATCGGGAGCGGCGCATGCTCTCGATCCTCGGAGCAGTGTTCGGTGCGTTTCTGCTGATCATGCCGCCGATCCTGCTCGTGATGGACAACGCAGATCTCGAGGCGCAAAACACGGAGCTGCGCAACGTCGTCGAGGAACTGGACCTGCAGCGCAATCGGCTCGCGCGCCTCTCGCAGGAGCGTAGCGCCGCCGATCAAAAGTACTTGAACAAGACGCCTCCGCTCGGTTCGTTCATGGAGTCGGAAGCAAAGAAGCAGGGCCTCACGTTGCAAGAGGTCACCGATCAGCCTGAAAAGACGGTCGGTCGCTACTTGCGGCGCAGCGTCACCGTGGCGCTGCCACAAGTCGCGCTCACACCGCTCATCAACTTGCTCTCGAGCATCGTGGAGAGCGGACATCCGGTCGCGGTGGATCAGCTGCAGATCGACCACTTTCAGGCGGGCGATCAGTACAACGTGAAGCTCGGAATCTTGACGTTCGACAAGCTGCAGGTGGCTGCAGCCAAGACGGAGGAAACCGGTGGCTGAAGCAGCAGCAGGAACAGCAGCCACCGGGTCGAGTCCGGTGTCGAAGGGCGTCGCGTTCGTGCGCGACTACCTCGGCATCGGCGTGCTCTACGTCGTGTTTTTCGTCGTCGCGTTCATGTTGGCCGCGTATTTGACGTTCCCTTACGATCGGCTGCGCGGCTACATCTTGGACAAGATCGAAGCGTCGACGAAGGGCCGGCCCGATGCGTTTCATGTCGAGCTCGGCGAGCTTTCGCCTTCGCTGCTCACGGGCGTGGTGTTGACGGACGTCGATGTCCGGCGCCGCGCCGCGGATAGCGCGAGCGAGGCCGAACAGACCACGCTGCACTTCGACGAGGTGACTGCACGTGTGTCGTTGTGGTCGCTGCTGATGCGTGCGCCGAAGGTCAACTTCACGGCGAAGGTTGGCGAAGGCGAGCTCGAGGGCAGCTACAAGCAGGACGGTGATGCGCAAGAGATCGAATCCGAGATCGACTCGCTCGATGTCGGGAAACTCGGGCTCGGCACGTTCATCGGCGTTCCGTTGAAGGGCCGCGCGACCGGGACGTTGCAGTTGTCGATGCCGGCCGAGGCGCAAAAGACGACTGGCGATGTCGAGCTGAAGATCTCGGGGCTGCGCATCGGAGACGGCAAGGCGAAGTTGGTGATGCCGGGATTGCGTAGCGGCATGACACTCGAAGAAGTGGATGCGGGCTCGCTCGATCTCGCGATCAAGGCCGCCAACGGCTCAGCCGAACTCGTGCGCTTTGCGACGGACGGCAAAGACTTGAAGATTCACGGGGATGGCTCGATCCGCCTCGCGAATCCGATGCGTCGCAGCCGGCCAGATGTGCAGCTCGAGATGAAGCTGAGTGACGCGTACAAGCAGAAGACGGATCGCACGAAGGCACTGTTCGAGATACTCGCAATGCAGCCCGATTGGCAGCGCGCGACGGGTACGGATGGTTCGCTGAACTTGCACGTCACGGGCACGCTGCAGACGCCGCGTGCAACACCGGGCGGAACGCTCCGAACTCCACGCAAACACTGAAGGTCGCGCGAGCGAATCCGTGCGGGGAATAGAGTGCGGTGGTCGCGGGTTCGCTCCCGTATCCGGCCGCCTGCGTTGCCGGCGTGCGTGGCACGTGCCAGGATTGCGAATTGTGATGCGCTTGCCTTTAGGAGCTCGGCTGCTCCCTCGTGCGATGACCTACGTCGTCGTGGCGAGCTGCATGGCGCTTCAGCTCTCTGGCACGATCCACCTCGCGGTCGTTCAGCACGCGATTTGCGCCGAGCACGGCGAAGCGATGGACGTGGGCGAGGACGCAGGCGCGCACCAGCGCTCGCTCGCACGTGAGAGTGAGCGCAGCGAGCGCGGCATCTACGCCGGGAATGGCCACGCGCCGGCTGACGAGTCGCACCACCACTGCCCGCTCGACGAGGACCGCAACACGCATGCGCTCGTCGTGCACGCGGCGCTAGTTGGCGTGCGCGTCGCGAGTCCGACCGCGCTCGCACCGCCGCACGCCGAAGTCGCGTACTTGGCGCCGCGTGCGTTGCAGCTGCTCGCTCCCAAGACCTCTCCGCCCGCTTGAGTTGCACGCACATCGCGTGATCTGCGCGCGCTCGGCGAATCGTCGAGTGCGCCCGGTCGCGCCAGCTCGGCAATTCGATTTGCGGTAGAGGGTTCATGGCAACTTATCGATCGGCTTTGGTCACGGTCAGACGGACGTTTTCAGCTGGCACTTGGGTGTGTGTACTCGCGGCCGCAGGCGCGAGCGCGCAGGACACGGATGCAGGAGGGCCACCCGACACCGATGCTGCAGCTCCGAGCGGCGCCCCCGCAGCGTCGCCGGAGCAAACCGCGACTGAACCAAGTCAACCAAGTGAACCGGCGAACGAGGGCACGGCACCCTCAGCTTCTCGCGCTGCGGAAGAGGCGGAGATCGCAGCCGAGATGGCGCGCATGAAGCAAGCGCAGCCGACTGGTTCCGGCAGCGGAGAGCCGCAGCCGCTCGCTGCAGCACCCGCGGAATCGAGTGGTGCTTCGGCGTCGTCGAGCGGCTTGAGCAACCTCATGAACCCGGCGATCTCGGTCGCAGGCGTTGCATTTGGAGGCGGGACGACGCGACGCGAGAGCGCCGCAGGTGCGCCCGACGACTTGCGAAGCGGCCTCACGCTGCAGGAAGTCGAGCTCCGGGCGAGCGCGATCGTCGACCCTTACTTTCGCGCCGACGTCGCGCTGGCAGGCAACGCCGATGAGATCGGCTTCGAAGAAGCTTTCATCTCGACGCTCGAGATCCCGCGCGTGACGCTACGTGCCGGTCAGATGAAAGCGACCGTGGGGCGACACAACTTGCTGCACACCCATGCGTTTCCGTTCATCACCGCACCGCTCCCCTGGCGCGCGTTGATGGGCCCGGAAGGTTTGAACGACCCGGGCGTCTCGGCAGACGTGCTCTTGCCGCTGCCGTTCTACGCCGAAGTCACGACGCAAGTGTTCGCGGGTAACTGGCTTCCGTTCGCAGGCAGCATCGCCGACAACCCGCGCACGGCTCGAGACGAAGCCATCCCGGATCAGCGCCACGACCGCGACCTCGCGTACGTCGGTCACTTGAAGACGCTGTTCGACTTGAGCGACTCGTCCACGCTCGAGCTCGGTGCGAGCTACATCGGCGGGCGCAATGGTTTCGGCGGCCTGACAAACGTCGTCGCCGGCGACGTCACGTTCAAATGGAAGCCGATCGAAGCGGAGCGCTACGAAGGTTTCGATTGGACGACTGAATATGTCTGGATCGATCGCGGTCGCGCTCCGACGGACCGTTCGCGCGGCGGTGGCTACACCGCAGTGCGCTACCAGTTTGCGCAACGCTGGTGGGTGCAAGCGCGCGGCGCGATCTTAGGGCTTCCCGCGGGCGACGACCCACGCACACTTCGCGGCGAAGCGCTGGTTGCGTTCATTCCGAGCGAGTTCTCAGCGATTCGATTGCAATACGCGCTCGAGCACGAAGACGAACCGAATGCCGACTACATCCACGAACTGTTCGCCCAAGTCGTGTTCTCGGTCGGACCACACCCCGCCCACGCGTATTGAACAGTCAGATCTCGAATGGAGTTCAATCCCATGAAACAGCTCGCTCTAATTTTAGCCGTGTGCGCGCTCGGGTTGTGTGTGACGCAGCCCGCAGCTGCCGAGGTGCGAGTCGTCACGACGACGACCGATCTCGGGTACTTCGCCCAGACCGTCGGCGGCGACAAGGTTCACGTCGACACGATCTGTAAAGGTTCGCAAGACCCGCACTTCGTGCAGGCGCGACCGAGTTACATGGTCACGCTCAGCCGGGCAGACCTCGTGATCGCGGTCGGCCTCGAGCTCGAAGTCGGTTGGTTGCCCTCTCTCATCCAAGGCGCGCGCAACCCCGCGATCAATCCGGGGCGCCCCGGTTACTTCGAGGCCGCGAGCGCGATCAAACCGATCGATGTGCCCGCGGGCGGGGTCGACCGCTCGCGTGGAGACATTCACCCGTTCGGTAATCCGCACTTCTGGCTCGATCCGTTGAACGCCAAGCTCGCGGCGCGCGCGATCGCGGAACGGCTAGCCCAGCTCGACTCGGCGAACGCAAAGTTCTACCGCGACAACGCGACCGCGTTCGAAGCGCGCATCGACAAGAAGCTGCAACAGTGGCAAGCCCAGATGGCGCCGTACAAAGGCACGAAGATCGCGTCGTACCACGCGACCTTCAACTACTTTCACAGGCGCTTCGGGCTCGACGGCATCGGCTACCTCGAAGATCGTCCCGGCATTCCGCCCTCGCCTGCGCACCTCGTCGACCTGATTCGACAGATCCGCGAACAGAAAGTGCCAGTGGTATTCCACGAGGAGTTCTACGACCACTCGACATCCGACATGGTTGGCCAGCGCTCGGGCGCTCAAGTGTTGATCCTGCCGACGTCGGTCGGTGGCGTGAGCGGAGTGAACACGTACGAGCAACTGATGGACTATCTGATCGAGCACTTCGTGACTGCGATGAAGAAGCGCTCATGACCGACGCACTCGTATTCCTCGGCCCTGCACTCACGATCTGCCTCGTGATCGCGAGCATTCACGTCTACCTCGGAATGCACGTGCTCGAGCGCGAAGTAATCTTCGTCGATCTCTCGCTGGCTCAGCTCGCCGCGCTCGGAGCCACCGTCGCGGCACTGTTCACCCACGACGAGGAGCCTGGTTGGCAGGCACACGCGGCCGCTCTGGGCTTCACGATCGTCGGCGCAGCCGTGTTTGCATTCACGCGCCGAGCTCGAAAAAACGTCTCGCAAGAGGCCATCGTCGGCATCGTGTATGCAGTGTCGAGCGCAGTGACGGTGCTCGTCGTCTCGCGCTCGCCCCACGGCGCCGAGCACATCAAAGATATTTTAGTCGGTTCCCTGCTCAACACGTCGTGGACCAACGTCTGGCACGTCGCAGTGGCGTACGTCGCGCTCGGGGCACTTCAGCTCGCGCTCGCGCCGCGTTTCATCGCGATCAGCTGGCGCCCGGAAGAAGCGGAGCGTGCGAGCACGCGCGTCGAACTCTGGGACTTCGGGTTCTACGTGCTGTTCGGGATCGTGATCACGATCAGCGTGCAGTTCGCGGGCATTTTGCTCGTATTTTCGTACTTGATCGTTCCCGCGGTCATCACGCGGCTGTTTTCTCGAAACTTGTTGAAGCGCCTGTTCGCGGGCTGGGGCGTCGCGGTCGCGGCGAGCGCGCTCGGGCTCTGGGCTTCGTGGACGTGGGATTTCCCGACCGGCGCCGCGATGGTCGCAGCCTTCGGGGTCGTGCTCGTATTCGCGGGCATGCTGCGCGCGATCGTATCGACAGCGTGATCTCAGCTTCGCGTGTGGCGATTTTGCGGGCCCGTGCAGCACGCATTTGTTACCCGATTTCGGTCCATCGACCGGCGATTGCGCAAGCATTCAGTGCACCCGTGTGTAGTTCAGTCGAGCGAACGTTCGATCAGCGTTCGTTCTTCTGGATCCCATGGACGACCGCGCCAACAACTTCGATGCCCTTCGCTTCTGGGCAGCGCTCGCAGTGCTCTGGTCGCACGCGTTTCCGATCGCGCTCGGCGTAGAACACCCACAACCGCTCGGCTCGCTGAGTCACGGACAGACAAACCTCGGCAGTGTCGCGGTGGCGTTCTTCTTCGTGATCAGTGGCTATCTGATCACGCGCAGCTTCGAGCGCAGCACGAGCAGCTGGTCCTTCGTGCGAGCACGCGCGCTTCGCATCATGCCGGGGCTGATCGTCGTGCTGATCGCGGTCGCGTTCTTGCTCGGGCCGCTCGTGACGAGCATCCCGCTGCGCGAGTACTTCACATCGAGCGCACCCTATCGCTACGTCGTCATGCAGGCGTCATTCAGCGGCCATGCTGAGTTACCCGGAGTGTTCGAACAAAACCCGGTGGGTCACTCGAACGATTCACTGTGGACTCTCCGCTACGAAGTCGCGTGTTACGTACTCGTCTTCGTGCTGGGCTACGCGCGAGTCTTGACGCGCTACGTGACACTCGGGCTCTACCTGGCGATGGTAGCCGCGCTCGGCGTGCTCGAACATCTGCCCGGTGCCTCCGGCGAAGTGCCAGGCCCGGACCGCTTGCTCGACTTCACGTCGCTCTTCCTCGCCGGCGCGGTGATCTACCAGTGGCGTGTGCCGCTGCGCGCGAGCTGGGCGTGGGCAGGTTTCGCGATCGTGGCGCTGTGCATGTTCTTCGGCGAATACAAGACCGCGCAGCGAATCGCGCTGCCGTACGTCGTGATCGTACTCGCGCAAGGCGTGCGCTGGAAGCTACCGAGTCCGATCAGGCTCGGCGATCTCTCGTACGGCATCTACATCTACGCGTGGCCGATCACGCAGCTCGCGGTCATGGCGTTACCGCAGCCCACTTGGTTCGCGGTGGGCTTGCTCGCGACGCCGATCACGCTGCTACTCGCCTGGCTGTCGTGGCACGTGATCGAGAAACGCGCGCTCGCCTTGAAAGCGCTCGATCGGCGCACCCGCGCGATCCGCCTCGCGTTCAGTCTGCCAAATACAGGTACGCTACCGTTCGATAGCGGTCGACTATCCATGGGTTCTGCTGACCGCCCAACTCGAATGTCAGCTCGAGTGACGATTGAAAACCGAGCTCCGTCCCAAGCACGTGCCAGCGACAAAAGCTAGCCCGCGCCGGCGGCTGCGCCGCATCGACGACACCCCAGACTTGCGCGAACGGAGTCGCGTGCGGAGCGTCCAAGTAATAAAAGCTGTCGTCTGCGTAGGCTTCGGTTCCGGTCCCGTCGAGCGCCTGTACGCCATCGACGGTCGCGTGCACGTCGCCTTCGAGGAAGTTGAGATGATCGTACTGCGCACCGGTACCGGCTTGGGCGTGCCCTTCGAGCTGCGCGCAGACACCGACGAGCTTGCCTCGCCCTTGTACCCACGCCGCGTGATGCACGAGCTGCTGCGTCGGCCAGACGGTTTCGCTCGGCTGAACGTGCAACTTGCCGTGGGGCGCGATTCGCAACCCTCGATCACCGCTCACGCGTAACTCGAAGCTCGCAGGCGTGCGCCCGGTGTTGGTAAACGAAAGCTCGGCCGAAACGTCGAACGGCATCGGAAGCTTCAGCGCGAGCACGCGGTCGGCACCTTCGACGTAGCTCGTCATCGACAAGCTCGTCTGCTCCGGAGGAATGCTACCGCCGAGCAAGTCGAGCAGCGGCACGTCGATCGCCGGCACGGCCGCGTTGTCCCAGCGGACGCGAGCTCGCACGGACGCCATCCGCTGCAGCTCTGCCTCGGCAAAGCGAATTCGGAACTCGTGGATCGTCGCCGGGCCATCGAGCTGCACGGTCTGCGTCGCGCCGCTGTCGAGCGCGATCGAGACGGGGTCGTGGAGGGCGCCGTGAAGTCCGGCCGGTTGGTAGCGCTCGCTCAGCTGGCGCGCAGCCTGATCGCGCTCGGGCGATCGACCATTCGCGGGCGGCGCGAGAAGCGTCAGCGGATCGAGCACCGCATCGCTCTGGTGATAATACAGATCATCGCGACCGAGCCCATCGAGCGCGACGATCAGCTTCCGCCGAAACGCGATCGGGTAGTACCAGCTCAAATGCAGCGGCGAGCCCGCGCCAAACGGAGGCGCGAAGATCTCGCCCGCACGCCCATCGAGCGCCTCTGCGAGTGGCACATCGATGACGGGTCGCGGATCGTCATCGACGTAGATGCGCAAGACCTCATCGTCGGCCGGAGCGTACGCGAGTGACCGTGCACTCAGAAACGTTCGAGCGAGGTAGCCCGTGCCGTCGAATCGCGCCATGACCGCGCCACGCACGTACGGCTCGTCGCACACCGTCTGATCGAAGCGAAAGTCGGCGAGGGGCGCTTCACTGTACTGAGCGTCGCGACCGACGCAGATGAAATTGTTGTAGTCGCGATTGCCGCGGCGACTGAGCGGAAGCCTCCAATCGGCACCGAGCCCACGATCGGCACTGCTCTGTTGCGTGTACGTGCGCGGCAAACCAAAATCCGGTAGCGACGCCCAGCTCGACATGCGCTCCAGCCCGAGACGATCGCCGGGTTCGAAACTGGGCTCGAGCGACTGGTGATCGGGCGGGTAGATGCTGGTCTTGACGAGCTGCACTCCGTACGGGTTCCAGGTCGACACGTTCCAGATGATGTCGAGACCGCCGTCGGCGTTCGGCTGGGTATAGTTGTCGATGATGTTCGGTTGATAGAGGCGACCTGGATCGAGGAGCTGGACCTGACAGTCGACTGCGACGTCGGGAGGCCGATGGAGATCGGAGCGTGCACAGCGATGCTCCGGCGTATCGACACACTCCGGATTGAACAGATATCCGCCGGGTCCATTTCCGGCGTTGGGCTGCTTCGGATCGCCCGGGAGAAGGTGCGGCACCGGAGGACTAAACGGACCCCACGGGTGATCGGCCAATCGCAAGTAGATCGCACCTGGCGCCCAGCTCGCGCGCGAACCACTCGGGTTCAACAGCAGGTAGTCGGCGAGATCGCCGCCGTACAGCATCACCCACTTATTGATCGGCGCGCCGAGCCAACTGATCGTGTACATGCCCACGACCTGTAAAAGCTCGTGCGGGCTGCCATCGACCTGGCCATCGAGAGCGATCGGCTTCGCTTGAGATTGCAGCGGCGACCACTGCGGCTCGCCGTTCGCATCGACCCCGCTGAAGAACTGCGGCTGAAACTCGAGCTTACCGGCAGCGTCGATCGGCAGCGGCAAGCGATGTGTCATCAAGTACAGCTGGCTCTCGCGCCCGTTCTCCGCGAGGTGCCCGCTTCGGCCCCAATACAGCAGCGTCTCCTTGCCTGGGCTGTAGTCGTTCCCGTCTTGTCTGCCCGTGAAGCGCGCGATGCTGCGCGTGTTGGGCATCGCAAACTTGTTCGTCGGCCAAGACAACACCGAGTCGTAGGTGGAAGGATCGTCGCTGCGAGCGGCAGCGATCTCGGTCGTGTATGCGACGGCGCCTTGGCGGCCCTGGAAGCCCCCGTCCGTGTACTGCGAGCTGGTCAGGTCCACGCACAGGTCCGTCTTCACGCACGTCTGATTGGGGAGACAACCGTTTACGCTCGAAGTTGGATCGAGGCTGGCATCGCAGAGCGACGTGAGCGGATAGGCCGCCGGCTCGCACACACCGAGCTGCTGCCCGCATGAAAATGCGTCGTCGGTCGCACAGGCGTCAGCACCGGTCGCACTTGCCGCACGTGCCGGATCACAGCGCGTCGGCTCGAGTCGCTGCACGATCGCGAACGACCGCTCGCCGTCGCTGAACCCTGCGATGGTGGCGCGCCCGTAACCCATCGGCAGCGACTCCTCGCCGCGGTACACCGACGTTCGCCGGAGCGTGCGCTCGGAGGCCGGTTCGGTGAGCAGGCGAAGGCTGGGCATTCCGCCTTCGTAGCGAGACGGCAAGACGCCGATGATGTCGTCGTTCGCCAAGGCCGGCTCGCATACCGACTGCTCGGTCGCCCACGTGTCTCCGAACAACATGTACAGCTCGCCGCGATGCTCGACGGTGAGACCCATGTCGGTCCCGAAAAATTCGACCCGCCGAGGTTCGGCGTTTTTTCGCGGTCCGACCAGCAGACCCAGCATCTCGGGGGCTGAGACTTGGGGTCGCACCGAGAAATCGGCGAACAGGTCGCGGTTGAACGCATGCGCCGCGCTCGCGTGGGTCGAAAACTCAGCAGGCCGCGACGACGCGACGCTCCGAACCGGACGAGCGGTTTTCGGTGCGGAGCTGGGTCGATCATCGGGTCGATCGCCCCCCTCGGCTGCACCGGAGGAGCTGCAGCCCAGAGCGGCGAGCAACAAAAGCTGTATAGCCGGCGCTCGCTGCCAAGCCTTCATCGGTGCGTTCTCCCGGTGAAAGTCAGCTCGATGTAGTCAAAGGACCGCGCCTCACGCAATCCCAAGACGGTCTCAAACAATCAGGTATCTACCGCACCAAACTGTGTAACACAGTCGATGACACAACTAGCGGAGCACTAGAACACGAGGCTCAGCCGCGACGCTCCTGGCACTTCGACCCGTGCTCCAATCGCAGGTGGTTGCCAGCGGATTGGACGACGTTCGTGCCAGACGAGCCAAATGCGACCCGGGGATTCCAGCGGGTCCGCGAATTCGAATCGAACTCGATTCGGCAAACCGTCAGCGTCGACGCCGACCACCGTCGCACGCATTCCGTCGACTGCGCGCACATCGCCTGCGCCAGGCAGACCGCGCGCCGACGTGAACATGCGCTCGAGCGGTCGCGTGCACCAGGCATCTTCGGTCGCGAGCTCGAGCGTGCGCGCATCCGGACGTGTCGCACTGAGTGTGGAAAAGCCGGCATACAGCTGGTGCAGCGGAACGCGGTCACCGGCGCGCGCGCTCCAAGCAGCATTTGTGAGTAGCTCTACCGGCAGATTGACTGCAATTGCTTGGCTCACTCCGACGGGCACTGCTTGCGCCAGTGCTTGCGCTGCGCCGTCCACCGCCGACACACCACCGAGCGTTGGAATGAAGGCGAGAGGCGCGATGATCAAGTGCGGCAATCGCATTGCAGCCGCGCTGCCACGCACGAGTGCGCTCGCGCGCTCGCTGACTCCGCCGATGAGACACGCGAGCCACCCGAAGCCGCCGAAGCTCGCAGCGAGCAACAGCCGATCTTGTGGCACGGTCGCAAACAGGAGCAGACACGAAAGCAGCATCCCGAGGGCGAAGAATCGCGCCTGCACGAAGTCTTTGAGCGGCACGATCAGCAGCGCGATCAGCGGCAGAAACAACACCAGCGCCAAGAGGCGTGCCAGGCCCTGGGGCAATACGAGCGCGGCGCTTGCGACGTCACCGCCGAGCTGGCTCACGAGCCAAATCGGCAGATCGGCGATCCCCTGCACCAGTAACTCGAGCGGTGCGGAGACTGGATCGCGATACCACACCGAATCGCGCACGCCGCCGCCCAGCGCGATGTAGCCGATCAACCACGTGGCGCCGATCAACAGATGCGGTGCGATCGATCGGAACCTGACGCGCAGCGTTCCCGGCTCGAGGACGATCGCGTAGGCGACGAGATACGCGAGCGCGGCGAGCCCGAACTCAGCGCACAGGAGTGACAGCGCAAGGCTCACGACGCTCGCCAGCTGGATTCCAACGCCACGTTCGGTGCGGCCACGCACGTGCAAGTAGACCGCCAGCAGTGCGAACAACGTCGCGAGCACGACATGCCGGCTCGCGATCCAACCGACGCTCTGGGCGTGAGATTCGTCGATGCAAAACATCAACGCTGCTAGCGCAGCCAGCTTGACGTCGGACCCAAACAGCGCGCGGTACGCCAGTGTCGCGACACACACCAGCGCCGCGTACAACAGACAGTTCGTCAGGTGCATCAGCCACGCGGAGTCGGGCCACAGACGATATTCGAGCCAGTGCGTCAGTGCCGCGCCAGGCCGTAAGAAGTGAATCGAGAAGCTGTCACTGCTCCACCACGCGAAGACTCCCTGGCGTTTGAGCTCTGCGAGCGCGCTCGTCGATTCGTGCAGCAATTCGATCGGGCTTCTTCCGGAAGCAAACAATCGCAAGTACGTGCGGTCATCGAGCTGAAGCCCGAGCGAGAGTGAAGGCAGCGCGAGCAGGAATGCCAACACCGCGAGCGCGAACGGCGCACGCGGAGAGTGCAGCAATCCGCTACAACGTTCGAACACACGAGCCGCGACTTGCCGCATGCGAGCGTTATAGGTGATCTCACTGTTATGCCCAGCGCTCGTAGCCAAAAGTCGACACGGCCCAGAGCGGGGATTGCAGAAACCGACGAAGCGAATATGAGCCTGGATCGCTCGCATCCTCGTATCCGGCCAGATCGACGACGGCGCCTGGATGGCGCAGCAAAGTATGATCGCGGCGCGCTACGAGAGCGGCGTCTGAGAGCTCAAACGATGAACGTCGACGACGAGCAACAAGAAGACGTGCCCTGCCCGATGTGCGGCGAACACGCGAGCAAGCTCGTGTTGTACGGCCGGGATCGCTTGTTCGCGCGGCCGGGCAAGTATCGAATCGTTTCGTGCTCGACGTGCGACCTGCGCTACCTATCCCCGCGGCCGACGTTCGAGGCTCTCGGCGCGCACTACCCTTCGAGCTACTTCATCTATCGGACTCCTGAGGAGCTCCCGCCTTTCACGCGCCCGATGGCTCGCAAGTTCGCGTTTCTGCGCTGGCGCGACTCACTCACGCGGCTCGAACGCATCACGGGTCGGCTGCAACCGAGCATGAACGTCCTCGACGTCGGCTGCGGCTTGAACGACTACCTCGTCGCGCTGAAAGAGCTGCGGGGCGTGCAAGGCATTGGCGTCGATTTCAAGCCCGAGCTCGCGACGTACGCACGCGACCGGCTTCAGATGACGGTCTACCCGGGCACGCTGGAAGGCGTGGGCTTCGCCGACGGCGAGTTCGACCTCGTCGCGATGAACGAATACCTCGAACACGAGCCGAACCCACGCGCCGTGCTCAGCGAAGCGCGAAGAGTCACGGCGCCCGGCGGCTACCTCACGATCGAAGTGCCGTGCGTCGAAAGTTTGCCCGCGCGCATGTTCGGGTCACGTTGGTCGCAAGTCGACGCGCCGAGGCACCTGATTCACTTCACCGGCGGCACCTTGACCGAGATGTTGCGGCGCACCGGCTGGGAGCTGGTGCACACCGAGACGTTCGGGATTCCGTACGTGATCGGCTTCAGCGTTCTTCAAGCACTAGGCTTCAAACGCCTCGGCCGACTCACGGTGTGGCAGCGCGCGCTCGCAATGCTCGTCTCGCTCCCGTTCATCTTAGTCTTCCCGTTCGTGAACGAGTTTCGCTTCGCGGTCGCGCGCGCCGTGTAATCAGTGGAGGTTGTCGTGCGCGTACGCGATGCCACCATCGACGGCGATCGTGTCACCCACTACGTAGTCGCCCGCCTTCGAAGCTAGGAAGATTGCAGTGCCTGCCATGTCCTCATCCCTGCCGATCCGACGCAGTGGTGTGCGCTTCGCAACCTCGGCTGCTTGATCTCGCGCCGCGCGATTCATCTCGGATGCAAACGGCCCTGGGGCGATCGCCGTCACGACGATGTTGTCGCGCACCAAACGCGCAGCCATGCGGCGCGTCAAGTAGATCAAACCCGCCTTCGACGCGTGATACGAGTAGGTCTCTTGCGGGTTCAACCGAATGCCGTCGATCGACGCGATGTTGATCACCTTCGCGGGCCGCTCGGCACTCGCAGCTTTTGCCAACGCAGCGTGCAGCGCTTGGGTGAGAAAGAACGGCGACTTGAGGTTGAGGTTCATCACCTTGTCCCAGCCGTGTTCTGGAAACTCGTCGAACTGCGCGCCCCACGCCGCACCCGCGTTGTTCACGAGGATGTCGAGCCGCTCTTCCGCTTGCAGATAGTGTTGCGTCAGCGCCTTGCAGCCGTCCACCGTCGAAACGTCTTGCGGGAGCGACACGCAGGTGCCGTACGCGGAGAGCTCGCGGGCAGTCGCATCGCACGCGTCCGCTTTGCGTGACGAGATGTAGACCTTGGCGCCGGCTTCGAGAAAGCCATGCGCGATCATTTTTCCGATGCCGCGCGAGCCACCGGTCACGAGCGCGACGCGCCCTTCGAGAGAAAATAGGCCCTTGAGCATGTCGACTCACTCCTAGGTTCGATGTTCGGCCGCGGAGCTTACGCAGCTCCTTCGCCTGCAGCTACGGCCGCGGAGAACAATCGCGACCGTTGGCGACGAACGTCATCAGCCCGTCGAAGTCTCGCGCGCGAGCTCGGCCCGCGCGTCGTGCGCGGCTGCGACCAACCCAACTCGGCCACTGATCGCGACCGCCTCGCGCAAGTGGACCTCTGCCAGGTCCCGCCTGCCGAGCCCGCGCGCGAGCATCCCCAACAATTGAGACACCGAGCCTTCACACAGGAAGGACACGTTCACCGCGAAGTGCTCCGGATACGGCGCGAGCAATCGGTAGAGGGCTTCCATGTATTCGACCTCGCCGAGGTCGATCGCCACGCGCGCGAGGGCCCCGAGCGTTCCGAGGTAATCGCGGTCGCACGGCAGCGCAGCCAACCGCGACGCCAGTACGAAGTGCAACGCAGCCCGCGCTTCCGCAGTGTGGCCTGACGCGTGCAATCCGCGCAGCTTCATCGCCCACAGGTTAGGCCGATCGTTGTCGGCCGGCGCAAACTCCGCGGCCAAGCTCGGCCGGGTCAGCGACGTTGCTCCAAACAGCAGCGCTTCGTCATACAGGCAAAACAGCTCGGTCCCGCTGATCGCTTGTCTGCGCGCGCGTGCATGCAGCGCGATCAAGATTCGGCTCGCGTGCGCGTTCGCGCCGCTACTCCAGCGCGCGAGCGCCAAGAAGCGCTCGAAGTGCCAGAGCAACTCACTATCCAGATCCCGGCAGCGAGCCGTCCCTCGCTCGAGCGCCGCGTGCATCGCGGTGCAGTCACCCGCTTGCAACGCGCTCAGCGCGGTATGCAGTTCGAGCATGACCGGCGGAATGGAGAGCATCAGAGCATTCTCGCGACAAATCTCGTGTAACTCGCGCAGCACGACGCTCGCGCGCTCGCGATGCGCCGGACCTCCGCGCAAGTACAGCTCACCGACGCGAACGCTGAACCGATCGAGCACCTCGTCCGACGTCGTGGCGACCTCGTACGCGCGCGTGAGGAGCGCGTCGCTGACGGCCACGTCGAACGCTCCGGGTGGGCACGCTGCGAGGCGCGCCAGCATCGCCGCTCGCAACGTGGGCTCGCCGCCTTGGCCATCGAGCAAGCGCAGCGCAGCTTGAAACGCCTGCACGGAGCCAGGCAACGGTGGCAAACCCGGATACGGATCGTGCAACATCGCGGCGCGCGCGAGCGTGCTCGGCTCGTTGTGCTCGCGGGCGAGATGGACCACGCGCGCGATCATCGGCTCGAACGCACGCGTCGACTGCGCGCGCGTGAGCAACGCCTGATCCAACAGCAGCCGAAGCCGAAACTTCGCACACGGCTTCTCGAGCAAGTCGAGCACCTCGAGCGCGTGTTGCAAGCAGCGCGCAGCATCGCCGTACGCGTACACGTTCACCGCTGCGATGCAGGCATTCACGCAGTGGCTGATCGTCTTTCGCAGGTCGCCCATCGGCAGCGCCGATCGCGAGTGATAAGCCAAGTCGGCGGGAGGGATGTCTTCACCCAGCCGCGCGCGTTCTTCGAGTGCGTGGGCGACACGCAGATGACAACTGCGCCGTTCGGCCGGGCTCAGCGCGTCGTACAGCACGGCGCGCAACAACTCGTGACCGAACACGAACTCGACGAGCGAGTCGCGCTTCGCGGCGACGACCTCGCTCGCGACTGCAGCGTCGAGACATTCCATCAACGCTGCGCCGTCGCTGCCCGTGACGGCTTGCAACACCGGCAAGCTGAAGTTTCGGCCGATCACAGCCGCGCTCGACAAGGCTCCGCGCGCAACCTCGTCGAGCCCTGCCACGCGTTGCCGCACGACGTCGAGCGCTGCTTCCGGAACCGAGACGTTTTGCACATCTGCGTGTTCGCTCAAGCGGAACTGCCGCGCGAGCTCGGTCATGAAGAACGGATTGCCTTCGCTGTTCGTGAACACCGCCCGTCGCAGCTCCGTGCTCGCGGAGCCCAAGATCGCTTCGAGGTACGCCCCGACGTGCACTTCGCTCAGGCGCGGCAGCGAGATCCGCGTCGCATTGCGATGGCCGAGCACGCGTGCAAGCGCCTCGGGCAGGCGCCCAGTTCCAGTTTTGTTGCGAAGCGTCGCGACCACGACCAGACGTGTGCGCGGGATCTCGTCGATGAAGTAGCTCAACAACTCGAGCGACGCAGGATCGGCGCGGTGCAAGTTGTCGAGCACGAGTAGACATGGAGCTTGCTCGGACGCGATGCTGAGCAGACGCGAGATCGCATCGAAGATGCGATGTTTGGAATTGAACCCGCCGCCATTGGCGACAGGACTCGCCGGCGACGACGCGCGTGCGAGCTCGGGCAGCAGACGTGACAGCTCGGGCAACATGCTCGCGAAACGCGACTCGGACATCGCGAGCGGCACCTGCGCGATCAACTCGCGGAGCAAGTTCGCGAACGGCCACAGCGGTGGCGTCTCGCCGACTTCACGGCAGTAACCCCAGGCGACGGGCAGCCCCGTACCTGCCGCTTCCCGACCGAACACCTCGGCCACGCGCGTCTTGCCGATGCCGGCTTCGCCCGTCAGCAGGATCACACTGCCGCTACCGTCACGCGCTTCCGCGAGCGCCGCGCGCAGGTGCCCGAGCACACCATCCCGCCCGACAAACGGTGCAGCCGTCAGCCGCGGAATGGGTCGCGGCGCATTCGTGTTCGGAAGTGCGTCGCGCCGCGTCACCTCTCGCGTGAACCGATAGCCTCTTCCGTGCACGTTCACGACCAGGTCGCGCATGCCCTGCGAATAACCGAGCGCTCGGCGAAGCCGAGTCATCGCGACGGTCACGACGTTCTGCGAGACGCGGCGGCCTTCCCAGACGCGTTCGAGAAGCTCTTGCTTCGTCACGATGTGGCCCGCGCTCTCGACCAACACTCCGAGCAAGCGCAGCGTCAGCGCGTTCGCGGATGCGTGCTCGCCGGCGCGCTTCAGCTCGAGCTTGCTGGAGTCGAACTCGAAATCATCGAATGCGTAGATGCCACTCACTTCGAAATTTCTCGCGGTGATGCTGCCGGTGCAGCCAACTCTCGGAGGACTTGCGCGGACCTGACGTTCTGGTAGCAGCGATGTCGGGCGTGCGAAAGGACTCGATTCGACCGGTCGGGATCAGTTGTCCGAGACGGATCAGTTGGCTCATGCGGTTTTCCGCGAGCTACTGAGATCTCGGGTTGCCGGTGAGTCCCCAAGGGGAGACCCCAACGCGGAATCCAACGCGCCGCCTGATCGATTGCGCACACGGGCGGGACCGCTCTACCGTATGCGCACCATGATCGCGTTTCCATCGTTCAAGCATCCGATCATTCAGGCTCCGATGGCGGGCGGGCCGTCCACGCCGGCGCTCACCGCAGCTGTGAACAACGCGGGCGGCTTTGGGTTCCTCGCCGCAGGCTACAAGAAGGCCGACGCCGTGAAGGCCGAGCTGCAACGCACGCGTGAGCTCACGGATCGAGCATTCGGGTTGAACCTGTTCGTGCCTTCGAAGCCGACGACCGACACCGCAGCCGTGCACGACTATCTCGCGTGGCTGCAGCCCGAAGCGGCCGCGCACGGCGCTCAGCTCGGTGGGCCGCGCCACGATGACGACGCGTGGGAGGAGAAGCTCGCGCTCGCGATCGCGGAGCGCGTGCCCGTACTGTCCTTCGCGTTTGGTTGTCCGAGCATCGAGGTCGTGCGGCGGCTCCACGACGCCGGCATCGCAGTTTGGGTGACCGTCACGGAACTGCACGAGGCGCGGGCCGCGGCCGATGCGGGTGCGGATGCGCTGGTCGTGCAAGGCGTCGAAGCAGGCGGGCACCGCGGGACATTCACGGACGAAGACGGTGAAGGTGAGGTCGGGTTGCTCGCGCTCTTGCGACTGTGCGCGCGTCGGATCCGCTTGCCGCTCGTAGCTGCAGGCGGCATCGCGGACGGTGCCGGCGTCGCAGCCGTGCTCGCAGCCGGTGCGCGCGCAGCTGCGATCGGAACCGCATTCTTGCGTTGCCCGGAAGCTGCGACGAACGCGCCGTTTCGTGAAGCGCTCGCACGGGCTGCTGAGCAGCCGGTTCGAACGGCATTGACGCGCGCGTTCACCGGCCGCCGCGGGCGCGGACTCGTCAATCGTTTCTTGGCGACGCACTCGGGGCAAGCACCGTCCGCGTATCCCGAGGTTCACTATCTGACGCAGCCGTTGCGAGCCGCAGCGGTCGCGGCCGGCGACTCGGAGCAACTCAACCTCTGGGCAGGCCAGGCGAACCTGCTCAGTGAGGAGCGGCCTGCGGCCGAGCTCGTCGAGTGTTGGGCCGCCGAAGCTCGCGTCGCGCTCGAGCGAGCGCTGTCGTCGCTTTGACAGCGATTGCGGTTACACTGCCCTGGTCCGTGTGATGCTTGTCACTCGGAACGGCGATTCAGCGCCGAGCATATCGAGGAGCCACCATGAAGGCAGTTCGCATCCACTCGTTCGGCGGACCGGACGTGATGAAGCTCGAAGAGGTGCCGACGTCCGCGGTCGCCGAGGACGAGGTCCTGATTCGAGTTCACGGCGCGAGCGTGAATCCAGTGGACTACAAGATCCGCGAAGGCAAGTACTTCGCGGTTAAAGCTGAACAACTCCCCGTAGTTCTGGGCCGCGATGTGGCGGGCAAAGTGGAGCAGCGCGGCGCGCGTGCGCAGTCTTGGCAGCGTGGCGATGCCGTGTACGCAGTGGTGGATCGGGGGCGAGGCGGTTATGCACAGTACGTCACGGTCAAGGCAGATCTCTGCGCTCGCGCTCCCAAGAACTTGAGCCTGATCGAAGCGGCCTCGGTGCCGCTCGCGGGTCTGACGGCGTGGCAGGGGTTGTTCGATCACGGTCAACTACAGCAGGGGCAGTCCGTGCTGATTCACGGGGGTGCGGGCGGGGTCGGGCACCTCGCGATCCAATTTGCGAAGGCGCGCGGCGCGCACGTGACGACGACCGTGTCGCATCGCGACATCGAGTTCGTACGCGGGCTCGGAGCGGATATCGTGATCGACCGAACAGCGCAGCGCTTTGAAGAGCTCCTGAGTGATATCGACCTCGTGTTCGACTTGATTGCGGGCGAGGTCCAGAAGCGCTCGGTGCAAGTGCTGAAGCGAGGTGGCGTGCTCGTATCGACGTTGGGCAAGCCTGACGAGAGTGCACTCAAGGAGCGCGAGATCCGGGGCGTCGGCTACATGGCAGAACCGAACGGCGCGCAGCTCACTGAGATCACCCAGTTGATCGAGGCGGGCAAGGTGCGGCCGTACGTGAGTGCGACGTTTCCGCTGCAGGACGTTGCGCGAGCACACGAGGTCGCCGTGAAGGAGCATCCGCGCGGGAAGGTCGTGTTGGAAGTCCCTTGATCGAAGAGCCGCCGCGCGTTCGACAGAGTCGAGGCGCGGCGGCGGCTTAGTTGTCGATCGAGGTAGGCTTTGCGTTAGTTTCGCCGCAGCTCACGGCTCCAGCTGGCTGAGCGGACCGGCTTCGTTCGGGAAGCTCGCAGTGTTGAACACCTGGACGCCCGCGTTGTGCTCACCGTTGAACGGCGTGACCGCATCATCGCAACCTGCGTAGCGCGCATCCTCGGGCGAGTTGAACCAGAGGCCGAGGTGGAACGTGTGGACCGGTGCGGTCGCCGGGTTCTCTTTTGCGTCGGCGATCGGCGAATAGTGAACTTGCGGAGCGGGCGCTACGCCCGGAGCGACGATGAATGTCTCGATGTTGAAGCGCCCGATGAACTGACCGTGTGCGTTACCGTACTCGTCGGTCTCCATGTCACCCTGGTACCAAGACAGTCCGAACGGTGCGTTCGGGACTTGGATCACGAACAAGTCGAACTCGGTCTTTGCCGGCAGACCGGACAGGTAAACGTCCATCACTTCGACTGGACCTTGCGAGACGACTTTCACGTCGCCCTTCGCGTAGGGCACGCAGCCCGCAGCGACGATGCCGGGCGAACGGTCCAGGGAGAACTTGATCTCTTCCGGTGCTGCTGCTGGCGCGGGCGCGGGCTCTTCGTACGCGGGCTCTTCGTACGCGGGAGCCGGGGCGGGAGCAGGCTCGTAGTACTGTGCCGCTGCGCCGCTGATGGCTGCCAGCGAAAGAGCGAACGTTTGAAGCGAGCCAATGAGAATGCGGGGGTTCATGGAGTTTCCTACTTTCAGAAAATCGAAGGAGCGCGCTTCGTGCGTGCTCGGTTGGTTGTGTTCCCGCCTATCGCAAGCCGCAGGCCAACCATTTCGATCGGACCAGACCCGCTCGTTTCATCACGATTCACGCGATGCTGGCGCTCTGATGCGCTGCGCGAGCCGGCCGGGTGCCTGGCACGTGCCACGCGCGGGCGGGCCGTATTCCAAACGGTTTACAAAGGATTGGTGCGCGGCTCTTTGACGCCCTGACAGGTCAGATGAAAGCCAGGCAGACCGCCGGTCCACGTGGGGCCGCAAAACGAAAGACATGGCGTCGATGCCGGGAAGCACGCGCACGTGCGTGCTTCATTTGCTTGCGGGCGACACGCATCCGGCAAGCTGCGGCAGTGGCTCGACGTCGGCAACTCGGGCACGTCGCTCAGGTAGATTTCGCAGTACTCGCGGTTCGCGTTGCAGTAGTGGGTGCCGCACGGAATGAAGTCCGGCAGCACGCCCTTGCAGCGACCTAACACTGACAGCTCGGCTCCCGCAGCACGCGCTGTGCATTCGTTGTCGTAGACTCGGCCGTCGAGCCCGCAGACCGGAGCGTAGCCTTCGCAGGCTGCGGGCGCGGTGGCTGGCGGCGTGGCGCGGGCGTTCGGCTCGTTTGGCCGCGACCTGCATGAGCACAGCGCGATGCAGAGTGCGGCGATCAGACGCATAGCTGAGAGAGTTTTACAGCACAACCCGGGTGTGAGGTCGATCTCGGCGGCGTAGTAGGCGTCTATTCTTCGGGTATTCGTGTGTAGCGTTCACGATCCAATCGACCGATTTCCGGCACTTGCCGCCGTCTGTAGTTCAGCTCCGTGGGCGGCCGAATCATCATCGCGGTCGAAGCTGTTGGCGTCATTGGCGGGCGCGAGAAAGGCTGAATAAGGCGGGATGCGATGGCATGCTGGCGTCGAGGCTCACTTCGAAGCATGCAACGTTGCGGTA
>Ga0193753_10001143_pt1 | contig 23217 bp, 19 predicted proteins | sample H1c2metaG_FD_144925 | JGI IMG/M metagenome (GOLD analysis project Ga0193753, IMG submission 144925) | Soil microbial communities from a riparian zone of the East river system, Colorado, United States - H1c2 | ecosystem: Environmental > Terrestrial > Soil > Riparian zone | place: USA: East... | reverse complement strand
CCAGAGGGGTTTGCTAAGTGGTGTCTTATACTGATCCTGCTTTTTTCAATTTGGTTTGGTGTTGGTAGTATAATTCCTGCAAAATTCAAGCAAGCCCATGGAGACATTATAGGCAATGATGCATATAAGATAATACAGTTACTCAAAGCGAAGCGGTTACCAAACGAAATCTTTGCGATTTCACCGCTGGTGCAGGAAGGGAAATTTGAAGAGGCAATACAGCTTTTCGAAGGTGAAGTTAAAGGGGTTAGTGGATCTGCCGATGAATATCGGGTAGGGGTGTGGATGTATATGCACGCCAGGGATTTCCAGAAGGCGTTTGAGATGGATAAAGAGCTCGAACAAAAGGTTAAGTATAACGTTCAGGATTTCGTCAATTCAGGGTATATCCAAACGATGCTGGGCAACCAGGAATCGGCTATCAGCATTTATCAGAAAGCCCTGGCCGTTGAGCCGGATAATATGCATGCATTGACCAACATAAGTTATGCAATGAATGTTCTCGGCCAATATAGTGGTGCCGTTGAGTATGCAAACAGGGCAATCAGTCTGAATCCGAATTGTGCAGCTTCATTGGACAACCGGGGTTTGGCAAGACTAAAAATGGGTCTGTTGGAAGAAGGCAGGGCTGATATTGAAGCATCGCTTGCCATTGATGATAAACAACCTGAAACCTACCGAGACCTGGGTATTTATTTCTTAATGAAAGAGGAATGGAATGTAGCGTTGGCATTATTTGAAAAGGCTAAAGAAATGGACAAGGATACAAGTAATATTGAGCAGTATATAACTGACGCAAAAAATGGTGCGATTGGTGCGGTTGATATCGTATCGCTCAGGGTATAAGGCCCTCCAATGATCGTTATCCCTCCAATTAATTGGGCCTAGTAAACCGACACGCTTTAGTAGCTAAAGTTTATATATATTTGAACGTTACAACCCCCCTAAATTTTCTATTAAGAGTCACTTACATCCTAAACCCGCGTCCATAATGAAATCTTTTAAAGGCCTGAAATCTACTTACAATGTTCTTTGGTTTTTATTGTTGTCGCAGCACCTGCTATCACAACCTCTTATAAGTTCATTCTCTCCCGCCTCAGGGGCGGTTGGTACAAGTATAGTGATCAACGGAACAAACTTCAACCCGGTTGCATCAAATAACATAGTCTATTTTGGAGTTGTAAAGGCAACGGTAACCACAGGCACAACAAATTCACTTACCGTTATTGTCCCGGGATCAGCAACATATGGACCAATTTCAGTAACTACCAATGGCCTTAGTGCATACTCGGAAAATTCTTTCGTTGTAACTTTTCCTTCCGGAGAAGCGATCACTTCCAGCACCTTTGCAGAAAAGACTGCTATAGGTACAGGAGAAAGCCCCTACGATATTGCTGCCGGTGATTTCGATGGCGATGGGAAGCCTGATATGGTAACAGTCAATGGTGGATATCCCTATTCGATCTCGGTGTATAAGAACACCAGCATCATTGGAAATGGTATTATTTCTTTCGCAGATAAATTGGATATCCCTACTGGCATTGGCCCGTTTGGGGTAGCCGTAAGCGATATAGACAACGATGGAAAGCTTGATATTATCGTTGCCAATTACTATTCATTTACCATTTCAGTTTTTAGAAATACCGGAACACCCGGCAATATTGCATTTGCTTCGAGAGTAGACTTGCCCGCCTCAAATCCTGACCGGGTAGCTGTGGCAGATCTCAACAAAGATGGTAAACCAGATCTGATTGTAACCAATTCCGTGGCAAACAGTATTTCAATTTTTAGAAATACAGGTAGTCCGGGTGTGATTTCTTTTGCTGCGAAAACAGATTACGCTACCGGAGATTTCCCTGATCATGTTACAGTGGCTGATATAGACGGCGATTCCTGGAAGGACATAGTTGTAACTAATGGCGGCTCGAATTACATTTCGATATTTAAAAACGTTGCAAGTCCCGGAATATCTCTTACCGTCGATAACAGTTTAATTACAAACATTAATAATGCAGGTGCGACCATTTTAGCCGACCTGGACGGCGATAACAAGCCGGAACTTACTGTGGGCAACGGCGCTTCGGTTTCCATCTACAGCAATACAAGCAATGCGGGCACCATTTCATTTTTAGCACCAAAGAATTTTGCTACTTCCAGCCCTGCAAATGGAATTGCGCTGGCTGACCTCGACGGTGATGGAAATCCTGACTTGGCTGTCTTGTGCGAATCACAGATATCAGTATTAAAAAATACCAGTTCAACCGGTTCAATTTCTTTCCAGCCAAAAATAGATTATGAACCCGGGGATAGCCCTTATACCCTTACAATAGCTGATTTTGATGGAGATAACAAACCCGACCTTGCTACAGTCAACCAGGGGGGCAATCAGGTTACTTTACTCAGAAGCCAGTTGGGTGGCCCCCACATAACTTCCTTTAGCCCTGCAGAGGAGACTGAAGGCGGCACGGTAACCATTACCGGTACCGGTTTTGTTGACATAACCGAAGTTCGTTTTGGAGACGATACCGCCAAATCTTTTACTGTTGTTAGTCCCACTACTATAACGGCTGTAGTGAATAAGGGAGCCACTGGTGAGGTAAGCGTAAAAGGTTCCAAAGGAAGAGCTAAAGCCCCAGGTTTCACATTTAGAATTTCAGCCAGCCAATACCCGCCACCTGTTATTGCTTTTTTTGCGCCAATATCCGGACTGGCAGGAACTACAGTTACCATCACGGGCCAAAACTTTGATAGTGTACCCGGCAATAATATCGTGTACTTTGGTGGCACAAGGGCCATTATTTTGTCGGCATCAGCTACACAATTAACTGTCAAGGTTCCAACCGGGGCATCGCCGGAACCAATTACTGTAACTACACATCTGCTGACTGGTTATTCTGCCTCTCCTTTTATTTGCACATTTCAAACAGGACCTGCGTTTACAGGCAATTCATTTAGCGCGCCCCAGTTGATTGAGCCATATTCCGAATACGGAGAACCAAATACAGAAATAGCCAGCGCAGATATAGATGGCGATGGGAAAACAGATTTGGTTTACGGACATTATAGTTTCAAAGTTGCACGAAATACAAGCACCGTTAATTCAATTTCATTCGCAACGCCTCAAACGGCTATCCCGGATGGTATAGGTTCCACTATCGAATTTGCAGATATGGATGGTGATGGCAGACTTGATCTGGTAACAGGCGCCAAAAATGATTCTTACAATGGCTACTTCAGCGTGTTTAGAAATCAAAGTTTTGCTGGTAATATATCATTTGTACAAATTGCGATGCAACCTGAAGGCGATTACGCTATAGGTTTAACAATAAAAGATTTAGATCTGGATGGCAAGCCCGATGTTATTGTACCTGTAAGAGAGGGAAACTATGTGTCCCTCTACAGAAATATGGCATTCAACGGAGCTATTACCTTTGCACCAAGAGTAGATGTGCCCACCGGCATTGGGCCGCTTCATGTAAGCTGCGGCGACCTGGATGGTGATGGAAAACCGGAATTGATTGTTACAAGCAGTGACGAAAATTCAATATCGATTTTTCCGAATAATAGTTCGCCCGGCAATTTCAGCTTTGGTACTAAAATAAAATACACGCAGTTCGGACGGCCCCAACAGAGCACATTAAGCGATTTTGACGGAGATGGGAAACTGGATATTGCAGTAGTAGCCTACGGTGGCCAGTTTATAGTCTATAAAAATACAAGTACTATTGGATCTATTTCATTTACTATTATTGGCACTTATGGAACTTATTCTTTTCCAACTGAAATAAGGTCTGCCGATATGAATGGAGATGGCAAACCAGACATTGTAATTTTTAGTGAAGGGATGCACTCAATTTCCGTTTTTAAGAACACGACCACTTCTGCGGGAATGTCTTTTGGACTAGAAGTATATTACACCACAGCAGATAACTATGGAGAAGTTGAAATTGGCGATTATAACGGGGATGGAAAAAATGATATGGTGACGGGCGCAGGCCGAACGGGTATTGGTATAGTAACAAATAAGGTGGGCATAGCGAAAACGATTCCTGCAGGTGCAAAACCTGTACAGGGAGAGATTAAGAACAGGATGACACTGGATCAAACTGTTCAATCTTATAACGGAGCTGCGTATGTGCAAAGGCATTATGACATTGAACCTGTCAATGATCCTGCTACGTCAACAGCGGTGATAACGCTTTATTTCAACCAGGAGGATTTCGATAACTTTAATGCTTCCCCGGCTCATGGATTGGATCTTCCCAAAACATCTATCGATGCAAGTGGTATAGCAAACGTGCGTGTTTACCAGTATCATGGATTCAGTGCTACAAGCCAGCCGGGAACTTACACGGGTGCTGGAATAGAAATTAACCCCGCCGATGCAAATATTGTTTGGAACGTTAAAGCCGGTTGCTGGGAAGTGACCTTTAACGTAACAGGGTTCAGTGGATTTTTTGTTGGCAGTGCAGGCAGTTCAATATTGCCTGTCAGGTTATTGTCGTTTACCGGTCATCTTCTGCAAAACCAACCTGTACTCCGCTGGGAGACCGCACAGGAAATCAATACTGCATACTTCGAATTACAACGCCAGTATGGAGAAAGTTCATTCACCACAATTGCCACGTTGGCTGCGCGTGGATCCGTCACTTCGTCCGCCGTCTATGAATTTACCGATATAACTGCTGCGGCTGGCTTAAATAGCTACCGGTTAAAAATGGTAGACATTGATGGCAAAACAGATTACAGTAAAACGGTAACAATACGCAATGGGGTGATACGTGAATTGTCTGTGTTTCCAAATCCCGCACATGGGTGGGTGATGGCCGAACACGCAGCGTCTGGTAAAGCACGTATTTCCATTACCAGCCTTATCGGCCATACTTTAATAAGGGTGCCCACTGCTGCAAACAGCAATAATACACGCATCGATGTGCACACTTTGTCACCAGGCGTTTATATACTGGTGTGGGAAAATGGCGCAGATAAAAAAAGCTGTAAAATAATTATAAAATAATTTTTGACAAGACACCCTGATTTTTTAATGACTGCTGTGAAATGAACTGTTGCCAACGCGTTGTAGAATTCGATTGTTGAAATAATACCTGGAGACAAATTGCATTTATTTCAACCTTGATAATCGCTTTCTGATTCTGACTCACAATTGGGACAGAATTGTATAAGGAGATGTCTAAAAATCATATACTTTAAAGGGAAAGAGTAAATAACTTAAACCGGACAATTTCAAGAAGCGATGCCGTGAACCGGCAACGGCTGAAACTTATCTTCATACGTTTCAGCCGCTTCTGCCAGCATCCGTAATTTTTTTAATTCTGCAGCCCGAAGGTTTTTTTCACCCTTTTTCATCAATGCATCAATCTGCATCATGGTTAGCTCGTAAGCCTCCTTGCTTTGAATTTTTAACAGTTTTCTTTTAACAACCTTGGGTGATTGCATTTTCTTCTTCATCACAATCTAATTAAACCATTATTACTGGCTTCAAATCTAAACCCATTCTAGAAATTCTAAAAATTTACAAAATGAAAACGCTGGATTATAATTTTTAGTGGTTTATCTAAATTAGTGGATTTTGCCATTCATTTTTTCCTGCAACAATTGCATATCCATCTCCACCTTACTCTGGTTTACCCTTACATAAATCATCGTCGTAGTAATCTTAGTATGATCAAGCATTTTACTAATGGATTCAATCGGTACGCCATTCATCAAAGTAACGGTAGTTGCAAACGTGTGCCTGGCCATATGGAAGGCTAGGAGTTTGCCAACTTTGGAAAGACCGGCAATGATTTTCAGGTTTCGGTTCATATCTTGATTGCTGATGTGGGGAAAAACAGTGCCATTGACAATCGCAGATTCATCATGACGACACTTTTAATATTTCTGCAGCGGGTTGTAATAGAAGCACGTTTACCCTAAAGCCAGTTTTCGCCCGGACGACGTATTGTAATGTGTACGCCAAACGTGTTTGTTTTTTTCATTATCAAATCATTTTAAAGTGATAAATCAGTTCACTTGCTTCCTTCTTCACAACCACGAAAAATGAATTGAAATCAATCAAATCCTGTCAATTGAAAAAGATAATCAATTGAGAGGAAAAGCAATAGATCAACTCCCCGAACTAAAAGTAAGGTCGCGCTTAAAACATAGCTTGGCCACCTAATTGGTCGCGCGGGTTTTGACTTTTTTTGCAATAATTTGATGGGGGAAAAATAAAAAAGCCCGTAAAACCAACGTTTTACGGGCTCTATCAGTTTGGGCTGACACCCTTTTAGTCGGGAAGACAGACTCCAAACGTATACATTAAAACGATGTTTATCAAAATATTGCGCTGCTAAAAAATCTCGGTTCACCTCGCAGGTCGCGGAAAAGAAGCAAAGAACTTTTAGGGGTAAAAGTAATGTAAAAGATAGTAAAATATCTCAAATGAAAATACATTCTTGTCGTTCACAAAATAATTTTATCCGTCGATCGCTTTCGCCTAAAGTGGATTGGCAGGTAATAAAATTATTACTCGCCAATTCGGCCTCTTTTGGAGCACTTTTGGCATATAATATGAAACATGAAACCGACAAAAGTATTACAGGATGCAAACAGATTTGTAACAATTATTCTTTGGGCTCTTACAATGTGGTATATAGATCAGCTAACTTGTAATCTAGACACGCTCCCCCGACGCTTTCCAATATTTAGGCAGTAAACGCACAGTTTTTCGGCGCAGTATTGTTTTTTTCTATTTTCAAGAACTCAGGACTATCTCTGACCTGGCATCATTCCACCGAGCATTGATTTTTATTTGCATAATGGGCGGTTAACTTAAATATGATTTTTTACATGAAAAGAAAGAACCCGATTAGAAACGAAGGAAATAATCAAAAAAATGCCATTAGTTTTACTTTCTAAATTTCCTGTGTATTGTATAATCTTCAAACACTGAAACAAAGTAAGAACAAAATTGAGAAACTTCCACTATTCTAGCGTAGAGATCTGCTGCCGTTACCCTTGCACCCACTTCTGATGCAGTGATATTTCCGTGCGAAATGTTTATCCGATTTGTTACTATCTCTTGTAATCTTCCTTTAAATGCATTGTTACTAAAAATGGGATCAGTAATGCTAAACGTTTGCCAAATACTATCTAATTGTGCAGCTGTATAGTTTTGTCCATTTGTTGGAATTATATCAGTTGGAATCTGAACATTAGCATTATCGTGAAATCGCTGGAAGAGATCAATTCTTTTATTCCACTTTTTTGTATTAGCATTATTTAATGCCTCTAGTTGATTGCAGGCTGCCAAACTCCAGACCAGAGGTTTTAATTCCAAAAGAGCGACTGAATCATTATTTATAAATTCAATGGTTTTAGAAATTGTTGATCTTATCGTAAATTCGATAACACCATAAAGCTGTACAAAGATTAATCCTTTCAAGGTATTAAAATGGCGCGGGGTCCCCGTCGGAGCTGGTGGAATCAAAGGCCCAAAGAAATCCAGGCTTTCTCTTATCTCGGTTATTCTTTGTGTAGAATCGGCGGTGATATTTGCGTACATTATTTTCCAAGAAATTTATCTCTGCTATATTCAATTCTTTTAATAACTCTTGGAAGGGAATTGGTGGCGCCAGTCGTTACGGCTCGAAGTTCAGGGGAGTTAATCCATTTGAAATTAGTTGATACCAGCTTGCCTTTTTGCATTATTGCAAGGGCAGCGCCTACGGCAACAGCTTCGTATAGATTAGCTGGTGTCGTACTCCTGTTTCGCGTTATACCATTCGGAAGGATGGTTAGATTTTTGAATGTATCTCTAAAGACCTTCTCATTCTTCTTGTAGTCAAAATTCTTGTTAGAATCAGCCATAAATCCGTTCAAAAAATCAACAACGCTATGTTCAAATTTTTTATAGTTGTTTAAATAGGCAAAAAAACGCAAAACAAATTCATCTCTAGTTCCATCGGATTCCTGACTAGATGTTAGGCGTACAGAGTGAATGAAATTTGGGTCTGTAGATAATTCTTTTATAAAATCGTTAAATTTTCCTCTAAATACGCAACTTCTAATTTCTTGGTTTGTCAAGATTATTCCGCCTGTGTTAAGTCTCTCAAATAGATCAAATCTCACATCCATATCACTTTTGTCACTTAGCGTTGTAATTTTAAGGGGTTTTAATTGAAACTCTAATTGAATTGTTCTAGGAAGTTCATCGAAACGTTTACCGTTAAATGTTAATAATTTTGTTAAGCCATTTAACGTGAATTTATCTGCGAGATTTATCCTTTTTCGTGCTTCTTCCGATCCAGCAAAATGTACAATACTGCTTAATCTTTGAACGCCATCTATTAGCTCCCAAGTCCCGTCAAGATTCGTAGCCATATAAAGACTAGGAACAGGTATGCCTAAGAAAATCGACTCAATAAGTTGCGATTGTCTATCATCTTTCCATCTAAACTGCCTCTGATAGTCAGGAGCTATGTCAATAATGCCTTCGGCAACCATTGAAATCAACTCTTTAACGCTTATGTCATAAGTATTGAAATCAACTTTTCTTTTTAATTCATTTAATTCCGAAGTAATATCCATAAAACTTTGTTGAAGATTGTTTAGCTATTAAATAGTGTGTTATGTTGTTTTCAAAAACTAGATATATATGCACTCAAATTGAAGATAAACAATTTAAGCGATTTGCTTAATACTTCGCACTATTGCCTGCCCAAATCGCTTCCATTGAACACAGCTTGGTATTTATGATCGATAAAAGTCATTCCATGGATTCTGCCGTCACCACTTTGCCGGGCCATGACTGAAATCCCATTTTTATCCAAATCGATGCAAGTTTTTCCAAACTGTTATTTCAGATAATGTGCAAGGTGATTTCTAATTACCAGATTCTTTCACTGGTATAATTAGATCACATTTGCTCACACGGATTCTTTACTATAGATTTTTTGCCGGACTAACGGTTAGCGGGTTGGGATGTTTGTCGCAATCGTTACCAGGTTTTTTTTGAGCACTGGCGCTGTTCCAGCCCAGGGAAGTAAAAACAGCAATTATTATCGTTCTAATAATCCCTTTCATTATTTCCGAATATATGAAAAAATACAAGTTTCGATTATTGTTTTTTATGGAATTTTTAGAATTTAGCTTCTTTGTTATATCATACTCTTTTTATGAACAATCCTGCTAATAAAAAACTTGCCATCTATATCATTTTTATTCTCATCGGATTTATTTCATGTAACGACCACCTGTTAAAGCAGGCCGCTATCCGTGACTTTCCTGAACCTTTACGGTCACACTTAAAGGATATTGTATCGAGAGCTGTTGTAGGATGGGATACATCAACCAAATATATCGAGTTACATGCAACTGATCAGGAACTCCGTGATTTAAGTAAATGTGAACATCCGGTTTTGAGAGCAACGGCCCTGGATGTAATGACTAAACGGCCTTCATTTGATCATTTTTCTATTATTATGACAAACCTGGATGATTCTTCTGTTGTGGCCACCGATGCAGGGGAATGGGGTGTACGATATTACAGCGTTTCAGATAACATGGTTCAAAATGCCCGCTGGAGAGACACAGCTGCCAGAAATAGAACGAAGGAAGAAATCATCACCCATCATCACTATTTGAAATCGGCCTATTGGAGTCTTTCGCGTATTCACTTGAAAAAGGAATATTACCCTATTATCAAACAAATGGCCTTGCAAGAAGACAGTCATCCCGAAGAAGTCTCATCACTCAGCTTAGGAGGCATCGATTTTGAAACACGTGAATCTGCCCTCTTTGCGCTGGCAACCTATAAGAAAACGGAAGATATTCAGGAAATAAAAAAGGCGTTGCTTCATAATGCCGGGAGGTTAAGCCTGTCCTCATTTGCATTGATGCTGAATTTTCGGGATACCACTTACATGGAAGTGTATGAAAAATGCTTGCACTCACTTTATCGCGGTCTATTAAACGATCGGATCTCCGAGGTGGCAGTTTCATTCATCCGATCCTTGGCGGCTCAAAAAAATCTTAAAAGTGCGGAATTGTTGCAGCGGATGTTAAAGCGAAAACCGTTTATGCCCTGCACTGTTGACAGTAGTTACATAATTAATGAATTGTATGCTGCAGTATGGGAAAACTCATGTCCGGAATATGCTTCGCTTCGTAAAGAGGCAGAGCCATTTGTCAGGAAGCAAAGAGAGAACACATTCGAGCTTCCACCGGTTGATCCTATACATTTTGTGGATACAGCAAAGGAACCTGTTCGGTGGTGGTCAAATTAGTATTGTTTCGTTTATGTAAGCAATCTCGAAGCTTGACAAAAATGAATATTTGGAAGAACGATAAATGGTTTCAGTGTAGCGGGGCGCAAGGACTAAGGGGCGGATGTTACCATGAACAACGTTCTTCAGCAACTGAACAAGACCCGGACTGATTTTATTACGTCGGATAATTTATTTTCGCTTCCTATGTTTACAGCAAAAGAAATCCTTGTTCAACTGGACAAATGTTGCGATGACTTTACTTTTCCGATGATGGACAATGGGTATGTATACTTGGCAGGCACCAAACTATCAGCTTACCGGGATGACAACAGGTGGGTGCTCATCATTGAAATCATCGGCTTTAGTTACCGCGGCGGCGGCCACAACGGTATTACCAACTGCCTGCATGTTTATGGCAACTGCCTGGATTATGAACCGGGAACACGAAATGAGAATTTCCTGTACCTGACCGGTGATGCAGATGATGGCAATACCTTTGACGAAGAGCAGGAGTTTTTTCTGAACCCCGAAGCAACACATTTTTTATTGCGAAATGAAAAGACAGCAATTGTTCATGACCGTGACTAATATACAAAGGCAGGAATTATTTTGGAAGATGAAGAGAAAATTAACGCCTTTGAATTTTTGCGGCTGCTGGATTACACGTACCATGATAAATTAGGTGCAACGGACCAGGAAATCATCGAAAGGATTGCGCCCGGTATCCCAATGATACTGGCCTTGCATGAATGGTTTCATCCTGATTGCGTTTCAGGTGAACTGGCCAGCCAGTATGAAACCTTTCAAATGATTGCTTCTGTTTTAGAGACAGGCAACCCTGCGGTCTATCAACCAAAGCATGCATCCAACACGCACTGGAGCAATTGGCCAGAAGGCGGAAAACTTTAAGAATATAGAATAAATATCAGTTTTGAAGCAAGATAAACTTCCCAAAATGAATGTTCAGGCCTTTACTAACGTGCCCTTGCATCACCGTAATTATTTCGGCGTAAAAGGAAATAATAAATGTAATCGCTGGCTAGTCGGGGCGCAAAATGGCGACATAACTATTTTCAATGAACAAGGTGTAATTGAAGCCAGGTCGTTAAAACATGGAATATCAGGTATTGACTACTGTCCGCAAAAAGAGTTAATTGCATGGCATGCAGAAGGCAAGATGGTAGTGCAAACCGTCGGCGGACATACCATTTTCGAGCGACGGGGAGGATATGAAACTGTCTATTTTTCTGGAGGCACTGATTTCTTATGGACAATAGAAACGGAAAATCCAGACATGGCATTGGTGTCAGTGCTAAAAGTGGACACCGGGGCAACCGTTGCCTCCCTGGAAATAGTCGATGAATACGATGCGAGTGCTTTCAGCCTTCATCCAGGAGCTAATAACAACCATCTGGTCCTATATATGGCGGCAGGGCAGGACGGACAGTCCACTTTCTTTCTCTCATTGGAAAATGATACGCTAACATTATCAAACCTTGAAGAAAAAGACACACACTATGCGGTGTTTAATCCCAGTAAAACATCTTATATTTTGGGTGGCGATGATAAACTAAATGTATATGGCTATCCTGCTTGTAATTTAACAAGCACTATCGGTTGTAACAATGATTTCGGAATCGTCGATGATTACGGCTTTGTGATGGACGATCTGGTAGCAATGGCCGGTGAGAAAAGTCCATGCCTTCTAAACATTAAGACACACCAAATACAAGAGCTTGTCATTCCCGGGCATGAACCCAAACCTATTTCCTTCTATTATCCAGCGTTAAATAGTTATGATGAATTAACAACTGATATTGAAGGCCTGGACGTGTTTGGAAACTTTCTAATCTTCCATTGCCGGAATCACCAGCATATTTCTTCTGATAGAAATGCTGTACTAATTATTGAAAGTAAAACTTTATTCACGGGTAAACCATGACCTTTAAAGTAAAATAAAGTTTACAAGAAATATTGCCAAATCATACTAGCCTGAGCAAATGAATGTATTGGCAAAGGTTGCCCAAAGTATTAAAGATGTAATCGTCTTTTCTTTTTGCGTTTTAACTGCTTGTCTTCGGATAAATCATCTGCCACACCTTCTACTTGCTGCTGCCCACGACCAATTAATTTGTCCAGTAATTCAAAACGCTGGTGTTATTCTTTTCAAGACGACATGATATCAATTTATAGTTACTGAAGAATGCAAGAAAATTCACTAGTACGCAAAATCATACTTCGCCATTCTCCATTATACCGCAAACAACTTCCTATCAGCGCAATAGCATAACTACACCAGACTTCGTATTGCTCGCCTCGCCCTGCAAGCGGTAAGTGCAAACCCAGACGAAACTGCCTACATTCTGCGGCATACCTTTTACTGTGCCATCCCAGCCTTTTAATCGATCTATAGATTGAAATATCAATTGTCCGAAACGGTTATATACCTTTAGTCTGAATTCGAGCACCGTCCCAAATACCAGCGGCCTGAAAGAATCGTTTCGTCCATCTGTGTTAGGTGTAAACGCCGTCGGCGCATAAAAGCCGTTGAGGCATTCTTTGGGTTTTATAGTAACCGAATCGATACCAGAACAGCCCCACTGGTCGGTGACCCTCAGCCAATAGGTACCTGGCCGCTCTATTTTAACAGATTGTGTCGTGTGTCCAGTATTCCACGCGTATTTTGAATAGGTGGAATTCGGGAATACATTTATAGAACCGTACACGCAAACTGTCGTATCTGCTGGTAAAAATCCGGCCGGCACTGCACGCAATTTTGTAATGGCCACCGTATCGCTGCCAATGCAGTGATTGTTGTCTGTAACTGTGACATAATAGATACCTGTTTTAGTAGCGGTGTATGTCGGCATAACACTGCCATCCTGCCATTGGTATGTAGCAAAACTACCGGCATTCAATACCCGCGATACGCCGGTGCAAAGCGCCGAGTCCTTGTTGAGCGATACAACCGGTTTGGGCCAAACGCGTATGATTCGAAGTGTATCAAAGGAAGTACACCCATTTGGCGCAGTTGCTTTAACGTTATACAGACCAGCGCTATATACAGTGATGGTTTGAGTAGTATTGCTTGTACTCCATAAATACTGCGCAAAACCGGCCCCTGCATCCAGTATAATGCTGTCGCCGGCGCAGAAACTTTTGTCAACGCCAAGTCGCAATGGCGGTGAAGTGTTTACTTTAACCTGCGCAGTATCGTAGGCATAGCAGCCTGGTGATTGCTCTGTGCGTAAATAATATATTGCGTCCGCCGGGGGGTTGACAATATACTGCTGGCTATTTCCAGTACCACCAAGATTATCCGACCAGTTGTACAGCGAAAATCCTGGCGGTCCATTTAGCAGCACTGTATCCGCATTGCATTTGGTCCGGTCTGGCCCAATGTTGATTGAAACATTGTACGCGCTGACAACAATGGTATCGGCAAAGCTGTTGCCACAGGCATCGGTTGCGTTCACCCAATACTTGCCGGCCGCAGTAACCGTGAGGAGTGAATCGGTGCTGGCATCTTGCCATAGATAGCTGGCAAATTTATTACCGGCGTGCAATACCAGGTTATGTTGACTGCAAAGTACAGTATCCCGGCCCAGATTTATTTTTTCCGGTGATCTGAGAATGGTTACGCGGAGTGAATCGGTTCCCGAAACAGTGCAAGCGGACTGCGGCAGGCTGGCATACAACTGTCCCTGCCAGTTGATATTTTTAAACCATACCTCTACAGAAGTGTCGGAAAGAATGCGCAGACTGTCAAAAGCCGTTTGGTCGAGGTTCCATTGTACGATGCCACCACAAGCGGCATTTTTAAAACTCGTAAAAGTCGTGGAAGCTACGGTTCCGCAAATAAAAGGTTCGCCGTGAATCTTCAGCGTATCGCAATAGTTGGTTTGTTTACAGGCATAGGGATCGCTTACTGTAGCGAAAGGAACCGATGCACCTACACTATATAACAGCGACACCATTTTGTTGGGTTCATTATTATCCAGATAGCGGTATCCTGGATCTTCAACCACATGCCAGGGTATAAATTGAAAGCGCTCAATCTTTGTTCCCAGGCAAAGGGTCGAAGTATCGCTATCATGCAATTTTCTGAATTCGACAAAGCTTTTGTGATTCGGCGTGCTTTGATTGATGGGTTGCACAAAAGCATTCCCGTCGTCTGTCAGCCGCGTGGCACCTATAGCGCCATACAGGGCGGTCTCGTCGGGCAATACCTGGCGCTGGTGCAGGAACTGCTTGTCTCTGAAAGTGACATATGTAACTTCGGCGCTGGGATAAGCAGGGATATAATCGAAGGTGGAAAACAAGCCTTTTCCCTTTTTATCAATACGAATGATATTGCCGTAGTAATTGGTCTTTTTTGCGGAACTGATTGTGTACGCATCGACCAAGTTAAACCCTGCGTCAAAATCCATAACGCCGAAATGATCTATCGGGGAACCATATACCGCAAAATCGGATAAGAGCGATCCATACACCATGTAATGCCCATTGGTCAGGGCAGTGACACCTGTGTAATAGAAGCTGAAACTTTTATAAAACTCTTGTACAACGTCGGGATAGACGGAACGGAAAAACCTTTTGCTCAACAAATTCCCAGTGGCATAATCCAGGGTAAGGAAATTCACCGCCGGTGATGTCATAGGGTTGTTGGTGCCATGGCTGGTTCCCACTAGCACGATGTTCCCGTTGCGCATGATAACAGACAGTCCTTCTGCGCCGAAAAGATAAGAGCCGTCGGTACCATGATTTCCATAGTTGGCGTCCCAGACCCGTTGCCCGGTATTGTTGAGCCGTACTACTGTTTCAATATGGCCGCTGGACAAATTGGAATTAGATGTTCCGCAAATGATCACATCGCCATTCAGTCCGTCTGTTGCCCACGATGCCGTGAAAGTGAAAGTGCCGGGTATACTGTTGAATATGCCGATATTGGTTTGTAAGTATGTCTTCCATATGATATCGCCGTTGGCGGTTAGCCGGTACACAATGGTGCTGGAGTTGAGGTCAGTCCCGCTGGTATCCAGTGTTCCGGTACAGATGATATCGCCGTTCGAAAGTTCGAACGCCGCATTCAACCAGGCCAATGAATATTTGTCCGGACCAATGCTCTGGAAATGTTTTACCCAAAGCAAATTGCCGGCTTCATCTATCTTTGTCAGCATTCCGTTCGGCTTTCGGTCAAGCCCCGACAATGTCGTATCATAGCTTGCTCCGCATATAAGTATACCGCCAGTGACCGCAGCGGACGTAGCCACATAAATTTGTCGATTGGCAATACTCAATAAACGAGTATAGGAAGTGTCTTTACAAAGTGCATCGGCTATCCTGTTTGGAACGCCTGAGCGATTATTCCCCGTGCTTGTTTTATGACCCGTGCTATCCGGCTTTTTATTTATTGGTTGGCGTTGCAACAATTGCGTCAGTTGTTTGGCAGGTCGCATAGAGTCGATAGATGCGTTCTGCACGAGGGGCAATGCATAGTTCTGCGCCTGCCGGAGATCGCCCCGGCTGGGGCGCTGGCTTTGCAGCTTTTCGAATAGGGCGCGTTCTAAGCTGGCTGGGGTGGATTGACAAAACGCCATGGTATAGGATAAAGAAAAGGTTAGGGCCAGGGATAGGGCTTTCATGAGCTAAATATAATAATAAAACGCCCGTTTTTAAATACCCGGCAAAGGTGCGGATGTTGGCCATAACGCTGTTCGGAAAACTGGCAGATGCAGAGGTTACATCCATTATCAATTATGTCATCCCATCCCGGGATTCAATTGATATGCCGCTCCAAATCGGGAATATAACGGCGATCTTTAATAGTATCCTTAACCTATACTGATACTGAAAATGTTGCCTCCACAATCCAACCAGGTGTTTGTGCCGGTCTGGTAACAAATTTTGGTGTTTTTTCGCACGACACTGCTGCCCGATAACAATATTCACAAATGCAACCTCTTTTTCTTCGTTCGTTTCAACCGTTGCTCTTCTTGTAATTCGTCTGGCATATTTTCCTGTTTTGCCTCACGGCTTAACAACTTTTCCAACAACTCGAAACGCTGGTGTTTGTCAAATATCCCATCATCTTTTTCACTTAATGAAATATCCCTTTTGAAGTCAATATTATTTTTTATTGGTTCATTAAATTTTTGACTGAGCAATTGCCTTTGTTGTTTAACAACTTCTGGATTAATCGTGCACCTTTCCTGTATGGCTTTGGCGCTGTATTGCCTGCCCAAATCGCTTCCATTGAAAACACATTTATTTTGATGGTCGATAAAGGTCATTCCATAAATGCTTCCATCATTGCTATGCCGTGCAATAACGCTAATGCCTTCTGACCTTAGCGAATTCGACAAATTTTCCAATGTATTCTTGCGAAAGATAGCCAGGTCTATCTGGTTTTTAATTCGAAGGCCGAAACGCTCCCGCAACACTTCATTCTGTTTGAATTTTACTTCGAGATTTTTCAGGGTTGGTTTATTGTAAAACTGGCTTGCTTTAATCGGGGTTCCGATTTTGTTTCCGGCTTCATCCAGCACCCGGTAAACTAATCCTTTTTTCTCATGCATCAGGCTACCCTTTTGTCCGGGATCTGCCATTACATTATACAGCTTTAAAACGGCATTGTATTCACCCAGAGAAGTGTATTTATATTGGTTCATTACATAATCAACTACATTTTGGATCGCCGCCTTGGTTTGCGACTCACTATATTGCACTTTTCGAAGGCTGACAGGATTTAATCTGCTTTCATTTTGGATGGTTTCTTTTTGCTGTAATTGCCTGATTAATTTTTTACTTTCCGGGCTGATTAATTTGAACTCTTTGTCAATTGATTTGCGGGCTTTTTCTGACAGCGTACGGCCAATATTATTCATGTCAATCCGTTTTCCTTCCACCGTAATATTGGTGGTGACGATATGCATGTGCGGATGTCCGGCATCATCGTGTTGATATACCAAGTAAGGTTGGTTACCAAAACCGATTTGATCCATGTAGCTTTTAGCAATACCCTGTAATTTTTCTTTGGTCAGCTTTTCTTCCGGATCGAAACTTAGGGAAATGTGTACGCTGTTTGCCTTTACTCTTTCATTGAGTTTTGCCTGATGTTCCAGCATAAATAATTTCTCCCGAAAATTCAGTAGCTGCGCGTCTTTGAAATAGTTTTCCGCGGCGATTAATTCAGCAACATCTTGCTTCACTTTTTGCTCATTATAATTGAGGGAAACTTTGATGCTTGAACTCTTATTTATTCTTGTGACCATGACTCTGAAAATTGATTGATTTTTGACTTGATTTCTTCGGTACGATTAAAGATTTTTTTAATCATTGAATCGTTCAATAAAATCCAGATTTTTATTTCAGCAACATCCTGGTAAGCATTTAATTTTTTGACGGCTTGATTTAGGTTGTTGCCTATCGCAGCAAGCTCTTTTCGTAATACAATTAGCTCTGTCATAAAGTCATCCATCGATTTGTTCCGGGAGAAGACCGTAATCTTTTTATCAAATAAAACCCTGCGGATGTATTCACTTAATTGGCGGCAGGTGGTTGCCTTGTACTTGTCATGCAATACTCTGTATTCTTCTTGCTTGAACCGCACACCTACGAGGCGGCTACGGTTATTTATTTTATCTTTCATCACATGTCTTTTTCACGTTATAGATTATCTCAGATAGTATTTTTCTTTTCACCAGCAGCCTTAGAATGGCCATAGCGAAGGCTTTCCAACATCTCCAAATATCAACCAGGGCGACTTCGGAGCCCTGGGCAAAAACTCGTTTGTTAAACAAACGGACATCTAGCCACTTCCAGGGACGGAAGTTGCCTTAGCGTTTTGATTAAACAATATTCAAAGAATTGTTAATGGACTTCAGATTGCTGGTTAAATGTTTTTATCTAACAGTGGTCGTTCATGGAATGAAGGATATAAGATTACGATCTGAAATTAGTGTGTTAGCATCCATGATTATCCAGGCATCGAATATTCGAAGTATTTTTTGCTTGAATTCAGAACAAGTACATAAAACATAATCATTCATAATTTACCGGCAATAGATTGAATGAAAACAAGCGTGAAAGTTTGGCAGATGTATCAATACTTCGTCTAGTAGGTTTACGGATTAACATGCTGCCGAAAAGAAAAATGATGAGGAATTGATAATTCAAAATCATCGCTGGCTTCGTGCGTTTCTCCAATCTTTTATTTGAATTTCTAAGCGCCATAAAAACGGGTTTTTAATATCGCCCTCAACGCTATAAAATTTGCGTCTGGATTTGTTGGTCCAAACGCAAATTCTTTCCGCAAAAAAAATCAGGGAAAATTGCTTTGTAATTTTTTTGATTCCAGCATCTTCTGGATATCAGCAGCATCATGGTAAATAATGCCGCCAACACGGGTAAAAGGAATAATTTTTCTGACCCGTAAATTTTGTAACGTGCCGGGTGAAATCCCCAGTAGTTTTCTCACTTCCCGGCTCTTCAACCATTGCTTGTTGGGCTGGCCGTTTTGCTCCTTTAAAAGGGTTTTGATTTCGAATAATAATTGCAGCTTAAAATCGTACAAATCACCTGCAGTTAACAGCTGGTCTCTGTTAATCGGTTTCGTTGTTACCAACAGTCTTTTTTCTTGCTTCACATTTTCCATAACTCCACGTTTTCTGTTTCAAAATATTTTATTAAATCTGTCTAAACGAAATTAATTCACGCGTTTCAATAAATAGCTACCCCTTCAAATTTTGATAGGGGTATAGGGGGCAAACAATACAGTTGCTAATTGCCGGCTAATGAAAGTCAATTTCCTGGTCCGCAAAGTCATAGTTCAGGCGGCAATTCTTTTTTAAAAACAGCTCTTTTTTCGCTGTATATTGGTGCGAAATGATAGCCAACCTCTTTATTTTCCTGATTGGTATACTAAGAATATTTACCGCCGTGGCAGCATCCGCCTTTTTATGTGTGCTGGTGCATGAACTTGGTCACGCTATACCGGCGCTGTTATTATCAAAAGAAAAAGTGGAAGCTTATATTGGTTCTCTTGGCCTTGTTGTCCCCAGTGGTAAATTGAGGATAGGAAGGTTGACTATTTTTGTTAGCAATAATCCCTTCTTATGGATTAAAGGGATGTGCAAGCCATATGGCGCCTATTCCATTAACAGGCAGATTTTTTATGTAAGTACCGGGCCATTAGCTAGTATTGGGCCGGGTATCTTAGCATATCAGTTATTGGCAATTATTGAACCAGAGGGGTTTGCTAAGTGGTGTCTTATACTGATCCTGCTTTTTTCAATTTGGTTTGGTGTTGGTAGTATAATTCCTGCAAAATTCAAGCAAGCCCATGGAGACATTATAGGCAATGATGCATATATGATAATACAATTACTCAAAGCGAAGCGGCTACCAAAGGAAATCTATGCGATTTCGCCGTTGGTGCAAGAGGGAAAGTTTGAAGAGGCAATCAAGCTTTTTGAAAATGTAGTGAAAGGAGTAAGTGATTCTGCCGATGAATATCGGGTAGGTGTATGGATGTACATGCACGCCAAGAATTTCCAAAAGGCTTTCGAGATGGATAAAAAGCTGGAACAAAAGGGACGGTATAACGTTCAGGATTTTGTCAATTCCGGATATATCCAAACCATGCTCGGCAATCAGCAATCGGCCATTAATATTTATAAAAAGGCCCTGGCACTTGATCCGGATAATACGCAGGCATTGGGAAATATAAGTTATGGAATGGTTGTGCTTGGTCAATACGACGAAGCCATTGAGTATGCAAACAAGGCAATCACTTTGAATCCGAACTGTGCAGCTTCATTGGACAACCGGGGTTTGGCAAGGCTCAAAATGGGTTTGTTGGAAGAAGGTAGGACGGATATTGAAGCATCGCTTGCAATTGATAATAAACAACCTGAAACCTACCGCGACCTGGGTATTTATTTCTTGATGAAAAAGGAATGGAATGAAGCGTTGGCATTATTTGAAAAGGTCAAGAAAATGGACAAGGATACAGTTGATATTGATCAATACATAAGTGATGCAAAAAGTGGTGCCATTGGAATAAGAGATATCGTATCCTGATTATTATTAGTTTCCCTGTTAATTGTGCAGACTGTTTTCAATAAGACATTTGCATCTACTTCCAACTTATCGTGCACGGCCTTGATAAAGTAAATATCTGGTTTTTGTTTACCGTTCATGATCAGCGAAAATTTGGTAGTGTATCAATTTGAAATTATTCATTTTTGCTTTTCCACAAAGCTGTATATTTCCTTGTATCTAATACCCCTACAACAATTCCAAAAAGAGCTGGCAAAATTGAAGTGAGAGTAAGTTTTAGGTCTCCAATTTTATAAGAAAAAGCAACCATCCCCACCATAAATATAAAATGCAGGAACAATCCAATTATTGAAACGAAATTGAATCTATATGCCTGTTCTTTGACATTCTTAATGCCTGTGGTAATTAAATAGTAAATATAAATCCCTAAAAAACATACGACTATTGAAGTCCCAATAATAGTTTGTACATCCACAGATTTCAGATTGAAATATACCATAATGCAAAAAATAGACAAGCAACCGGAAGCTACAAATTTCAAAATCCCAATTACTTTTTCCATATATTCTTTAATGATATGGCTAAAATAAATAAAACCGCTTATTCAGCGGTTACTTTCTTTTATATGAGCCTCTTTTTTCTTGTTTCTTTCCGGCTCAAGGTTTAGAATATAAACAGTCGAAAAGCCTTTACGCAAACTTGCAGAAATTTAAACTGATACACTACGAAAATTTGGCAGGGCGCACTTCTAGTAGTTTTGCGGTATAAGCTTGGTAAATGTGTAATAGTAATAATTTAAAACGGACAATATCACTAAGTGATTCCGGAACTGGTTACGCCTGAAACCTATCCTCGTACGCTTCGGCCGCTTCTGCAAGGGTGCGTAACGTTTTTAATTCTGCAGGCCGGAGATTCTGTTCACCCTTTTTCATCAGGGTATGAATTTCCTTCATAGTAAGCACGTAAGCTTCCTTGGTGTGAATTTTTACCAATTTTTTTTAACCACCTTGGGTTGCTGAATTTTCTTCTTCACCATAATACAATTAAACCCTTGTTGGCTCACCTCAAACTTCCAAATAGGGGCCGTAAGTTAAAAGATATTTGTAAATCTAAAAATTCTATGAAATCGAAAATCTGGGTTTGATTATCACCTTGCATATTCTTTTAAAGAATAACATTACCCATTAAAACACCACCCAAGCACAAGCGGGTGGTGTTGATAAGGAGGTCAATAAATTATTGGATTTTGCTATTCATCTTCTCCTGCAACGCCTGCATATCCATCTCAACTTTACTCTGATTCACCTTTGCATAGATCATTGTAGTAGTAATCTTGGTATGCCCCAGCATTTTACTGATCGATTCAATCGGTACGCCATTCATCAATGTAACTGTAGTGGCGAATGTATGCCTGGCCATATGAAACGTAAGTAGCTTTCCAACTTTGGAAAGTCCAGCAATAATTTTCAGATTGCGGTTCATCTCCTGGTTACTGATGCTGGGGAAAACCGTACCATTAACGATGGCGCTTTCATCCGTGCTGTATTTCGCCATAATTTCTTCAGCAGATTGTAGTAAAGGCACATTCACCCTTACATCTGTTTTGGCCCTGATGGTGCTAATTCGCTTTGTATTGTTTGCTCCTTCAATAATGTGAACAGGTTTAAGTTCCATCAAATCCGTAAATGCAAGACCGGTATAACAGCTGAATAAAAACAGATCCCGCACTTTTTGTAAAGATGCAGATGGAAGTTCGGTTGCGATAACGGCATTTAACTCTGCAGAAGTAAGGTGTTCTCTCTCTGTCTTTTTGAAACTTAATTTAAAATTGTTGAACGGGTCACGATCTATCCATTCATTTTTGGCTGCCCAGGTCACCATTTTGCGCAGCCTTTCCAGGTGCTTCATGGTGCCATTGTTTCTGCATGGGTCGTTGGATTTTAATGGCGTCGTGCGGATGTAATGCTCGAACCCAGTAATAAATTCATATTTCAATTGACGGAGCAGAATGTCTTTTGCAGGGTATGCCTTCTGCAAATAATTTCTGAGATAGGCCAAGGTCGTGAAGTAATTTTTTAAGCTGCCAGGCTTCAGCACATTCGCCATAATCTTGTTGTGTTCTTTTGCTAGCCACAGCAGACTGTAATTATTTGTTTCTTTCTTAATTCCCAAATAAGCATTTTTGACTCCTTCAGCGGTTAACTCTTCGCCTTCAATTTTTAGCTCTTTGTAATGAGTGAACAGCCTTCCCCGAACGTCTTCCAGATAATTGTTCAAGAGTTTAAGCTCCTGGTTCTTTGGTTTGGCCATTCCTTTGCTAAGATTCCAATCTTCGTAGTACACTAGCGACTTTAGAGAAAGCTCTGCACGCGAGCCATTTACAACAATTCTTAAGTAAACAGGACATTTACCATTTTGCATTTTGTTTTGGCGTATGGTAAAGTGCACGCCAAAGGTTTTTGTTGTTTTCATTTTTAAATCATTTAAAAGTGATTAATCCAGTTCACATGCTTCATTCTTCACGACCACGAGAAAATGACTCTTTAAAGCCGGTTGCGTCTTTGTCGGGGAACATAAAAGATTGTACCCAAGAACATTAGATCGGCTCCCCGAACAAAGGTCGGTTCACCTGATTTAAAATCCCAGTTCACCTTTTAGGTCGCGCGAGTTTTGACTTTTTTTGCAATAATTTGATGGGGTAAAAATAAAAAAGCCCGTAAAATCAACGTTTTACGGGCTCTATCAGTTTAGGCTGACACCCTTTTAGTCGGGAAGACAGGATTCGAACCTGCGACCCCCTGGTCCCAAACCAGGTGCGCTACCGGCCTGCGCTACTTCCCGAACAATTTCTTCTTCTGCCGCAAGATAAGCAGAAATTTGCGGT
>Ga0193753_10001142_pt1 | contig 23223 bp, 18 predicted proteins | sample H1c2metaG_FD_144925 | JGI IMG/M metagenome (GOLD analysis project Ga0193753, IMG submission 144925) | Soil microbial communities from a riparian zone of the East river system, Colorado, United States - H1c2 | ecosystem: Environmental > Terrestrial > Soil > Riparian zone | place: USA: East... | reverse complement strand
GCCCAGATTGGTCAGCAGCAACGGCAGTTCGACGTTCTTCTGCGCGGTCAGCATCGGCATCAGGTTGTAGAACTGGAATACGAAGCCGACGTGGTGGCTGCGCCAGTTGGAGAGCTGGCCGCCGCTCATGCGGTCGATGCGCTCGCCTTCGATCTCGATTTCGCCCGAGGTCGGCGTGTCGAGTCCGCCGATCAGGTTGAGCAGGGTAGTCTTGCCCGAGCCGGACGGACCCATCAGCGCGACGAAGTCGCCTTTCGGGATCTCCAGGTCCAGGCCGTGCAGGACGTCGACCGTCTCCGGGCCGCGCTGATAGGTCTTGTGCAGATTGCGGATCGAAACCAGGGATGCCATCGCGATGTCCTCTCTCTGTTTTTAAGCTGTTTTTAGTTTTTAGCCGTCATCCCGGCCAACGCCGGAAACCATTTTGATCTTGCTCTTGCTCGTTACCCGTGGACCAACATCAAAATGGGTTCCAGCTTGCGCTGGAATGACGAACAACGCGCGTTATTCCGCAGCTTCTTCTTTCTTCATCCGCACCTTGGAGCCGTTCTTCAACTCCGCCGGCGGATCCAGCACCACCGTTTCTCCTGACGAAAGGCCCGAAACCACCTGCCTGTCGTCGCCCATCGCGCGGCCCAGCTTCACCCCGGCCTGCTCGACGGTATCGTCGTCCTTCAGCACGAACACCACATCGCCACCTTCGCGCTGCGCGATCGCAGCGGATGCGACGCGCACGCCCTGCGGCTGTTGCGCGGCGTCGGGCTTGGCGGTTTCCAGGAAGCTGACCTTCACGCCCATGTCCGGCACGATACGCGGGTCCTTCACCTTGATCGCGATACGCACCTTGACCGTGGCCTTGCCGCGGTCTGCGGCGGGAATGATCGCGATCACTTCCGCCGGGATCTTCCAGTCCGGATACGCGTTGAGCGTGGCCTCGACCGGCATCTTCGGCTGCACGCGGCCGATGTAAGCCTCGCCGACATCGACCTCCACCTCGAGGGATTCCATATCGACAATCGTGCCGATGCCGGTGCGGGTGAAACCGCCGCCGGCCGACAGCGGCGACACGATCTCGCCCGGCTGCGCGGCCTTGGCCGTCACCACGCCGGCGAACGGCGCCCGCACCACGGTGTTGTCGACGCCGTTGTCGGCGATCTGCAGCCTGTTCGAGGCGACTTTGGTATTGCGTTGCGCGGTGAGCAATTGCGACCTGAGCGAATCGCGTTGCGCCACGGCCTGGTCGTATTGCGATCGCGACACGAGTTGCTGCTGCACCAGCGAATGCAGCCGCGTCGCGTTGAGCTCCGCCTCGTGCAGCTGCGCCTGCAATCCGCTGGTTTGGGATTGGGCCGCCGCTACCTGCGCCGCGGCGAGCGTACGGTCGGCGTTGGCGTCGATGGGGTCGAGCGTCGCCATCACCTGGCCGGCCTCGACCTTCTGGCCTTCTTCGATCAGCACTTCGCGCACGCGGCCGGTGATCTTGGACGACACCGTCGCGATGCGCCGCGCCACCACATAACCGGTCGCGTCCAGCACCGACGCCGACGCGCCGTTGTTGCCGATCGCCACCGCCGTGGCGGTACTCACTTCGGCGCCTTTGTCGCGAGCGAAGAAGGCCCAAGCCGCCGTCGCGACCAGCAACAGGCCGACGACGATCGCGAGCGCGATCCACAAGCCGCGCCGCGAAGGCGGCGGCGATGCGGACTTGCGATCGATGCGGAGTTCCTTGAGCAGGTCGGCAGGGGCGTTCATCGAGACTCAAGACGTGGGGAAGGGCGAAGTGTGACGGCATAGGGGGCTGTCGCCAACACCCCCGCCCGAAGCTCGGCGTATCCGGGCGAAGGACCCTCCCGGCCGTCGCATCATCGTTGGCGCAGCCTACGGACCGGACGCGGCGCGGTCATCTGACGATTGTCATGCGGAATGGCTGAGGGCCGCGACTGCCGCCGCGCACCGCAGCTGCCTAAGGTGTCGGTCATCCTGCTGGAGGGACGATCGATGAGCGGCAACGAAAGGGTGCTTGCAAGCTTGCAGAACGCGAGCAAATCGTACGGCAAGATCAAGGCGCTGGACGGCGTCGATCTGGCGCTGCGCGGCGGCGAACTGCTCGCCTTGCTCGGCCCCAACGGCGCCGGCAAGACCACTGCGATCGGTTTGCTGCTCGGGTTGATCCGTGTCGACGCCGGCGCGGTCAGCCTGTTCGGCCAGGATCCGCAACGCATCCAGGCGCGCCGCAACATCGGCGTGATGCTGCAGGATGCGACGCTGCCGGCGACGCTGCGCGTGGGCGAGCTGATCCGGCTTACCGCCAGCTACTACCCGTCGCCGCGAACGTTGTCCGAGAGCGCGGAGCTCGCGGGGGTCGGCGATCTGCTCGATCGTCCGTACGGAAAACTGTCCGGCGGCCAGCAGCGGCGCGTGCAATTCGCGCTGGCATTGTGCGGGCGGCCGCGACTGCTGTTTCTCGACGAACCCAGCGTCGGCATGGACATACAGGCGCGGCAGAAGCTGTGGACGGCGATCCGGCACCTGGTCGCCGAAGGCAATGGCGTCGTGCTCACCACCCATTACCTGGAAGAAGCCGAAGCGCTGGCCAACCGCGTCTGCGTGATGGCGCGCGGCAAGATCATCAGCGAGGGCAGCGTCGACGAGCTGCGCGCGCGCGTCTCGCTCAAGCGCGTGCGCTGCGCGACGCGGCTGGACGTGGCCACGGTGCGCGACTGGCCGGAAGTGACCGAGGCGCGCATGGATGGCGGGCGTTTGTGGATGTCGAGCGACCGGGTCGAGGCGCTGGTGCGCCGCCTGCTGGCCGTCGACGCCGACCTGTCGTCGCTGGAAGTGCAGGCCGCCGGCCTGGCCGAAGCCTTCACCGAACTCACCCGCGACGCGGACGAAACCGCCGCCGAACAGCTTGAGGCCGCCTGATGAATGCCGTCGATCTTTCCGCCGCAACGAACGAATCGCCGCGCATGCCGGCCAGCCGCGTGCTGAACGCCTATCTGCAGGAGACGCGCAGCGAATGTCTGCGCTATCTGCGCACGCCGAGTTTCCTGCTGCCGACGCTGCTGTTTCCCACGGTCTTCTATGTCATGTTCGGCATTCTGTTGGGCCGGTCCAACGGCGCCGATGCGCCGCGCTTTCTGCTGGCGTCGTACAGCACCTTTGGAGTAATGGCGCCCGGCCTGTTCGGTTTCGGCGTGTCGCTGGCGCTGGAACGCGACGGCGGATTGCTGATGCTCAAGCGCGCCTTGCCGATGCCGCCGGCGGCCTATCTTCTCGGCAAGATGGCGATGGCGATGCTGGTAGCCGCCTTGATCGTGGCGCTGCTGCTGTCGCTGGCGATCTTCGTCGCGCACGTGCCGCTGGACGCATCGCAAATGCTGCGGCTGTTCGCGATCGACTTGTTCGGTGTGCTGCCGTTCTGCGCGCTAGGGCTGCTGCTGGGCACGTTGATCAAAGGACAGGGCGCGCCCGGCCTGGTGAATTTGATCTATCTGCCGATGGCGTTCCTGTCCGGCTTGTGGTTTCCGCTGTCGATCATGCCGAAACTGCTGCAACAGCTCGCGCCGGTCTGGCCGAGCTATCACCTGAACCGGCTGGCGCTGTCCGCGGTCGGGTTCGATACCGGCCCGGTCTGGCCGCATGCGCTGGTGCTGGCGGCCTTCACGGTAGGCTTCCTGTTGCTGGCGGCGCGCCGCCTGCGCCGCTACGGCTGAAGTGGCATGATTCACGGCACCGACCGGCCGGAATTCCACGTGATTCCCAGATTCCTTTCCGCCTGGTTCCAGCCCGCGCCGGATTCGGCCGCAGCCGACGCCATGCGTCGGCTCAAGTCGCCGTGGACCGATGGCGTGCACCTGTTGTGGTCGTTCTGGATATTCGTCACGCCGTTGTTCAGCAGCGGATACACGCTCAGATGGCTGGCGATCACCGCAGTCTCTTATCCGGTGTTCCTGGTGCTGTACGCGAAAACCCTGCTGGCGCCGCGCCGCACTTCGTACCGCTACGCGCTGGGCATGGTGGCGCTGTGCCTGGCGTTGATGCCGACTTATCCGGCTGCGATCAGCTACTTCGTGTTCGGCTGCGTAATGCTGCGCACGTTCAACAACCGGTTCCTTATCGGCTATCTGGCGCAGGTCGCGCTGCTCAACGTCGCCTTCCTGGCCGTGGTCTGGTGGGCGGGATATCCGTGGCAGGCGATGATCTGGGTGCCGGCGATGACCTTCATCATCGGCATCATCGTCCAGGTCGAACGCGCCAATCAGCAGAAAGACGCCGCGCTCAAGCTTTCGCACGACGAAGTGCGCAGGCTCGCCGCGACCGCCGAACGCGAACGCATCGGCCGCGACCTGCACGATCTGCTCGGCCACACCTTGTCGCTGATCACGCTGAAGCTGGAGCTGTCGCGCAAGCTGTTCGACCGAGACCACGAAGCCTCGCGACGCGAAGTGGTGGAAGCCGAACGCATCGCGCGTCACGCGCTCGCCGAAGTGCGCAGCGCGGTCACCGGCTTCCGCGCCACCGACTTGGCCGCCGAGCTGGCTTCGGCGCGACTGCTGCTGGAATCCTCGATGGTGCACATGACCTACGATCCGCCGCCCGGACTGCCGGCCGAGATCGAACGCGGCCTGTCGCTGGTGCTGCGCGAAGCGGTCACCAACATCGCGCGTCACGCGCAGGCCACGCAAGCCCAGGTCGCATTCGCCTGCGAGGGCGATGCAGTGCAGTTGCGCGTGGCCGACAACGGCAATGGCGGCATCGCGGTGGACGGCAACGGCCTGAGCGGCATGCGCGAGCGGATCGCTGCGCTGGGCGGCACCTTGAGCATCGATTCGCCGAAAGGACAGGGCACCCGCTTGCTGGTGCGCGTGCCGGTGAAGCCCGCGCGGCCGATGCCGGATGCCGCTGCGCAAGCTGCCGGCGAAATCGGCGGCGACGCCGCTCCCGGCGAACGGTTGAACGCCGCATGATCCGCATCCTGCTGGCCGAAGACCAGGCGATGGTGCGCGGCGCGCTGTCGGCGCTGCTGGGCCTGGAGTCGGATATCGAAGTGCTGGGCGCGGCCGCCGATGGCGAAAGCGCTTGGCGCGAACTGCAACGGCTCAAGCCCGACGTGCTGATCACCGACATCGAGATGCCGGGATTGACCGGACTCGAACTCGCCCAGCGCATCCAGCGCCATCAGCTGCCGATCAAGGTCGTCATCGTCACCACGTTCGCGCGCGCCGGGTTCCTGCGTCGCGCGCTCGATGCCGGCGTATCCGGCTACCTGCTGAAGGATGCGCCGGCCGAGGATCTTGCCGAAGCCTTGCGCAAGGTCCATCGCGGCGGCCGCGCCATCGATCCGCAGCTCGCCCTGGATGCGTGGACCGAAGCCGATCCGCTGAACGACCGCGAGCGCCAGATCCTGCGCCTGGCCGGAGAAGGCCAGGCGGCCGGCGAGATCGCTGCGCAACTGCATCTATCGCACGGTACCGTGCGCAACTACTTGTCCGAAGCGATCGGCAAGCTGGGCGTGGGCAACCGCATCGAGGCCTATCGGCTGGCGCGGCAGAAGGGCTGGCTGTAGCCCGGTTTGCCCGTCACGGTCCGTAGGCTGGGCTGGCTCCATCACCCAGCATCGCGACGCCACAACCAAAAGCGCTGGACGAGTGCAGCCAACCCGGCCTGCGGATTTGCGTGCCCTGAATGTGACGTAGTTCCGCTGGTTGAAGCTGCAGCGCCAGCGGCCTAGGCTAGCCGCGAACCTTCGAGTATCCGCCGCAATGAAGACCGTCAAGGTCCGCAGCCAGACCGGATTGCTGATCGCAGCGCTGATCTTCACGGCGATAGGCGCCGGCGTCGTGCTGAGCGCGAAGCGGCTGATCAGCGATGCCGAATGGGTATCGCATACCAACGAGGTGATCGGGCGCCTGGACGAACTGGAAGCGCGGTTGCGCGACGCCGAGTCCGCGCAGCGCGGCTACCTGCTGACCGGCGACGCCGCCTACCTGGCCGACTACCGCAATGTGCGCGATCAGCTGCCGATGGTGCAGGAGGCCTTGTCGGGGCTGCTGACCGACAACGCTTCGCAACGCGCGCGCAACGGCGTTCTGCAGGCGCAGATCGAACTGCGCCTGCAACAGATGCAGCAAACGCTGCGCGTCTACGAAAGCGGCGGCCTGGCCGCGGCGCAGGCACTGGTCGACGACGAAGTGATGGACGTTTCCAGCGCGATCCGCCGGCAGAAGGCGCAGATGGTCGCCGTGGAGCGCGCACTGCTGGTCGTGCGCGATGCCTCGACCCACGACAGCGCCAAGTTGCTGCGTGCGATCGCATTGCTCGGCATACCGCTTGGGTTGGCCATGATCGCGGGCGTATACCTGCTGCTGTCCCGGGAAGTGCGGCGCCGGGCCCTGGCCGAAACGGCGACCACCGATGCCAACACGCAGCTGCATGCCGGCGTCGCCCGGCTCAAGCGCAACGGTGCCGACCTGCGCGAGCTGAGCCGCTACGGCAGCATGCTGCAAAGCTGCATCGAGCCGGCCGAAGCGCTGCAACTCACATCGCAGATGCTATCGACGCTGTTACCGGACACCGGCGGCACGATCTACCGCATGCGCCATTCGCAGGACCACGCCGAAGCGATGGTGCACTGGGGCGAGCATGCCGCCGCCAGCGCCGCCATGGTGACGCCGGACGAATGCTGGGCGCTGCGCCGCGGCCAGCCGCAGCGGGTCGAAAGCGGCGGCATGCGTTGCGCGCACATCGCCGTGCCGGCGGACGACAATGCCGTCACGGTCTGCATACCGCTGTCGGCGCAGGGCGTGCAGCTCGGTTTCGTGTATCTGTCCGACGAGGATTCCGGATTCCTGTCGCGGATGGATATCGTCGATGCGGCTGCGGAGCAATTGTCGATGGCGCTGTCGAATCTTTACCTGCAGGAACGCCTGCGGCTGCAGTCGATCCGCGAGCCGCTGACCGGCCTGTTCAACCGGCGCTACCTGGAAGAGGCGATGGCGCGCGAGCTGTCGCGTTGCGTGCGGCGCGGTTTGCCGTTGTCGCTGATGATGCTGGACCTGGACCACTTCAAGGCCTTCAACGACGTCCACGGCCATGCCGGCGGCGATGCGCTGCTGGCCGCTTTCGGCCAGATGCTGCAGGAACAGACGCGCGGCGAGGACATCGCCTGCCGTTACGGCGGCGAGGAGTTCACCCTGATCCTGCCGGAGACCGATATCGCGGCGGCGATGCAGCGCGCGCAGGCGATACGCGCCGGGGTCGAAGGCATGCATGTGCAATATCTGGGGCGCGAGCTGCCCAAGGTGACCTTGTCGATCGGCGTAGCCGGCCTGCCCGGCGACGGCAACACGTCCGAAGCGCTGTTGCGCGCCGCCGACGAAGCCCTCTACCGCGCCAAGCGCAACGGCCGCAATCGCGTCGAACGCAGCGATGCAGCCATCCAGGCGTGACCCGTAACTCCGCTTACCGGATCAGGCGTACCGCGACTGCAGCATCGCGAACACGGCGCGCAGGCCTTGCGCCTCGCCGCCGCTGGGCCGGCCAGGACGATCGCTATCGTTCCAGGCGTACACGTCCAGATGCGCCCACTTCTGCTGCGCGGGCACGAAACGCTCCAGGTACAGCGCCGCGGTGATGCTGCCGGCCATGCGCGAGCTGCCGGAATTGGCCAGGTCGGCGACATTGCTGGTCAGGTAGCGCCAGTACGGCCGCCACAGCGGCATGCGCCAGACCGGATCGCGCGTCTGCGCGGCGGCCGACAGCCAGGCATCGGCGAGCGTGTCGTCGTTGCTGTACAACGCCGGCAGATCCGGACCCAGCGCCACGCGCGCGGCGCCGGTCAGCGTGGCGAAGTCGATCAGCAGTTCCGGCGATTGCTCGCCGGCATAGACCAGCGCATCGCCCAGGATCACCCGACCTTCGGCATCGGTATTGTCGATCTCCACGCTCACGCCCGAACGCGTCGCCAGCACTTCGCCGGGACGGAACGCGTCGGGGCCGATCGCATTTTCCACCGCCGGGATCAGCAGCGTCAGCCGCAGCGGCAACCGGCGCGCCATGATCAGTTCGGCCAGCGCCAGCGCGTGCGCGGCGCCGCCCATGTCCTTCTTCATGTTGCGCATGCCGTCGGCCGGCTTGATGTCGAGACCGCCGGTGTCGAAGCAGACGCCCTTGCCGACCAGCGCCACGTGCGGATGCGAGGCCTCGCCCCAGCGCAGCGCGATCAGCCGCGGCGCGCGATGCGAAGCGCGGCCGACGGCATGGATGGCCGGGAAATTCTGCGCCAGCAATTCGTCGCCTGCGATCACCTCGATGCGCGCGCCATGCGCCTGCGCGATCTCGCGCGCCACGTCCTCGAGCTGCTGCGGTCCCATGTCCTGGGTCGGCGTGTTGACCAGGTCGCGCACGCGCAGGCACGCGGCCAGCAGCGCGGCGGTCTGCGCGTCCATCGCTTCCAGCGCCAGCCGCGCCGGCGCGCGCAAGGGCTGCTTGTAGCGCGTGTAGCGATAGGCGCCCAGCCCCCAGCCGAGCTGCAACGCCTGTTGCGCTGCCTCGGGCAACTCATGGGCGAGCGCCCAGTCGCCGGGCGGCAGGGCGTAAGGTGCGTGCGCGTACGCCGCGGGATCGAGCGGGTCGCCGATGCCCAGCACCGCGCCGGCGATGCCGTTGTCGCCCGGCAGCAGCAACAGGCTGCCCGATGCGGCATCGAACGTCTGCGCGTCGATCCACTGGCCGATGCCCGGCGTCTGCGCTTTGCGCCAGTCGTCGAAGCCGGTGCGCTGCACGCAGTACAGCGGCAGCGCGTGGCTGCGCTCGTAGCTGAAACCAGTCGGCGGGTTCATGCGGCGGCGATGTCCGTTTGGCGATGGGAATGCGCGTCCAGCCAGTCGGCGAGCGCGGTCAGGTTATCGAAATGCAGGTCGGGGCGTGGATCCTCGTGCGGCCATGGCTGGCCGTCGCGATTGATCCAGCAGGTGCGCAGCCCGGCGCGCGCGGCGCCGACCACGTCCATCTCGATGTCGTCGCCCACATGCAGCACCTGCGCCGGGGCGATGCCCAGGCGTTCGCAGGCCGCATGGAAGATGCTGGCCTGCGGCTTGGCCGCGCCGTGCTCGTGCGCGCCAAGCTGGAAACGGAAATGGCCGGACAGGCCGATCATCTGCAGGTCGGCGTTGCCGTTGGTCAGCGCCGCGACCGGCAGGTGCGCGGCGATGCGCGCCAGTGCGTCGATGCTGTCCGGGTAGCAGTCGACCTGATTGCGCGCGGCGTAGAACGCGTCGTAGGCGGCGTCGGCCAGCGCCGGGTCGTCGCCGCTCTCGGTCAGTGCGCGCTGCAGCGTGAGTTTGCGCAAGGCGCTCAGGTCGTGGATCAGTTGCGGATGTTCGGCGAAGACGCGGTCGCGCAGGGCGCGCATTTCGGCGACGGGGTAGCGTTCGGCGGTGCGGGGGCTGTGCTCGCGCATCCATTCATCGAGCACGCGCTCGATGCGCTCGCCGATCGGCGCGAACGGCCACAGCGTGTCGTCGAGATCGAGGGTGATGGCGCGGACCGGGAAGCTCACCTGGGTATTTTACGGGAAATGGGCCGCTGGCCTCTTCTGGCGTCGTCCGGATGCAAGGCGGAAGCGCTTCACGAGAGCCGAAGGCTGGCCAGCCAGTGCCTTTGAAGCGGTCATCCCAGCGCACGCTGGGGAGCCATTTTGATCCTGCCCTTAAAGCCGTCATTGCAGCGCAAGCTGGGACCCATTTTGATCTAGCCCTTAAAGCCGTCATCCCGGGGAACGCCGGGACCCAGCGCCTTTGCCGTCGCTTTGTAGAGCGGAGCTTGCTCCGCTGCCTTTGCTTGTGGGTTCGTGGCAATCTGCCGGCCCTATTCGGGCCGGAGTTTCGTCCGCTGTCGCGGCCGAGTTACTTTCTTTTGATGACCCAAAAGAAATGTAACCAAAGAAAAGGGTCTCAAAGCCTCTTGGGGTCCTCGTGCATGGGATCCAAGGCGGGCTCAGACGGTCTCGCAGATCGACCTTCTTTTACGTCGCTCCGAATTTGGTTTGCGGTACTTGCAGTTCGCCGGCAACTAATCGCAATGACGAATGCGCTGAGGAGTCGTTACCGCCAGATCGCTCCAATCTAAAGTCGAAGCGAGCTATAGAGGCCTGAGCGATTGCGAACGGTGGCCAGCCCTTACCCTTTCCGTCGCCATACCGTCTCCCCGGGGACCCTTTTTCTTTGGTTACTTTTCTTTTTGGGTCAGCAAAAAGAAAGTAACTCGGCCGCGACAGCGGACGAAGCGCTTTACAACAGCCGAAGGCTGGTCAACCCCGGCCCGAATAGGGCCGGCAGATCGCCACAGACAAACAAGCAAAAGCAGCGGAGCAAGCTCCGCTCTACAGAGCAATGGCAAAGGCGCTGGGTCCCGGCATTCGCCGGGATGACGGCTTTAAGGGCAAAGGCAGGATCAAAATGGGTCCCAGTTTGCGCTGGGATGACGATCAGGGGCTCCGGTGTTGTAAAGCCCTTGCGCTTGCGCTTGCGCTTGCGCCTGCGCCGGATGACGGACTAAACATTACTCCAGCAACTTGGCCCAGCCTTCGAGCCCCTCGATTCGCGACAGCACGATCTTGACGCACACCAGCAACGGCACCGCCAATAGCAAGCCGACCATCCCCCACAGCCAACCGAACAGCATCAGCGCCAGGATCAGCAGCAGCGGCGACAGCGCCATGCGCCGGCCGAGCACGATCGGCGTGACGATCTGGCCCTCGATCGTATGCAACGCCAGATAGATCGCTGCCGGCGCCAGCGGCGACCATTCGGTGTCCGGCCACACGCCCTCGAAAGTGACGAAGCCCATCAGCAGCATCAGCCCCACGCCGATCATCGGACCCACGTACGGCGCGAAATTCAGCAGCGCCGCCACCGTGCCCCACAACAGCGCCTCCTGCACCTCGAGGCCCAGCGCGTGCAGCGCGCCGGCCACCGCCAGTCCCAGCAGGCTGTTGATGATGGTGATGGTCAGCACGTAGCGCGACATCTCGCTTTCGATCGACTGCAGGATGTCCACGGTCAGCTTCTTGCGCTGCCGCGTCGGCAGCAAAGCGATCGCGTTGCGCTGCAGGTTTTCGCCGAAGGTCATGAAGAAGAACGTCAGCAGCACCACCGCCAGCACTGAGGCCAGCATCTTCGGCGTCGCGGTCAGCGACTTCCACGGATCCGGGTCCTGGATGGTGACCACCTGCACCTTGCGCGACGACGGATCGCTGGCGGCGCGGGCGAAGGATTCGGCGGCCCTGTTGGCCTGCTGCATCGGCTGCGTCATCTCGCGCAGTTTCGGCGCCAGCACGCGCAGCTCCTTGGGGATCTGCTGCATCCACTCGCTGGCCGGCCCGATCAGCTGGCGGCCGAGCCCCACCGTGCCGGCGATGCCGATCGCCAGCAGCAGCAAGGCGCCGATGAAGCGCGGGATGAAGATGCGGCGCAGCGCGCGCAGGATCGGGTTGCCGACCAGGGCGAAGAACATCGCCAGCAGCACCGGCAGGACCAGGTCCTGCGCGGCCCACAAGGTGTAGCCGATGGCCAGCACGGCCAGCACGACGATCGCGACCGGTGCGCGCGGACGCGGCGGATGCGGGGCCGGATCCGGCAGGGCTTCGGGCAGGGGTGCGGCGTCGGGAGGCAGGTTCATCGGTCGGCGGCTGGGAGCGGATGCGCACGATAAGGCTTTTGTTCGTCAGCGCCGGATGAAGCCGGCTGTTTTTTCCGGTCGCCAAAGCCGGCCCTCTCGCCTTCGGCTTAAGGTTCGGACAGCTCCGTTGCCGCCTCGGCCGGCCGTGGCGCTACCACCACCGGTTCCGGTGGCGTCGCCGCGATGCCTGCCGCGCGCGGCGCCTGCACACCGGCATCCGTCGCCACTTCATCGGCCTTGTCCGCCGCATGTTCGGCCTGATCGGCCGCCGAGCTCGCCTGCGCCGAGGCGAACAAGCCGGACAGCGTCGCCACCAGCTGCAATATTTTCGTACCGCTCCCGCCCAGCGCACCCAGCTTGCCGAGCGTATGCACCGGATCGCTGCGCCCGACCACGAAGCCGCTGATCAGCCCCGCCACCACGATCCGCAACGGCGTCCAGCTGTCGCGCCAGGTCGTGGTCAGCGTCTGCCATTGCTCGCGCGTCTGCAGCAGCCGGCCTTCCAATAACTGCTCGCGCCGTGCGACGCGATGCTTGAGTTGCTCGAACCTCATCCGCGCGCCTCCGGCGGCGGTGTCGGCGACGCCTCGTCGGTGTCGTCGTCGTCGTCGCCGATGCCCAGCCGCGCCATCTGCCGGCGCGTGGCATGCAGGCCGGTGTAGTCGAAGAAGCGGCTCACCCGCCACGCCGCCACCGCCGCGACGATCGCGCTCAGCAGCGCGCAGACCGCGAGCGCCGCCAGCCACGACCAGCCGATGGCTTTCAGCAGCGCGATCGCCGCCGCCATCACCAGCAGCCAGGCCGAAGCGCCGAATACGATCGCCACCCCCACCCACGCCATCGCGCGGCCGAACGCGCTGCGTGCCAGCGCCAGGTCGGCGATGAGCAGCCCGCGCAGCGCGCGGCCGCTGTCCAGCGCCGCATCGAAACTGGCCCTGCCGGCCGCGCCGATCCTGCGCACGCTTTCATCCAGGTGCGGCGGTTTCTCGTGCGCGTCGTCCGCCGGCGGCTCGGGATCCGGCTCGCGTGCGGACTGCGGATGGGGTTCTTCGCTCACGCGGCCAGCTTACTTGTTGCTGGAACGCGCCACCTTGGCGATCAGCCAGCCAGCGGCGAAGGCGATGCCGAAGGCGGTCAGCGGACGCTCGCGGATCAGCTCCGAAGCGCTGTCGAGCACGTCGCGGCTTTTGTCCATCAGCACGTCCATCTGCTCGCGCGCGGCGTCGCCCAAGTTCTCGGCGGCGGCGATGCCGGCCAGTGCGCTGTCGGCCAATTCGGATTTCAGGCTGGCCTTGCCCAGGCGCAGTTCGTCGCCGGCGGCGGTGCTGGCGCCCTTGATCGCTTCGCCCGCGGCCGAGGCCGCCTGCTTGATGTGGTCGCCGGCTTCGCCGAGGTTGCTCTTGATGGCGTCGCTGGCGGTGGGGGACATGCTCATTGCTCGCTCCTTCGCTGGGGTGGTTAGTATGGTGCGGGGTGCCGGGTGGCAGGGCTGTGAATCGGTCGCGGGAGCGGAGCCAGGCTAGCGCATCACTACGTCGCCCTGGGTGCGGCCACGCAGGATGCGCAGCACCAGCGGCTGCGGCGGCTTGGCGAAGCTGGCGCGGAAGCTGGTGAGATCGTTGAATGCGCCGCTGTTGGATTGCAGGATCACATCGTTCTTGCGCAGGCCGCTCTGCGCGGCGCGGCTGCCCTTGGCCACCTCGGTGACCAGCACGCCGGCCGCGCCCTGGCGGCGCAGCGATTCGGGCAGTTCGCCGAAGTTGGCGCCGGTCAGGCGCGCATCGATGCTCTGTCCGTCGCGCCGCGTCTCGCTCAGTCCGGTGGTCAGCTTCAGCGGTTTGCCATCGCGGCGCACATCCAGCGTCAGCTGGCTGTTGAGCGGCTGCAGCCCCTGGAAGTTGCGCCAGGATTCGCTGTCGTCGATGCGCTGATTGTTGGCGGCCAGGATCACGTCGCCGACCTGCAGGCCTGCGGTCGCGGCGGCGGAGCCGGGATAGACGCGGGTCACCGCGGCGCCGCGCGGTTCGTCCAGGCCGAACGCGCGGTATTCCCTTTCGGTCACGTCCTGCGTCTCCACGCCGACGATGCCGCGCCGCACCTGGCCGCTGCTGGCGAGCTGCTTCATCACGCTGCTGGCGAGATTGGTGGGGATCGCGAAGCCCAAGCCGATGTTGCCGGCCATGCTGCCCTGCGGATTGAAGCTGGCGGTGTTGATGCCGACCAGTTCGCCTTTCAGATTGACCAGTGCGCCGCCGGAATTGCCGGGATTGATCGAGGCATCGGTCTGGATGAAGTTCTGGAAGCCGATGCCGGGCAGGTTGCTGCGCCCGACCGCGGAGACGATGCCCGAGGTCACCGTCTGGCCGACGCCGAACGGATTGCCGACCGCGACCACGAAATCGCCGACGCGCAGCACGTTGCTGTCGGCCAGCGCGATCGCGCTCAGGTTCTGCGGCGGGATCTTCATCAGTGCGATATCGGTGTCGGCGTCGGAGCCGACGAATTCGGCCTTCATCGTGCGGCCATCGGCCAGCGTCACCGAGACATCGTCGGCGCCTTCGATCACATGGTGGTTGGTCAGCACGTAGCCGCGCTGCGCATCGATGATCACGCCCGAGCCCAGCGATTCGCGCACCCGTTCCTGCGACAGCTCCGGGAACATGCGCCGCAGCCTCGGGTCGTTGCCGAACGGGCTCACGTTGACCTTCTGCTTGCTGTGCACGCTGACCACCGACGGGGTGACCCGCTGCAGCATCGGCGCCAGCGACGGCAAGATCTGGCCATCGACCGCGGTCGGCAGCGCCGCCACGGTGGGCACGGCGGCAATCGCGGGCAAGGGTGCGGCCGGTGCGGCCAGCGCCGGGGTTTCCAAGCCATCGCGCAGGGCGGTAGCGGCAAAGCCGCCGAAAGCGGCGGCAGCGGTCAGGGCGAGCAGGGTGGGCAGCGGACGCATGGGTCGTGTTTTATCCGTCGGCAGGGTGGCTGAACGTGAATTCGGGTGCGTTCGGCCCGATTCAAGGCCGTTAACGCCGTTTAGTGTGCCCAAGGACCGCCGAATCGGGTCTGAAGTTCGCCCGACTGCTTTGGCTCTTCGTAGGAGCGGCTTCAGCCGCGAGCTTTTCGAGAGTGGATCGGCGCTGGAAGCGCTCGCCGCTAAAGCCGCTCCTACGAAAAACGGCACCGGCAAGCCCCGTTAGGCCGGGTCGCAGGCCCGCCGATGCTGTCCGGATCAGCCCCCGATTCACGTGCCTCGCTGCGATCCCTGAAACCATGACCTGGGTCATAAAAGCCGTTGACTTCGGCCCCGCCCAGGGGTAGCTTGGATCCCCGCGCCGCCACAACATCTTGGGGTGAGTGGCGGAGAAGGCCCAAGCAGTGGTGATTTTATGATCATCGCGGCTTGGCGGGTCGCTCATCGCCTCGGGGGAGGGTGAATGATGCAAACAGGCAGGGCCGGCAGGGCAGAAAACCGATAAAACGCGGCGCGTCAGGCGCAGCCGCGGCTTCGCCGTCGGCGTGACCGGGTCACCGGCACGCGGCGGAACCACAAGAACAACAGGCACGGCACGACCCGGGCCCCGAACGATGGAGATGTAACAGGCATGAGCACAGTTCGCCTTGAGGCGGTCCAGCCCGGCAGCGACGAGAAGGAAATCCCGATGCAGCCGGCGTCGCAGGACATTTGGGACAAGAAGTACCGGCTCAAGACCAAACAGGGCGTGGCCCTGGACGCAGACATCGACGGCACCTACCAGCGCATCGCCAAGGCCCTGGCCGAAGCCGAGACCAACGCCGAGAAGCAGAAATACTGGGGCGAGCGTTTCGCCTGGGCGCTGCGCCGCGGGGCGATCCCCGCCGGCCGCATCACCAGCAATGCCGGCGCGCTGGAGCACAAGCCCGCCACCTCCACGATCAACTGCACCGTGTCGGGCACCATCGAGGATTCGATGGACGGCATCCTGGAGAAGGTCCACGAAGCCGGTCTCACCCTCAAGGCCGGCTGCGGCATCGGCTACGAATTCTCCACGCTGCGCCCGCGCGGCGCGTACGTGTCCGGTGCCGGCGCGTACACGTCCGGCCCGATGTCGTTCATGGATATCTACGACAAGATGTGTTTCACCGTGTCCTCCGCCGGCGGCCGCCGCGGCGCGCAGATGGGCACGTTCGATGTGAGCCACCCCGACGTGCGCGACTTCATCCGCGCCAAGCGCGAGGACGGCCGCCTGCGCCAGTTCAACCTGTCGCTGCTGATCACCGACGGCTTCATGGAAGCGGTCAAGCACGACAGCGACTGGCCGCTGGTGTTCCCGATCAACCACAAGGAAGCCGTCGACCTCGACGTCAACGACGCCGAGCAGGTGATCTGGCGCGACTGGCCCACCCACGGCAACTACGTCACCCGCGACGACGGCCTGGTCGCCTGCCGCATCTACGGCCACCTGAAAGCGCGGCACCTGTGGGACATGATCATGGTCTCGACGTACGACTACGCCGAGCCGGGCTTCATCCTGATCGACCGCGTCAACGAGATGAACAACAACTGGTGGTGCGAGAACATCCGCGCCACCAACCCCTGCGGCGAGCAGCCGCTGCCGCCGTACGGCGCCTGCTTGCTGGGCTCGGTCAACCTGACCAAGTTCGTGCGCAACGCGTTCACCGAGCAGGCCACGTTCGACTGGGAGGAATACAAAGAGGTCGTGCGCGTGTTCACCCGCATGCTCGACAACGTGGTCGAGGTCAACGGCCTGCCGCTGCAGAAGCAGCGCGACGAGATCCTGCGCAAGCGCCGCCACGGCATGGGCTTCCTCGGCCTGGGCAGCACCGTGACCATGCTGCAGATGAAGTACGGCTCCAAGGCCAGCTGCGAGTTCACCGAGCGCATCTCGCGCGAAATGGCCGTGGCCGGCTGGGAAATGGGCCTCGCCCTGGCGCAGGAAAAAGGCCCGGCGCCGATCATGGAAGAGCGCTTCGCCGTCACCGCCGCGATGCTGCGCCAGCGGCCGGAAATGGCCGCCGACGGCTGGAAGATCGGCCAGGAAATCCCCGGCAAGGTGCTGCACGCCCGCTATTCGCGCTACATGCAGCAGGTCGCCACGGTCGCCCCGGAACTGGTCGAGCAGCTCGCCGAAAGCGGCGCGCGCTTCACCCACCACAGCTCGATCGCGCCGACCGGCACCATCAGCCTGAGCCTGGCCAACAACGCCAGCAACGGCATCGAGCCGTCGTTTGCGCACCATTACAGCCGCAACGTGATCCGCGAAGGCAAGAAATCCAAGGAAAAGGTCGACGTCTATTCCTTCGAGCTGCTGGCCTACCGCGAGCTGATCAACGCCAAGGCCATGCCGTTCGCGCAGGACGCCGAGGGCAAGCTGCCGGACTACTTCATCTCCGCCGACGACATCTCGCCCAAGGAGCACGTCGACGTGCAGGCCGCCGCGCAGAAATGGGTGGACTCCTCGATCAGCAAGACCGCCAACGTCCCCACCGACTACCCGTACGAGGACTTCAAGGACATCTACCGCTACGCCCACGAGCAGGGCCTGAAGGGCTGCACCACGTTCCGCTTCAACCCCGCCGCCTTCCAGGGCGTGCTGGTGAAGGAAGCGGATCTGGAGAACACCCTGTACCGCTTCGAGCTGGAAGACGGCAGCACCCTGGAAGTGAAGGGCAACGAGCAGATCGAATACGACGGCGAGATGCACACCGCCGCCAACCTGTTCGACGCCCTGAAAGAAGGCTATTACGGCAAGTTCTGATCGTTGCTTACCCCTCTCCCCTGCGCGGGAGAGGGACAGACCCGAAGGGCCAGGGAGAGGGTCCCGCTTTTGATTCTTCGGCAACAGGCGCGAAACAAACCCCGCGGAATGCTTGCACGCGCACCAGATCGCGCTACATTCCGCAAACGGGCACACCGCCCGTCTTTGAACACTCGCGAATAAAGAACAGACGAGGACACCCCGATGAGTAACGGTAATGGAGTAACGGCGACGATTTCCAACGCCGCAGGCGCAGTCGCCGACAAGGCTTCGGACGTCGGCAGCGCCGTCGCCAAAAAGGCGCGCGGTGCGGTCGCATCCGCCAAGAAAACCGCCAAGAAGGCCAGCAAGGCCGTCAGCAAGCGCGTCGCCACCGCCAAGAAAGCGGTCGGCAAGCGCGTGACCAAGGCCAAGAAGTCCCTGGCCTCGGCCAGCGCCAGCGCCAAGGCCGAAGTGGCTGCGCTGCGCAAGAAGGGCGCCGGCAAGAAGGCGGCCAAGAAGTCCACCCGCAAGGCAGCGAAGAAGTCGACCCGCAAGGCCGCCAAGAAGACGGCCCGCAAGTCGACGGCCCGCAAGGTCGCCGGCAAGAAGGCCGCCGCCAAGCGCACGGTGAAGAAAGCCGTCAAGACGGCCAAGCGCACCGCCAAGAAAGCGGTCAAGACCGCCAAGCGCACCGTAAAGAAGGCCGCCCGCAAGGCAGCCCCGCGCAAAGCCGCCAAGAAGACCGCCCGCCGTCCGGCCAAGAAAGCCGCACGCAAGTCCGCTTAAGCGACACCGCAACAAACCCTCACCCGTTCGCGGGTGAGGGCCTCGGTAAAAACCAGCAAAATAACCTCTCCCGCGTGCGGGAGAGGTCGCCTCGAAGAAGCCTGCCCCAGACTTGATCTGGGGGCGGGTGAGGGGATGAGGCGCAAGTCGAATGCCCTTGATCGAAAGCCCCAAAAACCACATATAACAAGAACGCACTAGAACATCAGGAACACCGCAATGGCCGTCAAGATCGACAAGAAAATCAAGGGCTACGCCGTCGTAACGCCGGAAGACCGCGCCCGCGAAAGCGCCACCGTCGCCGCCGCCGTAGCGCGCACCGCGCTCGAGTCCGAGCTACCCACCGCCGACGTGATCCAGATGCACGAGCGCATCGAGCGCCCGGAAGTGCTGATCGGCAGCACCTACAAGATCAAATCCCCGCTGGTGGAACACGCGATGTACGTGACCATCAACGACATCGTGCTCAACGCCGGCACCGAGCACGAACTGCGCCGCCCGTTCGAGATCTTCGTCAACTCCAAGTCGATGGAACACTTCCAGTGGATCGTCGCGCTGACCCGCATCATGTCGGCCGTATTCCGCAAGGGCGGCGACGTCACCTTCCTGGTCGACGAGATGAAGGCCGTATTCGATCCCAAGGGCGGCTATTTCAAGGCCGGCGGCGTCTACATGCCCTCGCTGGTGGCGGAATTGGGCGGCATCGTCGAAGACCACCTCAAGTCGATCGGCATGATCCACGACCCGGAAATGAGCCCCGCCCAGCGCGCGATGATCAACGAGAAGCGCAACGCCTACGAGCAGCGCTCAAAAAAAAAATCTGAGATAAGCCCCACCGTCGGCGGCATCCTCGCCGACCCGGCGCCCGCGGATTCCGAACCCGGTTCCGAAGAAGACCTCTCCATCACCGGCGACGGCGTGTCGTTCCCGCCGTCTGCGACGCTTTGCCATAAGTGCAGCGCGAAGGCGCTGGTGATTATGGATGGGTGTGCGACTTGTTTGAACTGTGGATACAGCAAGTGTGGTTGAGCTAAGCGCACAATCTCATGTTCGTTAAGTCGATCACAATTCGGAAGTTTAAAGCGATCGACCAAATCCGATTCGACTTAAAGTCGATAAATGTGCTGGCTGGGGGCAACAACGCGGGTAAGAGCTGCGCGCTCCAAGCAATCCACGTAGCTGTTGCGTTAGCACAAACTGCTAAAGCAGAAGGGGCGGCAAATTTTGCACCCGAAAAGCTGCGATACGCACCAACGGAACTCTTTACCGATCTGAAATTTAGGGAGCAGCTCTCAGAGCGCGGGGATCCAGTGCTAGTGGGCTTCGAAGTTGAAGGTGATGATGGGCCTGAACTATTTGAGGTGCCGCTACGGCGTGGTCGCAATAGCACGATCAGTACGGTTAGTCCCGATTCTTTGCAGAGTGGTCTCGGCGCTTCGTTGGCGAGCTCTGATCGTCCCTTTAGTGTCTACGTGCCGGGTTTAGCGGGTATTCCGAGCCGGGAAACCTATCAAGGCCGATTGGTAGTTGACCGTGGAGCCGTAAGAGGCGACGCAAATCTATATCTCCGCAACGTTCTGCATCGGCTCTTTCGAGATCCTGTCAAGAAAGCAAAATTCCAGCAGAGGCTTGCAAAGCTATTTGACGGGTTAGAGCTATTTGCTGACGAATTTGATGAGAATCGCCACGAGCATATTCCAATCTACTATCGAAGGAATGGCGTCAAGCGACCGCTCGATATGGTTGGGACGGGCACCCTGCAGGCGATCCAGATTCTTGGCTATGCCAGCTTTTATCAGCCAGTGCTCCTGCTATTGGATGAGCCGGACGCGCATCTTCATCCGAACAATCAGCTGAAGTTAGTAGAGGCGTTATCTCTTCTGTCAAAAGAAGAGAATCTACAGATCATGTTGGCAACACATTCTCGTCATCTGTTGCAGGCGGTACACGGCGTAGAGGACGTAGCTTCTTTTCAACTAAGATCAGGGGCGCTTGTCGGAACTGATCCAGCTCTGTCTGAGCTTCTTGTCGATCTTGGTGCTGTGGACAAGTACGACACCCTGAGCTTGCGGGACAAACGTATACTGGTGCTTGGCGAAGACAAGTTAGCGGAAACGGAAACTAATCATCCACTTCTGCTGCTGCTGCGCGCCAGCGGGGTAAGCGATGGGGAAATGCTTGTAATGAGTTTTCAGGGGTGTACCGAGATTCGGTCAGTTGCCCTCCTTGCAACATTTGTTGCTGCACATCACCCTCATGTCCGAATAATTGTTCATCGTGACGCAGACTTCATGACCGCTTCAGAGATTGAAAGCTTGGTGATGCCGCAGTTCAAGAATCTGGCGAACGTGCGAGTGTTTGTAACGGAAGGTTCCGATCTGGAGGCGCTGTTCGTAAGCGCTGATCATGTTTCCGAGGTTTGCGCGATAGATCATGCTCAGGCTGCGGCCATAGTTACTGGAGTGGCAACAGAAAATCACAATGTTATCGTTACCCGCTTCAACGACAAGCGGACGGCATTGCACAAACAGTACGGTCGTCGTGAACCGCCGCTCGCGCGGACTGAGGATATTCGTTCAGGCGGAATCCCGCTACCCGAGACGCAGCGTGTTGGCAAAGATATGGTCAACCTCGTTCAAGAGCGATTGCGCCGAGATGGCCTCTTGGCGGGAGGTGGAACTCTGCTACGGCCCTCGAACGCCTTAAGGTCGAGTCGTTTGATAGAGATTGTCGAAGAGATAAACCAAACAGTCTAGTTTGCGTGGAGCGTTTTCTTGGTTAGTTCGGCCCCAGACCTAACCGCCTAGGATGCTAGTCGATGGATGCGAAAGAAGTAATTCAGCGAGTTAGATCCTCGCTTAGTTCCGCGACATCTAGCGGGGCAACTAGCATCAGCGTTAACGCTGTGGCAGCTGTTGTAGATGCTGCCGAGCGACAAGTTCTCGCTGATATTGAAGGCGAGTTCCGAGCTCATGAGCTCAGGGTCTCGGCGCTGAGGTATGAACACGAACTTCAGCGAAGTCTGGAAATGATTAAGCTCACAACTTCAAGCGGTTTTACTGCTTTGAGAACCGCAGTTTTAATCAATGGTGGTGCGGTTATTGCTCTGCTGGCATTCATGGGCAGTCAGCGAGGTGCGTCGATGCCAGAGCTGGCTAGAAGTATGGTGGGGCCTCTCGGCTGGTTTACTACGGGCGCGATGGTCAGCGCATTCGCAACCGGGCTTGGTTACCTAGCGCAGGCCGGTTTTGGAAACGAGTTCAAGTGGAAATCGGTTGAGATAGGCGTGTTGGCTAGAATTCTTGCCATTGCCTTAGTTCTTTTCGCATATGGTGCCTTCGTTACTGGTGCTTTCAGGGCGGCCAGCGTTTTTGCAAATAATTCCGCAGCGACCAGGCACATTGAAACTTGTCCATTAGTGCGGACTCCGATTGCGCCTCGGGCTTTACCAACTGACACAAATCCGCGTAGGTAAAATTGATCTAAAGCCAGACCTTGAGGGCGGGACTCGCGTAGCGGATTCCACCGCCTGTTCTCATTTCCGATCGCCGAGCGGCGAAACGCCTTTGGCTGTTCCGCCCTGCAGTGCTGCTGTCCATTGTTATGGCCCGCGGAATGTTAGATATGCAAGACAGTCCGGAGAAGTTTCACTGAATGAAAATACAAGCTCTCCCCAACCGTTGACCGATCTGTATACGGTCTCGTCTTGAAGCGAGTGCCCGCGTGGGCTATCAATCATCAGGACATTGACATATCTGTCCTTGATTTCATCTATGCCTATACAAGTCCCCGAGAGATAGATTGTTGCTCCACTTACAGAGTCGAACTTGTCTGCGGGATCTAGGACTAATGACGTAGAGACTATCTCCACCCCGTCAGCCAGTCGCACTTGACTGCCTACCCAGTGAGACATGTGCTGATCTCGCTTCTTAAGAGTCAGCTGCGTGCCGATATCTTTTTCAAAAGCGTCACGCTTGAAAGGCATCTGCAGTGATAAGCGGCGAATCACGTCCCAGATCGATGATTCTCTTTCCAGCAAGTACGCCTCACGGGCGCATGCTGAAGAGGCCAACAGGAAAAGTAGAAACAGATTAGCGGTCATATTTTTTGTCATACCATGATCCGTAATATTCTTGATAGCTAGTTGGTGCCCCGTCATCCCCGACTACGGTTTCTCTTTCTCCGAATATCTTTCCGATAGCTTTTAATGCTTTATCGGTGTCGCCATCTTTCAAGAATTGATCATAGGCAGCATTGTAAGCCTGATGATTTTCTGCTAATCCATTGATCCCAATATCAATACTGCCTTGTGAGTTGGTTAGAATCTCTCGTCGTATTTCTATGTTCTTCATGAGGGCGGCGGCCTCATCAGCTAGTACTCCGTCGAGATAGGATCTCTTTGAGGAATAGTCAGCAACGTACTTGTAGGTCGCGTGACCAACTTCATGGGAAAGTGCTCTCAATGTTTCTTTTGGGTCGTCCTTCCATTGCTCGTCGATTGAAATAATTTTTGGACTGGTGTTTCGATAGGTCTTTGAACCATTGTTCTTGAACGCGAGATCCCATCTGTCTCCAACGAGCCTGGAGATATCTGACTGAAGTGTTGGAGAATAGACAATAATTTCGTCTACGCTACTTCCTAGGCGAGTACTCCAGTCCGTAAGAGGGTTTGTTGTGCGCAGAGGTTGAAGAGATGCAGGAAGGGAGTCCCCACTTCCTCCATGCCCATCTAGCGAAACCAACGCATTCGGATACCGCTCCGAGAACGATCGGGTATCCGCAACCTGCTTGACCTCGTCTGCCTGCGCCTGTGCAGGCGCACTCACCCGATGCGCATGCGTGGGCGTAGGCGCGTGATCGCGCTCGGGTGCGTACGTATGTGAGGGACCGGCCTGGGCCGATAGCGCCGCCAGGCGGGCACCTCCGTGGCCTCCGAACGCCGAGAACGGCATGAACTCGGCCAGCAACCCCTTGAACAACCGCGACGCGGCCAACGGCAAACTGATGATCAGCGCCG
>Ga0193753_10001141_pt1 | contig 23244 bp, 12 predicted proteins | sample H1c2metaG_FD_144925 | JGI IMG/M metagenome (GOLD analysis project Ga0193753, IMG submission 144925) | Soil microbial communities from a riparian zone of the East river system, Colorado, United States - H1c2 | ecosystem: Environmental > Terrestrial > Soil > Riparian zone | place: USA: East... | reverse complement strand
CACACTGTCGTTGGCAGGATGCCGTAGGGTTGGCGGCCGACGCGCACCAGCGGCACCGTTCCGCGCCCGATCACGAATCGATTGAAGAACGCCCGCGTGTCGAGCACGGTCTGTTCGGAGAAGACCGGCTCCATCATCTGCTCCATGTAGTAACCGAGCGTCGCGGGCCAGAGCACTGCGTTCATGGCGCGCACCTCTGACTGATCGGTGCCGTAATAGTTGACGGACCCGCGGAGCACATCGCGCGGCACGCCAAGCATACCGGCGAGCCATGCGCCGTCCTTGCGATGTGACCAGGACGTCGGGTCGTCCGTGGCGTCGGTTTCGAAGTAGTGACGAAAGCTCGCGTCCGGATCTTCCCACCAGGTGAATCCCGCCGTCGTCCCATCGGTGTTGTTGGTCGGGCGCCCCTGCGGCAGCAACGTGAATCCCTTGCGGCTCGCCTGGTGATGCCCGATCAGCGTCGAAAGTTCGGCAGCACCTGTGGCGGCATCGCTGCCGACGCGCAAGCCGAGCACGAAGAGCCGATCGAACCTGGGCTCCAGCTGGCGCTCCGTGAGATCGACACGGAATCCCATGCCTTTATCCACAGCGTCACCGAAATCCACGGTCCAGCGCAGTGCCTGCGGCAGTTCGAGATTTCCGTCGGTCGACTTGATCTGCTCGTCATCGCTCGCGCTCGGGTCGGGGCCGACCTGCAGATCCGCGGGGATCGGCTCTCCCACCACCTCGAGCACCTGCTCCTTGTTTCGAAACCCTAACAACACCAGTCTTTCCGGGAGCAGCCACGCGCGCGCGCCTTGCGTCCACGCATCCTGCGCAAGCGGCAGAGTGGCGGGAGCAGGCAGGTCCAGGAACTTCACCACCGGCGTAATCGATGGGCCGGGCCTGACCGCGGCGTCGCGCAGATTCTCCGGCGCGAGCTGCGCTTCGATCTGCGCCGCGCGCGTCGCGCCTGCCGCGGTGGTCAGGTCGGCGAACGCGGCGTCACGCTCGGCACCGGACGTGGACCACATGCGCTCCCAGAACGCGGCGATCGGGCCCTTCTCCGGGACCGGAAGCGGTGCTGGCGGAAGGATGACGAGCACATGTTCGCCGGCGCCGATCGACGGTTCTTCCTGCGGATTGAGCGGTACGACCTTCTCGATGAGCCACTTCGCGCGACCGCTCCCGCTCGCGCGAGCGAGCTGTGCCCAGGCCGCGCGATGTGCCGCCGGATTGCCGCCAGCACGCCAGCGCCGCGTCCAGTAGAGAGTGGCGTTCGCGAGTTCCGCCTGGCCGATGAGCGGCTGATACGTGTCGACGAGAATGTCGTCGGGGAAGACACGCACGCAAAGAAGCTGCCGCCCTGCTTCCGTCATGAAGCGGGTCTCGAGGCGCAGGGGGAACAAGGCGACAGGCGTATCGTCCGGCAGTTTGCCCATCGACTTCGTCGGATCCGTGAAAACAGCAAACCCTTTGTTCGCATCCTTCGTCGAATTCCGCGCGCTCTCAAACTCCTTGACGGCCACGTCGGCGGCGCGCTTCGCCGCTTTCAGACTCTCGTCCCGTCCACCGGCACGCTCGATCAGCTTCACCTGCTCGTTGGCGCGCATCAGCGCGATGCGTGCCGCGGCTTCAGCGTCGCGCGCCTTGTTGTAAGCGCCTTTGGCAACGTCGAATTCAGACATTCTGCGCTCCCTCGTCCGGCAGCAGCTCCGAGGCATGCACGGCCATGATCACCGGCGTCTGCAGCGAGATGTATGCGAGCTCCGCTGCACTCACCTGCCCATCGAGTGGAACATGCTGATCGGATTCCCACTGATCGTGCTTTTCGACGTCGCTGCCCGTGGGTTCGATGAGCGTCCGCGGTGGAATCGCCGCCACCTTGATGTGTGCGCCATCGGCGAGAGCCGGCACGACATCGGGCCAGGCCAGGTCATTCCACACATTGATCGTCGACCCCGCCTCGCGCGACTGGTCGAAGCCGAACCGCGCATCGCCGGACACTTCCTCGAGACGGAAGAACCACCCCGGTTTGTCATCGACCGTGTCGTCACCGCGCGCAACCTCGGCGGTGAGGGCGAAGCCGAAAAAGTAGATGTCCGGAGCCACACGCGCCTCGTAGAGCGGGAAGATAGGCCCCGCCGTGTCGTCGAGCTCACGTTCCTTGCCCTTGTCGGGCAGGCCGTTCGTGAGCTGCCACTTGGCCGGTTGCGCACTGATGATCGCGTTGGGATATTTCTTCAACAGTTCGCCGCGAATCACGAGCACCAGATCTTCCTCGGGTTTCTGACCCAGCTGCCGGTTGTCGTTGTCGCCGAGATCGTTGTCGGCTGGCCACAGGTGCAGTTTCTGGATGTCCTTGAGCTGCTCGCGCGCGGCGGTTTTGTCCGTGGCCTGGGCAATCTTCTTGCGCACGTCCCAGAACTGACGGAAATAGCTGCCGCGTTGATCGGTCGGATACTCGCGCCACAGGAGCTCGCGCGCGAACTCGTGGTTGAGGCCCACGAGATAGGATTCGATGAATCGCTGGTTGGTCTCGAGCAGCGTGATGCTGTCGGACTCGACCAGGTGCAGGTTCGGGACGAACCCGTCCTTGTCCACAGTCACGAGCGGCTCGTACATCGGCATGTCGAACTCGGGATACGCCATCACCTCGACGAACTGCTCGCCGCTCTGTTCCTTGATGCGAGGTGGAATCGTTATTCCCGACCACGTCCAGCGCGGCACGGTGAGGTCGGGATGGACCGCGGCAATGGTGTCTGTGGCGACCCGCTGCAGATCGAGTGGCACGGGAGCCTTCACCGCGCCGACCCTGGCGCTGGTTTCAATCATCCGATACCCGTCGCGCAGTGCTTCCTTGAACCGCGAAGCGACGACGTTGTCAGTCTGATCCGGCGCATTCGCCGCGAGCACCGGTGCCGTGCGCGGATCGGCGGCATCCACGAACACGAAGCTGCTCGACCCGGGCATCGTATCGACCGCTGCCGGCGTCAGGTGATCCTCACGCAGCCGATCGGATGCCGCCTGGGCGTCCGCGCCTCGCTGAGCACGAATCCAGATGGCAGCCGCCGCGGCCGCAATCAACGCAACGACGGCCCCTGCGACCGCGAAACCCAGCGCGCCGAAGCCCAAAACCAGCAGTGCAAGCAGGATGATCGAGAGCAGGATCAAAAGCGCGATGATCCGGTGCGACCGAAGCCATGCACCCCATCGCGCCCAGGTGGCATCGGTGCCCGTCGGCGCAGTGCTCGCGGCGAGATCGTCCGGCGTCAGGAGTCTTGTCGGTGGCTTCTTGGGTGGCGCGGCGAAGATGGCACCTTCATTGGTGCGAGCCACGATGGCTGCGGAAGCATGCGGCTGCGTCAATGAAAGTTGTTTTGCCAGCTTTCCGGCGGGCCGCATCGCGCGGCGCATCGCGGTCGAAGTCATCGCGACGCTCAGCGGGCTGTCCTGAAGTCGGCGACGCAGCGTGATGCCGTCAGAAACCACACGAGCACGCAGCGGAGCCATCTTCAGCAACAGTGCGCTTGGCGAGACTTTGTTGGCGCCCTTCACGTGCACCGTGTGCAATCGCTTCCCCGCGAGCTTCGCCAATTGCGCCTGGCGAATGCGTCGATTGGCCTCGATCACGTCACCGATCTGCTGCCACGCGGATTCCATCAACGATTCCTGCGCGTCCTGGACCACTTTCGTTCCCAGCCCCGCGGCGACGCGCCAGCGTGGATCGAGATTCAGGTCATGCACCCAGTTCGCATCGTGCGGCGCGGGGGTGCCGTCGCGATTCGTCAACAGTCGCTCGGTCAGCGCATGCCAGCGGCCGTAGAGCGGTGCCGTGATGAGCGGATCGGGATCGTCCTGGATGCTCTGATCGAGAGCGGGATCGGCGTTGGCGGCCGGACCTTGTTGCTGATAGCTGTCGGCCAGGTTCACGAACGCGGCGAGCTGCGACTGGAAAGGCTGCGGGTAAGGCGTGGCCCAGCCGTCGTACTTCTCGAACTCGTCCTTGTCCGGTTGCGGGAGAGTCTTGAACGGCGCCTTCAGCGCGCCGCCGAGTCGCAGCACACCGTCGAACTTGTCGATGCCGACGATGTTCGGCGCCGGATCGGCGACGTCCATGTCGCGCTGGCCGACGCGGCTATCTACCGGCTTCGGTTTCAGCAGGCGAACGAGCGATTCGAAGTCGCCCTCCTCCGCGGTCCGGAAATACCAGCGGGAGTAATACGGGAAGCTCGTCGTATCGGGACGGTTGGCGGGCACCGCGTACGCGCCCCAGGAAGAGGACGTCGGCGTGAGCCCGTTCGCTGCATCGTCGAACAGCGCTTGTGGATCGTGCCCGAGCCCCGCGAGCCGGCCGCTCTCGAACGCGGGAACGAGGAACGCGTGATAGCCGGTCCTGGGCTTGAGCTTGCGCGGACACAGGATGCGCGAGCATGCCGTGTCGGGCGCCGTGGCGATGATGTTCTGCGCGGCGAGCGACGCTTTGGCCGCGTCGGTCTCCACCACAGCCGTCGACAGATCCGCGTTGAAGTGGGCGTGTGCCCAGGCCCAGGTTTCTGAAGCTTCCGGGAACAGGTCGGCGAAATCGCCTATGACGTCGATGTAGGAAAGCGGCTTTCCGTTGACGTTGCCGCCTTCGCTGAATTCCTTCACTTCTTCGAGCACCACGAGCGCGAGCCACGGCAGCAGCATGCGGCCGTTGGGCGCCGCGGGCGTGTACCGCCAGGGGAAGTCCTCGTCGTAGAACTCGATCGCCGCCAGGTAGTTTGGCTCGAAGTTGGTCGCCCAGTGCGGCGGCTCGACGCGGCTGATCTGCGCCGGATCGACACCGATGATGTCGCCGGGGCCGTACAACTCGACCGTCCGTTGCACCGTCGCCGGCACCGACGCGCCGTTCAGGTCCGTGCCATCGATCTCGAGCGTGATGTCGATCGACGGCCGCAGCGTCGTCACGCCGCTGATGCGGTTGGCGAGACCCTGTCTCACCCACGGCAGGAATGTGTAAGTGCCGATCGGATCGCTCATGCGGCTGCCTTCTCGGCGGCGGGAATCACGTGATATTTCCCGGCCATCGACGGATCCGAAGCGATGCGCTCGGCCAGCGCCGCTTTCGCGCCGGCGTGGGAACCATACGTGGACGAGCCGCCCCAGGCCTTGTTGTCGTCCGAATCGGCGATCACGAACCCGGGCGTGACGGCGACAACCTGATCGTCGAAGGGCACCTTGGCATTCTTCGTTGCCTTCGACAGCTTCGAACGCGCGGTGGCGTTGCTGCCGAGCAATTGCAGGAACCAGAGCTTGCCGGCATTGAAGAAGCGCTGGACATGCTGCTTGTAGTTGTTGTCGATGGTGACCAGCTCATGCAGCACGATGCGTTTCACGGCATGCGAGGTGCGCGTATCGGTGCCGGAAACCGAGACATCCATGCCGGAGACCTGCGGCTCGTAACCCGGTGCGGACAGCTTCGCGGCCGCATCCATGTCCCGGAACTGGGCGGTGGCGAACGGCTCGCGCACCACCGCCTTCTGTGCGAGTCCCGTTGCCGTGACCTTGAGCGACGCCTTCCGGATGTCCGAGACTTTCTGATTGCCCACCTTCTGGATCGTGAGCTCGAGCGGAATCGCGCGCTGGCTGATCCGCAGAACCCCAAGGGGATGCAGCACCAGGTCCGTCGTGGTTTCGATCTTGCGCAGGCTGACGGAAAGCGAAGCGCCGGTCGGCGCGATGGCGATCCAGTTCTCGCGCTTCGTAAGCTCGGTGACGAGAATCGGCAGTGCCGCGATCGGCGGCAGCACTGTGTCGGCAGCATCGCCCCACGTTTCCGAGAAGGGAATGTCGATATCCCAGAAAAGCAGGGAGATCGAGCCAGCGCCTTCGATGTGCCACGGCGTGACGCCCTCGAGCTGCCCGCGGATCCTCACCGAGAACACACCGACGCCGAACACCTTCACCGACATCGACGCCGAGAACGTGACGATGAAGTGGAACGGCGAGAACTGGAACAGCGCATCGAGCCCGAGCTCGCCGTCGATGGCGAACACACTCAGGCTGAAGTAGAGCTCCGCCGCCACGCCGAACTGCGCCGTGTTCGGCGTGATGGCGAAATAGCACTCCGCGCGGATTCGCGCGTATGACTCGTTGAGTATCGAAAGCGATACGCGCGCCGGCGTCGGGAACGGCGTGGGCGGCGGCGTGAACTTCGGGTGAAAACCTCCGACGCTGATCAGGAAATCCGGCGGGCTGCCCCAGCAGATGAGCAGCCCCATCTCGCCATCGATCGTGATGAACAGGATGCGGCTGCCGAAGAGCGAAGCGAAGAACCAGAGGCGGCTCTTGTCTATCTCCAGCGCGCCGATGAATTTGACCTTCAGAACGAGGATCGAGGATTCCTCGTCAGGCAACACACACTGCAGCACCCCGAGGATCGCGACGTTGCCCGGCGGAATTTCGACGATGATGCACAGCGACGCCGTGATGATGGAAGCTCCCCAGCCGAGCTTCGCCATGGGTCCGATGAGGAAGGTGTCCCGCTTCGCCGGGAAAAAGCGCTTGAGATCGGAAATGATCTGCGGCGCGTTCGCGATGACGTCGTGAGGGAACATCACTCCCTCGATGGCACCGGTGCGCACGCCTTCGGCCAGCTCTTCGAGCTTCATCGTGCGGTTGAGCCCGAGCAGACCCCCGACACCGTTCAGCGTGAATCCATAGCCCAGCTGGATCGGCGTGCCGAACTCGGCGGTGAGGATGACCAGCAGTGAAAAGCCCGGTGTCCCGTCGGGCATCTTCGTCGTGACGAGACCGATTGCCTTGATCGCCAGGAAATTGGCGATCACGAGCTCCAGCGCCCCGGCGTACTCACCCTTGTCGTAATCGAAGTAGAGATAGCCGCCGCCCTTGACGACGCTCGCATCGATCGACAGGCCGACCCCGTTCGGCGGCTTGAAGCCGAGCGACAGATCGAGCGGGCCGAGTCCCTTGTCAGCCACACCGCGATCGGCGAAGCCGAGCTTCACGCTCGCGCCCATGCGCTCCACGGACGCGGCGAGCGGGCCGATCTTGCCGCTGATCGACGCCGAGGTTTCGAGCGTGAACGAAGCGTCCGGGTTGATCTTGAGAATGATGTAGAGCGTTTCGAACGTCACGAACCCGAGGCTCTGATGCATCGGAATCGCAATCTCGAGGCCGCCAGCCGCCTTGATCACGAGGCCCTTGCTGAGCGAGAACGAGATGCCGAGATCGAACGAGCCCTTGATGTCGGCGCTCGCGAGCAGGGACGCGAGGAAGTTGTCGGAGTCCTTGCTGCCCAGCGTGATCGTGAGCTGCTTGATCTCGGCCAGCACTTCGGGATCGACGGAGACCGCACCCGTCGTGCTTGCGCCGAGCGTGAGACCGGCGCCGACGCCCGCGTTGTCCGCGGTCAGGTGGATGAGCTCGTTGCCGCCGATAATAGTCATCCCGCGCGCGGACGGGTTGCGGTTCACCAGGAACTTCACCGCGCCCTTGATGCTCGCGGCCTTGGGTTCGGCGGACAGATCGAGCGGCGGTTTCAGGCGGAAGATCATGCCGCCGTCGATCGCAAGATCGGTCTTGAAGTCCACGCCCCAGCGATCCGAGAGGCTGAACCGGTCGTCATACTCGCGCTCGAACGTCGCGGAGTAATCGAGCAGCAGGCCCGGCGGATTCACGCTGCTGTCGCGGCTCCAGTGGAACGGGCCGATGTCCAGGAACGCATCGTTGGCCACCTTGCCGGCGACGACGGTGGACTCCTTGCGATAGAACACCAGCATCGCGCGCAGGATGTTCTCGGGATCGAACGACGCCGTTCCCCAACCGTACACGTCGGCAAAATGCGCCTCGGGGTCGTTGAACAGTGTTTTCAGTCGATCGAGGCGCAGCTCTTTCCTGACGTAGCGCGGCTCGTTCGACGCGCCGCTGATGTCGATGACTTTGCGATCGATGAGGCCCAGGAGCTTCAGCAGGAAAGTGAGCTTCGGCAGCTCCTGCTCCAGGATGGTGATGACGAGATAGTCGATCGACCGGCGCAGCATCAGGAGGCCGAACGCGTCCAGCGCGTTGCGCTCCGCCGGCGGAAGAGTCGCGGCTTTCGCGCTGATGGCATCGATCAGCTTCTTCATGCTGTCGATGTAGCGATAGACGCCCTCGAATAACTTCACGAGGGCTCGCACGAGCTCACCGTTGTCGCCGCTGTCGATTGCCGAATCGAGCGCCTCGGCACCGTCCTGCAGCAGCGTGCCCGCCTCGGCGAGCGCCAGCGCGGACGCCTTCACGGTGGCATCCGTGACGATTGCCTCCGGCATTTCGAAGCCCAGGTGGTCGGTGTCGAGATCCGCGGCGAACGAGCCGGACGCGCCCAGGGCCCGCGCCATGAATGCGCCGAATCGAGCTAGATAGATCTCTTCGCCTGCCACGCGCGGCGCCGGGTTACGGCTTGATGTGCGCGGCCATGGCGTCCACCATGCCGGCACCGTAAGCGTTCGTGGAATCGGGCGGCACGCCGGGTTTCACGGCGGCGCGCGCCGTGTCGACGAATCGCTTGCGAACGTCGGTCACGCTGAGATTGGGAAATTTCTCGAGCAGCAGCGCGGTTGCACCGGCGATCATCGGCGCGGACATGCTGGTGCCATCCAGCGCCTGGAAGCGCACACCATCGGTCCACGACGGCAGGACACTCTGGATCTGCGTGTCGCGACTGAGCGCGGACTCGATGTCCTGGCCAGGCGCGGCAATATCGGGTTTCGCGAACACGGATTTCGGCGCCGCGGGGTCGGAGTAGTTGCGCACCGGACCGCGCGAGGAAAAATCGGCAATGCTCTGGAATTTGGCGCCCGGCTTCCCGTTGTTGTCGTTGTAGGCCGCGATGGTGAGCACGTTCTGGCCCATGGGGTCGGGCATCGAGAACATTTCGGTGACGTTGATTTCCGACGGGTCGATCGAGCTGCCGCCGATCTCGCTGGTGTTGATCTTGAGTATCACGTCCTCGGCGTTCCAGTACGTGTCGTCGGTGAGCACGAACAGCTCCAGGTCCTTGGGCGCGAGGATGCGCAGCTGGTAGAGGCCCGTGTAGTACGTGACCGATCCGGCGGAAACCTTGGGTTCGATCGAGAACGTGATGTACGAACGCGCGACGGTACCGCCCGACGGATGCGGCACTGCCGTGACGTTCTTGTGATCCAGCTTCATGCTGAAACTGTTCGCGACGGGAATTCCGATGGTGTCGTTCACGGCACTGCCGGTTGCGGGTTTGATTCCCTGCGCGAAGTCGCCTCCCGGCATCACGTTCTGGCTGTAGGAAAGCCCTTTGGGCGAGCGCATCGCGACCTTGACCGCCTGGCCCGGCTGCGTGCGATACCACAGATACGCATCGATGGTGGGCCGGAAAAGCCGCTGTTTGCACTGCTGCCAATCGTTGCCATCGCTCGCGGTGCGGTTGTCGACCAGCAGCAGCGGCAGTCTGATCTCTTCCAGGTGGCCGACCTTGAGGCGCGCAACGCGACGATCCGAGACCGTGCCCTCGTTGCCCGCGGATTTCACGAGGATTGCGCCCTTGGGAAAATTGTTGTCGGTCGCTGCGTGCGCCGGATCCATCAATTTATCGGCCCAGCGCGCATCGTCATCGAGCCCATCCCCGGGATGCGAATCGTCACCGAAGCTCATGTTGATCACGACCGGTTTGGGATTGGGCACCATGCGCTTCGCGGTTCGCAGGCAATACAGCACCGCATCGTGAAACTGGGCCGACGGCCCCACCTCGTCCGTATCCTGCGATCCATCGGGCTTGCGATAGAAGATGTGTTCCGGATTGTCGAAGAACTTCACCGCGATGATGTCCGCCTCGGGCGCCACGCCCACGAACTTCGCATCACCGGAAGCCGGAAACAGATTGCCGCCCGCCGCGATGCCCGCGACGTGCGTGCCATGACCGTGGCAGTCCTTGTGAGCGATCTTTGCTCCGCCATTGAGATGCGTGTCGATCTGCGCGCTGCTGAACTCCACGCCGTAAGTCTTGGTGGATTCGAGCAGCGTCTTGTCCGGACACTGCGCGATGGCCGTGGGCACGAGGCCCTGGTCCCAGATCTTGAGAATGCGCGTCTTCTTCGTTGGCGTGATCTGGCTCATGAACATCGGGTGCGTGAAGTCGATGCCGGAGTCGATGATCGCGACGATGACGCCCTTGCCGGTTGCCTTGGCGGCGCCGGTGAGCGAGCCAGTCTTCACGTCGGCATGCCAGAGGCCGTCGACCGGCGCGCCCGTCACCGGCACACTGGCGCGTGCCTTCATGTCGCGGACCGCGGAGTTGAGGTATTGCCGGCGGCGCCCGCCCGCGGCGAGTTGCAACACCTGCGCAGAGGCCGTGAGACGCGGTATGTCCTTGAAGCGCACGACGCCAAGCACACGGTCGGCACTGCTCGAGTGCGTTTCGAATCCGAGCGCTTCGATGGCACCCAGATCGCCTTCGTGCGTGAGAATGACGCTGATGCCCGCGTCCGGTGACAGCTCGGGATGTTCGGACCACGCGCTGTAAGCCGCGTTCAATCCGCTGTCCAACTTCTCCCTGATCGAGGACATGTGAGTGCGGTCTGGAGAACCGGCCCCTGTTCTTATTGGCGCATCATGCGCTTTGTTGGCCGGATGGTAGCACGCTCGAACCTGTGCAGCAGTCGCGCTCCATGAACAGAAAACGTCACTGACAGTGCGTTAAACATCACGCGGATCCACATTGGTGCGCTGCGGTCCCGCAACTGCACGTGGTGACGCCGACGCCTGCGAGAGTTGTATGCTTCGCGACATCGCACGGGGAGTAATCATGAATAAAAGTGTTCGGCTCATGTCGTTGGCGGCCGTCTTACTACAGGCAAGCGTAGCTTCGGCGCAGGAAGCAACACCGGGCCAACTCGACGAAGTGACCGTCACCGCCGAACGGCGATCCGAGAACATCCGCGACGTTCCGAGTTCGGTGTCGACCGTGAGCGGCGAAGATCTCGACGTGCTCGCCACCGGAGGCCAGGACGTCCGCGTGCTGGCCGGACGCGTTCCGAGTCTCAACGTGGAGTCGTCGTTCGGCCGTGCATTCCCCCGCTTCTACATTCGCGGCTACGGCAACGGCGACTTTCGCCTGAACGCGTCGCAGCCCGTCTCGCTCATCTATGACGACGTGGTGCAGGAAAACCCCATCCTCAAAGGCTTTCCGATTTTCGATCTGGACCAGATCGAAGTTCTGCGCGGGCCCCAGGGCACACTCTTTGGCCGCAACACTCCCGGCGGCGTGGTCAAGTTCGACTCGGTCGAGCCCGAGCCCGACTTCGGCGGCTATTTCAATGTGTCCGACGCCACGTACAACACCGCGAACGTCGAAGGCGCTATCAACTTTGCGCTCGGCGAAGGTTGGTCGGCGCGTGTCTCCGGGCTCTATCAACATCGGGACGACTTCGTCGGCAACGCGCTCACCGATGAAGACGACATCTACGAGGGATATGACGATCGCGCTGCGCGCGTGCAGGTGCTGTACGAGAGTGACGACTTCAGCGCGCTGTTCAACGCGCACATGCGCAACCTCGATGGCACCGCGCGATTGTTTCGCGCCAACATCATCGAGTCCGGCAGCAACGACCTGATCGACGGCCAGGATAAAGACAGCCCCATCTTCGCCGACGGCCAAAACCGCCAGCATTTGAACATCGCCGGCGGCAATGTGCGGCTGCGCTGGGATTTCGGCGACCTGGCCCTGTATTCGATCACCGGTTATGAATCGATGGACGCGTACAGCCGCGGCGACATCGACGGCGGCTTCGGCTGCGAGTTCTGCGGTGTGCCCGGCGGGCCCGGCTTCATCCCGTTCTTCAGCGAGACCGCGGACGGCATTCCCACGCTCGATCAGTTCACGCAGGAAGTGCGACTGGAATCGCAATTGGACGGCGCGCTCAATTGGCAGGCGGGCCTGTATTACTTCGATGAAGACTACGACACCGAATTCTTCAGCTACAACAGCCTGGCCGGCGGCGTGCAGAACCAATACCTGCGCGCTAACCAGACCAATACCGCCTGGGCCGTGTTCGGTTCTGTGCAGTACAAAATGACTTCGGCATTCGAGCTGCGTGCCGGTGTTCGCTACACGGACGACCAAAAGGATTTCGTCACCGGCACGCCGGATGGGTTTGTTCTCGATCCGACCCAGCCCACCACCGCCAGCCTGAGCGACGACAACGTGAGCTGGGATCTCTCCGGAACGTACGCGGTCAACGATGACGTGAACCTATACGCGCGCGTCGCCACGGGTTTCCGCGGCGCCAGCGTGCAGCCCGCCGGGCCGTTCGGCAATCAGTCGGTAGCCGAGCCTGAGACCAATACGTCCTACGAAGTCGGCGTGAAGGCGGATCTGTGGGACCGGCGCGCCAAGATCTACTTCAACCTGTATCACTATGAAGTGAAGGATCAGCAGCTCACCGCCGTGGGCGGCGCTAACAACGCCGTGCGATTGTTGAACGCGGACAAGACCGTGGGCCAGGGTGCTGAGCTCGACTTCCAGGCCTATCTGACTCCCGATCTGCTCCTGACGCTCGGCGCCAGCTACAACGACACCGAGATCGAGGACGACAGCATCCTGGTGGGAACCTGCTTTGCGTGCACCGTCACCGATCCGATAGTCCTCGTGGGCACACCTCCCAACCAAACGCGTTTCGCCGTGATCGACGGCAATCAGCTGCCGCAGGCGCCCGAGGTGATCGCGAACTTCACGCTGCGCTACGGCATCCCCTTCGGCAGCGGCGAATTCTTCGCGTACACCGACTGGGCCTATCGCAGTGAAGTGAACTTCTTTCTCTACGAATCCACTGAATTCACCGGCAAGAGCTTGCTCGAGGGCGGCCTGCGCGTGGGCTATAACTGGAGTGAAGGAACCTACGAGGCCGCGGTGTTCGGTCGCAACATCACCGACGAAGTGGTCGCGGTCGGCGGCATCGACTTCAACAACCTGACCGGGTTCCTCAACGAACCGCAGATCTGGGGCGTGCAGTTCAAGGCGAGGTTTTGAGGAGGCCCGCGCGCTCGAGAATCGCCGACGCGAGCTCATCGTACGCTCCGTCGAAGTGGTGTCCGCCCGTCATCGCGTGGGCCTCGGCGCTGTGCGGCGCCAACCTGGGACAGAGGGAATCCTTTTCATCCGCGCCATAAATGCACAGCGTCCTGTTCGCGCGTAGTTTGACCGCCTCGGGGAAGATCGGAATGGCGTCCTTTTCTCCGCCCAGCCAGTTGCCGACGTGGAACTCGAACGATGCATTCGTTCCGAGGCCCATCATCACGGCATAAGTGACCAGCTGACGGGATGCGGGCGGCAGCCGGTTGATCGCGAACGGCAGCACATCCGCGCCCTGCGAATAACCGATGAGCACCGCTGCGGTCTTGTGCCAATGCGCTGCGTAATAGCGCACGACACGATCCAGATCATCGGCGAGCCCGTGCGGCGTGCGTGGCGTCCAGAAATAGCGCAACGAATCCATGCCCACGACATCGACACCCTGCTTTGCCAGTTCCGCCGCCACGTTCTTGTCGAGCCCTGCCCAGCCGCCGTCGCCCGACAGCATCACGGCAAAGGTCGGGCCTGCGGTTGTAGCGCGCACTTCCACGAGCGGAAGATCGGCGAGAGTGACGGGAGGCGGCGGCAACGCCGCGGCGGCCTTGGCGGTCAACCGGTCGTAAGCGTCCAGGAACTGCGGCGCCCAGTCGGCCGCCGTCGAGTACGAGTGCGAGACTTTCGGCAGCTCGATGTACTGCGCGCGCGGTAGTTGGGTGGCGAAGCTGCGCGCCGGCGCCGCCGCGCACACGCGGTCGCGCGCTCCCTGCAACACGACCCAGTCCGCGGCGACTTCAGGCGACGGCAGCAGATCGACGGCCTTGCCGTCCGCGTGCCGCGTGAATCGCGCGCCCTCGCCGGGGCACATCGGCTTCCCGAGATCCATCTCGACGCAGAACCCCAGCGAGATTGCGCCCGCAAACGTGCCTTCCGGCGCCTGCGCCAGCGTGGCGTACGCCAGTGTGGCTCCCGCCGAGTAGCCCACCAGCAGCGGCGTGTGGTACGTCGGCAGGCGCGCATAGCCTTGTAGATAGTGCGAGAGATTTTCCAGGTCGCCATCCGGATAGACGCAAGCGTCGCCATCGGCTTCAAGCAGCTCGTACAGCTGCGGCGTCTCGATGCCGGCCACCATGGCGCCCCGGTCGACCAGCTTGCGCGCCATCTCCGTCACCGGGCTCTCCCAGCCGTTGTCACCGGACAGGAACAACACCACGTGCTTCACCTCGCCTTGCGGACGGTAGAGCGTGACATCCTTGAACCGGCCATGAGACAGGTGCTCCTGCGCCTGTGTCTGTGCCGGCAGGCTGGCGGCCAGCAGCAACATCGCCAGTAGTTTGGACCAGGACCTGGACATGGCGAACCTCACTTGGCGACCACGCCGCGCAAACCCCCGCTGATCAGTGCGGCGATGTCGGCCAGCACGAAGAGCGGCGTCATGCCGCCCGGCGCCGCGAGATAACGCGCTTCCCATTGCGGAGCGAATTTTTCCTTGAAGGCACGCAGGCCCTGGAAGTTGTAGAAGTGCTCGCCGTGCGAGAACAGCAGCCGGCCCATGCGATGCCAGCGCGGCGCCAGCGGGTGCCCGGCCATGCCCGACAACGGCGCCATCCCGAGGCCGAAGCGTTTGAAACCCTGCGCCTGAAAATGCAGCAGCAGCTTCGCGAACAGGAAATCCATGGTGCCGTTCGGAGCATCGGGCAGGTGGCGCATGAGATCGACGCTCGCTTCCTCTGCAAGATCCGTGGTCAGCAGCGATGCGAAGGCCACTGTGCGCGCACCGACGCGCACCAGCGCGATCGGACTGCGCTCGATGTACTGCGTGGAAAATGCGCCGAGCGAAAAGCCTTTCTCGGCGGTCGAGTGCTCGGCGAGCCAGGCGTCCGAAATCGCGCGCAGCTCGGCAATGGTTTCCGGAGGAACGCCGGCCGGCAGCACTTCGAGCGACATTCCTTCGCGTTCGCCGCGATTCAGCGCCGCGCGCAGGTCGGAACGTGCCTTGCCCTTCAGCGAGAAATCTTCGAGCGGCACGTAGGCGTACTCGCCGAGCTTGTACACGCGCAGGCCGGCGTCGAGGTAGACAGGCAGTGTTTGCGGACGCACCTGGTAGAACGATGCCCGTCCGCCGTGCTCGCGCGCCTTTTCCAGGAAGCGCCACACCAGCTCCGGCCATTCGGACTGCGGCCCCGTGGGGTCGAACAGCGAGATCCACGATCGCCCGCGCCGCCCGAACATGATGAACGCATTGCCGGACTCGGAGAACAGGAAGGGCTTGTCGCCCATGAGCGCAATGCAGGCGTCCGCGGAAGATTGACGCCGCAGGATCTCGGTGACGCGGTCCAGTTCCGCCGGCGCGGGTTTCGCCAATGGCGCCGCCGGTGGCCGCAATAGCTGGCGCAACGCGAGCACCGAGGCCAGCAACACGACGGCCACCAGCGCGCGCAGCGATCGCGGCGCATGTCCATCGAATTCGAATTGCCACCAGAGTTGTTGGGTGTAGTCGACGTCCCGATAGACGAAGAACAGCAGGCCGGTGAGCGCGAGAATCACGATGCCCAGCGAGAGCAGCCAGCCGCCCGTGAACGGCTGCATCAGCAGCGAAGCCCGGCGATTGAATTGCTGGCGCGACAACCACAAGGCCAGCACGAGAAAGCCGATGAGGAAAGCTTCCGAGATCGCGATGCCTTTCGGCAGGCACAACACGATGCTCGCGATGCCGAGCAGCAAGCCGGCCCACCAGGCGGCATCGAGGCGCAGCACGATGCCGCGCGCGACGAACAGGAGCCCCAGCCCGGCGATGCTGCCTATGAAGTGCGACGCCTCCACCAGCGGCAGCGGCACGTGCAGCGACAGCAGCTCCGTGGCCTCATCGGTGGCCGGTGTCACGCCGGAGACGAGCAGCATCAGGCCGATGATGAAGGTGTACGCCGCGAGCAGCAGCGGCGCCACGCTCACGGCGGCGCGCGTCACCGGTGTGACGGTGCCACGACGCACTTCGTGTGCGAGCAGCAAGGCCAGCGCCAGCAGCAGCGGCAGCACGTAATAGATGAGTCGGTAGAGAACCAGCGCGGCTGCCAGCGACTCGGCAGGCACGTGATCGCGAAGCGCCAGCAGCATGACCGCCTCGAATACGCCGAGGCCGCCCGGCACGTGACTCAACACGCCGGCGACGATGGCGATCGCGAAGAAGCCCATGAAGGTGGGGAAATCGATGGCGCCAGCAGGCAGCAGGAACCACAGCACCGCGGCCGTGGCCGCGATATCGACGGCGGAGAACAACAACTGTTGCAGCGCGAGTGCCGCCGAGGGCAGGCGCAGCGTGAAGCGCCCTAACAAGCGACGCTCGCGGCCGTCGCGACACAGGATGATGAGGATGGCCGCGCCCGTGAGAATCAGCGACGCAACCGTTTGCAGGATGGGCGCCGGAATGTGCAGCGCGGGAGCCACCGAGGTTGCGCCCCACAACAAGGCCGCGGCACCCACTACCGAAATCCCGAGCATGAACGCCACCGCGTTGAAGGCGATCGCGCGCGAGATCGCGCCCGCTTCGACTCCCGCCGCGCCATAGAGCCGCAGCCGCACCGCGCCGCCGGTCAGCACGCCCAGGCCCACGGTATTCGCGAGCGCATAGGCGATGAACGACGTTTCCGCCGCGACGCGGTAGCTGACGCGCGCCCCAACGTAGCGCAATGAAGAAGCATCGTATCCCGTGAGCGCCACGAAGCTGACCAGCGTTGCGAGCAATGCCAGGCCCAATGCGCTGCCGCGCGTGGCGCGGATCGCATCCAGCAGATCGCTGTAGCTGAACTCGAGCAGCAGTCCCCGCAGCGTGTGCACGAGCAGGACCGTGATGACCAGCACGACGGCGCCGATCAGCCATGGCTTCCAGCGCTGCAGCGTTGTGATTAGTTTTACCTGGTCCAAGTGGCGGCATAGTGGCATACAGTTGCGGGACTCATGAACATCCTGGTCTTTGGCGCCACCGGCATGGTCGGACAAGGCGTCCTGCGTGAATGTCTCGAGGCCCGCGACGTCGGCCGGGTTGTGGCCGTGGGCCGGAAGCCGACCGGCATCGTGCACGAGCGGTTAGCGGAGATCGTGGCGCCGGACCTCATGCACCTCGATTCATATCGCGGTCAGCTCGCACCGTTCGACGCGTGTTTCTTCTGCCTCGGCGTTTCATCCGTCGGCATGAATGAGGCCGACTACACCCGCGTGACGTACGACCTCACGCTCAGCGTGGCGCAACTTCTCGTGCGTGAGAACTCGCAGATGATCTTCACGTATGTGTCCGGCGCAGGCACGGATAGTTCGGCCCAGGGCAAACGGATGTGGGCTCGCGTCAAGGGACGCACGGAGAACGCGCTCATCGCGCTCGGCTTCAAAGGCGCCTACGCGTTTCGGCCCGGTGTGATCCAGCCGATGCACGCCGTGCGCTCCAAGACCACCGCGTATCGCGTGGCGTACACGCTCGCAACGCCGCTGTTCGGCGTCATTCGTAGGTTCTGGCCAAGGTCGATCGTGACGTCGGAGGAAGTGGGGCTCGCCATGTTAGGCGTGGCACGCCGCGGCTACGCGCGCGCGATCCTCGAGGTTCCCGACATTCAGGATGCGGTCGGCACGTCTGCCGCGGGCCGGATCCGCAGTGCCTAGGGAACATGACTACTCGGGCGCCTCGATATCATCGAAAGTCCAGTCGCCGAAGAAACCAGTGTCGTCATTTGCGTCGGTGTCGGGCTCCGACCCTCCAAACGGATTGTCGAACGTGTAGTCGTTGCCGAAGACGCTGCGGTATTCGCGCGGTTCGGAATGGAAAGGGTCGGGCTTCTCGAGACGCATGCGCGCCATTTCAAGTCGCGATTTTGCGAGAAACTCACTAACTTCTTTGCGAATTCTGTATTCGCGCTGTAGCTGCTGCGCGACTCGATCCGCCGGTTTGACCGCGTGCGGTCTCGGTGCACAATCGCCGCAAACCCTGAGCTCGTTCGGGACTCCGGCTTCGAGGAACTCGCGGAAAGTCACCAGCGGTAGCCTTTCCCCGCTCACGGGTCCAATCGGAAGCGAATCGACGAGCTCCAGATGATTCGGATCGCCATCGACCGTAAACGCCAGACCCTGTTCGTAAGCGAGCTTTACGAATTCGAGCATACGCTCAGGGCTGCCGATCTCCATGTCCACTGCGAAGCCCTTGGTATGAAACGAACGGGTACCAGGCTGTGCCTGGATGCCCCCGGTGTCACCGGACGCGTACGAAGACACCATCTGCTGTTGATATGCGCCAGGCCTGAACCCGCTGACGAATTGCGGATTCAAGCCCGCCGCTTTCGCGGCATTGAAAAGCTGCTCCACACGGGCCGCGAAGGCCGGATCCAGCCCTCTCCACGACAACGATTCCTTCGGCAGACTCGGCGCGGCCTTGAGTCCCTCATAATTCGCGGACTCCTGGCGCGATACCCAGCGCGGTTCGTCACGCGACTGCTGTCTCCAAGGCCCGAATCGGGCAGTTTGATCTCGAGCCTGAGCCAAGTCGTCCCTTCCCAGCAGTACCAATGCCAAAAGCACAATCCGGCGAAACCGCGCGAAGAAAGTGTCAGCCATTGTCGACCACCACCCGAACATTGTGCGTGGCATCGATGAATGGGCCGTCCACCGCGGCGGTTAGTTCGTCGCCGTCAATAAAGTACCGCCAACCAAGCAGATCGAGGAGTTGCGTGACCGCAGCGCGGTTTGCGTTCGCCACGCGAAGATAGATTAGCGGGTAGCGGGTTCGAGGCTGCAGCGAAAATTCCCACCCCGGGCGGGCATCCCGGCAACCGTTCGTGCGCGCTTCTTCGACCACCATGCGCATGCGAAGGCCGCGCAATGCCGGCGCAATCTGCGAATTCCAGGCGACTTCGTTGCCCTTGATGACCTTCGCGACGTCTGCGTGAAGCTCGAATCCGGTGAGCCGCACGTCAAGAAGCAAGCCGGACTGGAGTGCGGTGGCACCAACCTTGGCCTCGCACCACTGCGCCGAATACTGCAGAAGCGGACTGAGCGACAGGAGCGGTGTGCCGGCTTGAACGAGAGCGCCGTTCGCTACGTGCAGCCCCACGATGGTGCCGGCCATCGGCGGCAGTACCTCACCATCGGCGAATTGTTCCGCCATCTGCGCTTGGGCAATCTGTAACTGTTCGCGCTCGCGCCTGAACGCGGATGCCAGGCTTGCCTGCTCTTGATCAAGTTGCGTCCTCACCGCCCTCACGGCGCGGATCTCATCGACGACGCGATGAAAACTCGGTGGACGATAGCGACTCATGGCGCTGGTAATCGCGGCCGCCTCCGCGGTTTCCTGTGCGAAGAAAGCGTTGGAGAATGGATTGGCACGCAGGTTATCCGGAAACTCGCGCCGATCGAGGTCGATCGGCACTTCAACTTTGTAAATCTGCAGCGGCCGATACAGGACATCGTGCGATCTTCTCACCGAAGCGATAGAAGACGCCGGCACCGATGCCTCGTCTTCTTCGAACATCGACGTATTGGAACGGTCGAATCGCACGAGCTGCGTGCTGTGAATGAACTCGAGGAAATCCGCGAGATACAGCTCGCCAGTCGACTCTGCCGGCAACGGCCCGGTCTTGTACTTGAGCTCGTTGATCATCCGCGCGTAGTGCATGACGATGATCTGGAGTGAGTTCGGAGCTTTCTTGAGCAATTCCTCGGCAATCGCGCGTTCATTCTTGAGTTTGTTCTCCTCGTATTCCCGATCCCAATCCGCCTGCGTGCGCTCAACGGCTCCAAAACAGCCGCTCTCGCCCATGTCGCGGCAGCGCGGCACATCCCACCATTGGGCCGTGCGCCGGATAGGCGGATAACTATCGAAATACCCGCGAGCCATGGTCGCGGCGATGAAATGCAGCTCGTCCTGGGACTTCCAGAATGCACGCACCTTGTCGGCGGCCTTCTTTGCGGCTTTCACCTCAGACAGAATCTCTGCTGGCCCGCTTTCCGCGAACGGCGTCGGCTTGGGGAAAAACGTGCGGTCCTGCCTGGTGAAAACTCCCAGCGCGCGACTCATTTCCCAATAGTCGATGAATTCCTGGATAACCTTGGGCTCGAAGGCGCTGAGTCGCTGTAGGACGACGTTGGTCGCACGCAAACCTGGCATCGGTCCGCGGCTCAAGGACTCGCTGGAGATTTCCAGATACTGCTGACGGTACGGATCGACCTGAACCAACTGCACCAGACCATCGCTGACCCGTATCGATGGCATGCGTGAGCTCTTTAGTGCCGCGATGCACGCATCCAGCAATTCTTCCCGAATGCGAGTGAGCCGATACGGGCCCTGTTCAATGTCTCGCAGATCCTGCGTGAGATCTGCCAGCATTTTGCGTCCCGCGCCTTCCGGCACGTCCGTCTGCTCCAGCGCCTTGATGATCTCCGTTGTGCGCTTTGCGTCGGCCACGAGGTCGCCGTGCAGTGTGTCGAAGTAGCAGTTCGCGCGAGCGAAGTCGCGAATCAGTTTTTCGGCATCTCGGGTCAACTGGTGCGGGCCGCGCAGCACACGCCGCAGTTCGTACTCGTCGGCATACCCGTAGAAACGCTGTTCGTAGAGCGCTTCGGTGATCTGGCCGAATCTTTGCTCCAACCGGCGCAACTCCGCAACCATTGTTGGTGATGTGAGCCTGACTACGCGGGAGCCAATGCCCAGATCAGCGATCGTGGGACGCACATGGTCGCCGATGCGCGGTAGGCTGTCGACGCGAGAGTCGTAAGGCGCATCGAGCACATAAACGGGCGGCGCCTCGAGCAACAGCGACATCTCCGTCTCGGCTGCCTGGAGCGATGTGCAGCCAACGAATGTCAATATAACGAGTCTCGCAACGGCTTTCATGGTCACTCGGCCTTTGTCAGGCCAATGCCCAACAGTAAGTCGTCGACTTTTTCGAAGGTGTCTGGCTTGCGGCCCTTTCGATAAGTCAGCGTCAGCGAGAAGTTTTTTGCCACGTCGTATTGCAAACCCGTGGTGAAAAAACCCCGCTTCCAGTCCTCATCGAGATCCAGGCGCTCGGTGTAGGCGGCATTGAAAGACAATGGAATCCTGCGTGGCCACAGCAGCTTGAATTCGGCCGATGCCGCCACACGCTTAAATTCGCCGCTCGCCTCGATGAGTGCGAGGGCTGCGTTTCCGCCGGCGTCGTTAACCTTGCCGTATTCGATGCCGAGCGACGGCTGCCAATAGAACTCGAAGTTGTTCACGTAACCGACGCCGGGCTTCCCAAGCGTGGTGTTGTAACCCGCCCGCAGGAAATTGATGGAGCTCGGCGCAACAACCGCAGTGATCTGCACGACATCACGACGGAAATCACGATCCGTCGTGTACTTCGGTTCGATTGACGCGCCGAGGCTCGAAAGCCAACGGCTCTCAAACGTCCAGACACGCGACAGCGGCACGGCCAGATCGATGCTGCTTTCGGAAGGCGCCTTGCTGGTTGCGACATCTACTGATGACTTGAAGTCCACGCGCGACAGGCTCGATAGCGGACGTGACCACCAGGTAATGTCCCCGAGCGCGACGAAAGAGTCGTCCTTGCCAACCCGATCGTCGGTATAGCTCAAGACGAATGCGGCGGGATAATTTTTTTTCCGCGGATCAACCGCATCAGTAAGCTTGCGGCCGATGCGCAGAGACTTCCAGCCTAACTTCAGATCGCCCGGTTGCCGCGTGTTTGCGGCTCGCTGCTTGAGATATTGCTCGGCAGCAGCCATCGAAACGCTGTCCTCACCATTGGCAGATTGCTGTGTCGGAGCGGTGGTCATGGCGTCCGCGGCCAAGTCTGCCGCTTCGACCTGTGCCTTCGCCTTCGGCGATACATCGTCCTTCGCCATCTCAGACAGAATTGGATCCAGCGCCAGCAGACAATCCCGAAACTCGCTTTCGGATAGTCGCCCGTCTTCGTCTTTGTCGCAGGCTGCCAGACGACTTGAATCCGCTGCGTACGCGTTTGCGCCGAGCCCCACCAGCAGAAATGTGCATGCAGTCGTGAGCCTCATCAGTCATCCTCCTCGAGTTTCTTGCCCACGGAGTCGCGCACGTTACGGACTTGCTTCAATTTGCCGTCGTCCCATTCGTCCGGCCCAATCGGAAAGTTACCCTCGTTGCTGAACTCCGTGTTGAGAGCGTCGCGCAACTCGTCGCGATGACCGAGGCGCAGATTGTCCAAGTGTGTATCCAGCGTGATGTTCTTCACATCCTTGTCGGACCATGTGGCGATGACACTCTTGGTTCTGGTGGTGCTTTGTTTTTCAGGCATGACCGCCTCCCTCCCGGCTCGCGGGTGACGTTGGAACAATCCAGAAGTACACCGCTTTACTTGATTGTTAGACTCGGTGCACCGCAGACATTCTCTGTCATGAAGTCGGCAATAATCTCACCTGCGGCAAACAAATTTTTTTCCACGGATGGTGCGCTGCCGCAGTGTTGTCAGGCGCACCAAACTCCCGGCTATATGTAGGAATGTTTCGTGGCGCCAGCGCCCGGGAGCCGCACCATTCGCGCGCACCTGAACAAACGGCGTACGCGCGGGCCCACTCGCCTTGCGCATGGACACTTGAGAGGAATGTCCGACGTCGCGCGAATCCTGGAGGCGCAACCCGCGCGGGCATGAAGTAAGACATCGGCACGGCAAAAGGCATCACGACTCTGGCTGCCTGCGCAAGAGTCGCCGCGTACCGTGCGAGTGCCAGCCACAACTCCCTGGAGCACCCATGAGCACGAAACTCCTGGTTTCCCTATGCGCCGTCGCCGCGCTGCTGTCCGCTTGCAGCAAGCGCGAAGAAGCGGCCACTACACCCAGCACGACCACTACACCCGCGGACACTGCGCCCGCGCCCGCGGAGACTCCGCCGCCGCCGTCCGAAACCCCGCCTGCCGAAACTCAGCCGATCAACCCGCCACCGCCCAACTAGCAAGGGCGGGCTCTCTACTGGATCCGCGCGATGGCCTCCAGCGCCGGGTCGACGTTGTTGCGATGGGCATCGAACGCCAGCGGCAAGGGAATCTCGCGAGCGATGGCATCCCGCTTATCCTGCGGATGCTAGTCCTGCCAGTAGTAGATGGACGCGCGCACGATTATGCCGCTGTCAGGCAATGTGATCTTGCGCGAGTCGCCATAGGGCATTGCCCTTCGATCCACTCG
>Ga0193753_10001140_pt1 | contig 23253 bp, 17 predicted proteins | sample H1c2metaG_FD_144925 | JGI IMG/M metagenome (GOLD analysis project Ga0193753, IMG submission 144925) | Soil microbial communities from a riparian zone of the East river system, Colorado, United States - H1c2 | ecosystem: Environmental > Terrestrial > Soil > Riparian zone | place: USA: East... | reverse complement strand
GACGGCTTCAACCCATCGCGCACATCAGGCAGTGCGCGCGAAATGATCACGGACATCGAATAGTCGAGGAATGAATTCTTGATCTCGTCGGCGACGTTGATTTTGGAAATTTTCTCCCCTTGAGAATACGCGCCGCCCGAAGGAGCGACTTCAGAGGACGGTGGGATGGGTTCGTCAGGCATGGGTAAAGCGTGCTAAATTGTCAGCGAAATTTTTTCGGATCTTCCAATTACACATCCAGATTGCGCACGTTCAGCGCGTTGTCCTCGATGAACCGCCGCCGCGGCTCGACGACATCGCCCATCAGCTTGGTAAACATTTCCTCGGCTTGAATGGCGTCCGTCAGTTCGATGCGGAGCAACTTTCGTACAGCCGGGTCCATCGTTGTGTCGAAGAGTTCTTTGGCGTCCATTTCGCCCAACCCTTTGAAGCGGGTGACCTGGATGCCGCGTTTGCCGACCGCTTTCACGCCCGCCAGAATTTCCGGGATGCTGAACAGCGGTTTAACCTCGGCCCGGTCGCCTTCGCCTTCAATCAGCTCGAACAGAGGTTTGTCCTGCGCAGCGTAGTGTTCGACGCTAAGGCCTTTGGCCGCGAGTTTGCCGAGCAGTTCCGCGATGGCTTTGCTCTCATGATGAAGGTCAGCGTAAGCGGCGCGGCGGATAGGGCCGTCCTTTTTGCGGTCCGCCTCGATATCGGTGCCGAAGATGTCCGCGTTGGCAGCTTTGAAAGCGTCCAACTCGTCGTTGGTCGAGAAGTAATGGATCGTTTCGTTGTTGCCCTCCCGCACTTTCATCAAGTGCGCGGGAAAGTCGCCATCCGGAGCGCGGCGTTCAACGTATTCCGCGAAGTCACCTCCCTGCCGTTTGATGTAGTTGGCGTGCTTGTCGAGCGACTCGAGGAGTTCGAGAATTTCCTCCAACTGCTTTTGACTGATCACGCGGTCGTCGGCCAGGTTCTTCAACTTCACTTCCTCCGTGCCGATCTGAATCAGGATCTTATTCAACTGCGCATCGTCATCGACGTACTCGACCCGCTTCTTGCGCGTGATGCTGTAGAGCGGCGGCTGCGCGATATAGACGAAGCCCTGCTTCACGAGCTGCGGCATCTGCCGGTAGAAAAACGTGAGCAACAGGGTGCGGATGTGCGAGCCGTCCACGTCGGCGTCGGTCATGATGATGATTTTGTGGTAGCGCAATTTATTCAAGTCGAACGCGCCTTCTCCCTCGCCATCACCGATGCCCGTGCCGATGGCCGTAATCATCGTGCGGATTTCCGTGTTCTGAAGCACCTTGTCCAGACGGGCTTTCTCCACATTGATGAGCTTGCCGCGAATCGGCAAAATTGCCTGAAACTTCCGATCGCGCCCTTGTTTCGCCGAGCCACCGGCTGAGTCACCTTCGACGATGTACAGCTCCGTGTTCGCCGGATCGCGATCCGAGCAGTCGGCCAACTTTCCAGGCAAACCACCGCCGGTGAGCGCTGATTTGCGCACCGCTTCACGCGCTTTGCGCGCGGCTTCCCGCGCGCGCGCCGCGTTCAGCCCCTTCTCGACGATCCGCTTTCCCACGGTCGGGTTTGAGTCGAAGCACGACATCAACTCTTCATACGTGATGGAACTCAGGATGCCCTCCGCCTCCGGTGACAGCAGCTTGTCCTTGGGCTGATTGTTGAACTTCGGGTCCGGATGCTTGACCGAAATCACCGCGACCAAACCTTCCAGCAAATCGTCGCCCATGATCGACGGGTCCTTCTCTTTGATCAGATTGTTCTGCTTCGAATACTGGTTCACCGCGCGCGTCAGCGCCGAGCGGAAACCGGCGATGTGCGTGCCACCGTCGGGATTGTGAATCGTGTTCGTGTAGCCCATCAACTGTGAGCTATAGCTGTCGTTGTACTGAAGCGTCACATCCACCATGATGTCCGCCGTGCGATCCACGCCTTCCACCTTGAATTCATGCGGACGCCGGCCCACGAAGGAAATCGGTTTCGGATGCAACACTTCCTTCCCCTTGCCCAGTTGCTTTACGAACTCCTCGATGCCGTCTTTGTAGTAAAATGTTTCCGGCGTTGCCTCCGGCTGCCGCTCGTCGATGAAAGTGATTTCCAGGCCTGAATTCAGAAACGCCAACTCGCGCAACCGCTGAATAATCCGGTCCGACTTGAACTCGATGGTTTCCTTAAAAATCTCTGGATCAGGCTTGAACGTCACGAGTGTCCCGGTGCCCTTCGCCTTGCCGATCACTTCGAGCTTCTTCGTTGTCTTGCCGCGCTCAAACTCCATGTGATGCACTTTACCGTCGCGCGACACTTCCACTTCGAACCACTCCGACACGGCGTTGACGCACTTGGCGCCGACGCCGTGCGTGCCGCCGGAATAAGTGTAGCCGCCCTGGCCATACTTGCCGCCCGAGTGCAGCGTCGTCAGCACCATCTCGACGCCGGGAATGTTGTATAAGGGATGGATGTCCACGGGAATCCCACGCCCGTTGTCGCGAATCGAAATGGAACCATCGACATGAATCGCCACGTCAATCTTCGAGCAATGACTGGCCAGATATTCGTCCACCGAATTATCGAGCACTTCAGAAACGCAGTGGTGCAAGGCGCGCTCATCGGTGCCGCCGATGTACATACCCGGCTTTTTGCGCACCGCTTCGAGGCCTTCGAGTTTGCCCAGTTGCGCCGAGTCGTACGTGGCCGAAATCGCCCCACTCGCGGGCTGTTTTTGCTCATCCATCACAGTGTCATTCGCCATACAAAATTGCTCGGAAACGCGGCTTGATTCTCTCTGAAATCCAGTGCTGGAAGGATACGAAAAAACGCTGTTTTCACACAACGTTTATTTCGGCCAAATCAGGTTCGAAACCGCAATTAGTTGAGGGTCGCCGCCATTACCCTCCAAATAGGTTGCGGTTTGAACGAAGCGCCCACTCGGGTCAGCCCAGCCGGAATTAGAGACAGCTTTCGAGCGAATCGGCTCAAAGAAACCGGAGAGGCCGGCCATGCCTATTTTACATCGTAAAACTTGGATCAATTGCTCTCGAATCTGATGCCAACTCGAACCAAAAGCACTCACGCACGCGAACCCGCTTGAACTGCCCGGGGCGCACAGGCAATTTCGCGCCCGATGAAATCCGCCGCCATGCTCGCCCTGGTCTTGTGCGTGGCCAGCGTCATCTCGGCGGCGCCCCCCGGCCCTCGCGTCCAAAAGATTTCTCTATTCGGCAAAGAATACATCCGCATGGACCAGTGGGCCCGCGCCAATGCCTTCCAGTGGAAGTGGCTCTCCAGAAACAACGCCGTGGTCTGGAATGGTTCCACCAAAATGCAGTTCACCAGCGAGTCCCGCAGGATGTTGCTGAACGGCATCACGGTGTGGCTTTCGGAACCCGCTCGAAATCAAAACGGCGTCCCACACCTAGCAGGAATTGATTTGAGGACGGTGATTCAGCCGGTTCTTTTTCCGCCGAAGAACCGCCCCCGCACGCAGGTCAAACACATCTGCATCGACCCCGGCCACGGCGGCAAACAGCCCGGCTACATCGTGGGACGCGAACAGGAAAAGCTCTACACGCTCCTGCTGGCGCAGGAACTCGGCGAGCAACTCCGCAAGGCGGGCTTCGCCGTTTCGTTCACGCGCACGAACGATAAGTTCATCGACCTGGGCGAGCGTCCCGACATCGCACGACGGCGCGGAGCCGACTTGTTCGTGAGCTTGCACTTCAATTCTGCCGGCGCGAGCGGTTCGGAAGCACGCGGCGCGGAGGTGTATTGCCTCACGCCGCAAGGCGCGAGTTCGTTCAATTCCCGTGGCGAAGGCCGCAGCACCAGCGCCTCGGTCGGCAACTTGAACAACGCCAAAAACATGTTGCTCGCCTACGAAATTCAGAAAGCCATCGTGCGCGGCGCGAAGTCGGAAGACCGCGGTGTGAAACCGGCGCGCTTCATGGTCTTGAAGGACGCCGTCATGCCCGCGGTGCTCATCGAGGGCGGCTTCATGACGAATCCATCGGAGGCGCGAAACATTTACAGCACGGCGTGGCGCAAACAAATGGCGCAGGCGATCGTCAGCGGCATTTCCAGCTATCGCAGAATGGTGGAACCATGACTGTTTCGTCCGCCGTTCATGCTCCCGTTAAAAAATCGGAGTTGCCCATCGGCATCTTCGACAGCGGCATCGGCGGGCTGACGGTCGTCCGGCAAATTCATCGCGCGTTGCCCCACGAGAATCTCGTTTACCTCGGCGACACGGCGCGCGTGCCTTACGGGACCAAATCGCCGAGCACCGTCGTGCGCTTCGCGTACGAGGACACGCAGTTTCTTCTCCAGCAAAACGTGAAAGCCATCGTCGTCGCTTGCAACACAGCTTCGGCCTGGGCGTTGCCGGCGTTGCAGCGGAAGTTCGATCTGCCGATCTTCGGCGTGATCATTCCCGGCGCGTGCGCCGCATTGGAGAATTCTAAAAGCCAGCGCATCGGCGTCATCGGCACCAGCGCGACTATTCGCAGCCAGGCTTACAGCAAAGCCATCCTCGCTCGCTCCGATACCGCGCAGGTTTTCACACGCGCCTGCCCGCTGCTCGTGCCGCTTGTCGAGGAAGCCTGGATGGACCACGCCGTCACCACTCAAGTGCTGCGCGAATATCTCCGTCCCCTGCTCCGCAATCGCATCGACACGCTCGTCCTCGGCTGCACGCATTATCCCTTGCTCAAGGATGCGATTCGCAAAGTGACCAATGGAAAAATTTCGCTCATCGATTCCGCCGAAAGCTGCGCGCTCGACGTGAAGGAACGTCTCGCCGCGCTGAAGCTCCTGAGCACGAATCGAAGACAGCGCGGCACCATTCAACCTTTCGTGACGGATGAAGTGGAACGTTTCGATGAATTGGCCACGCGTTTCCTCGGTCAGAAAACGGAGCCGGCATGGAAAATCGATTTGATGACGGTGATGTGATGATGAATTACGAATGACGAATGACGAAAGAATTTCAAAGATTGAAGCGCAAGCGGCTGCGAACCTGTCCCGAGCGGTCTTGAATCTGAGATTTGGGAATTCCTTCGTCATTACTCATTCGTCATTCGTCATTGTCCCCCGATGAACCTTTCCAACGCCATCGCCGTCGGCCTGAAGGAGATCTGGGCGCACAAGTTCCGTTCCCTGCTCACAATGTTGGGCATCATTCTCGGCGTCTCCAGCCTCATTGGCATGTCCGCCATCACGAAGGGCATGGAAAACGGCATGAAGGAAGCGCTCATTGCCATGGGCGGACTAGATAAGGTCGTGACCGATGAGCAGGACGTGCCCGCGCATCAAAACTACCGCGCCGATGAAGCGCCCGGCCGCACCATTCAGGATGTCTATGCGTTGAAGCACAGCGCGCCGTTGTTGAACAGTCGGCACAGGCCGTTTCTTCACCGACCTTGATGACGCGGACGCGCGCGCCGTGTGCGTAATCGGCACCGGAATTCGCGACGAACTCTTCGGTGATCCCCAAGTGACCGGCCGCGAGATCAATCCCGTCGGCGAAATCGTCAACATTAACGGCCAGCCCTTCACCATCATTGGCATGTTCGAACATTACGAAGCGGAGGCGGATCGAAAAATTCGTGAATTGAAGGCCGCAGGCGAATGGCAGGAGAAAACTCAGACCGTCACCCGCGCGCGCGGTTGGGGCGGCGGCAAAGGCGGTCGCGGCGGCTGGATTTATCATCAGAAGAACATGACGGCTTACATCCCGCTCAACACGATGTGGGTGCGCTTTCGCTCCGCGGCCGGATCCAACAACGTTCCCGACGCGCGGCTCAGCGACATCGATTTGAAAGTGCAAAGCCTCGACAAGCTGGAACCCGCGCTCCAACAGGCCCGCAATGTTATGATACTCAAGCACCGCGGCATCGAAGACTTCTCGTTCCGCACGCAGGAAAACAACGTCGAGAACATCAACACAGCGATCCGCAACGCGCGCATGAGCGGCGGCATCATCGCAGCCATTAGCCTGCTCGTCGGGGGGATCGGCATCATGAACATCATGCTCGCGAGCATCACGGAGCGCGTGCGCGAAATCGGACTGCGCAAAGCCGTGGGCGCCACCACTGCCGCTGTCTTCATCCAGATACTCGTCGAGAGCGTCGTCATCGGCATCGTCGGCGGCATCGCGGGACTGATCGTTTCCTACGGCTTCGTGAAATTGCTCGCCGACCTCACGCCCACTGGGAATTCCCCTGTCATCACCATAGAGGCAATGATGATGGCGTTCACGTTCAGTGCTGTCGTGGGCTTGGTCGCCGGACTGATCCCCGCCTTCAAAGCCTCGAAGCTCGATCCCATTCAAGCGCTCCGCTACGAGTGACAACGGTCCCTCGGCATCTTGCCGGGTTCCTCGACGATCCAATTTCGGAACCCCGGGGGAACGTTAAAAGTCACCTAAGGCGCGAGCCGCGCGCGGTAAATGCGGTGCGCGGCGTTCGTCGCCGTCGAATCGATCACGGCATTCGGCTCGACCATTTGCAGAACGTTTTTCACGAACACCCAGTTCGTCGCCGTATCCGCTGATTCGATCACATAGTTGCGATTCGTGTAGCCGCTCAAAGCAAACTGGAACGTACCGTCCGGCAACCATTGCGCGGCTCCGAGCATCGGCGGCGGGGGAACAAAAGTATAAGCACCCAGGTCCGCGGCGCTGCCATCCGGGTTGAAAGGTGAAGCCGGATCACCGGCGTCAATGCACGGAGAAAAAGGCAGCAAATGATAGTCCTGCGCCACGAGATTCACGAATAGCGGATCGACCTGGATGTTCCCGATCCCTGCATACGGTTCGGACAAGTTGCAAAACACCACCGTGAAGTTCGTTGAGTTGCTGCTGCCGGGTTCGAAATCTGAATGGACGGGATCGCCGCCCCAGAGCACGCAGTTGGTGATGTTGTAGTGAACGTTCGGTCCGACCGCGCTGCTCTTGCGGTTCGCGAGGACATTGGTCTGGTTGCCGCTGAGCGTGCAATTGTTCAACGTGACGAGCACCGGGGTCGTGGAAGGTGTGGCCCCGCCCGACTTGGCGGAAATGCCGACGGTGGAATTGACGATCACGCAGCGCCGAATATCGAGCGCTCCATTCAACGCACTGATGCCCTTGGCGTCCTCCAAGAGATTGTCCCAATCACGCACGATGCAGTCATCGACCGTGATGGTCGAACCGAGCGTGTCGATGCCGTCATCATCGCCGCGCGCGAACACGCAACCGGCCAGCGTAATGATCTGGCCCGCCAATTGATCGTGCAGGTAAATGCCGTCGCCATCGTCCGGGCCGCCCATGTCCATCACCCAGGTGTTGGTGAGCAACAGCGCGGTGCCGTTGATTTCCGGTCCCATGCGCGCGCGTTGAAAGAGGCAGCCGATGAACGTGAGATCCGATCCGCTGGCTTGCGCGATTTTTCCTGGAGTGCCAAAGCCGTTGGCTCCGCGCACGACTTCAGCGTGATCGGTGAGGTTGCAGTTCTCGAAACGAATCGTGGAATTGTTGGGCCGCAGAATGGGCGCGGTGCCGGTGTGACCTTCGCCGACGGCGCGGCCAGCGCGCGTGATGCTGGTCCAACGATAGAGCGAGGGCTGTGCCGAATTGTGTCGAATCTGGCCCCAGCGAAAAATCGTGTTGGTCTGGCTACACGTGATCGTTACTGGATCCTCTTCCGTCCCGAGAGATTCGATCTTGCCGCTGATAAGCAAATCGTTGGCGACCGTGGCGGCATTCGTGCCGTCGAGCAGCACCAAGGTGTTCGAGAGAATGATCAGCGTCGCCGCCGCCGGAACCGTGACGTCATTGGTGACGCGAACAACTCCGGTCCACACGTTGGAACCGGAGAGCGTTCCGCCCACGCTGGTCACGGCGACATTGGTTAATGAAACCAGCGACCGCGTCGCCTCAAGCGCGCCGACACGGGCGGTGAGGTTGAAATCAGTGCCGCCTCGAAAAGCCACGAGGATGCTGCCGAGGCCATTACGCAAAGTGACGCGATTCGTCGAAAGCGTCACGCCGGGATCGTCCACGTTCAACGTCGCTTGCGCATCCCAGAGATTTCGCTCTGGCCCGGCGGCGTTCCGAACTTCGACGCGGACGAGCACCGGCACACCCGGCAGGTAGCCATGCTGCGTGAAAAGTTTAAGATGATGCTGTGAACCGAGATCGTTGGTGGTGAAACCCGAAGCCGAGTCAGCAGACAAAAAGCAAAAGCTGACGAGCAAAAGGACAAAGTAGTTTCTCATTATGTTTTCAGTTCAAGGAACAAGGCGCTGGAATTTGATTCGCCGCACGTAGCCATAGTTGCTTTCCGTGACGATCAAGTTGCCAAAGGGATCGGTGTTGGCGCACCGGACCCGCGAGACTTTTGGCGTCGCTGGATTCGCGTAGAACCATTGGCCATCCCCCACCCTTTTGTGGTTGGCGTCGCTGCCGTTCATCCAGAGATGAATGATGCCGGCTTGATCGACGTACCAGATGCGATTGCCGGGAGAATGCTCGCCGATGAAATAGCCGCCGTTGGGAATGAACCAGACGGAGCGCGGGAATTTCAGGCCAGTCAATAAAGCAGAGCCGCCGTCTCCGCCGCCCGGTTGGTTGTTCTGGGTACCGTTCCCGGCAATGGGAGTGAGCACGCCATTGCCGCTGTTGGTGGTGAAGCGATAGACGCGGTGCGCATTCCGATCGCTGATGTAAAGGTCGCCGGTGTTCTCATCGCCGATGATGTTGCCCATGTCGCCGAAGCCCGAACGCACGACTGTAATCACCCCGTTGGAAGTCCATCGGTTCAAGTTGGTAACTTCCGTGGGGCCGGAGCCGAAGTAAGCCACCGACTCATCGCTCTTCACCCAGAACGCTCGTCCATCGCCCATCGGCGCGGTCGTGAACAGCGTGGTCATCCAGCCATTGGTGTCCACCTTGCGCCCCTTGCCGTTCAAAGTGTCGAGAACGTAGAATGTACCATCACCGCCCATCCAGCCGCTGTTGGGATTGTTCAGGTGCAGGTTCGTGGCCCAGCCCGTGTCGCCGTTGTCCCCTGCGGTATGGGTGCCGGCATACGTGAAGAGCCGGCCTTCGGGTGTCACTTTGAGCACAGAAGAACTGCGCTGATCCACGATGAGAACGTTGCCCCACGGATCGCCAAACGAGATGTGTGGCCGGGAAAGACTCACATTGGTCGCCCACGCGCCTTCGAAGCTCGGTGACCAATGATCCACATCCGTATCTGAGGCCCCGCTGCCCGCGACGGTTTCGAGAATGCCGTAGGACTCCAGCAGGTTGGTGTAATGCCGCGGCGCATTCGTGGAAATGTCCACGGACGCGAGGCGCACGAAAGTATTACTCGCTGACAGCGGCATCGTAACCGTACCCGTGGAATTCGAGGTGAAGTAACTGCGGCCGATGGACCATTGGCCGGTCGCGATTCCCGTGAGCTTGTCCGCCGTTTCAATCGTGATCACGCCGGCCGGGAAGGTATTGCTCCAGGTCAGTTGCCCCGTGCGATCCAAACGGACGATCCCGACATTGGCGGCCATGACAGTTTGAAAATAAGCGCACGCGCAAAGAAATCCGACGGCGCGCCGAATCGCGACCGGAGACACCCGGCAATGGTATGGATGCATGAGCCGCTATGAGTAGCACGATTCGCGGCATGTTTACAGCGCTTACTTGCGTCGCGGTGAGCGCGTCTTGAGACTGAGGAAGCGAGAAAGCACCTTTGTTCTGGCCGGGCGCAAAACGTTGGCACATGGTTTTGCCGTCGTTGAAATCACAAGGAGATACGAATGCAGGAAAACGCCTTTCATCCAATCATCTACGTGCGTGGCTATGCCATGACGCAAAACGAAATCGAAGACACCGTGGCCGATCCTTACATGGGCTTCAACATCGGCTCGTGCAAGGTGCGCCAGCTTTGGAACGGCACGGTGAAGAAATACTTTTTCGAATCGCCGCTCGTGCGCCTCTTGACCGCCACGCAGTTCGGCTACGACGATGTTTATGAAGATGGCGCGGACCGCGTGGCGGACGCCCGCGCCCTCGACCCCGCGGAAGCCGTTCTGCCGGTGCCGTACCGCAGCATCGTCATTTATCGTTACTACGAGCCGTCGTCGGAAGATTTGGGCACGGGCGAGAAGCCGGACATGAAGCGCTTCGCCACCGGGCTGGGGCAGATCATCCTCGATTTGCGCGATCGTATTTATCCGGACGGCGCCAAGACAGTGATCACGGCGGAGGAACGGGCGATGGGCAAGCTGCCTTACGATCAGTTTCGCGTTTATCTCGTCGCGCACTCGATGGGTGGACTGGTGTGCCGCACCTTTCTGCAAAATCCAACCTACGGAGATGCGAAGGCGCGCAAGCTCGTGGACAAAGTTTTCACCTACGCCACGCCGCACAATGGCATCGAGGTGGGCGTGCTGGGCAATGTGCCGAACTGGTTCAAGCTCTACGGGATGAACACGTTCAATCGGGACGAGATCGCGAGCCTGCTCGGGCTGAGCAAACCGCAGCGCGACGGAGACAATGTGGACATCATCACGAACTTCGATCCCCGCCGCGTGTTCAATCTCGTGGGTACGAATCCCGGCGATTACAAAGCCGCGGCGGGACTTTCGAGCTTTGCCGTGGGCGACGCGAGCGATGGACTGGTGCGCATTTCAAACGCCACGACACGGAGTCGCGAGGGCAAGGAATTCATTCAGTCTCCGCAAGCGTTCGTGCATCGCAGCCACTCCGGGTTTTATGGCATCGTGAACAGCGAGGAAGGTTATCAGAACCTGACGCGGTTTCTCTTCGGCGACGTGCGGGCAGATGGTTATCTCGATGTGGATGAACTCACTCTCCCGCCGGCGGTGCAAAAGGAAAAGGACAATGGCAAGGAAGTGCGCGCATCATATCTGTTCGAAGTGGCGGTGAGCATTCGCGGCAAGCCGTGGCAGTTGCACCGCCGCACCGTGAACGAGAACAGCGCCATCTTCCGCAAGTTCGACGAACTGTTCCCGAAGGCTTCCAAAAAGAGCGAGCGAGCGCCTGACCGCAAAGCCAGCCCAATGCTCTTCAACGTGTTTCTCGACATGGGCCAGAGCCAGACGGGCAAGACGCTGGCCTTCGCCGCGGACCTGTGCGTGCGCGTGCCGGAATATGAAGTGGATGGCGTGCTCTTTTTCAAAAACCATTTCGAAGGCGGCTACCTGTTCCGCGACATGGTGATCCTGGAAGCGACTCCGCCGGTCACTAACAAGGGAACGTGGAAAGTCGAATATCGGTTCGCGAGCGATCCGAGCAGCGTAAAAATGGCGAGCGTGGTGCCGGGCGAAGACCATCACATGACGATTGAGATTCCGGTGGAACAGCCCAAGCCACCTGGCATTAAGGCGCGCTTGCGTGTGGAAACGCGGTTTTGGAATCGGCAGGAATAGCTTTTGCCACGCACGGCCGACTTCGCATCGCCTCGCAACTGTCACGCCTTGAACGCCTGAAAGCGCGCGGTGTAACGCAGCCGTCCCCGGCTGCGGGTCAGGCGGCGTCTCGCCGCAGTATGAAATGCCAGCAGACGCTCGGCTAACCCGCGGACGAGGACGCCGGCTACCAGAGCGCCAAAGAATATTCTGTGCATTCCTTTGATTCTGTCTAAAAACCTCCGCCGTGAATTTGCCCAAACCCACGGTTCTCGGACTCAAGAAATCTTTCGGCTTCGGCGATCGCCTTGGACTCGCCACGCCCGGCCACGTCGCCGCCATCGCCAAGACGGATTTCGCGCCCATCTTCGCCCAGCAATCGGTGCGCGAGATGGAACGCACGCAACGCACGCCGACGGACGTCATGGAAGCGGCACAGAAATCTCTCGCGAAACTCGGCTGGACTCAGCCCTGGGGCGCGGACGCCGACCATCACAAGACCGAGGCGGACGTGAAAAAAACTGGCGCAGCGGGCTTCACGGTTTTCACGATCGACCCGAGCGCGTTCGTGGTGAACGACGCGGACCGGATGAGCGAGAGCGAATTGGCCGCCGCCGTTCAACAGCAGTACAACGACGGCGTCTGGGACTCGGCGGCGTGGGAAGCTCTGTACCTCAACAAGGACTTTGACATCGGCGCGCTCACGCTTCGGTTCAGCCGCGAGCAACTGCTCCGCGGGGCGGTGAAGTATGCGCGCGCCATTCATCACGCCGCCAAAGTCGCCGCCGCGATCAAGGAAGCCTGCGTCGGGCGCGGATTCGAAATCGAAGTCTCCGTCGATGAAACCGAATCCGAGCAACAACTCATCGAGCACGTTGCAGTCGCGAAGTTTTGCGGGCCTTACAAAATCAGCGTCCACAGCGGGTCGGATAAGTTTTCCATCTATCCGATCATCGGGCGCGTGTGCGGCGATCTGCTGCACTTGAAGACGGCGGGCACGAGTTATCTCGAAGCACTCCGTGTCGTGGCACGCACTTCGCCGGAAGTCTTCGCGGACATCTGCGCGTTCAGTCGCGGGCGTTTCGATGCGGACCGTAAGAGCTATCACATCTCCACCACGCAGGCGGAGATCGATGCGCTGCGCCCCTTCTCACGCGGCGCGGCGGACGAGGCGCTCTATCTCGACGAACGCGTCGGCCGCCAGCTTCTGCACGTGACTTTCGGCTCGGTGCTGACGCAAGGCATGGATGCAAAAAACCGACGTTTCAAGGAAGGCATCCTCGACGCACTGCACAAAAATCCCGACCTGCACATCGATTTTCTGGAGCAACATTTTGATCGGCACCTCGAGATGTTGAGCCGGGGATAACCACCGCGCACGGCCTCATGCGCGCGCCAACTCCTCGTTGTTCGCCCCGTTGATGATGCGGAATTCTTCCGCGTGCAACGCCGGGTCCGATCGGAAGATCAGCTTGCCGTAGTAACGCTTCTCCATCTCGGTAATCAGCTTCTCGTCCTCAGTGCGCAACCGTTCCAGCACGCTGGGATGCACCACGATCTTCAACTGGAAGTCGGATTCGTCGCGGGTGCGCTTCTTCAGGATTTCCGCGAGCTTGCGCTGAATCTCCACGCTCATGGTGATCGCGCTCTTCACTTTGCCGCGACCTTTGCAATACGGACAGTCATCGTAAACCGCCGAGCGCACGCTTTCGCTGTGGCGCTGCCGCGTCATTTCCATCAGGCCAAGCTGCGAAATGGGCAGGATGTGCGTCTTCGCTTTATCGCGGCGCAAACCATCTTTCACACGCTGATAAACATTCTGTTGATCGCGCCGGCCTTTCATGTCGATGAAATCCAAAACGATTAGCCCGCCCATGTTGCGCAGGCGAAGCTGGCGCGAAATTTCGTCCGCCGCTTCGAGGTTTACTTTCAGAATCGTCGATTCCTGATCTTTGCCGCCTTTGTGTCGTCCCGTGTTCACGTCGATGGCCACGAGCGCTTCGGTTTCGTCGATCACGATGTAGCCGCCGCTCTTGAGATGCACCTGCCGGCTGAACGTTGTCTCCAATTGCTTGGTGATGTTGAACCGATCGAACACCGGTTGGCTCTCCGCATAGAGCTTCACCTTCGAGAGAGAACGCTTCGAGATGCGGCCGATGATGTCTTTGATCCGTTCGTGCGCCGCCGGGCTGTCGATGACAATGCGCTCCACTTCCTCCGTGAGGAAGTCGCGCACCGTGCGCTCGATCAAATCAGGTTCCTGGAACACGCAACCGGGCGACGGGCCAGTCTTAATTTTCTCCTGCACCATACGCCATTCCTCGAGCAGCAACGCCAGGTCGCGCACGAAGTAACGCTTCTGCTGCCCTTCGCCGACGGTGCGCATGATCACGCCCATGCCTTCGGGAATCGTCAACTCGCGCAGAATTCTTTTCAGGCGCTGGCGCTCTTCCTGGTTCTCGATCTTGCGCGAGATGCCGCTCTTGTCTGAGTTCGGCAACAACACGAGATAACGTCCGGGCAACACGAGGTTCGTCGTGACGCGCGGGCCTTTCGTCCCAATCGGCCCCTTCGTCACCTGCACGATGATGTCGCTGCCCGGCGGATAAACGCGCGGGATGTCGCGCTGCGTGATCTTCGGCTTCTCGGGCCGACGCCGGTCTTCGCGTTCGACCACTTCCACGCCGCTGTCGAAGTTGCTTGGCACGATGTCCCAGTAATGGAGAAACGCGTTCTTCTCGAAACCGATGTCCACGAACGCCGCCTTCAATCCATCTTCCAGATTGCGCACGCGCCCTTTGTAAATGCTGCCGACGAGACGCTCCTCGGTATTGCGCTCGATAGTAAATTCCTCGAGCTTGCCTTCTTCGAGCACGCCTACGCGCGTTTCGAGCGACTCGGCGTTGATGATCACTTCCTTGTGGATGTGCTTCACCGGCTTGATCAGCCGCTGCACTTTCTTGATGACCTTCTGCGCGGCCATCTTGATCGCCTCGACGATGCCTTTGGGCTGCTCTTGAATTTCGACGGGCTTGAATTCCTCTTTTACTTCCGCCGGCGTGTCGAGATGCGGCTCACGGTAAGCCTTTTTCGAAGTTGCGTCCGCCGGCGCCGCCTCCTGTTCGGGTTTCGGCGCGCCTTCCGCCGGCAAACCGGCGGCAACATTTTGCGCGCGCTCGATTTCACTTTGGCGTGACTTGTCGAAAAGTCCCTCGTTGCCCGTGGTCGCGTCAGTGGTCGCCGCCGCGCGCGCTTCCTGAGCCGCGGGGCGTCGAGGTTGTTGATTTCCGCTGGGGCGGAAGCGCATCCCGCCGCGTCGGCGCCGGGAAAAGTTTTTTCCTTCACTCATAGTTTTTAATAAGACCTGCGATACAGGTTTACGTTTTGCAGAATGCCAATCGCGATCAACGAACAGAGCACCGAGGAGCCGCCATAACTGAGCAGCGGCAACGGCACACCTGTCACGGGCATCAAGCGTATGTTCATGCCGATGTTGATGAACACGTGGCTGAAGATGAGCGTGACTACGCCCACCGCCAGTATTTTGCCCAGGCGATCGCGTACCTGGCCGGCCATCCGAATGCCGGTGAACAACACCACGGAGTACAGCGCGATCACAATCACGCTCCCCATGAATCCTTTCTCCTCGGCAATGACAGAGAAAATGAAATCGTTATGCGCCACGGCGCGCGGCAGGAACCCGAGCGCGTTCTGCGTGCCGCGCTTCCAGCCTTTGCCAAACATGCCGCCCGTCCCGACTGAAATCAGCGCCTGCTCGACGTTGTAGGAATCATTCTTCTGTTGCACACGCGCGGCATGGCGCTGCGCTTCGGTCATGTGCGCGCTCGCGTAATCGCGTCCGAAATAAACGAGCAGCCGGCGTTTCTGGTAATCCTGCAATTTGATCTGCCACTGCGGCGGCGCGTAAAGCACGTCCACCAGGAACAGCGCGATGAGCAGCCCCACGGCAAACACCAATCGCCGGATGAACCGCGCGGGAACGCCGGCCACAAACATCATCACGAGTCCGACCGGCAGAAAGATCAGCGCCGAGCCGAGGTCTGGCTCTTTCATAATCAACGCGAAGGGCAAAATAATCATGCCAAGCGCGCGAAAGAAGATTCTGGAAAGGCGCAATTCATCAATGGGTCGGCTCAGGAAATTCGCGAAGGCCACGATGAACGCGAGCTTGGCAAATTCAGAAGGTTGCCCGCTGAACGGCCCAAAATCGATCCACCGCCTTGCGCCCCAGCCATGCGTGCTGCCAATGCCCGGCACCAGAACGAGGACGAGCAGCAGGATCGCCAGCCAGTATCCGACCATGGACCAGCGCGCCAGCGTGTGATACTCGATGAAGCAAATCACCACCGCGGCCGTAATGCCTGCGGCGTACCAAACCATCTGCATGAAGAACTGTTCGCGATACCACGGCACGCTGTTTGTCTTGTGTGCCAGCGTTGCGCTGTAGATGAACGCCACGCCCACGAGCATCAGCCCGAACAACGCCAGGACCTGGAGCCATTCGACTCGCGGCTGACGTTCAGGTTGTGGAATGGCAAACATGTCAGTTGCGCGCAAAAGATTCACGGCGGGTCATTAACCGTTCGTCGCGCGCCTTTAACGCCCGGTAAATGGCGCCAGCCGCGGGGGCGCAGGAAACTCCGCCCGACGCGCCGTGGTCGATCATGACGACGACCGAGTAGTGCGGATTTTCAAACGGCGCATAGGAGGCAAACCAAACCGTGTAGTGATCGAAGCTATTGTCTTTCTCGACTTGGGCCGTGCCGGTCTTGCCACACACGCGATAGCCGGGCACATGCGCCGCCTTGCCCGTGCCGTCCGATTCTTCGACGTCAGCCAGCATCGCCTGCTGGACGATGCGCAACGATCGAGGGCTAACGCCAAGATCGTTACGAATTTGCGGCTGCACGAAACTATTCTGCGTCGCGATCAATTCGTTCGGGCTGGCGACTTGCAGCACGAGTTGCGGAGCGAGAACTTTGCCGCCATTCGCGACCGCGGCCACCGCCACCGCTAACTGCAACGGCGTCACGTCCAAAGCCCCCTGCCCGATGGAAAGATTGCCCACCGCGACGGGCGACCAAGCGCGAGAGGTGCGGCGGATGTAATCAGCGGTGGGAAGCAGCCCGCGGCTTTCCTGCAACGGAATCCCGGTGCGTTCGCCGAAATGGAACCGCTCGCCCAAAGCAACGATCCGCTGTGGCCCGACCAGCAATCCATGCTCGATGAAATAGCTGTTGCTCGATCGGTAGAAGGCGCGGCGGAAATCGTAGTCACCGGGAGCGGCCGTGTCTTTGTCTTTGAACAATTTCCTCCCGACAAAATAACCGCCGTGCGTCCGGTCAAAAGGGTTCGGCTCGACGCGTATGATTTTGTTGGGATCAAGCGTGCCGGCTTCCAGCCCGGCCAGACCCACGACGATTTTGAAAATGGATCCCGGCATGTAGTTCCCAAAGACAGCCCGATTCTGGAGCGGTCCGATTTCCTCGTTCGTGTAGGTGTTCCAGATTTTTTGCGGCAGGAAGGGAACCCAATGGTTTGGATTAAACGTCGGTGACGACGCCATAGCGATCACTTCGCCCGTGCGGACATCCAACACCACGGCCGCCCCGCGCACGGGAGGAGTGGCCCCAGCCGCCGCCGCCAGCGCGCGCTCCGCAACCACCTGAATGTTCGTGTCGATGGTGAGCGTGACGTTTTTTCCCGCTTCGACCGGCGACAGAATCGTTTCGGTCTGGCGATAGCCCAGGTTGTTCACGAGGACGGACTTCGCGCCGGCGCGGCCGCGCAATTCTTCATCGAGCGAAAGTTCGACTCCAAAGAGTCCGCGATAGTACGGCAGCGGATAATTGTAGGAAGCCAGTTCATCCTCGACCGATTCCTTGCTGCGCGTGAGATAGCCGAGCACGTGCGCCGCCGTGCTGCCCAGCGGATAAATGCGCGTCGGCTGAATATCCATCTCGATGCCCGGCAAGGTCAGCGCGCGCTCCTGAAGACGCGCCACTTGAAATGGATTGAGATCGGAAACAATGGGCAGCGGCAGCGCGAGACTCTGGTGATAGTGCTGATGAAACTTCGCCTCATCGATCGTGAGCGGTTGATCGAGCGCAACGCTGAGTTGCCACACAATGTTGCTGGTAACAGAGTAGCGCGCCTGGCGTTCCAGCACGGTCACTTCCGCACGCGGCAATTTGCGAAGCTGAACGAGCGATGGTTCGTAGCCGAACCACGAAGCGACCTTTTCCAAGGCGCTGGCCGGGCGATTCGTGGCCCCGGCACGGCGGGCTTGATCCCGCGCCTGGATGTAATGTTGTTGCACCGCCCGCCGCCAGCGCGGGTCTTCCAAAAATAAACTGACGTTGTAAGTCGGCCGGTTCTCCGCCAGCACGACGCCGTTACGATCAAAGATTTTTCCACGCGGCGCGGGCACCCGGACGGTTCGATAAGATTGTGTCCGCTGGTCCTCGACAAAATGTCGCGAGCGCACGACCTGCACCCACCAAAGTCCCGTCAGCAACACGACGATGCCCGTGGCACAAACCCACGAGAGCACGCGCAAGTGCCGGTCCGCTTTGTTGAGTTGGTCGAAGATTAGCATCGTGCGAATTTCGAATGACGGATTTCAAATGACGAATGAAGACGAGCGGCGCGGCGACCATTCGTCATTCGAAATCCGTCATTCGTCATTTTCACTATCTTCCCCTCTTGATCTCGCGGTCGTCGCGGAAGCTCGTCTCAGGCACGCGCTCGTAGCCGAGCGTGCGATAGACCTTATTGAACAATTTGAAATAGAGCGGCACGAGCAGGCCGCCGAGGGTCGTCATCACGAACCATTGCCACGCCAGGCCAAGCCCAAGAATGGGTTCCGCGCCGCACGAGAAGAGAATCAACAGTGTGAAGAGGGGCGCGAAACCGCACGCGGCAAAACCAAGCACGAGTTGTGCGTAAGTCTGGCCGCGCAAAATCAAATGACTGAATTGGTGAACGGTGAAACCAATCAGAAAGAGCGGCAGAATGGAAACGCCCAGCGGATTGGCCGAAAGTGAGTCGAACCACAGGCCACCCAGCACGGCGAGCAACGTCACGGTCGTCAAGCCCGCGCTCAGACTTGCGTAAACCATGAGCGCAGGAAGCAGGTCCACCTGGGCGCCAAGAAAGCGGCGGAAGGTTCCAAACGAAGATTCCACGAACACCGCAAGGAACGCGATGGTGAGAATGAAGATGGTGTTGAGGGCGTTCATTGCTTCGTGGGTCCAAGGTCTAAAGTCCAAAGTCCCAAGCCACCGCAAAGCCGCTCTCCACGACCTTGGACCTTAGACCTTGGACTTTGGACAATTTCTTTCATTGCATCATCACGAAGACTTCATCCAGCAGGTGCATCTTCACCGCGAGTTTCACGCGCGCGACGTGGACCAGACCGAAATTCTCCGGACGAGTATCGACCACTTCGCCAATGAGAATTCCCGCGGGATAAAAGCTGCTGTCCCCGCTCGTCTTGACGAGCTGGCCGGGCTTCACCGCGCCGGGCTTCGAAAGAAAACTGAGTTCGACCATGCTCTCGTCGAGCACGCCTGCGCCGCCGGTGATGACTCCTCGATCGACCGTCTGCCGCCCTTGCGCGTCGGTGATTTCCGCGGGTACGCGGCAATTGGCGTCGCCCAACAGCACCACGCGGGAACTGGTTTCGCTCACTTCACTCACACGGCCCACGAGTCCCTCGGCCGTGCGCACGGGCAAGTCCACGCGCAATCCATCGCGTTTGCCCAGATCGATGCGGACGTTGCGCCACCAGTTGGCGGGATCACGGGCGATGACATGGGCAGCTTTCAGTTTTAACGGCGATGTCTTTTGAAAACCAAGCAACCCGCGCAACCGTTCATTCTCGCGTTCCAACTCCGCGTCGCGCTGAAGCTGCGTCCTGAGTTCGGCATTTTCCCGGCGAAGTTGCTCGTTCTGTTTCAACAACTCTTTGCGCGGCACGACGGCGTTGCCGGCTTTCTCAGCGAGTTGCTGGCTGGAACTGGCCAGGCCAAAGAGCGGCAGGAAGAAACTACCAATCGCCAGCTTGAACTGGGTGGCCGCGCGCGGAGGCAGCTTGAGCACAACGATCGTCGCGACAATCACGAGTGCGAAGGCGATGTAATGCGCGCGCTTCATCGGGGTGCCGCACCAGCGTCCAATCCCAAAGGGATTGCATCGTTCAGCCCAGGGTTGCTGCAAGCGGCTACCCTGGGTTTCGTGTCAAAATGATTTTCAACCCCGATGGAGTTGCATCGGTTCCGAGCGTGCGGTGTTGCAACCCTGGGCTGAGTAGTGGAATCCCGGTGGGATTCTGAAGAAGGAACGCGAGTTTGGTTCAACGTCCTCGCAGGTTCGGGGATTCGCGCGGCTCGCCCATCCCATCCCGACGCGTCGGGACCGGATGCGCGTCTTTCAACTGTCATTACTTCGTTCACCGTTTCATCGCGCGGCCAGCGAGACGCTGGCGGCACGTTATTGCGGCGAACGCTGAACTAACCTTTTCCGGAACTGGTGACGCGCTTCAAGAATTGGAGTTCCTGCAAAACCCGGCCGGTGCCAGTCACCACGGCCGTGAGCGGATCGTCGGCGATGTGCACCGGCAATCCTGTCTCTTCTGCGACCAGCCGATCGATGCCGCGCAAGAGCGCGCCACCACCGGCCATGACAATTCCCCGATCGACGAGGTCCGCGGACAGTTCCGGCGGACAGCGTTCGAGCGTGATTCTCACAGACTCCAAAATACTTGAAAGCGGCTCCTGCAAGGCCTCGCGAATTTCCTCCGAGCGGACGGGCAGCGTCTTCGGCAGCCCCGCGCCCAGATCGCGGCCTTTGACTTCCATGGTCAATTCCTGTTCCAGCGGAAATGCCGACCCGATTCGGATCTTAATTTCTTCCGCTGTGCGTTCGCCAATCATCAAGTTGTAGGCGCGCTTCATGTGCGCAACGATCGTCTCGTCAAATTCGTCTCCGCCCACCCTCAGGCTGCGGCTGAAGACGATGCCGGCCAGCGAGATGATTGCGATTTCGCAAGTCCCGCCGCCGATGTCCACAATCATGTTGCCTGCCGGCTCATGCACGGGCAGTCCAACGCCAATGGCCGAAGCCATTGGTTGTTCGATCAGGTACACCTCGCGCGCACCCGCATGGGTGGCCGAGTCTTTGACGGCACGTTTCTCCACTTCAGTGATGCCCGAAGGAACGGCGACCACGACGCGTGGCGCGATGAGCTTTCGGTGATGCACTTTCTGGATAAAATGACGGAGCATCGCTTCGGTAATTTCAAAGTCTGCGATGACACCGTCTTTCATCGGGCGAATGGCCACGATGTTACCCGGAGTGCGCCCCAACATCCTCTTTGCCTCTTCGCCGACCGCGAGGACGTTGGTGGTGCCGGCCTGAATGGCCACCACTGAAGGTTCCCGCAATACGATGCCTTGATCCCGGACGTACACCAACGAATTGGCCGTGCCCAGATCGATCCCAATGTCATTGGAAAAAAGGCTCTTAAGTTGCGCGAACATGTGTGCGTGCCTACGGTCGCATTAGAGCGGGCGCTTCACGGGTGGGTCAAGGCGGAACTTCCCCGATGGGGATCTTTCCACATTCCAGCCCGCCTTTTCGCGCACGGCAATGCGCAGCCGCGTTCAAGAAGTAGCCGCCGACGTAGAAGGCGGATGGGACTCTCAAATGATTGGAGAAATCCGCCTTCTTACGTCGTTGCCTACAACCCAATGGCGTTTTTGAACGGGCTGCTACGGCGCGAGCGCTTTGGCGGGTTGTGATTTTCTGCCGCTGGTAGTCGCTATCAGGTTGCTGCAACTCTCGCGACAAGGCTGACGCGCTTGGTACAATGCCAGCCGCCGGAGGGCATCGGAAAGCGCAACGGACTCATTTGCGGTCTTAAGGATTTCCGTGGCGGCTTGCTGGGCATGGATAGCGTCATCAAATCGGCCCACTTCCGCATAGGCCATGGCGGCCGTTTCAAGCAGGGCAGGATCACTGTTTTCGGAGAGTGCCAGTCCCCGCTCGGCAAACGGCAGGGCGTTTTTTCCACTCCGAATGAAGACATCGTCGCTTGCCGCCAGAATTCGCGTGAGATAGGCCAGCGCCTTCAAATGATTCCGGTTGAACTGAAGCGCCGACTCGAATGCTCCAATGGCCTCGCGCGGATTGTTCATGCGCAAATGCAGGGTGCCCATCAAGTAGAAGGCTTGCGCGTCGTCCGGCTTGAGTTCCATCGCGCGCACAAAATTCGTGCGCGCTTCCTCGTAACGTCCGGCCTTCGCGAGCACTACGCCAAGGTTGTTGTGAACGAGCGCGATGTTTGGCTTCAACTTCAACGCCTCGTGATAAGCGGCGATGGCTTCCGTGGATTGGCCCAGATCATCCAGCACGTTCCCGATGTTGTTGTAAGCCTGCGGTGATTGGGGCTTGATGCGAATGGCCTCTCGATAGTGCTTCAAGGCGCCATGAAGGTCGCCTGTCACTTCGAGAGCCGTGCCCAGATTATTTTCTGCCACGGCGTTATTTACGGTCACCGCCAGCGCATGAGTGAACAACGTGGTGCTGTTCTGCCAATGGCCAAGTTGCCGCCACGTCACCGCTCCCATCGCCAATAGCACAGAACTCGTGACGACAATGGCAATTGGCCGGCCCTGTTTGAATCGTTGCAACCAATCGCCCACCGTCCAAACGCTGGCGATAAAGAGGCCGATCAATGGCAGATAGGCAAAACGATCGGCCATAGCCTGGGTGCTGGCCTGCACGAGACCGATCGTCGGCACCGACACACCGACGAACCAAAGCCAGCCGACGAGGAGGTAAGGCATCTGATTTCGGCGGACGACGACGAAAGCGGTGATCGCGGCGATAATAATGAAGCTCAGTCCAATCTGCCACGCCGCCCAGGATTCTGGCAGCGGATAGTACACGCTGAGATTCGCAGGCCACACCGCCTTCAGCAGGTAGCGCCCGCAGGAGACAATCGCATTGGCGAGGCGCGCGCCGGTCGAGACTTCATCCGTGGAGAGGGTCGTGCCCAATTCGGCATGGGCCACGAGCGTGAGGATGCTGGAGATGAACGACAGAAACAGGAGCGGCAATTTTTCCAGGAACGCACGCTTCCACGAGACATTGCGAACGCTTGATGAGGCGATGCGCGGCTGACCTAAAAACCGCACGCGGCGCAGAGGCCAGAAATCCAGCAGCAGCAAGCAGCAGCATCACGCAGGGCAGTGTTACCAAAACGGGCTTCGACATCAGGCCGAGGGCAAAGCAAATCAGTATCACGGCGTAACGCGCAGGCGTGCTTCGCTCTGTATAGCGAACGTAAGCGAGCATGGTGAGGACCCAGAATAGCGCGGCCAGAACGTTTTTCCGTTCCGTGATCCAGGCCACCGTGTCCACTTGTAACGGATGAAATGCGAAGAGCGCGGCCACGACAGCACTGCGCCACGGAGCGCTAGTGATTCTTTGGAGCAGATAAAAAAGGAGGAGCACGGCAAGTGTGTGCAAAAGCACGTTCATGATGTGATGCGCCGCCGAATCCAATCCGAACAGTTCGCAGTCGATCATGTGTGAAACCCAAGTGACCGGATGCCAATAAGTTCCTTCGCCATGCACGCGGCCAAAAGCCCAAGCCAGTCCTTCCCTGCTCAGGCCGGCCTGCACGTGCGGGTTCTCGGTGACGTAAAGGGGATCGTCGAAATTGATGAACTCGAAATGACGAACCTGGCTGAAGAGCACGAGTGTCAGCAGCACGAGCAGCAGGCCAATCAAGCGCACGGGCGACATTAAGTC
>Ga0193753_10001139_pt1 | contig 23255 bp, 19 predicted proteins | sample H1c2metaG_FD_144925 | JGI IMG/M metagenome (GOLD analysis project Ga0193753, IMG submission 144925) | Soil microbial communities from a riparian zone of the East river system, Colorado, United States - H1c2 | ecosystem: Environmental > Terrestrial > Soil > Riparian zone | place: USA: East... | reverse complement strand
GACGATCGACACGACCAGGATCGCGAGGCCCTCGCCGACCCCGAGCCCGGCGCCGGTGCGCACCTGATAGAAGAGGATGAGCGGCCAGTGCCAGAGGTAGAGCGAGTACGAGATTCCTCCCAGGTAGCGGAGCGGGCGCAGCCCGAGCAGACCGGAGCCCAGGCCGGGCCGTGCGCTCGCGCCGGCGTGGATGACGGCGGCGGCGCCGAGCGTGGGCAGGAGCGCGGCGTACCCGGGGAACTCGGTCAGGTCGCTGTACCAGGCGGCGGACACCGCGATGGCCAGGAGGCCGGGCCAGACCAGGTGATCCTGGCCCGAGCGCGCCGCCCCCGGCTCTCGCAGCCACAGGCACAGGAGGCCGCCGAGGGCGAGCTCCCAGAAGCGAGTCGCCGACGAGAAGTAGGCCGGGACCGGCATCCGCGCGGTGGCGATGATCGAGCAGGCCAGCGAGGCCGCGGCCAGGATCAGGAGGGCCGCCCATAGCACCCGCCGCCGCGGCCAGCCGGTCCGCCGCGCCAGCCACAGCGCGGCGAGGATGACCAGCGGCCAGACGATGTAGAACTGCTCCTCGACCGAGAGCGACCAGAAGTGCTGCACCGGGCTGGCCGCGCTGGCCGAGGCCAGGTAGTCGACCGACTTGCCGATCAGCAGCCAGTTCTCGAAGTAAAAGGTGCTCGCCGCGATCTCGGCGGCGGTGTCCTGCCAGCGCAGCGGCGGCAGGAGCGCGAACGACAGCACCGCGACCACCACCAGCGTCGCCGTCGCGGCCGGCAGGAGCCGGCCCATCCGGCGGACGTAGAAGCCGGACAGCGACACCCGGTCCGATCGCTCCGCCTCGCGCACCAGCATCCCGGTGATGAGGTAGCCGGAGATGACGAAGAAGACGTCGACCCCGACGTAGCCGCCCGGCACCGCGGCGGGCCACAGGTGATAGAGCAGGACCAGCAGCACCGCGACGGCGCGAAGCCCCTGGATGTCGGCCCGGAAGCCCTCGGTGGCGGAGGCAGGTGAGCTCGTCATGGGCGCTCGTCAGGGTCGCGGCGGCGACAGAACCCCCCTCCGTACCAGCCGCCCGGGCCCGGGTGCAACAGCGAGAATGCGGTCCAGCGGGCTCCGGTTGCCACCGAGTGGCTTCCGGTTAAGATGCGGCCGTTTCGTGACCCTGCCCAACTTCCTCATCGTCGGCACCCAGAAGGCCGGCACCCGCTGGATGCTGAACATGCTCGGTCAGCACCCCGACATCTTCATGCCCTCCTACGAGGTGCACTACTTCGACCGGCCCGACAACCTGGCGAAGGGCCCCGAGTGGTACGCGACCCACTTCGCCGGCGCGCGCGGCCAGGCGGCGATCGGCGAGAAGACCCCGAGCTACCTCATGATGGAGCAGGGGGACCCGGACGCGCGCCCGCGGCGGATCCACGAGCTGCTGCCGGCCGCGCGACTCATCGCCATCCTGCGCAATCCGGTCGAGCGGGCGATCTCGGCCATCAACCACAACATCCGGGTCGGCCGCCTGCCGGCGGACGTGGATCTCGATCGCGCCGTGCGGCGCTACATCAAGTCCGGCAAGGCGCTCATCCGCTACGGCTACTACCACCAGCACCTCACCTCCTTTCGTCGGTTCTTCGATCCGGCCCGGATGCTCGTCCTCATCTACGAGGACGACGTGGTGGCCCAGCCGCTGCCGACCCTGCGCCGGGTCTGCACGTTCCTGGGGGTCGATCCCGGCTTCGCGTTCCCCGATCGGGACCGGCGGTTCAACCTGTCCGGGACGTCGCCGTTCGGCCGCAAGCTCGCGCGCGTCTTGCCGCTCGGCCCGCACATGAAGGCGCGCGTGGTGGCCCGGGTGGAGAGCCTGCTCGGGATCCAGAGCGAGAAGAAGCGCCCGTCGAAGGGCTCTCTGAACCGCCTCTACGGCGTCTACGCGGCGGAGAACGCGAAGCTGTTCGAGCTGCTCGGCCGGGAGATCCCGAGCTGGGCCAAGAACGACGCCTACATCATCCGGTGAGCGACGGCGGGTCGCAGCACGCATGCGCATCGCCGTCTGCATGATCACCTACGGCCGGCCCGCCGGGCTGCGCCGCCTGCTCGACGCGATCGCGGGGCAGACGTTCGAGGGCGCCGCGCCGGACCTGCGCATCATCGTCGTGGACAACGACGCGGCCGGCGGCGCGCGGGAGGTGTGCGACGCCGCGCGCGCCGCGATGCCGTGGCCGCTGGTGTACGAGATCGAGCCGCGCCGGGGGATCCCGATCGCGCGGAACCGATGCGTGGCGCTGGCCCGGCCCGAGTCGGACTGGATCGCCTTTGTCGACGACGACGAGGAGCCCGCGCCGGGCTGGCTGGCCGAGCTCATCCGGGTGCGCGACGAGTACGACGCCGACGTCGCGACCGGGCCGGTGGTGCCGCGCTTCGTGGGCGAGCCGCCGGGCTGGGCGATCCGCGGGCGGTTCTTCCACCGGCGCCGCTTCCCGACCGGGACGCTCCGCGATCGCGCCTTCACCAACAACGTCCTCTTCCGCGCGTCCATCTTCGACGAGGTCCGCCCCAACTTCGACGAGCGCATGGTGATGACCGGCGGCAGCGACACTCACTTCTCGCGCCGCGTGCACCGCGCCGGCTACCGGATCGTCTGGGCCGATCAGGCCGAGGTCCACGAGACCTTCCCGGCCAGCCGGATGGCGGCGCGCTGGGTCTACCAGCGGGCTTACCGGACCGGGACCACGACCGCGTTCATCACCCGCGACATTCGGCCGCTGCCGGTCGCCGCGGCGAGGCTGGTGTCCGATGCAGCCTACCGGCTGCTGGTCGGAACCGTGCTGGCCGCGTTCGGCTGGGTCGCCGGCGGGCACCGCACCGTCCTCGGCGTGCGCCACATCTGCTACGCGGCCGGCATGCTGGTCGGCCTGTTCGGCGGACGCTACGAGGAGTACCGCCGGACCCACGGCGGGTAGCCTCGGCTATCGCGGGCCGGCCCGGCGCGCGCGGCGGAGGTCGCCGGCGATGAGGAGCAGCTCGAGGCCGGCCCGGGCCATGGCGACCGGGCCGATCTTCGAGCCGCCGACGTCGCGCCAGCGCCGGAGCGGCACCTCGATGACCTCGCAGGACGGGTCGGCCGCCCACAGCCGGCCGAGCAGCTCGACGTCGAACGCCCAGCGCGAGCGGAACGGCCGGGCCAGCGCCGCGCGCAGCGCCCCGGTGACGCGCAGGAGCTTGGCGCCGCACTGGGTGTCGTAGACCGGCCGCCTGAGCACGGTCGACGCGCCGGTGGCGAACACCCGGCCGAGGTAGTGGCGGAGCGGGTTGCGCTCGATGTGGGCGCCGAGCACCGCCACCCGCGAGCCGAGCACGGCGTCGGCCCCGCTGGAGCGGATGGCGCCGGCCAGCCGCAGGATCTCGTCGGCCGGGGTGGCGAAGTCGGCGTCGGCGTACCCGACGATGTCGGCCCGGTCCAGCGCCGAGACCAGCCCCTGGCGGACCGCCTCCGCCTTGCCGCGGTTGGCGGGCAGGGCGAGCACCGTCACCCGCTCGCCCGCCTCGGCGAGGAGCGACTCCAGCACCTCGCGGGTGCCATCGGTCGAGCCGTCGTCGACCAGGATCAGCTCGAGGTCGCCGTCGCCGAGCAGCTCGCGCACGGAGTCGCGGGGCAGCCGCGCCGCCTCGTTGAAGCAGGGGATGACCAGGGCGATCCGGGTCACTGCCGGTCCGGTCGCCCGTCGGTGAGCGAACGATCGGCCTCGGCCATGCGCAGGGTCGTGTAGGGCGGGCTGACGAACTCGAGGACGTAGTGCCCGATCCGGTGGCTGGTGCGCGCGCGCCCGCGCTCGGGCGGCTCGCCGTAGAGATCCTCGAGCACCGCCTGGAGGTTCAGCGCCGCGCCGAAGAACAGGTGCTGGCTGGGGATCGCGTCGGGGTCGTCCGGCTCCGGCTTGTAGTTGACGCTCTGGAACCCGCCGACCACATCGACGTAGCGGGCCCAGCGAGTCCAGCGCGAGTCGGTCACGCCGGGCAGGGCGGACACGTGGAGGGCGAGCAGGTAGGTCTGCCCCGAGTAGTCCTCGACGAAGTTGACGTCGCCGTCCATGAAGCCGTCGCGGTACTCGTGGGTCGGCCAGTAATCGACCCGGAAATCGATCAGGCGGTCGATGTCGGGCCGGTTGATGAGGAGGACGCCGAGCGCCGCGCCGCCGACGTCGGCGACGAAGTCACCGACCGAGAACTGGTAGTAGTAGGCGTCCTTGGCCTCGACCAGGCCGAAGTAGAACGCGCACAGGCTGCCGGCGATGACGCTGGCCGGCACCTGCCGCCAGCCGCCGGTCATGAGCAGCTCGGTGGTGGCGCGAGTGATGACGTGGTTGGACCAGAAGTGGCCGAGCTTGTCGGATCCACCGGCGTAGGTCTTCTGGCCGAACAGGCCGTCGCCGTTCCACTCCCAGCCCGCGTTGCGCGGCTTGCCGTGGTACCAGGCGAAGTAGGCCCACACCCCGACGCCGGTGTAGAGGCCGGCCAGCCCGCCCAGCGACCACAGCTTGCCCGCGGTCCAGCCCTGGTCGGCCTCGGTGGTCGGCGCGGGCGCGGCCGCCGCGGGCGCACTCGGTGCGGCGGGCGCCGGCGCGGTCGGCCCCTCGACCACCGGCGGACCGGCTGGCGCGGGCGCGGGCTGGGCCCACGACGGACCGGCCGCGCTGACCAGCGCCGCCGCCGCCATCGCCAACCACCCACGCGAGCCGGGCCGGACCGCCGCCATCGGTCGAGCTACAGGATCCAGAACGGACGCTTGCCGACGAACAGGGCCTGCTCCTCGGCGGCCTCCTCGATGGTCAGCCGGATCTCGACCATGATCCCGCGCAGCGAGCTGCCGGTCTGCGGGTGCGTGTCGGTCACTTCGCCCTTCAGCGCCGGCCCGACCGCGCCGACCTCGCGACACCAGATGAGGCCCCAGCGACACGCGTAGATCGGCATGCCCTGCTCGACGTTGTCGAGGTTCTCGTACGGCACGAACGCGACGGTGACCCGGCGATCGGTCGCCTGGATGTACGCCGAGCCCTGCAGATCGGCGATGAGCTTGTCGTAGCGGGCCGCCGAGCGGTTGAGCCGGTCGACCTGGCTCTCGATCACCTTCTTGCGCGCGGCCGCCTTCTCGCGCTCGATGATGCTCTCGCTGTACGCGCGGCGGGCCATCAGCGCCTCGTAGTCGGCGGTCGGCCGGGCCTGGGTCGGGCGCGGCATCCGGGCCAGCTCCGAGAACTGGTCCTCGAACTGCTGGTTGAGCTCGAGCACGCGGTCGATGCCGGCCAGCTCGGCCTTGAGCTCCTCGCGCTCGGAGACGATCTCGTCGCGCCGCGAGCTCTCCGACGACAGCGTGGTCATCGTGCTCAGCACCGATGCGTGGGTCGGCGACAGCACCACCGGCCGGATCCAGCTGCTGTTGAGGAGGTAGAACAGGTTGACGGTCAGGAAGCAGATGAGGCCGATCAGGATCGCGGCCAAGAGGCCGAGGCCGACCACCTTGTAGGCGCGGATGATGGCGGCCTGCACCACCGGTCGGAAGCGGCGGGTGGACGCGGACGGAAAGCGAAAGATGGTCATCAGTGAAGGCTCCAGAGGGGCATGGGCGCCCTCTCTGTTGGGTGCCCGATGACGTCTTGGCCTTCACCCACGCCGTGTCGGGCGCGGGCCGCGCGACGGAGCGAGCGAGTGGCTGGGCGCGTCGCAGGCAAATCAGACCAGGCTAGGCAAGTCGGTGAAGCGGAAACCAGTTAGAAGTGTGCCGAAAGCGCGGCAGCTGTCGACGAATCTTAGTTTCCCGGTGTATTGCCTTCCAGTCAAACCCGGGATGCGTACCACCTTGCTGCGATGCGGCAAAGTGGGGCAAGCTGCAAAACCTCGGGGGCCCAGGCCGTGAGGCCGGGCACTGTGAACCTGATCCGTCGCACGGGAGCCAGGCCATGAAACGAGCAGTCGCCCGCCGCACCACCCGGGGCCCCGCGCGGGCTACCGGCCTCTTTGTGGTCGCGGCGCTCAGCATCACCCTCGCTGCGGGACGCGCCCACGCCAGGCCGCGCCCGACCGGCGGGACCCCGTTCACCGCCAACAAGACCTTCGGCTTCGGCCTCATCCTGGGCGAGCCGATCGGCCTCACCGCCAAGTACTACCTCGGCCCGTCGACCGCGCTCGACTTCGCGCTCGGCGAGTACGACCAGTTCCGCGAGGACGACGACCTCGGCGTGCACGTGGACTTCCTGTGGCACCCGGTGGAGCTCGCGACGGCCGATCCGTTCGTCGTGCCGCTCTACATCGGGCTCGGCGCGCGCATCATCGGCGACGACGACGACGGCCCGGGCGATGACGACGACGTCGACGTCGGCGTCCGCGCGCCGATCGGCATCGCGCTCGACTTCAACCGGGTGCCGATGGACGTCTTCTTCGAGCTCGCCATCGTCATCGATCTCATCGACGACGACGACGATGACGACGACGCGGATCTCGACGCCGCGATCGGCGTCCGCTACTACTTCTAGTCATGAGCGGCGCAACCCGAGCGGTGGTCCTGCGCGGCGCCGGCGACGTCGACGTCCTCCACCTCGAGGAGGTCGAGCGGCCGGTTCCGGGCGGAGCAGAGGTGCTGATCGAGGTGGCGGCGGCCGGGCTCAACCGGGCCGACATGCTCCAGCGGCGCGGGGTGTATCCGGCTCCGCCCGGAGCGCCGGCGCAGATCCCCGGGCTCGAGTTCTCCGGCACCGTGGTCGAGCTCGGCCCCGGCGCGCGCGAGCTCCAGATCGGCGAGCGGGTGATGGGGATCGCCGCCGGCGGCGCGATGGCGACCCACATGGTCAGCCACGAGCGCCTGCTGTGCCGGGTGCCGGGCTCGCTCGATCTGGTCGACGCCGCGGCGGTGCCCGAGGTGTTCATGACCGCGTACGACGCGATGTTCTGGCAGGCCGAGCTCGCCATGGGCGAGGTGGTGCTGGTCCACGCGGTCGGCAGCGGGGTCGGGACCGCGGCGGTGCAGCTGGCCGCGCGCGCCGGCGCCCGCGCGATCGGCACCTCGCGCACCGCGGACAAGCTCGAGCGCTGCCGTCCGCTCGGCATGGTGGATGGCATCGCGGTGGAGCGCGACGGCTACTTCGCCGATCGCGTCGCCGAGCTGACCGGCGGGCGCGGGGCCGACGTCATCCTCGACACGGTCGGCGCCGCCTACCTCGAGGAGAACGTGCGCGCGCTGGCCCCGCGCGGCCGGGTGGTGGTGATCGGGCTGATGGGCGGAGTCAGCGGCGCGCTGCCGCTCGGCCTCTTGCTCGGCAAGCGCGCGCGCATCACCGGGACGATGCTGCGCAGCCGGCCGCTCGAGGAGAAGGCCAGCCTCACCCAGGCGCTCGCGCTGCAGGTCGTGCCGCTCCTGGCCGACGGTCGGCTGGTGCCGGTCATCGACAAGGTGATGCCGATGCAGGACGTGCGAGAGGCGCACCGGCGGATGGAGAGCAACCAGAACTTCGGCAAGATCGTGCTGCGCTGGTAGACGCGGTGGGCGCATGGCTCTTCTCGCGACCTCGTGCGTATAGTCGGATATGCCCCGCGCCGTGACGATGACGGTGGTTCTGGGCGCGCTCGGATGCGCCCTCGCGCTCGCGCTCGGCACCGTCGGCTGCGCCGAGGACGGCTCCGGGAAGTCGGCTGGCGACAAGGTGTCGGTCGGGCGCGTGGTCGAGGTCAGCGGATCGGTCACCGCGGCGCGCGAGGGGGCCAGTCCCCGACCGCTCCACCGCGACGATCCGGTCTTCCGCGACGACACCGTGAAGACCGCCGCCGACGGCGAGGTCACCATCGTGCTCGCCCACAACGACGCGCGCTGGAGCCTGGCCGGCGGCAAGAGCCGGCGGGTCGACCGCTCGCCGGCGTGGCGGGCCGAGCGCGGCCAGGGATCCGGATCCGCGTTCGACGACGAGGAGGCGCTGCCCACCTCGTCGGCCGGGCGGCACAGCGAGCCGCAGGTCGGCGACACCCGTGCCACCGCGCCGGTGCCGAAGGCCGAGGCAGAGGACTCCGAGATGCGGGTGGCGGAGTCGACCGATGAGAAGCGCCCGGCGCGCGGCGCGCGGCCCCGCCACAAGAGCTCGACGGCCGGAGACACCGGCGGCGCGGGCGGGGCGAGCGGCGCGAGCGCCGGGGACGAAGCGCCCGGGGGCGGCCTGGCGCTCGGCGCGGTGCCGATCCCACCGGCGGAGGGCAGCGCGAGCGGCGGCGGGAACGGCGCCGGCGCCGGCTCCGCGGCCAAGGGCGCCGCTCCGCTCCGCATCGCCGGCACCCGCCGCGCCAGCCTGGGTGCGCTCTCGGTGTCCGGCTCGCGCACAAAGGGAGAGATCGGCGCCGACGTCGGGCGCGCGCTCGGCGACGCCGCCCAGCTGTGCGCGATCGGCGCGTCCTCGGCCGGCACCGTGAAGGTGCGCTTCGACATCGGCCGCAAGGGGAACGCGACCCGGATCCGGGTGAGCGGCCCGGCCGGGCTGGTCGGCCAGGTCCGCGCCTGCCTCGAGAAGCAGGTGGGCGGCGCGAGCTTTGCGTCCCGCAAGGAGGGCACCACCCACGTGAGCCAGAGCATCCGCTTCGCGGTACCGTAGTCGAATGCGCGTGGCGAAGCTCGGCGGGCTCTCGGTCCGTCTGTCCGGCGGCGACGACGGCTCGGGCAGCGGCGATGGTCCGGTCGTCGTCCTCCTGCACGGCTTCGGCGCGCCGGGCGACGACCTGGTCCCGCTGGCCGGCGCGCTCGACGCGCCTCCCGGCACTCGCTTCGCCTTTCCGGCCGCGCCGACCGCGCTGCCCGGTCAGTGGGGGGCGGGACGCGCGTGGTGGATGGTCGACGCCAGTCGCTTCGAGCGAGTCGCGCGCGGCGACATCGCCGGGCTGGCCGACGAGGTCCCGCCCGGGCTGGCCGGCGCGCGCGAGGGCGTCATCGCCATGCTCGACGCGCTCGCGGCCGAGCTCGGCGTGCCGGACGAGCGCATCGTCCTGGGCGGCTTCTCGCAGGGCGCGATGCTGTCCTGCGACGTCGCGCTGCGCACCGGCCGCCAGCTGGCCGGGCTGGTCCTCATGTCCGGCACGATGCTGTGCCGGCCGGAGTGGCTCGCGCTCCTGCCCCGGCGCGCGTCGCTGCGCGTGTTCCAGTCGCACGGGACCCAGGACCCGATGCTGCCGTTCGAGCTGGCCCGCGAGCTACGCGACGAGATGACCCGGGCCGGCATCCCGGTGGACTGGATCGAGTTCGGCGGCGGCCACGAGATCCCGCGCCAGGCCCTGGTCGGCGCGTCGGTGTTCCTCGGCCGCGTCCTCGGGTAGGCGAGCGTCCGGCGGATCAGTCGCCGGCCCAGCGCGGGACCTGGTCGAGCAGATCGCGATCGCCCAGCGACTCGCACAGCGGCGCGAGCAGGTCGCGGCGCGCCCCGGTCCAGGCCAGCTGGTCGGCGCTGGTGACGCCGAGCGGCGCGTCGGTGCGGAGGGTGGCGAGCCGGCGGTAGAGGAGGGCGTCATCGCGCGAGCGGGCCAGCGTCTCGGCCAGCCCGCGCGCGCCGCGCACCGTCACGTCCCACGCGCGCGCGTCGTCCGGGATCGCCTCGAGGTGGACGTAGCGGCCCAGCACCGCGCCGGTCGAGCGCGCGCCCCAGCCGGCCAGGCCGGGGATGCCGTCGGCGTCGTCGCCGACCAGCGCGAGGTAGTCCGGGATCGAGGCCGGCACGACCCCGAAGCGGGCGACCACGCCGGCCTCGTCCATGGTCCGCTTGCGCATGCGGTCGACGCACACCACGCGCGCCCCGCTCACGCACTGGGCGAAGTCCTTGTCGGGCGACGCGATGATCACCTGCTCGACCTCGGGATCGGCGACCGCGAGCGCCACGGCGCTGGCGATCGCGTCGTCGGCCTCGAACTCGATCATCGGCCACACCACCAGGCCGAGCGCGGCGGCCATCTCCTCGGCGATCGGGAACTGCGCGACCAGGTCGACCGGGAGGCCCTCGCCGGTCTTGTAGCCGGGGAAGAGCTGGTTGCGGAACGACTCGATGACCGTGTCGAACGCGATGCCGGCGTGGGTCACCGCCTCGATGCGGAGCAGCGCGAGCAGGCTGCGGGCGATTCCGCGCACCGCGCCGACCTCGCGACCGTCGGGCGCCAGCGCCGACGGCGCGCCGAAGTAGGAGCGGAACAGCTCGAAGGTGCCGTCGATGAGGTATGGCTTGAACACGGGCCGGGTTCGCGCGACAACGTCGCCATGCGTCTTTTACATCCTCTCGCCGCGCTGGGGGCAATGTCAGTCGCTTCAGCCTGCGGATCGGGGTCGCCGTCGGGCGCGGGGGCCGGAGGAGGCGGGGGGACCGGGGCGGGCACGGGCACTGGCGGTCAGCCCTCCGCCCAGGTGGCGCAGCTAGCCGAGGCGGCCGCCGGGGTCGAATCGCCCGAGCTGGCCCAGCTCCTGCGAGAGCACTGGGACTGGACCCTCGAGCGATCGCCGGTCTGGGCCACCACCCTCGGCGATCACCGGTTCGACGACCAGATCGAGGACAACTCGGCCGAGGCGATCGCCTCGGTGCGCGCCCGCACCCGCGAGCTCCTGGCCCGGGCCCGCAAGCTGCCGGCCGACTCGCTCGGCCAGGGCGACCGCATCACGCTCGAGCTCTTCATCGGCGACCTCGAGTCCAGCGTGGCCACCGAGGTGTGCGACTCGTATCTGTGGAACGTGTCGGTCGGCGCCAACCCGATCGCCGACTTCAACGTCCTGCCCGAGATGCACACGGTCAAGACGGCGGCCGACGGGCGCAACCTGATCGCGCGCTACCGCAAGATCGCCCGCTCGGTCGACAACACCATCGGCCACCTCCGCAACGGCGCGAAGAAGGGCCTGTTCGCCAGCGCCGAGTCGGTCCGCCGCACCATCGCGCTGGTCGACGGGCAGCTGGCCGCGCCGACCGAGAAGTGGCCGCTCTATGAACCGGCCACCGCCGCGCACCCGGACTGGTCGGCGGCCGATCGCGCCGAGCTCGAGCGCGCGGTGCGCCAGGTGGTCGAGGAGGAGGTGCGCCCGGCCTTCACTCGCTTCCGCGCGACGCTGGCCGACGAGATCCTCCCCCGCGCGCGCGGGCCGGAGAAGGTCGGGGTCGGGCACCTGCCCCAGGGCCAGGCCTGTTACAAGGCGCGGATCGCGGAGCACACCGGTCTCCCGCTCGGCGCGGCCGAGCTGCACAAGCTCGGCATGTCGGAGATCACCCGCATCAACCGCGAGATGGTCGACCTCGGCCGCAAGCTGTTCGGCGCGTCCGGCGGCCGGCTCCCGTCGCTGGTGGTGAAGCTGCGCACCGACCGCTCGCTCTACTTCCGCAGCGCGGACGAGATCGTGCGCGCCGCCGGGACGTCACTGGCCGCCGCCAAGAGCCGCATCCCGGACTTCTTCGGCCGGCTGCCGAAGGCCGACTGCGTGGTGGCGCCGATCCCTGACTACGAGGCGCCGTTCACCACGGTCGCCTACTACCGCGAGCCGCACTTCGACGGCAGCAAGCCGGGCGAGTACTTCATCAACATCTACAAGCCGGAGGTGCGGCCGCGCTTCGAGATGCAGGTGCTCACCTTCCACGAGTCGATCCCCGGCCACCACCTGCAGATCGCGCTCGGCCAGGAGCAGCCGGCGCTGCCCGCGTTCCGCCGCTTCCTCGGCTCGACCGCGTTCGTCGAGGGCTGGGGGCTGTACAGCGAGCGCCTGGCCGACGAGATGAAGCTCTACTCCGGCGACCTCGACCGGATGGGCATGCTGAGCTACGACGCGTGGCGCGCGTCGCGCCTGGTGGTCGACACCGGCATCCACGCGATGGGCTGGACCCGCGAGCGGGCCGAGCAGTTCATGCGCGCGCACACCGCGCTGACCGAGGAGAACATCCGCAACGAGGTCGATCGCTACATCGGCTGGCCCGGGCAGGCAGTGGCCTACAAGGTGGGACAGCTGGAGATCTGGCGGCTGCGGCACGAGGCGGAGAAGTCGCTCGGAGCGGCGTTCGACGTGCGCGAGTTCCACGACCGCGTGCTCGAGAACGGTGCGGTCACGCTCCCGGTGCTGGGCGAGGCGATCGCGCGCTGGATCAAGCAGAAGAAGCCGGTCCCGCCTCCCTCCGATCCGTCGCCCTGACTTCACGCGGCGGATCGCGCGCCTTTTCGCTTTACAGGTCAGCCTGGCCGCCGGTTACTAGCGCGGTGAAGCGATTCGTCGATCGGACCATCGTCATCACCGGCGCCTCCGCCGGCATCGGCGCCGCGGTGGCGCGCCGCTTCGCCGCCGAGGGCGGCCGGGTCGTCCTGGCCGCGCGCGGGCGCGCCGCGCTCGACCGGCTGGTGGGCGAGATCGAGGAGGCCGGCGGCGTCGCCCTGGCGGTGCCGACCGACGTGTCCGACCTGCGCGCGGCCCAGGGCCTGCTCGATCAGGCGGCGCAGGCCTTTGGCGGGATCGATGTCCTGGTCAACAACGCGGGGGCGCAGGCGCGCGGCCCGGTCGAGCACTACTCGGCCGACGAGCTGGCCCGGGTCGTGACCATCAACCTGACCGCGCCGATCGTGCTGTCGCGCCTGGCCCTGCCGTACCTGCGCCGCTCGTCGGCCCCGGCGATCGTCAACGTCGCGTCGCTGGCCGGGCGGGTGCCGCTGGCTCACGAGGCGGTGTACAGCGCGACCAAGTTCGGGCTGCGCACGTTCAGCTTCGCCCTGGCCGAGGAGCTGGCCGGCACCGGCATCAAGGTCGCGGTGGTCTCGCCCGGGCCGGTCGACACCGGCTTCCTCATGGACGAGCTGGACAGCGTGCCGGACGTGGTGCTGTCGCAGCCGCTCTCCACCGCCGACGAGGTGGCCGCCATGGTGGTGGACAGCGCGGTCGACGGCCGCCGCGAGCGAATGATCAGCCGGATGGGCGGCTACCTCACCACGATGGGCTACCTGTTCCCGTCGGTGCTGCGCGCGCTGGTCCCGGTGATGGAGCGGCGCGGCCGGCGGGCCAAGGAGCGCTACCGCGCGCGGTAGCCGACCCGCTCACTCGGCGGCGCGGCCCTGGGTTCGCTGCAGGCGGCGGCGGGTCAGGGCGCGCTGGATGCTGCGCGGCAGGCGCTCGTAGCTCTCCTGACTCTTGATGAGGAAGTCGTTGGCGCCGCGCCGCATCGACTCGACGGCGCTGGCCACGTCGGACAGCGCGGTGCACACGATCACCGGCAGGTCGTCGCGGGTGTGGCGGATCTCGTCGAGCACGTCGTAGCCGGAGCGATCGGGCAGGTTGAGGTCGAGCAGCACCAGGTCGATCTGGTTGGTGGCGAGCGCGTCGAGCGCCTGCGACGCGTTGTACGCCGCGATGCGCTTGTAGCCGCCCAGCACCGTCTTGATGATCCGGTGGACCCCTTCCTCGTCGTCCACCACCAGCACCGTGTGCGGCGGCATGGCGGGCACCGGGGTCGGGAACAGCGCCACCGTGTCCTCGCCCTCGCCGCTCTGCGAGTCGAGCCGGGTCGGCCGCGGCACCACGGCGCCCGGCGCGCCCATCACCGCGCGGGCGAACCGCGCGACCGGCCCGGGCGCGAGCAGCAGCCCGAGCCGCCGCGCCACGTCCTCGATGTCGATGCCGAGCTCCTCGGCGCTGGCGTGGCGGTCCTTGGCCGCCTTGCTGAGCGCGCGCAGGACCAGGCGCTCGAGCTCCGGCGGATAGCCGGGGACCACCCGCGACGGCGGATCGATCGGCGCCTCGATCACCTTCTGCACGATGTCGACCGCGCGCAGCCCGCGGAACGGGCGCCGCCCGGTGGTGAGCTCGTACAGCATCACGCCGAGCGAGAACAGATCGCTGCGCGCGTCGACCGGGCCGCCCACGCACTGCTCGGGAGACATGTACGGGAACTTGCCCTTGACCACGCCCTTGGGCGTGCGGCTCGACACCCGGTCGCTGTACAGCCCGACCCCGAAGTCGAGCAGCTTCACCTGGCCGTCCTTGCAGATGAAGACGTTGCCAGGCGACACGTCGCGGTGGACGATCGCGAGCGGTTTTCCGTCGGTGTCGACGCGGGTGTGCGCGTGCTGGAGGGCCGCGGCGACGCCGCGCACGATGCCCAGCGCGGCCTCGAGGCCGAGCTCCTGGCCGGCGGCCGGCGCCGCGGAGAGCAGCTGGCAGAGGTCGGCGCCGTCGAGGCGCTCGAGCGCGAGGTAGAGCGCGCCCTCCCAGGTGCCGACCTCGTAGGTCCTGACGATGTTGGCGTGCTCGAGCGCGAGGGCGATGCGCGCCTCGTCGATGAACATCGCGGCGAACTCCGGATCGTGGGCGTACTTGAGCCGCAGCCGCTTGATGACGACCATGCGCGGCATCCCGACGACGGTCCGCACGCGGGCGAGGAAGAGATCCGCCATCCCTCCCTGCGACAGACTTCTGACGATGTCGAAAGGCAGCAACTCGCGCCCGATCCCCCGCGCGACTGTAGCACCGCCCGCTCGCGCAGCGATGCTCGACGCGATCGCGTCGCGGGTGCGAGCGCCTGCGCCATCAGCGGTCGGGGCGGGTCCGGGTGCGCTGTTCGCGCTCGGTCCATCGCCGCAGCGTCGATCGATCGACGCCGAGCACGCGCGCCGCGCGGCTGAGATTGCCGCGCTGCTGCTCGAGGACGGCGCCGAGATACCAGTCGTCGACCTGCTCGAGCGTGGCCTCCAGCCTGCAGATCGGCGCCGGTGCACCCCGGCGCGGTGCGCCCGCGGTGGGGCCGTTCGCGTCGGTGCTGGTGCGGCGCAGGCCCGGGTCGAGCCCGAGCAGGAGGTTCCGCAGCGCGTTCTGCAGCTCGCGAACGTTGCCCGGCCAGCTGTGCCGGCGCGCCTCGCGCGAGCGCAGCCACGCGTCGATCGCGCGGCGCCGCGCGCTCTCTCCCGGTGGGAGATAGCCGGCCACGATGTGGCGGCCGATCTCGAGGATGTCCTGCGGCCGCTCGCGCAGCGGCGGAACCCGCAGGATCGTGCCCGCCAGCCGCTCGAACAGATCGCGGCGGAACTCGCCGCGCTCCACCATCGACTCCAGATCCTTGTGCGTCGCGGCCAGGTAGCGGATCGCCACGGTGTAGGCGACGTCGGAGCCGACCGGGTAGACGTCGTTGGTCTCGATGACGCGGAGGAGCTTGGTCTGGGTCGACGGCGGCAGGTCGCCGACCTCGTCGAGGAAGAAGCTGCCGCCGTCGGCGCTGCGCAGGCGGCCGACCCGGCCCTCGCTCGCGCCGGTGAAGGCGCCCCGGGCGTGGCCGAACAGCTCGCTCTCGACCAGCGTCTCCGGGATCGCGGCGGCGTTGATCGCCGAGCTCGGGGCCGGCTCGCCGGCGCCGCCGCCCGGGGTGGCGAGCTGCATCGCGCGCGCGAACAGCTCCTTGCCGGTGCCGGTCTCGCCCAGGACGAGCACGTCGTGGTTGCGAATGACCTGCTCGAGCTCGAGCGCGTGGTGGAGCGAGTCGCCGAAGCAGGCGGCCCACGCGTCGCGCCGCGCGCGCTGGATGGCCGGCGACGAGCCGCGGATCTCGGTCAGGACCCGCGCGCAGCGCGCCGCCGCGGCGGCGATGCGAACGTAGTCGGTGCGTGGGCGGGGCAGGCGGCGGGCCAGCGCGCGCGGCAGGATCGCCTCGTCGAGGAGCGCGTCCGGCGCGGCCCCGGCCATGCTCTGGGCGTGGGCCGCGGCCAGGACCAGCTCGCTGGCGCGTCCGCCGGCGCGGCCGAGCACCGGCTCGAGCAGGGCGGGCAGGCGCAGCTCGCGCACCAGCGCGGCCGCGTGGCCGGCCGGCAGCGGCGCGGCGGCGGCGAACGGGTTGCCGAGGTAATCGCGGAGCAGGCGGGGCTCGCTGGCGGCTCTATGCGGCATTCTCTCGCACCTGAGGTGAAGTGCTCCGGCATCCTATCGCAGAGCGCGATCCGCCGCCGCCCTGCTCGACGGCAAGTCCCCGGATTACCTCTGTGACGGAGGGCAGGAAGGGTGGCACATAGCTGGCAGTACACCTGGTCGACAATGCCGGCCGAGGAGGTGGGCGGATGATGGCGATCTATCTGACTGCGATGCTCGTGGGGGGCGTCCTGGTGGCGCTGTCCATCGTGGCCGGCGCCGACCACGGCTGGCACCACGGCGATGTGGGCGGCCACGGCGCGGACGGCCACGCCGGGTCGGAGGGCGGCTTCGCCGACGCGGTGCTGAGCTGGCTGCCGGTCGGCTCGTTCCGGTTCTGGACCTTCTTCGCCGCCTTCTTCGGGCTGACCGGCACCGCGTTGACCATGCTGGGGGTCGGCGGCGCCGTCCCGGTCGCGGTGGTGGCCAGCGCGGTCGGCTACGCCAGCGGCCTGATGCTGACCCGCGCCATCCGGGGCCTGCAGCGCGGCTCGGGCGACAGCTCGGTGGGCGAGGGGGACCTGGTCGGCGCGACCGCGCAGGTACTCTTGCCGGTGGGGGCCGGGCGGACCGGCAAGGTGCGCCTCCAGATCAAGGGTCGGACCCTCGATCTCATGGCGGAGACCGAGGAGGAGGTCGAGGTGGCAGTGGGTGAGCGGGTGCTGGTCATCGCGGCGCCATCCAGCGGCCACGTGGTGGTGGCGCGGGTCGGCGCGCTCGCTTGAACGTCGGAGTCATTCGAGGAGGAGGAGGAGGAGCCATGGAGTCTCTCGTGCAAACCCTGCAGCAGTCCGGCCCGGTCATCCTGGGCGTGGCCGGAGCGTCGCTGGCAGGCGTGTTCGTGCTCATCTGGGGGCTCAAGCAGCTGCTCTACGTGTGCGCCCCCAACCACGTGCTCATCTTCTCGGGGCGGACCCGGGTCGCCGAGGACGGGCGCAAGGTCGGCTTCCGCGTGATCTTCGGCGGTCGCGCGATGCGCGTGCCGGTGCTCGAGGAGGTGCGCTCGATGAGCCTCACCAACATCTCGGTGCCGATGAGCGTCACCGGGGCCTACTCGGAGGGGGCCGACGGCGGGCTCGGCATCCCGCTCGCGGTCCACGCGGTGGCCAACGTCAAGGTCTCGTCCGACCCGGCCCTCATCGGCAACGCGATCGAGCGCTTCCTCGACCGCGACCGGAAGGAGATCGCCCGGGTGTGCAAGGAGACGCTCGAGGGGCACCTGCGCGGCGTCCTGGCCAAGATGACGCCGGAGGAGGTGAACGAGGACCGGTTGAAGTTCGCCCGCAGCCTGGTCGAGGAGGCCGAGGCGGATCTGCAGAAGCTCGGCCTTCACCTCGACACCCTCAAGATCCTGCACGTCGCCGACGACCGCAGCTATCTGGAGTCGCTCGGCCGCAAGCGGATCGCCGAGGTGCTGCGCGCGGCCGAGGTGGCCGAGTCGGACGCTCAGCGCGCCGCCCAGGAGGCGGAGGCCGCGGCCAAGGCGCGCGGCGACGTGGCGGTCACCAACGCGCAGGCCAACGTGCTCCGCAAGCAGAACCAGCTGCGCCAGATCAAGGCCGAGCTCGACGCCGAGGCGCGCAGCGAGGAGGAGCGGGCGATCGCCGGGGCCAGCGCGGCGCGGGCCGAGGCGGAGAAGGAGCTGCAGTCGATCCGCGGCACCCTCGAGGGGCTGCGGCTGGCCGCCGACGTGACCATCCCGGCCGAGGCGGCCCGGCAGGTGGAGGAGCTGGCCGCGGCCGGGCGGGCGGCGTCGATCGAGGCGGACGGCCGCGCGATGGCCGAGGCGCTCGCCACCGTGGCGGCGGCCTGGCGCGAGAGCGACGGCAAGGCGATGGACATGTTCGTCCTGCAGAACATCGACGAGATCTTCGCGCAGGTGACCCGGGCGGCGAGCAACCTCAAGGTGCGGCAGGTCAACCTCATCGACTCCGGCAGCGGCGACACGCTCCCCGCGTACGTGGGGGCGTACCCGGCCACGGTGACCCAGCTCATCGCCGAGGTCTCGCGCGCGACCGGAGTGGACATCACGCGAGTCATGACCGGCGCGACCGCGCCGACCGCGGCGCCGGCCGGTACGCCGACGCAGGGAGGTCAGTCGTGAGCGCTTCGATCCTGGTGGTGGTAGGCGTCCTCTTCCTCGCGCTCATCAGCATGGTGCTGGTGGTGACGCGCCTCATCTACATCTGCGCGCCCAACGAGGTGCTGATCTTCTCCGGCAGTCAGCGGCGGGTGGGCGAGCGGCAGGTCGGCTACCGGCTGGTCCAGGGCGGTCGCGGCCTGCGCATCCCGCTCATCGAGCGGGTCGACCGCATGGATCTCACCAACATGATCATCGACCTGCGCGTGGTCGGCGCCTACTCGAAGGGCGGCATCCCGCTCAACGTCGAGGGCGTGGCCAACCTCAAGATCGCCGGCAGCGAGCCGATCATCGGCAACGCGATCGAGCGCTTTCTGGGCACCACGCGCGAGGAGGTGATGAAGGTGGCGCGCGAGACGCTCGAGGGCAACCTGCGCGGCGTGGTCGCCACGCTCACGCCGGAGGAGGTGAGCCGCGACCGGGTCAAGTTCGCCGAGGAGCTGCTGACCGAGGCGGACAAGGATCTGAAGAGCCTCGGCCTGGAGCTCGACACGCTGAAGATCCAGAACGTGTCCGACGACAAGGGCTACCTCGACTCGCTCGGCCGCCGGCAGTCGGCCGAGCTCCTGACCCGCTCTCGCATCGCCGAGGCCGAGAACCACGCGCTGTCGGCCGAGCGCTCGGCGTCGAACCTCGAGAACCAGGAGATCGCCCGCATCGAGGCGGAGACCGCGATGGCGCGGGCCGACGCCAAGAAGCGCATCCTCGACGCGCAGACCAGGAAGCTGGCCCTCGTCGCCGAGGAGCGCTCGCACGTGACCGCGGCGGTGGCCAAGGCGACCGCCGAGGTGGCCTTGCAGACGGCCAGGCTCGACCAGGTCCGCCTCCAGCTGCAGGCCGACGTGGTCAAGCCGGCCGAGGCCGACAAGCAGAGCAAGGTCGAGGCGGCGCGAGGCAAGGCCGCCCAGATCATCGAGAACGGCCGCGCCACCGCGTCGGCGCTGCGCCAGATGTCGGAGACGTGGCGCAGCCACGGCGAGGGGGCGCGCCAGATCATGATCGCGCAGAAGCTGTCCGGCCTGATCGCGCAGCTCATGAGCACGGTCAGCGCCCTGCCGATCGACAAGGTCACCTTCATCGACCGCAGGCTCACCGACGGCGGCGACAACCTCGCGGTCAAGGCGGCGGTGGCCTCGCACCAGCTCCAGCACATGCTCGGGGTCGACGTCCCCGGGTTGCTGGCCCGCCTGGGCGGCGGGGACGGCGCCACCGGCGACGCGACCGGCGGGCCGAGGAAGAACGGCTCGGGGGCCTGACCGGTGTCGGCGAGGCGGGTGAGGCCGCGGTGGCCCGCCCGCCTGGCCGGCGCCAGCGGTCAGAGCGAGAGGCCGACCCGGCGGCGCGCGATGAGGCAGTTGTCGCCACCGCGCTCGAACTCGCGGCACGGGCGCGGTCGCTCGCCGTAGACGGCGCACGCGAACGGCTCGTCTCCCTCGCCGCCGCCCAGCGCCGCGCAGCGGTCGCCGGCGCGGCGGATCTCGAGGTAGGCGCCGCGGTCGACCACCAGCTCGGCGAGGAGCTCGACCGCCGGATCGTCGCGATCGATCGTGACCGAGTCGTACGCCGCGCGGCAGCAGGCGCCGCACTCCTGGCAGTCGAGCGCGCCCTCCCAGCGGGCGCAGGCCGGCCAGTCCGCGGCCACCGCGCGCGGCTCTTCGGTCTGGCGGCACAGCCCGGCCTCGTCGCGCCACGCGCACTGGCCGCAGGTGCGCCGCTCGGCCGCGGCGAGCGGGGAGGGCGGCAGCCCGGTCGGATGCGCCGCTGGCGGCGCGACCACCGCGGCGTGCAGGCTGTCAGGCCCGGCGAAGCGGGCCGCGCTGGCCACGACCTCGGCGGTGGCGGCCAGGGCCGCGGCCAGGTGCGGCGCCCACGGCGGCCGGTCGGCGCGGCGGATGCCGAGCCGCGCGGCGACCACCTCGGGGTGGCGATGCGGCGCGAGCGGATCGGCGGGCAGGCGGTCGTAGAACGTGCGGTAGTCGGTGGTCGGGGCGAGCACGCCGCGCAGCCCGTGCCGGTCGGCCAGGTGGGCCTGCACCCGCAGGCACGCGTGCTCGCGCGCCTCGTCGCGCGCGCTGGTGTTGTCCAGGCCCCAGTCCGGGCGCGAGAAGGCGTCGGGGCCCTCGACCAGCGAGTGGCACAGCTCGTGGAAGATCATCTGCGCCAGGCAATCGTCGGCGTCGAGGCTGGCCGCCTCACCTAGCTGGAGGGTGCGCCGACCGTCGGTGGACGCGTACACGTCGCCGCTCCGCTGGACGCGCAGGCCGACCCGCCCGGCGGTCGCAAGCCAGATCTCGTCGAGCGGATCGCGGTAGCGGTGGGAGATGGACCGCATGGGTGGGCAGCCGGATGATAGCGGCGACGCGCCGCGGCGGCAGGGTGTCTCCATTCTCGACGGCCCGGGCCCACCGGGACGGTGAAAATCACCCCACCACCTGGCAGTGCCCAGTGAGAACGGGGACCTGGTGCTGGCACGCGGGCTGCTTTGTCCCCGGTGATGCGATCCTTACGCGCTCTGGCTGGTCTCGTGCTCGCGATGCCGCTCGCCCTCGGCGCCTGCGACAGCGGTGATGACGATGGCGACGACGACTCCGGCGATGCCGGCGACACCGACGGGGCCGACGACGGCGACGGACAGGCCGAGGTCACCTGGCACAAGGACATCGCGCCGCTGGTGGCCGAGCACTGCGTCTCCTGCCACAAGCCGGGCGGGATCGGGCCGTTCTCGCTCGAGGACTACGCCAGCGCGGCGCCGTTCGCCGGCCTGATGGCGGCCCGGGTCGAGGCGGGCGAGATGCCGCCGTGGGGCGCCGTGTCGACCGACGACTGCGAGCCGCGGTTCGGCTGGCGCGACGATCAGCGCCTCACCGCCGACGAGGAGGCGCTCCTCCAGAAGTGGGTCGATCTCGAGGCGCCCGAGGGCGATCCGGAATCGGCCACGCCGGTGCCCGAGGCGCCGGTGCTCGATCTGACCGACGCCACCCACACCGTCGAGCCGGAGGTCGGCTACGCGACCTCGGGCGACGCGGACGAGTTCGTCTGCTTCGTCCTCGATCCCGGGATCGATCAGGACACCTGGATCACCGGCCTCCACATGGTGCCGTCCAACCTGGAGGTCGCCCACCACGCGGTCCTGACCGTGGTGCCGCCGGCCGGTCAGGCCGACATCCTGGCCAAGGTCGGCCCCGACGGGTACTACGAGTGCTTCGGCGGGGTGACCTCGCCCGGCTCGTTCTTCGCCGGCGTGTGGGTGCCGGGCTCGCTGCCGTTCGAGACCCCGACCGGGGTCGGCATCCCGCTGCCGGCCAGCTCGCTCCTGGTCGTGCAGATTCACTACCACCCGGCCGGCCGCACCCACGATCCGGACGCGACCAAGGTCCAGCTGCGGGTGACCGACCAGCAGCCGGCCAAGCAGCTCCTGTTCACCGCGGTCGGCAACGTCGAGGCCGAGCCGATCCTCCTGCCCGGGCCGGACGACGACGGCGCGGTCGAGTTCCGCGTCCCGGCCGGCATCGCCGATCACACCGAGACGATGCGCTTCCCGATCAGCCTGCCCGGCGTGACCCAGCGCTTCCCGATCCTGTCGGCGTTCCCGCACATGCACTACGTCGGGGTCGACCTCGACGTGAAGATCCTGCGCCGCAACCCGGCCCCGGGCGAGCCGGCCGAGGAGTGCCTGGTCAAGGTCCCGGCCTGGGACTTCTCGTGGCAGCGCACCTACCAGTACGACACCGAGCTCGACAACCTGCCGACGGTGGGCGACGGCGACGAGATCACGATCCGCTGCCGCTACGACAACACGGTCGAGAACCCGTTCGTCCAGCGCGCCCTGCAGGAGGCCGACCTCGAGCACCCGATCGACGTCTTCCTCGGCGAGGAGACCCTCGACGAGATGTGCCTGGCGGCGTTCGGCGTGGTGTTCGACGCACCGCCGGCGGCGGCCCCGCGCCTGATGCCGTGACCCGGGTCGTCAGTTCAGCCAGAGCAGGTAGCGCAGCTTGCGACCGAGGGTGTCGTCGCCTCGTTCGACCTCGCTGCGCATCCGGGCCAGTCGCCCGACCAGCGGCGAGGCCTTCATCGACGGGACGTAATAGACGCCGAAGAGGATGGGAAACGCGGCCGCGAGCGCGTCGGGCCCCTCGCCGATCCTGTTCAGCGCCGGGACGTCCAGCACGATGTCGCGCGGCTCGGACAGCATCCGCCCGACGTCGAGGAACCCGGCCGTGAAACGCTTCCACTCCGGGTTGGCCAGGCGGACGATCTCGCCCAGGTCGAGGCCCTCCTCGCCGCGCACCAGCCGGCGCACGTCGGCGGTGACCGCGGCCCAGGTGTCGTACAGCGCCGCGTCGACCGGAAGCGGCAGCGGGTGGTGCTTCTGGGCCGGGTTCGGAACCCACTCGCGATCGTCGTCGCGCTCGGCCAGGTAGGCAGCGCGGGTGCGGTCGGCGTGGTCCAGCCCGACCAGGATCAGGTCGCGGGCCCGGGTCACGCGCGAGCGGTCGACCAGCGGAAAGCGCACCACCTCGGCCTTGCCGAAGATCATCGCGGCGGCCCGGGGCGCGTCCTTCCAGCTGTACGCGGCCATGAGGTCGAGGCCGGCCCGCTGGAAGGCGATCATCGCGCGGGCCCAGTGGAGGTCGCCGACGTCGAAGCGGAAGGTGGGCGAGCGGCGCGGGTCGCCCGGCGGGATCTCGCTGCCGTCGGCGTCCATCTCGACCTGGAAGAGCAACCGGTCGCGCGGGTCCACCTCGCCGCTCCGGTTCCAGTCGCGCTCCCAGCAGGCAAGACACAGCTCGAGCGAGAAGCCCGGGTCGGCCGCGGCCAGGGCGAGATCGCGGTCGACCTGGCCGAGCGCCGCCTCCGCCTCGCGGAACGACGCGCGCAGGCGGGTGTCGTCGAACGACTGGCCGCCGCCCATCTCGCGGTCGGCGGCGGTGAAAGAGTCGAACAGACCGTCCGCGATGGCGTGGTAGCGGGTCAGCGCGCGCACCGCCGCGGCGACCGAGCTGGTCGAGTCGTCGGCCAGCACCTGGTCGGCGGCGCGGGCGGCTTCCTCGAAGCGCGCCGCGCGCAGCGCGGCCAGGGCCGGCTCGACCCGAGAGCGCTGGGCCGAGCTCGACGAGCTGTGCGTGCCGCCGCCGCACGCGGTCGCCAGGGCGAGGACGGGAGCGAGGAGACCGGGGACGATGAGCCTGCGAGCGGCGCGCATGG
>Ga0193753_10001138_pt1 | contig 23273 bp, 16 predicted proteins | sample H1c2metaG_FD_144925 | JGI IMG/M metagenome (GOLD analysis project Ga0193753, IMG submission 144925) | Soil microbial communities from a riparian zone of the East river system, Colorado, United States - H1c2 | ecosystem: Environmental > Terrestrial > Soil > Riparian zone | place: USA: East... | reverse complement strand
CGGGTCCACGTTGTCGGTGCGCGGCGTCGGCACCGAGCCCGGCGCCGGCGCCTCCGACTTGCGATCGTCCACCCCTTCCACCGCGCGCTCAGGATCGACCGCCGCGCCGCGCCGCCGCTCCAGCCCCGCATCGCCCGCCGGATCGCCCCCCGCCGCGCCCGGCGCATCGCCGGCCTCATCGCCCCCCGCATCGCCCGGCGAATCGCGCGTCGACCGCCGCGCGCGCCGGCTCGCCTCATCCCCCGCGTCGCGCCTCCTGCCGGTCCGGCCCGTACGCCGCCCGCCCTCGCCCGGCGCCCCGCGCCGGGAGCCTCCCCCCGCGCCGTGCTCGCCGCCGCGTTGCCGCCGACCGACGACCGACCCGCCCCGCCCGGCGCCGGCAGCCTCGCCGGCAGCCTCGCCGGCAGCCTCGCCGGCAGCCTCGATCGACGACGCCGGCAGCGGCGTCACCCACGGCCGCGGCACCGAGCCCGCCCCGCTCTCCTGCCCCGCCGTCCGCGCGGGCGCGGCGCGCTCCACTCGCCCGACCGCGGACCCCGGCGCCGGCCACCGCGCACCCAGCATCGCCCCGCCGCCGACCCCGATCGCGCCGACCACCCCGAGCACCGCCACCCCGATCGCCCGCCGGCGCCACCGCCGCGCCCTCCCCGGCCCGATCGGCCGCCCCCCGCGCGCGCCGCCGCCCGCCGCGACCATCGCGCCCCCCGCGCTCGCCACCGCGCCCCCCGCGCTCGCCACCCCCGCCGCGTCCCCGGCCAGCGCGCGCAGACACTCGCGCTCGCGCTGCCGCCTCTCGGCGAGCTGGACCGGCAGCGCCTCGCGCAACCACTCGCCGACGTCGTGGTCGCTCGCGCGCGCCCCGCTCCGCCGCAGCAAGTCCTCGAGCTGGTCGCGCACCGCCGCGGCGCTCGCGCTGCGCTGGGCCGGATCGCGGGCGAGCAGCCCGAGCGCGATGCGGTCCACCTCGGACGGCAGGTCGTCGACCAGCTGGCACGGCGACGGGATCGGTCGGCGCAGCACCGCCTGGACTCGCCCGCCGTCGGTGGCGGCGTCGAACAGCCGACGTCCGGTCAGCATCTCGAAGAAGAGGACGCCGAGCTGGAACAGATCGCTTCGCGGGTCGGCCGCCGTCCCGCTCAGCAGCTCCGGGGCCAGGTACGAGAGCTTGCCCTTCACCGCCCCGACCCGCGTGTCGCCCGCCTCCGCCGCGAGCCGCGCGATCCCGAAGTCGATGACCTTGGTCGCCCCGCCGCGGCAGACGATCACGTTGGACGGAGTCAGGTCGCGGTGGAGGATCGGGTCGGGGCCGCCGTCGGCGTCGACCGCGCCGTGCGCCGCGGCCAGCCCCGCCGCCAGCCCGGCCGCGATCCGGACCGCCACCGGCCACGGCATCCGGTCACCGCTGGCCGCCACCTGGCGAAGGATGGTCGACAGCGTCTCGCCGCTCAGGTACTCGACGACCACGAACGGGACCCGCTCGTCCCAGCCGAGGTCGAGCACCTGCACCACGTTCGGATGCGACAGCCGCGCCAGCAGCCGCGCCTCGCCGAGGAACCCGCGGGCCAGCTCAGCGCGCTGGCAGACCGGACCCCGCCCGCGCTTCTCGACCACCAGCTTGGCGAACCGCTCCGGTCCCACCTGCACGGCGAGGTGGATGTCGGCCATCCCGCCCTGCCCGATCTTCGGCCCCAGCCGCACATCGCGCGCCACGAAGCCTCATCTCGGCCACGTCCGGGCGCGGTTGCCTTTTGCTCCTTACCCTGCCCCCACCCCCAGCAGAACCGGATGAATCCGGCGCCGCCGGGAGGCGGTCAGCCGGGGGTGTGGCAGACGGCCTCGACGTTGTGTCCGTCCGGATCGAGGACGAAGGCCCCGTAGTAGCTGGGATGGTACTGGGCTCGCACGCCGGGCGCGCCGTTCGACCGGCCACCGGCGCGGATCGCCGCCTCGTAGAACGCATCGACCATGGCGCGATTGCGCGCGGTGATCGCCACGTGCACCGGGCTGGGGACGCCGCCGGTCACGTGGCCGAGCCACAGGTCCGGCTTGCCGTCGGCGCCGAGCCCGGCGACGGCAAGGTGCGGCAGCTCGGGCACCTGGTCGCGGGTGAACTCCATGACGAGCTCGTAGCCGAGCGGCGCGAGCGCGGCGATGTAGAACGCCCGGCTCTTCTGGAAGTCGGACACGGGCAGCGACATGTGATCGATCACGAAGCACCTCCGGTGGAGTCGGTGCGCGGCGGCGTGGCGCCGCGCCGGCTGGCCAGGAACTCGATCAGATCCAGCTTGGTGAGGATCGCGTTGACCGACTGATCGGGGCCGATCACGATGGCGACCTCGCCGCGCTCGAAGATGTTGGGCAGCTCGCCGGCCGAGTCGTGGATCGACACGGTCGCCACCCGCCGCACCATCACCTCGGCCACGGTGCTGTCGCGGTTTCCCCGGCCCGACACCATGTGGTGGAGGACGTCGTACTCGGTGATGATCCCGGCCAGCTTGGCGTCGTCCATGACCGGCATCTGCGAGATGCCCATCGACTTGAAGCGGTCGACCGCGTCGCCCAGCTTCTCGCGCACGCTGGCGGTGATGACCGCCCGGCGCGGCATCGAGCGGACCAGGTCGCCGATCGACCCCATCTCCCAGTCGGCCTGCAAGAATCCGTGCTGGCGCAGCCACGCGTCGTCGACGAACTTGGTCATGTAGTTGCGGACCGAGTCGGGCAGGATCACCACCACCCGCTGGCCCGGCTTCATCTGGCGGCAGACCTTCTGCGCCGCCCACACCGCCGAGCCGCTCGAGCCGCCGACCAGGAGCCCCTCCTGGCGGATGAGCTGGCGGGCGACCCGGAACGAGTCGCGGTCGTTGCTCTTGATCCACTCGTCGACCAGGCTGCGGTCGAGCACCTCGGGGATGAAGTCGTAGCCGATCCCCTCCACCTTGTATGTGCGGATCGGACCGGGCCCGGCGAGGATCGACCCGTCCGGGTCGACCCCGACGATCTTCACCTCCGGGGCCACCTTTCGCAGGTAGCGCGCCACCCCGGTGATCGTCCCGCCGGTGCCGGCGGTCATCACCACCGCGTCCAGCTTGCCGCCGCATTGCTCCCAGATCTCGCGGCCGGTCCCCTCGTCGTGCGCCTCGGGGTTCGACGGGTTCTTGTACTGGTCGAGGATGTGCGAGTTGGGGATGAGCTGCTGGAGCTGCTTGGCCACCCCGATGTGACTCTCCGGCGAGTCCCAGGCCGCCTCGGTCGGGGTGCGGATGATCTCCGCGCCGAGCGCCTCGAGCACGACCTGCTTCTCGCGGCTCATCTTCTCCGGCATCGTGATGATGACCCGGTAGCCGCGGACCGCCGCCGCCATGGCCAGGCCGATGCCGGTGTTGCCCGAGGTCGGTTCGATGAGCGTATCGCCCGGCTTGATGCGCCCCGCCTTCTCGGCGTCGCGCAGCATCTTGACGCCGATGCGGTCCTTGACCGACCCGCCCGGGTTGACGAACTCGAGCTTGGCGACCAGCTCGCACGGCAGGTCGCGACCGATGCGAGAGAGGCGCACCATCGGCGTGTCACCGACGGCGTCGCAGACCGAATCCAGTATCATTTCCTGCCCTGTCGTCATGGCGCCCGCCATCCTATAGTACAGACATGTCCATGGACACTGCCGAAGGCCTGCGGGAAGCGCTGTCCCGCCGCATTCTCGTCATGGACGGGGCCATGGGCACGATGATCCAGACCTACGGCCTCGGCGAGGACGACTTCCGCGGGCAGCGCTATCGGGATCACGGGCACTCGCTGGGTGGCTGCAGCGACATCCTGTCCATCACCCGTCCCGACGTGATCCGCGCCATCCACCGCGGCTTCCTCGAGGCCGGAGCCGACCTCATCGAGACCAACACCTTCACCGGCACGTCGATCTCGCTGGCCGACTACGGCCTGGCCGGCGACGTCCGCGCCATCAACCTGGCCGCCGCCCAGGTCGCGCGCGAGGCGGTCGACGCGTTCGTCGCGGCCGACCCGCAGCGCCGTCCGCGCTGGGTGCTCGGCTCGATGGGCCCGACCACCCGCAGCGCGTCGCTCTCGCCCGACGTCAACGACCCGGGCGCGCGCGCGGTCACCTTCGAGGAGCTGGCCGACGCCTTTTACGAGCAGGCCTCGGCGCTGGTCGAGGGCGGAGTCGATCTGCTCATCGCCGAGACCCACATCGACACGCTCAACATGAAGGCCGCGCTGTGGGCGATCGCGCGCCTGTTCGACGAGGGCGGGCGGCGGGTCCCGGTCATCGCCTCGGTCACCATCCCGGACCGGAGCGGGCGCACCCTGTCGGGTCAGACCATCGAGGCGTTCTACAACTCCATCTCCCACGCCGATCTGTTCGCGGTCAGCATCAACTGCGCGCTCGGCGCCGACGACATGCGGCCGTACGTCGACGAGCTGTCAGAGCTCACCTCGCTGCCGACCGTCTGCTTCCCCAACGCCGGCCTGCCCAACGAGTTCGGCCAGTACGACGACACCCCGGAGCACATGGCCAAGGTGCTGGGCGACTTCGCCCGGTCCGGCTGGCTCAACATCGTCGGCGGCTGCTGCGGGACCCGCCCGGAGCACGTCGCGGCGATCGCCGCCGCGGTCGACGGCGTGGCCCCGCGCGCGCCGTCCACCCCGACCCGCCACACCCGCCTGTCCGGGCTCGAGCCGCTGACCATCACGCCCGAGTCCAACTTCATCCTGGTCGGCGAGCGCACCAACATCACCGGCTCGAAGAAGTTCCGCCGCCTGGTGCTCGACGGCGACTACGAGCAGGCGGTCGAGGTCGCCCGCCAGCAGGTCGCGAGCGGGGCCAACGTCCTCGACGTGTGCATGGACGAGGGGATGCTCGACGGCGAGGTGGCGATGAAGCGCTTCCTCAACCTCATCGCCAGCGAGCCGGACATCGCCCGCATCCCGGTCATGGTCGACAGCTCGCGCTTCTCGATCCTCGAGGTCGGCCTGCGCTGCCTGCAGGGCAAGGGGGTGGCCAACTCGATCTCGCTCAAGGAGGGCGAGGCCGAGTTCGTCCGCCAGGCCCGCATCGTCCGCCGGCTGGGCGCGGCGGTGGTGGTGATGGCGTTCGACGAGGAGGGCCAGGCCACCACGGTCGAGCGCCGGGTCGAGATCTGCAAGCGCGCCCACCGGATCCTGACCGACGAGGTCGGCTTCCCGTCCGAGGACATCATCTTCGATCCCAACATCCTGACCGTGGCGACCGGGATCGAGGAGCACAACGGCTACGCCATCGCCTTCATCGACGCGGTCCGCAGGCTCAAGGAGGAGATGCCGCTGTCGCGCGTCTCCGGCGGCGTGTCCAACATCTCGTTCTCGTTCCGCGGCAACGACGGCGTGCGCGAGGCGATGCACTCGGCGTTCCTCTACCACGCGATCCGCGCCGGCCTCGACATGGCCATCGTCAACGCCGGCCAGCTCGCGGTCTACGAGGAGATCGACCCGGAGCTGCGCCTGCGGGTCGAGGACGTCCTCCTCGACCGCCGGCCGGACGCGACCGAGCGCCTCATCGAGCTGGCCGGGCAATACCAGCGCGGCGCCCGCGCGGTGGTCGACGAGCAGGCCTGGCGCAAGGAGGCGCTGGCCGAGCGCCTGTCCCACGCCCTGCGCAACGGCATCGCCGACTACATCGACGAGGACATCGCCGAGGCGCTGGCCACCTACCCGAAGCCGCTCGACATCATCGAGGGCCCGCTCATGGACGGGATGAACGTGGTCGGCGAGCTGTTCGGGGCCGGCAAGATGTTCCTGCCCCAGGTGGTGAAGAGCGCGCGGGTCATGAAGAAGGCGGTCGCCATTCTCGAGCCGCTCATGGAGCGCGAGCGGGCCGACCAGGGCCTGGCCGGCAAGGCCAAGGGCACCATGGTCATCGCCACGGTGAAGGGCGACGTCCACGACATCGGCAAGAACATCGTCGGCGTGGTGCTGCGCTGCAACGGCTACCGGGTCATCGACCTCGGCGTCATGGTGCCGGCCCAGGACATCCTCGACCGCGCCGCCGCCGAGAAGGCCGACGTGGTCGGGCTGTCCGGGCTCATCACGCCGTCGCTCGATCAGATGGTGCACGTGGCCGGCGAGATGGCGCGGCGCGAGCTCAGGATCCCGCTGCTCATCGGCGGGGCGACCACCTCGAGCAAGCACACCGCGGTCAAGATCGCGCCGGCCTACCCGGCGCTGACCGTGCACGTGCAGGACGCGTCGCGCGCGGTCGGGGTCATGGGCAAGCTGCTCAGCGAGGGCGCGCGGGACGGGTTCGCCGTCGAGGTGGCGGCCCAGCAGGTGCGTGCGCGCGAGCAGTACGCCGCCCGCGAGCGCAACCGGGTCAAGCTGTCGCCGGACGAGGCGCGCCGGCGCTCGCTGCGCATCGAGTGGAAGGCCGAGGACGTGCCGCAGCCGGCCTTTGTCGGGGTGCGGACCGTGGAGCCCAAGCTCGACGAGCTGATCCCGCTGGTCGACTGGTCGCCGTTCTTCCACGCCTGGGAGCTGAAGGGGACCTACCCCAAGATCTTCGCCGACCCGCGCTGGGGCGACCGCGCCCGCGAGCTGTTCGACGACGGCCAGCGCCTGCTCGACCGCATCGTGTCGGGGCGGCGGCTCAGCGCGCGCGGCGCGTACGGCTTCTTCCCGGCCAGCGGCGAGGGCGACGAGATCGTCCTCTACACCGACCAGACTCGCTCGGCCGAGCGGGCCCGCTTCCACATGCCGCGCCAGCGCGCCGACGTCGCCACCGCGCTCAGCCTGGCCGACTTCATCGCCCCGCGCGAAACCGGCCTTCACGACCACATCGGCGGGTTCGCGGTCACCACAGGGCACGGGCTCGACTCGCTCATCGCCGAGCTCCAGGCCGACAGCGACGACTACCAGTCGATCCTGGCCAAGGCGCTGGCCGACCGGCTGGCCGAGGCGTTCGCCGAGTACCTGCACCGGCGCGCCCGGGTCGACTGGGGCTACGGGGTCGGCGAGGCGCTGACGATGGACGAGCTCCTGGCCGAGAAGTACCGCGGCATCCGCCCGGCGTTCGGCTACCCGGCCTGCCCGGACCACGCGCCCAAGGCGCTCCTGTTCACCCTGCTCGACGCGACCGAGCGCACCGGCATGACGCTGAGCGAGACCTGCGCCATCCTGCCGCCGTCGTCGGTGGCCGGGCTCTACTTCGCCCATCCGCAGGCGCGCTACTTCTCGATCGGCGACACGCTGATGGGCGAGGTCGAAGACGCGGCCTGAGCGGCCGCGCTCACTCGACCCGGTAGGCGCCGATGGCCAGCGTCCACACCGAATGGAAGGTCCTGCCGCACGGGCCGATCGAGCGGCTGGCGGAAAACCTGTGGCGCGTGCGCGGCGAGGTGCCCCACATGCCGATCGGCCGGGTCATGACCCTGGTCCGCCGCGCCGACGGCGGCGTCGTGGTCCACAGCGCGATCGCCCTCGAGGAGCCGCTCATGGGCGAGATCGAGGCCTGGGGCCGGCCGGCGTTTCTGGTCGTGCCCAACCGCGGGCACCGGCTCGACGCGCCCGCTTTTGCCCGCCGCTACCCCGACGCGCGCGTGCTGTGCCCGGCCGGGGCGCGCGAGAAGGTGGCCGGCGTGGTGCGAGTGGACGGCGACTTCCGCGACCTGCCGCCCGATCCCGACGTCGCCCTCGCCCACCTGGACGGCCTGCGCGAGCAGGAGGGCGTGGTCCAGGTCCGCTCCGCCGACGGCGCCACGCTGGTCTTCAACGACGCCATCTTCAACCTGCCGGCCATGGCCGGCCTGGTGGGCCTGATCTACCGCCTGACCGGCTCGACCGGCCGCCCGCGCGTGAGCCGGCTCGGCCGGCTCGTCTTCGTGCGCGACCGCGCCGGATTTCGCGCCCACCTCGAGCGGCTGGCCGCCGTGCCCGACCTCCGCCGCATCATCGTCTCGCACGGTGACGTCATCACGGACGCCCCCGCCGCCACCCTCCGCGGGATCGCCGCGGAGCTGTGACGGGGAGGCGCCGGTCGCCCTGAGGCTACTCCTCGGGGGCCGCTTCGACCGCCGCCGAGAACTCGAAGCTGGCGATGTTCGCGGCGCAGCCACCCTGGACCGGCGCGAGCGTCTCCCCGTCGACCTCGCGCAGGACGACATCGGAGGCGCTGCCGGCGAGGGTCTCGCCCACGCCGCCGATCGAATCGACCGTCACGTTGCCGCTCGTGGCCAGGTAGAACCTGTCGATCGTGTCCTCGTCCGGGTTCACACCGGCGATGAGCAGCAGGCAGATGCCGCACGACTCGATGACCGCGTCTTCCTCGGTCAGCGCATAGGTCCCCGGGACAACCCGCCGCGCGTCGCCGTCGCCGAGGCGGTTGAACACCCCGAAACCGTCCCACAGCTGGACCTCGACGATATCGGCGTCGCTGGCCGCGCCGATGAGGTCCCAGAACTGGGCGTCGGTCGGGTGCCCCTCCGGCGGGGGCGTCGTGGGGAAGTCCTGCGCTTTGACCTGGGCAAGGGTGCCGGCCAGGGCGCCGATCTCACCCTGATCGTGATTGGCACAGTCGGCACCGCCATCGACCCCGGTGCCAGCGCCGGAGTCGACGATGCTCACGTCGTCATCGTCGTCGCCACCGCACGCGGGGAACGCCCAGAGGGCCGCCCCCACCAGCGACACTCTGCAAAGCCAGTGAGCTCCGTACATCTGATACCTCCCTGAACCGGCGGCGGAAAACCCCGACTATCGACCGCGCTCGCACGCGCTGTCGAGCGGAAACCGGCCGGTTCAGGCAGGGACGGGCTCGCTCGCGGCCGGCGTTCCCTGCGCCGGTTCCGCTGCCCCCGGCTCGCCCGCGATCGCCTCGATCACGATCTCGTCGTCGACCACCTCGACTCGCGCGGTCCCGCCGTTCTCCAGCTTGCCGAACAGGAGCTCCTCGGCAAGCGCCACCTTGAGCTTGTCCTGGATGAGCCGCGCCATCGGTCGCGCGCCGAACGTCTTGTCGTAGCCGTGGACGCCGAACCACTCCTTGGCCGCGCTCGACACCTCGAGGTGGACCCGGCGCTCGGCCAGCTGTCCGTCGATCTCGTCGAGGAACTTGTCCACCACCCGGCGGATCACCTCCGGGGTCAGCGAGTCGAAGAAGATCGTCGAGTCCAGCCGGTTGCGGAACTCGGGCGAGAACACCCGCTCGAGCGCCTTGCGCCCGCCCGCGGTACCGTCGGCGCCTTCGCCGCCGAAGCCGATCCGCGCCGCCGCCATCTCGCGGCTGCCCGCGTTGGTGGTCATGATGAGGATGGCGTTGCGGAAGTCGGCCTTGCGCCCGTTGTTGTCGGTCAGGGTGGCGTGGTCCATCACCTGGAGCAGGATGTTGTACAGGTCCGGGTGGGCCTTTTCGATCTCGTCGAGCACCACCACCGAGTACGGGTTCTTGTTGATCGCGTCGGTGAGCAGCCCGCCCTGGTCGAAGCCGACGTAGCCGGGCGGCGCGCCGATGAGGCGCGAGACCGTGTGCTTCTCCATGTACTCGCTCATGTCGAAGCGCAGGAACTCGACCCCGAGCACCGACGCCAGCTGCTTGGCCAGCTCGGTCTTGCCGACCCCGGTCGGCCCGGCGAACAGGAAGCTGCCGGTCGGCTTGTCGGGCCGGCCCAGCCCTGCCCGCGCCATCTTGATCGCGCGGGCCAGCTGCTGCACCGCCGGGTCCTGCCCGAAGATGACGCGCTTCAGGTCCAGCTCGAGGGTGCCCAGCTTCTCCTTGTCGGTGCTCGACACCGTGCGCGGCGGGATGCGCGCCATCCGGGCCACCACCGACTCGATGTCGAGCGGCAGGATGGTGATGCGCTCGTCCGCCTCGGCCGACAGGCGCGCCCGCGCGCCCGCCTCGTCGATGACGTCGATCGCCTTGTCGGGCAGGTGGGCCCCGGTGATGTGGCGGGCCGACAGGTTGGCGGCCGCGTCGAGCGACGCGTCGGTGTACTCGACCCCGTGGTGAGCCTCGTAGTGCGGCTTCAACCCGCGCAGGATCTCGATCGCCTCGCTGACGCTCGGCTCGGTGACGTCGATGCGCTGGAACCGGCGGGCCAGCGCGCGGTCGCGCTCGAACGCGCTCTTGTAGTCCTTGTAGGTGGTGGAGCCGATGCAGCGCAGCTCGCCCGAGGCCAGCGCCGGCTTCAGGATGTTGGCCGCGTCCATGGTGCCGCCCGCGGTCGCCCCCGCCCCGACGATGGTGTGGATCTCGTCGATGAAGAGGATCGAGTCCTTGTTGTCGGTCAGCTCCTTCAGCACCGCCTTCAGCCGCTCCTCGAAGTCGCCGCGGTACCTGGTCCCGGCCAGCACCGCGGTCATGTCGAGGGAGTAGATCCGGGCCGAGCGGAGCGGGCGCGGCACCAGGCCCTGGTGAATCCTGAGCGCGAGCCCCTCGGCGATCGCCGTCTTGCCGACGCCCGGCTCGCCGACCAGGAGCGGGTTGTTCTTGCGCCGGCGGCACAGCACCTGGACCGTCCGCTCGATCTCCGAGTCGCGCCCGACCAGCGGGTCGATCTTGCCGTCGGCGGCGCGCTGGACCAGGTCGCTGGTGAACTGCTCGAGCGGCCGCGCGATGACCTGCTCGTCGTCGCCGCCGTCCGACGCCATGTCGCCGGTCCGCGCGCCGCGCGCCGGCGGCCGCACCACCCCGTCGACCTTGGAGATGCCGTGGCTGATGTAGTTGATGACGTCGAAGCGGGTGATCCCCTGCTTCTCGAGCAGGTACACGGCGTACGAGTCGCGCTCGCGGAACATGGCGACCAGCAGGTTGCCGCTGGTGACCGTGTCGCGCTCCGCCCCCTGGGCGTGCATGAGCGCGCGCTGGAGAACCCGCTGGAAGCCGAGCGTCTGCTCCGGCATCCCGTCGGCGTCGTCCTCCATGACCTCGACCTTGTCGGTCAGGAAGCTCTCGAGATCGAGGCGGAGCTTGCGGACGTCCCCGCCGCAGTGGCGCAGGATGTTCACCGCGCCGGAGTCGTCGAGCATCGCGAGGAGGAGGTGCTCGAGCAGGAGGAACTCGTGACGGCGACTGCGCACGTCCTCGACCGCGCGCTGGAGAGTCTGCTGAAGTTCGGGTGATAGCACTACTCGGGCTCCATGCTCAGCTGAAGCGGGTACTCGTACCGGCGGGCCAGCTGCATTGTCTTGGCGATCTTGGTTTCGGCGACTTCGAACGGATACACACCCGCCACCCCGACCCCGTTCTCGTGCACGTGCAGCATGATCCGGTTGGCGTCAACCTCGCCCAGGTGGAAGACCGCCTGCAGAACCATCACCACGAATTCCTTGGTGGTGTAGTCGTCGTTGTGGAGGAGCACCTTGTAGAGCGGCGGGCGCTTGGTGGCCGCGCGCTCCTTCACCTCGACGCTCTCCTGGCGCTTCGGGGCGCCTCGTTTGTCCTCGGCTGGCATTGGGTGTCCTGTTGTAAATAGGTTACCAGATGAAGCAAGAGGCCGCGTGCGGGCGGCGAGGCGGTGCGTCTTCGTTTATGCTCCCGGCATCGTGAGCAAACCTCGACGCACTGACGCAGCTCGGATCGATCCAGGTCGCCTCACCACCGCCTCCGACGCGGCCTGGAGCGACTCCGTCGTGCCGGCGCTGCTCGACTACATCCGCATCCCGAACAAGTCGCCCATGTTCGACGCCGAATGGCGCGCGCACGGGCACATGGATCGCGCGGTCGAGCTCATCGAGACGTGGTGCCGCCGCCACGCCCCTCCGGGGCTGGAGCTCGAGGTGCTGCGCCTGGAGGGGCGCACGCCGCTCATCTTCATGGAGCTGCCCGGCACCGACGGGGACGTCTCCGACACCGTGCTGCTCTACGGCCACCTCGACAAGCAGCCGGAGATGGTCGGCTGGGAGGCCGGGCTGGGCCCGTGGGAGCCGGTCCTGCGCGGCGACAAGCTGTACGGGCGCGGCGCAGCCGACGACGGCTACGCGGCGTTCGCGACGGTGGTCGCGCTGCGCTCGCTGGCCGAGCAGAAGATCCCTCACGCCCGCTGCGTGGTGCTGATCGAGGCATGCGAGGAGTCCGGCAGCGACGATCTGCCGGCCTACATCGCCCACCTGGCCGATCGGATAGGAAAGCCGAGCCTGGTCATCTGCCTCGACTCCGGCTGCGGCAACTACGAGCAGATGTGGTGCACCACGTCGCTGCGCGGCATGGTGACGGGCACGCTGCGGGTGCAGCTCCTCCGCGAGGGGGTCCACTCGGGGGATGCCAGCGGCGTGGTCGCGTCCAGCTTCCGCGTGCTGCGCGCGGTGCTCGACCGGCTGGAGAGCGCGCAGACCGGCAAGATCCTGCCCGAGGACCTCCACGTCGAGATCCCGGCCGAGCGCGTGCGCCAGGCCGAGCAGGTGGCGGCCACCCTCGGCGCCGACATCTACGAGAAGTTCCCGATGCTCGACGGCGTCGCGCCGGTCACCGACGACGTGGTGCAGCTGATCCTCAACCGCACCTGGCGCCCGGCGCTGGCGGTGACCGGGGCGGCCGGCCTGCCCCGGATCGAGGACGCCGGCAACGTCATGCGGCCCGAGACGGCGCTGAAGCTCAGCCTGCGCCTGCCGCCGACCATGGACGCCAAGCAGGCGATGCGTCGGATCAAGAGCCTGCTCGAGAGCGACCCGCCGTACAGCGCGCTGGTCGAGCTGGTTCACGGCGATGCCTCGGGCGGGTGGAACGCGCCGCCGGTGGCGCCGTGGCTGAGCGAGGCGCTCGAGTCGGCGTCGCGCGCGTACTTCGGCAAGCCGTGCATGTACATGGGCGAGGGCGGGTCGATCCCGTTCATGGGCATGCTGGGCGAGAAGTTCCCCGAGGCGCAGTTCCTCATCACCGGCGTGCTCGGGCCCGGCTCCAACGCGCACGGCCCCAACGAGTTCCTGCACCTGCCGACCGGGCGCCGGCTCACCTGCTGCGTGGCCCAGGTGATCCAGGACCACTACCTCCGCAACGGCTGAGCTCCTCGAGCTCGGCTCCCCGCTTCACATGTCGTCGCAGGGGATGCCGAGCTTCTGGTAGAGGCCGAGGTCGCGGTAGATCAGCATCGCGTTGTCCTCGACCGGCAGGTAGATGAGCTGGGTCCTGCTCTTGTCGGCCGAGAACACCGCGGTCTTGCCGTCGAAGTCGAACGACAGGTCGCCGCCCTTGACCGAGAGGACCAGCCCCTTGCTGTCGTCGACCGCGTCGGTCAGCCGCTGCTCCTTCATCCGCCCCTTGCGGCCGATGTGGAGCCGGTAGCCGCGCGGCGGGTTGGGGTCGCGCTCGCGCTCGGTGGCCGGCCGGTCGTCGCGGATCCGATCGACGTAGTAGTAGGAGCCGCGGTCGTCGCGGCCCAGCGCGTGGGCCTGTCGCTTCCAGAACGGGCGCTGGAAGCGGGCCCGACCGAGCACGTCGCGGGTCTCCCGGGGGCCGAGCGCGACCATCGGCGTGACCCGGTCGGAGCAGTGCACCGACCACTTGCCGCCGGCCTGGAGCAGGATGTCGGCGTCGGTGGAGATCGGCGACCAGAACCGGCGCGACGAGGTCCCCGCGCTCGTGTCCGACGAGCTGGAGTAGACCCGCAGCTGGTGGAAGACCTTGCCGTCGCCGTAGAAGGTCATGTCCATCTCGCGCAGGGCCAGGAGCGCGACGTAGTGGCCGTGGCCGTCGTGCAGGACGGTCATGTCCGGCTTGAGCTTGGCGACGTCCACCTCGTCGGGCGAGCGGCCGGCCGGGCGATCGGCGCGCGCGGCGCGCGGCCCGGAGGCCAGCGCGGCGACGATGGCAAGGAGAACTGCGCCGCTCGGCCTCATGTCTCTGGATTATACTGCGCGGCACCGGGCGGTATGCCGCGAAAGCCATGACGAACCAGCCGGAGCGCGGCCACGGGCTCTCCGTCGGAGCCGTGGTGGCCGACACCTATCAGGTGACGGGGCTGCTCGGACGCGGCGGCATGGGCTCGGTCTGGGAGGCCAGCCACCTGCGCCTGCCCGGCAAGCGGGTCGCGATCAAGGTGCTGCACGCCGACATCGCCGCCGACCAGGAGGCGCTGGCCCGCTTCCGGCGCGAGGCGGAGATCGCCACCCGGCTCGGCCACCCGAACATCGTCGAGGTGCACGACTTCAACACGCTGCCCGACGGCCAGCCGTACCTGGTCCTCGAGCTCCTGGTCGGCGAGGCGCTCGACAGCCGGCTGCGCCGCGCGCCGGTGTCGGTCGACGACGCCATGCGGATCGCCGGGCAGATCGGGGCGGCGCTGTCGGCGGCGCACCGCGAGCAGGTCATCCACCGCGACCTCAAGCCGCAGAACGTGTTCCTGGTCCGCCCGCGCGACGACGGCGACGGCAGCGGCGAGCTGGTCAAGGTGCTCGACTTCGGCATCTCCAAGATCCGCGGATCGCAGACGGTGAAGACGCTCGACTCGACGCTGCTCGGCACGCCGCAGTACATGGCCCCGGAGCAGGCGACCGGCAACCACGCCGCGGTCGATCAGCGCACCGACGTGTTCGCGCTCGGCGCGATCGTGTACGAGATGCTGGTCGGGCGGCCGGCCTTCACCGGGCAGAGCATCCCGGAGGTGGTCTTCAAGGTGGTCTACGAGCAGCCGCCGCCCCTGGCCGACCTGGTGCCGGGGCTGCCGCGCCGGGTGATCGACGCGGTCGAGCGGGCGCTGGCCAAGGTGCAGGACGAGCGCTTCCCCGACGTGGTGTCGTTCGTCGAGGAGATGGCGGGCGTGTCGCTGTCGACCCTGCGGCGCGCGCCGATCTCGCTGGGCGTGCCTCGCGGAGCGCGGCCGACCGGGATGGAGTCGACCATGGCCGCGTCGGGATCCGGGCGGTCCACCCCGGCGCCGGGCGGACAGCGAGCCGGCGCGGGCGGCGCGGGCGGCGCGGGCGGCGCAGACCAGGCCGACCCGCTGGGCCACACGGTCGACTCGGGCAGGCGCGAGATGGCCGCGCTGGTGCCGCCCACGACGACGCAGCCGACCACGCGTCCGCTGCCGCTGCCGCTCGAGTCGATGGGCGGCCCGGTCGCGCAGGGGTCCTCGATGCGCGGCGAGGTTCCGGGCCCGGCGCGCGGCGAGGCGATGCCCGGCGCGCAGGGGTCGTCGCCGCGCGGCGAGGTTCCGGACCCGGCGCCCGGCGCCGCGATGCAGGCGAGCGCGCCAGCGCCGCACGACCAGCCGGGCCGCCGCCGCGGGCGACGGATCGCGCTCCTGGTCGCCGCGCTCCTGCTCCTGGCCGGAGGCGGGGCGACGATCGCGCTGGTCGCGCGGACCGGCGGCGACGGCGAGGCGCGGTCGGCCGCGGCGCGCTCCGGGCGCGGCAAGCACGCGCGGCGCGCGAGGACCGCGGAGGCGGCAGCGTCGCCGTCGGAGCCGGGCCCGGCCGTGGCGGATCCGGCGCAGGGCGCGGCACAGGGCGGCGCCGAGCAGTCCGGTGTGGAGCCGGCCGATCCGGCGTCGGCGGAGCCGTCATCGTCATCGCCGTCATCGCCAGCGTCGCCAGCCTCCGAGCCGAAACCGCCGGTGCTGGCCACCGCTGACGGGCCGCCCCGCCCTCGGGCGTCCCCTCCCCTGCCGGACGACGCTCGGTCCGCCGCGCCGGACCACGCGGCCGCGCCGGGCGGCGACGCTCGCTTCTCCCAGCTCCGGCCCACCCCACCGAGGAAGCCGGACCGCGCCCGCGGCGCGCCCGGCCGCGCCGCCGCCGGAGACGCCGCCGACCCGGACGGCACCGACGCTTCCGGCCAGAGCGGCGACGAGCCGCGCGGCGAGCTTCGCGCCGCGCTCGCCGACGGAGAGCAGGCCCTGCGCAGCGGCGACTTCCGCGGGGCCCTGGTCATCGCCGAGCGCGCTCTTCGGCACGGCGCCGGTCCGGCCGCCCACGCGCTGCGCGCCCGCGCCAGCTGCGGCATCGGCGACCTCGGCAACGCCAAGGCCAGCTACCTGCGCATCCCGCGCCGCAACCGGATCCTGCGCCGGCTGGTGGCTGCTTCCTGCACGCGAGCGGGCGTCGATCTCGGCCCCTGATCTCGTCGGCTCGAAGTCCGCGAGATCGCCGCGAGCTACCAGTACACCTGCCATTCCCCCTGGTGAAAGAGCGCGTGCCCCTGGAGGGTCACACGGGCGTCTCCCGCCGCCAGCTCCCAGGGAGCGATCTGGTGGACGACGTGGCCGGAGTGAACGACGAGCGTGCCGATCGCGTAGGCGTGATGGACACCCGCCCGCTCGCAGGTCAGCTCCTCGGTCGCCTCCCACTGGCGGAGGTCGCGGGCGGCGGCGTGCTCGTCGACGTCCACGCTGGTCACCGACTCCCAGACCAGGAGGCCGCCGCCCGCCCGTGGCAGTGACAGCGGCAGCGTGAAGCTCGCGAAGCGCGACAGCTCGAGCTCGTCGGGGAGCGCCGGCTCCCACGGCATCGTCAGGAAGTTCCAGTCCCAGTGCGGCCCGGCGACGTTCCCGCGCGGGTCCGCCAGATCGTCGCCGACCAGCAGGACCTGGAAGCCGGGCAGCGCGAAGCCTGGTCCGGGCACGACCGGTCCGTCGTGCGCGCCGCGCAGGGCCGGCGCCAGGGCACCGAACAGCGCCGCGTAGAGGTCCGCGAACGCGCCGGCCAGGATCGGGTTGAGCCCCTCGGCGCGCGCGCGGTAGGCGTCGCCGCCGAGCGCGAGGTACGAGGCGGCGCCGAGCGCGTACGCCTCGCACGCGGGATCCAGCCGGTGCCAGTGCCCCCGCAGATCGAACACCCGATTGCAGAATGACATGCACGCGGCGGACGACAGCAGTGGATGGGAACGCGGCAATTGGATCATCGCGACTCACTCACCCTATCGCGCCGCGCCCCGAGCGGCCAGCGCGGCGCGCGGCGCGCGCGCCGTCGCGAATTGCCTTGCGCGACGCGAACGGCCCGCAGTAAGTGTTTTTCGGGACTGTCAGTTCGCCTTGCGGCAGCGCGCGGCCGAGGGGCGACGATGGCGGACGCATGCCGTGTCCGCCGCGGTCTCGCGTGTCGTCGCCCATCCGGGCGGCGAAGAAGGAGAGAGCCAATGAAGAAGCAGAACGTGACCGAGCGGCCCAGCGAGAGCCGGAAGCTCAAGGTCAACATCGAGACCGTCCGCCGCCTGACCGACCTGCAGTCCGGCCAGGTCGTGGGTGGCTGGGTCAAGACCGAGGGCTGGTAGGCCCTCGATCTCAGTCATGGACTGAGATGGTGTTCGACTCACGCCGGCGCGCGTCTCCCTCGGAGGCGCGCGTCTGCGTGTTTTTCTGCGCGCCGTCGCTGTTGCCACGTGGAAACGGAGACAGCGGCGCGCTCACGCCGCCAGGTCGGCGCAGTAGCGCGACAGCCCCTCCTCCAGCGCGACCGGCCGCCGGCCGAAGCCGGCCCCGCGCAGCTGCTCGAGGTCGGCGCAGGTGTGGACCTGGTAGCGCCCCTCGAGGTGGGCCGGGAACCGGATCCAGACCAGCTCGCCGCGCCCGTGCAGCCGCACCACGCAGCGCGCGAGATCCGCGAAGCTGCGCGCGGCGCCCGAGCCGCAGTTGAAGATGCCCTCGATGTCAGGGTGCGCGAGGAAGTGCATGTTGGCGGCCACCACGTCGTCGACGAACACGAAGTCGCGCCGGAAGCCCTCGCTGCCCTCGAAGATCTCGGCCCGGCCGGTCCGCTCGATCTGACGCCAGAGCTGGAGCGGCAGCGACGCCATGTCTCCCTTGTGGTCCTCGCCGGGCCCATAGACGTTGAAGTAGCGCAGGCCGACCACGCGGCTCGGGGCCAGCGCCGAGGACGCGTGGCGGGCCCGGACCAGCTCGTCGAACAGGAGCTTGGAGCGCGCGTACGGGTTGAGCGGGCCCTCGCAGCCCGGCTCCTCCCGGAAGCCGCGCTCGCCGTGGCCGTACACCGCCGCGCTCGACGCGTAGATCAGGCGCGCGCCGACCTGGTCGGCCCGGGCGAGGAGGCGGGTCGAGTACTCGAGGTTCGCCTTCATCATCTTGCGCACGTCCGGCTCGGTCGTGCTGGTGCAGGCCCCCTGGTGGAGGATCGCCTCGATCCGCAGGCGCGGCGCCGCCTCGAGCAGGGCCTCGGGATCGAGCCACGCCGCGCAGCGGAGCCCCTCCAGCCCGCGGCGCGTCCTCGCCGCCGCCTCCGGCACGTCGTCGACCAGGAGGAGGTCGTCGCGCCCGATCCGGTTCAGCCCGCGGACCAGGTTGCTGCCGATGAACCCCGCGGCGCCGGTGACGACGATCATGGCACTCCCTCGGCGAGGCCGACGAGCGGCGCGATCGGCGCGGGCACCGTCGCCTCGTCGCCGGGCTCCACCAGCGGCGCGCCGGCCAGCGCCGCCTCGACGTCCAGCAGCGCGTCCTCGACCTCGTCGAGCCCGACCGCCGCGACCCCCAGCCGCCCGACCGAGACCGCGGCGGCCGCGTTCGCGAATCGGCAGCCGGTCCGGACATCCAGACCGCAGCCGAGCGCCAGGGCGAGCGCGGCCACCACGGTGTCGCCCGCCCCGGTCACGTCGCGCACATGGGCGGCGTGGGCCGCGAACAGGTGGAGGCGCCCGCTCGAGAGGAGCGCGAGCCCGTCCTCGGCGAGCGTCACCAGGCAGTGCTCCAGCCGGTACTCCTCGACGAGGACCTCGAGCGCCACGCGCAGCGAGGACGGGTCGTCGAGGCAGAGCCCGGTCACCTCCGACGCCTCGCGCCGGTTCGGGGTGAGCGCCGTGGCGCCGCGATAGCGCGCCCACCCGCGCCCCTTCGGATCGCAGAGGCTCGGGATCCCGGCGGCCCGGGCCGCGCCGATCACGCGCTGGCACAGGTCCTCGCCCAGGACGCCCTTGGCGTAGTCGGACAGGAGGACGACGTCGGCGACGGGTCCGCCGGGACGGGACAGGGCCGCGTCGACGCGAAGCCAGAGCTCCTCGGCGACCTCGGGCGGGAGGGGCTCACGGCTCTCGGCGTCGAAGCGGAGCAGCTGGCGGTCGGCCGCCATGACCCGCGTCTTGTGCGTGGTCGGCCGGCGATCGTCGACCACGAGGCCGTCGAGGCCGAGCCCGAGCTGGCTCGCCTGCCGGGCCAGGCGGCGGCCGGGCTCGTCGTCGCCGACCACGCCGAACAGCTCGACCTGGGCGCCCAGCGCCATCAGGTTGGCCGCCACGTTGCCCGCCCCGCCGAGCGCGCAGCTCACCCGATCGACGTCCACGATGGGGACCGGCGCCTCGGGTGAGATCCGGGTGCAGCGACCCCAGCGATAGTCGTCGAGGAGGACGTCCCCCACGACCACCACCCGCGGTCGTCCCGCCACCGCCATCCGCCTGCGGATGCGGGCCGCGATGCCCTCCGCGCGTCCTCGATTGCTCGTCACAGGAGCCCCCGTTCCGGCCGTGCCCTGTCTGGCAGTCCGGAGGTCACGCTATGCGGAGCGGTTGAAGCCGGTCAAGCCGCGCTCGATCGGAGGCTCGATCGCGCGCAGTCAATCTCGGTGTCTTGACTGCATCGTTCACTGGGACCTACGGTGAGCGACGATGAGCGCGCTGCTTCGAGGGGCATCCAGCGGGCCGGCCGACGCCGACCGGGCGGTCGGCGCGGGTGGTCGCGCGGCTCCGGCGCGCTCGCGCTGGCTGCTGCTCAGCGGGCGCGGGGTCGATCCGCGGCTCGTCCGCCTCGCCGAGGACATGCTCGCGACGCCGGCGCGGCCGCTCGAGGGGGCGCGGGGTGGCGCGGCCGCCGACGGCGCCGCCGCGCTGGTCCTGTGGAGCGCGGCGCGCGGGTCCCTCGCCGGGACCGGCGTTTCGCTCGAGGCGCTGGCCTCCGACGGGGTCCCCTTCGGCCTCATCCCGTCCCACGACCCCGACGTGGCCGCGGCCTTCCTGTCGAGGACGCTGTCCTCGCCCGAGCTCCCCGACCGCGGTCGCACGGCCGTGGTGTCGACCGCCTTCGAGGCGGCCGGCCGCCCCGCCTGCATCAACGACTCCGACCCGTCCGTCGTGGCGCTGGTCCGCGACGACCTCGATCTCCTCGTCCTCCACGGGCACGGCAACGCGCTCGATCTCGACCTGGGCCGGAGCGCCATCCTGTGCTCGCGGGCGCGCGTGCCCCGCCCGGCCGGTCCGGGCCTGTTCCCCTGCTTCCAGCCGGGCGGCAAGTGCTTCCGCCAGGTGCGCGATCACGCGGCCGCCGAGCTGGTCGATCCGGGCGGGCTGAACGCCCGGCTGGTCGTCACCGTGTCCTGCCACGTCGTGTCCGCCGGCGTCGGGGCCTACCCGACCGACGTCGGCATCGTCCCCTCGCTGATGGCCGGTCGGATGGTTGCCGGGCTCTTCACGATCGGCGCGACCGCGATGGGGGGTGAGCTGGTCACGCTCGCCCTCTGCCTCCTCCACGAGGGCCGCCCGCTCGGCCAGGTCGCCCGCCTCCTCAACGAGTTTCACGCGGCGCAGGGTGTCGCGACCGGCATCGGCCCCGGCTGGTCGCCGTTCGCGGTGATCGGCAACCCGCGCGCGCGGCTGGTCACCGATCGGCTCCAGCGAGCCCGCGTGGTGGGCAGGCCCGGCGGCGCGATCGTGGCCCGCCTGCCGCGGGATCCGGAGGGCGGGGCGCGCGGCGCGTTCGTCCAGGTCCCCCTGCGACCGTCGGACCTGCCTGGCTCGCCGGTGGCCCGCGCGGTCACCAGCGCTGGATCCTGGAGCAAGGTGGTCGTGCTGGCGGCCGCGGGCGAGCGCGCCGCCTACGCGTGGCTGGGTCCCGACACCCGGCTGCGCGCCCGCACCCTGCGCCTCGAGGCGCCGCCCGCTGACCTCCGCTCCGCCGCCCGGACGCTCCAGTGGTGCTCCGAGCGACTTCGCGTCTGGGAGTCGATCCTGGACTGGTACATCGAGGAGCGCGCGGAGGACGCGGCGACGGTCGAGGTGGTCGAGCGGCTCGTCCTCGGCCTGGTCCGGCTGCAGCGGTTTCTGTCCGGCATGGCCGGCGCCATGCACGAGGGCCGGGCCGAGCCGGGATGGTTCGAGTCGGCGCTGGCCGCGCTCCGCCGGGCCGGGACCCAGCTCCTGGCGGTGTGCGTCGACGTCGCGACCGCCACCGGCGTGCCGGACCTCGGGCTGCACATCGCGATGCGCGCGACCGGCGAGGTCGGCGACGCCGGCCCCTGCGCATGCGGCGAGTGCCCGCTCCGCAGCCAGGCCTATGGCCGCGCCGAGGACGGGCCGGCCGACCTCCTGCGCCTGATGTGCGGGTGCGGGGACGCTGGCCAGGAGTCGGCCGGGACCCCGGCGCGCCTCGAGGTCACGACGCGTCGGGTCCGCCGCGGCGAGCGCACCCGCCTCACCTTGCGCTGCAGCGCTCCGCCCGACCGGTTCGTCCTCGCACAGGGGGTCGTGTCCCTCGAGCCCTGGCTCGACAAGCGCCCCGTGCACGGGCCGATCACCGAGGTGCTGGTCCAGCCCGGCCGGTCCGCCGCGCTGGCGTGCGAGGTGCGGATCCCGCGGCGGGTGAAGGCGGGGCTCTACCCGGTCTCCCTGCTCGCGGTGGTCGGCGGCGGGCTGGTCCACCGCAAGACCCTGTTCCGGATCGAGGACTGAGGCCGGACGCGCCTTCGCCCGGCCCGCCGGTTGTCCGCGTGCCCCACCGGGTGCCAGAATCGCCCGCTCACCGGCGCGAGCGCCGCCGGGCCGCCCGGTGATGTCGCCTCGCACGACCAGACCTGACGCCGTCGAAGAGGACATGGCCGAGCTCGCGCTGGGCGGGCTGTTCGAGCCGGCCGGCCGGATGATGGTCGCGGGCGAGGCGGACGACGCGCTGGCCGACGGGCTCGCCGCCCGCGGCGCGGAGGTGATCCGCTGGCATCGCTTCGCCGCGCCCGGCCGCCGCGCCACGCCGTGGCCGCCCGACATCGAGGCCGATCAGGCGATCCTCCGCCTGCCGCGCGCCCGCGCCTCCCTCGACTTCGCGCTGCACGGCCTGGCCGCCCGGCTGGTGCCCGGCGGCTCGCTGTGGCTGGTCGGGACCAACGACGAGGGCGTGCGGTCGGCCGGCCGGCGCATGGAGGACCTGTTCGACGGCGTGGTCACCGTCGACGCCCGCCGGCACGGCCGGCTCCTCCGGGGCAGGCGGCGCGAGCGACCGGTGGGCCTGCGCGACTCGCTCGACCAGTGGCGCGCGGTCGGTTCGATCCGCCTGCCCGGCGGCGAGCGGCCCTGGATCACCTACCCCGGCCTGTTCGCCCGCGGCGAGCTCGATCCGGCCACAGCCTTCCTGCTCGACGCGCTGCCGCCGTTCGAGCCCGGGGCCCGGGTGCTCGACTTCGGCTGCGGCGCGGGCACCATCGGCGCGGCGCTCGCGCAGCGCGGCGAGGTCGCGCTCGACCAGCTCGACGCCGATGCGCTCGCGGTCGAGGCGGCCCGCCAGAACCTGCCGGCCGCCCGCACCTGGCTCGGCTCGAGCCTCGACGACCTGACCGGCGCCGGGCCGTGGGACCGCGTGGTCACCAACCCGCCGATCCACGAGAGCGTGCTCCGCTCCTACCGCGTGCTCGAAGAGCTCGCCCGCGCGGTCGGGGCCAGGCTGCGCCCGGGCGGCGAGGCCTGGGTGGTGGCACAGCGCCAGGTCCCGGTGGCCGAGATGTTCCAGGCGACCGATCTGCGCGCCGCCATCGCCGACCAGCGCGGCGCGTTCCGCGTGTGGCGCGCGGCGCGCTAGGCGAGGAAGGGCCGAAGGCCCGCCCGAGGCCATGGTCGGAGCCGACGACTGGCTCGCCGAGGTCTACGCGCTTCGGGCTGGCCCAGGCGATCACGACCGCCGGTCGAGGACCAGCACGAAGCGCTCGCCGACCAGCTCGATGGCGGCGATCGCGAAGCCGCCGCGCCGGGCCACGGCCACGATCTCCTTCACCGACACGTGACTTCGCCACGGGGTGGCGGACCGGGTCCGGTCGCGCCGGTCGCGCAGGGCCGGGACCAGGTCGGTCGCGGCGTAGGCCATCACCACGCGCTCGGTCTCGGGGTGGTGGAAGAGCTCCGCCAGGAGCCGCAGGACGTCGTCGACGTGCTCGAGGACGCCGCCCAGGAAGGCGACCCGCGCGCCGGTGCGCGGGAACGGCGCGGCGCGCAGCTCCTCGGCGAGCGTGCCGGCGCCGCGCGCCCAGCGCTCGGTCGGGATCAGCGCGGTCCCGGCCGGCAGGAGCGCGCGCAGCTCGTCCTGCCCGCAGCCGATCGCCACCACCGGGCCCGGCCGATCGAGGTGGCGCACCATGGCCGCCAGGCACTCGCGCCGCTCGGGGTCGCC
>Ga0193753_10001137_pt1 | contig 23285 bp, 28 predicted proteins | sample H1c2metaG_FD_144925 | JGI IMG/M metagenome (GOLD analysis project Ga0193753, IMG submission 144925) | Soil microbial communities from a riparian zone of the East river system, Colorado, United States - H1c2 | ecosystem: Environmental > Terrestrial > Soil > Riparian zone | place: USA: East... | reverse complement strand
CCCAGCGGCATGTCCGTAGTAATCATGGATGGCGCGGAACTTGTCATTGATGCTGATCCCGGTCTTAGCATCAATCTGCGCCATGAATTGATTCGGATCACCCCCTGTATAAAAGAACAGGTGCCGGTGATCCCGAATGTCCGCCGTCACATCGAAGGAGGATTGATACGGGCCTTTGTCCGCCGCATCCGTGCTGGACGTCTCCGGCTCGAACACCATCCCGTGCGCCACGGCGGCATCCCACTGGTCGTTCACCTCACGCGCTAACGCTTCGTAGGATCGGCGTACCTCGGGGTTCGCACTGTCATCCATCGGAAGCGCGTCATACGCATCCGCGATGCGCCCCGCTCGCGTCTGATCCACCGCAATGTACTGCGAATGGTCCACCGAAGGGAGCCCGTGCGTCGCGTTATACGCGTTGGCCTCCACCTGAATCGTTAGGTTGGCGGCGGGTCGTCCTTTGGTGTCGGTGACGAAGGGCTGCCCTGTGGGGTGTGCCCCTTCGGGGGCCTCCGATACAGCAATTCGTCCTCCTCCGTTAAGATCACCGGCTTGCGCGGGTGAAGCGTCTCGGCTGGTGAATTGTCCGGTGTGGGTGTCGTGGTATTGGTTGAATTTTTTAGCGGGTTCATCATCGTCCTCGTGCCAGTCCACATCCTCATCGACATAGGAGTGGGTCTCTAGAAACTCTTTGATCAACACGTCGAACAGATCCAACTGGTCGTCGTGCTTCTGCGCCACCTGCAACGCGCCCCACGTCTTGAAGACTTCCGGGCTGATGTAGGCACTCAGGGCGACGGCCGGGGTGTTGACGAGATACGCGGCCACCTTCGTGGCAATCTTCAGACGAAGCGCCTTCGCGGCCTTCGCGGTCTTCGGCACAGGCGACTTCGCGATTTCATCGAGCGCGATAGCGGTGCCGTGGTGCGTGCGGAAGTCCTTCGGGTGGAGCCCCGGCCCCCCGTGGTCATGGAGGAAGCTCCGCACCTGCTCCACGTTCGAGGTGAAGATCCGATCACTCGGCTTCAACGTCTCCTGCCGCGTCCGGATGTAGTCGGCCAGCTCCGCATCCTTGATGGTCTTCCGGATATGGACGCCCTTCTTCCCGGTGAAGGAGAACGTCAACGTCACGATATCGCCCGCCACCTTCACATGCTTGTTCAGGAGCGTGCTCGCGCCGTAGGCTTGCTTCTCTGCGCCGGTATCCTCCGTCCCTCCGATCCGAAAGGCACTCTTGTCGATCAGCCGGAGCACATATGCGGCGTCGATGCCCCGGCTGATGCCGTCCGCAATGCCCGCACGAATCGCAGGGAGAGAGGCAGTGAAGGCTTTGAGCCGCACAAACTTCTTGGCGGCGTTCTGAGATTTTGACGTGTCGGAATAGCGGTACTGCGTGCGTCCCTTCGCATCCTTCCCGAACGCCTGCATGGGTTCATCGGGGTTGGGGTTCAGCCGCACCGACGTCCACGCGGGAGGGATTTTGAGCGCCGCGACGCGCGCCTTGTCGGCAGCCGAGAGCGAGGTGCCGTCCGTGCGCTGCCATGCGGTGCCGACGCGAACCAGACCCACGCCGGAGCTGCCATCTTTACTGGTGAACAGCCCGAGCTTGTCGTGGTAAGGATTGCCGCCGCCTTCTAACTTTTGCGCGAGCGTCTCTTCCACACCTCCGCGATTTCCTCCGGTGAAGGATCGCGTCCAGTCAATGCTTTGTATAAAGCGATTAAATCGTCCACGGAGGGTTCCCCCTCCTTCGACCCCACTAAGTGGAGCGTCGGTTTCTTCTTCTCCATAAGACTCCTGCTTCTGCACCGGCACCGACGTGAAATGGGCAAGATCGAAATACGCAATCTGGTCGTGGAGCTTGCCAAGTCGCTGGGCTTCCGCCGCCTCCGGCACCACGGTGGAGATGTCGAGATAGACCTTGCCGTCCTCCGGGTTGTGCCATGCCCCAAAGTAGTTGCCAGACTGCCGCAACAGATCCGAGTTGGCCTTGGCGAAGGCGTCCAGATCCATCAGCGTGAGCGTCTTCACGTCCAGCACCTTCTCCCGGTCTTTGTGGAGCGACAGGGAGAAACCATCAGTCGGCGACGTGCGCGTGGTCAGCGAATAAGTGAAGCCGCCGTCTGGCTTCAAGAGGTCGTTCAACACCGAGCGCAGACCCGTCACACCCCCGGACGCGGTGAACTTCCCAGTCGCATCCCGTGGGTGCTGTGCCTCATCGAACTTCTTCACCATGCCGAACGGGATGGTCTCCATCACGCCGGACTGGTGACTAATCGTGATGCTCCGCACGATGAAGGAGCCGTCCACGTAAAGGTCGGCGTACTTCTGCGCCGCCGCCACCTTCACGTATGCCAACGTACAATGCGGCTTGTAGTCCGGAAACGACTTCTCCTTGAACGCGGCGTAGTCACCGATGGCCTGCTCGATGGCCCGCAATTCCTGACTGATGATGCGCGCCACGATGGGGCACGCGCCGTCGCTGTGCTCACTCGCGGGGAAGATTTCCAACTCCCCCACGCGGGCCTCGAATGGTTGCAAACTCGCGATGAACACCCGGAGCCGATCATGGTCGTCATCCGTCAATCCGTACCGAACGGTGACGTGCATGTCCTCTTCGATGCCGTCGCCCGCAAGGTCGTCTTCCGCGATCCGCTCGCGTGATGCCAGTATCGTGGCGGCTGCGCTGCTTTTCGGGTCAATGGCGATCTGGGTGTTCCCGAACGCGTGCTCCTTCTTCTGCACGAGTTGGGCCGCTTTGGTCTTCGCCTCATCCTCGGCAATCAATTGCAACGCTTCGGCTTGCACCTGCCGGGTGCCGTCGAACTCCAAATACTGCAAGAGATTGCTGGTGACTTGGTTCAACAGCGTATCGAACGTCCCTACTCCGACAAAAGACGGTCGATCTCGCGCCACCATGCCCGCCCCATAGGTCGCCGTCGAGAGGAGCAGATACTTAATCCACTCCCGGTTCTCTGTACCGACTTCAGCCATGTCCAGATCAGCAACCCGATCACGAGCCACATTCCATTGTCCTTTGGCGCACGCCTCCGCGATGGCGGCATACGTCCCCGCCGAGAGCTTTCGCCAGTGTCGGACCAATTTCCGACTGAGCGCCTGCTCCAGTGTAAGATACGTCCGAAAGTCGAGCGTCTCACCCACGGGTGTTGGCCACGAGCGTCACGAGGTCGGGGTCGTCATCCCCGAAGGCGTACGTGGCAATCAGCCGATTGAACGCGTGTAGCTCGGCTTCATCCAGCCCACGCACCGCTTCCTCCGTGATCACCTGCCGCTCGGGGGAGACGTCCCGCTTCTGAATCAACCCCTGACTCGCGGCGTAGTCTTGCGCCAACTCGATCAGCTCGATGGCAGACTTCCGCTCCTTCGGCACGAGCTTCAGCTGGGGCTTCTTCACCAGCTTGTCTCCCGGCTTCAGGATGACATGCGAATCAGGCGGTGCGGGCTCAGGATCATCCTGTGGCGCGGTGAATGCTGGCGGCTTCATGGACGCGGGCAGCTTGTGACCCGGAATCTCATCGACACTCTGCGTCGTGGGCTTGACGCCTCCGGGGGCGACGTTGGGTGCGGGCAGTTCCGCAATCTCCAGCACCATCCCGGCTACCGTGTTCAGCTCCTTCAGGTAGCTCTCGCGCGTCACGACGTCCTTCGACAGCTCCAGTCCCTTCAGCTGTGTAGCAACGTCCTTCAGGGTGATGGGCTTCGACTTGAACAACAGCGTCTTGAAGCCCAGCTCCTTGATGATGGTCTTGTTGAGCATCTCATCGAACTCGGTGCGCTCGGGCAAGAACACCTGCGCTTCCGCCACCATGTAGGCGGTCTGCGCCGTCGCAAAGTTGTAGTCCTGCGCCTTGCCCAAGAAGAGCGGGGGCAGCCGGAAGCCCACCCGCACATGCTCCTCGGTGGAGACGTCGTACTTCATGTACATGGCGTCCTGTGATTGCGCGGAGCCGAACCGCTCCACCTTCACATCCACCTTCCCGGCCGAATCCAGCGAACCGGACGACGACTGAACCTCAACCACCACCGCCCGGTTCTTGTTCTTGTTCAACCCCGACAGGTACATCCGCAGCTGGTCGGACGTGTCCTTCACCAGCGTGCCTCCCTGAATGAACACAATGGCGGGTGGGAGTCCCCCGGCATCGAGAAATTGGAGGTTCTGCTCTTCCGCGTTGCGCGATCCAACGACGCTGGGAAGCTGGTTGATCCACCGGGGGAGGTAGTACGGGGTGGCGGTGTCCGGATGGATGCCGAGACAGAGCAGTTCCGTCCCTCTGGATTCAGCGGGCACCGCCTTCTCCGGCGTCTCCCACTCCCCGGTGTCGCGATTCACCTGCCGCGTGGTGCCGAACTCCCGGTAGTACACCAGCTGCTTCAGGGCGACCCGCTGCGCGTAGCGACGCTCTCGTTCCCACAGCGTCAGCTCGACTTCGGTGTCCCCCCGCATGATCTTCTTCTTCACCTGAATGGGCGCATCGAGCTTCACCATCCGGATGTGCGCAGTCTCCACGTTGCGGATGCCCACCACTTCGTCCGCCATATTGCGGAGCACTTCGATCCACGCGTAGCCGACCGACTCCATCTGCCGACGCAGCTTGCGGCGGATGGCGGTCATCGACACATTGGGATAGGGCTCCTTGAAGAACGCCAGCGCCGCCTTCTCCTCCGTCTTGTCGATGGTCTTCCCCTCTTCCGCAGGCACGAACTCATGGCCGGTGCCGTCGATGTTCACCTCCATCGCTTCGACGCACTGGTTCAAGACGTTGTTCGTCTGGACCATGTTCATCAGGACGTTAGGCTCGAACGGGGGCTGGAGAAAAAGGTTGGATTGATTCGCCGCTGTGTAATAGAGATTGGAGAACTCGTCTTCCAACTCCACGGCGGAGTGCGCCATCACCAAAAACGTCTCCGATTTAATCACCTTCTGGATGAAGGTAATCTTCGGCTCCGCCTTGACGACTTCCCCCTTGACCACTTTAATGGGCAGCGTCGGGGTATCCCCCTTCAATGTCAGCATGGGCACCTATGAGATTGGCAAATATGGCGGTTGTCGTAAACTCCTTTCAGCTTACACGGGTTATGCAATCAATTGCAATCGTGAAGTGCCCTTACGTTCAGACAAAAAAAGGCCGGGGAATAGAACCCCGGCCATCAAAAACGCTCTTGGCAAACGTCAGGCTATTCCCCGCCCGTCACGAGCCACACATCAAAGATGGGCGCATTGCCGTTCGTGAAGACCCCACGCGCGCGCTGCCGGAATTCGTTGCCGAACTTGTCGCGCTTCTTCGCCTCCTTGTAGTCGGTGTAAATCTGCAACAGATCGGATTCGCAGACCGGCTGCAACTCCGTGGGTTCCGAGAACCCGTTGTGGTTGACGTCCGTCCACAGCAACAGCTGTGCAAAGACCTGATCGCGCTTGTCGATGACCCCATCGTGCTGGTCATCGTAGAACTTCAACGCGGCGAAGCCGTTCAGCGCCTTGACCCCCGGCAGTCCGGGCACCGGCGTGTTGTTGCCGAACAGCTCAGAGCCATCGTCAATCACACCGTTCCCATTGCGGTCCAGCGCGAGCCACGCATTGTCCGTGTCTTCACGGGTCCATGCGACTTGCTCGGCTTTGCCGTCGCCGTCGATGTCGAAGCGCACGCCCCCCTTGAGCCCGGAGAGCTTGTACCCATTGCCCGCCGTGTCGATGAGCAACGGCGACGTGGCGCACTCTTCCGGAGCCCCATACCCCTTGTCCAACCACCAGCGGGGATCGGAACAGTCAATCGGACCCCCGGCGGAGACGGGCGGTCGCTTGACTTCGACGGAGCTGCTCATGTTCCCCACGTTGCTCGCGATGATCGTCAGGAACTTCCAGAAGTGGTTCGAGTTGGTCGTGTGCCACCCGTAACCATTCAGCGCCACCGGCTTGCGCAACGATGCGGTGTAGGCATCGGACACCGAGTCCGCACTCCCACCCGCGTTGACGACCCACCCGTCCACCCGCACGGTGCTGAGACACAGGAAGTTCAGCCCGCGTGAGGTCTCCACGGTGTACTGGAGCCACGGCGAAGATCGGTCGCCGTACTGGACGCTATCGTTCCGACCCGTCACTGCACCACAGTCGGTCGGCCACGTGATGGCCGCTGCGGGCGCTGCCGCAAAACACAACAGAACAAGGGCAAGCAAGCATTTCTTCATTTCCACTCCTCTGGACTACGTTGAACTTACTCGGGTTGACGGAACGCGTTGAGCTGCGCCTTCGGGACAGAGATATGCACCGACGTCTTGGTCGATTCAGCGTACTGCACCGCCGCGATGCGGGCAGCGGGTGAGAGCACGCCAAGCACCCGATCCCGCGCCGCGATAATCTCGGCACGAAATTCGGCGACCAGCGCGTCGTTCTCGGCGATGAGCACTTCTCGCTTCTCTTTGTCCAGTCGGGTCGCGAGCGCCGTGACCTTGGCTTCCACCTCCTTACGGCGTTTCTCCTGCGCACGGGCTTCCTTGAACAGGGCGACAATATCCTCCGGTGTCGCCTCCTCGTGAATGATGGTGGGCAGCTTTCCTTCGGGGCCATTCGCAATGGCCCGAAAGACGTAATCCCACGTATGCCACTGCGGCACCATCTCGGGGTTCTTCTTCCCATCGATCTGCGCCCACTCAGCCCCGACTGGCATCTGAGCAAGCAGCATCACTGCGAACAACGCCTGTAACACAATTGTCATTGATACCCTTTCCTGTGATGTCGTGGGGGTTTACGGCGTGGCGTTAGGGGGCATTCTCACTCCATTGAAGCTGAGTTACTCAACTCAAGCGTAAGATATCACTGAGGCTTTAGTTTGTCAACTACCTATTTTGTAATTCAAAGAATTTCTTCCCACTCCCCGCCAATGGGTAGATCCAGCCGCTCCCGCTCGTCATCGGTGTAGGTTTCGGCAAAGTCAGGGTAGGTCCAGCCGACGTCGTTGGACCAGTACAACTGAACCTTCGAGATGATGTCCTTCTCGTGCGTGCCCTTGATGCGCCACATCACCAATCCCTTTCTGAAACTTCCTTGAGGATGTTGAGTTTGCCGTCTCCCAACAATACCACCTGAAAGTAGGCTTTCGCTCGGCTGTTCAAGAGCTTCCGCAGATCCTTTGAGGGCGGGAACACGTGCCGAATCGACCCGTCTTCGTTGTACACCAAGAACGTCGCCTGCCGTCCGGGCACACCGAGTTGTTGTTGAATCTTGACCACTCCCCGCCACTTCGCGGGAGGCAGCTGTCCCTGTCCCGTCATCGCCGTTTCAGCGCAAGGTCTATTTCCGCCACCTCGGCCCGCAGTCCGTCTCGAACCCCTTGATACCGCTCCTCACTCACCCATTCTTGGCTGGAGGGACTTGCGTACTCACGAGGCTCGGCCAACAGCGTCTCCAGATAGGCACGACGTTCCAGCAGCTTCGCTTTGTTCCGTAGGTCTTTCTTACCCAGCAAGATCATCGCTTCCTCCTTAGTGACGATGTGATCGCAAGGAAAATCAGAAACAATCCGACCATCTCGATGATCATCGCTTCTTCCGCTTTCTGCGTGGTAGCTCCGTCAGAATCTCGGCCGCGCACTGCCGACAGATGGTGCCCTTCGCGTTCCCGATCCGAAACGGGATGGACGGAGGCCGTCGCTGGCACCTCGGGCACAGTGACGGATTCGTTGCAATTGATTGCACCAACTCCTTCTCCAGCTCGTTCAGCGACGCGCCGTACTTCGACACGATGTGGCGGGCAAAGTAGTTGTCATTCCAACAGAAATTGGCGGGCGAGTTGTAGGGCGGCTTGCCATTCAGCTTGGCCAAGTCATCTTTGAGCGCCGCCAGTTCTGCTTTGGTTCTCATGATCGTGTCCGCCCCCTCCACATCCACCCACGTCGCACCGGCTCCGCTGGGAACACCACCGACACCTCCGGCTCCGGCTCGAACACCGCCAGCCGAGACTCCAGCTCGGCGATCTGCTTCAAGAGCTTCGGCCGCTCGATGCACGCCTCACACACCCCGCAACCGGGGCAGCGGCAGTGCGGCTCACAGTTCACCGGTTCTCCATTGCCACCCCATATAGAGGCAGAATGCAATCATCCCCAGCGCCCAAATCGTGAACCACCAGAGCCGTCCACGTTCCGTCATGACCACCACCAATCCAGCAGTGCCCAGATACACGCCATCAGTCCAAGCCCCCAACAGAACCCCGCCACCCAGCCTTCGCGCCACTGTGCCCACTCGGATTCGGTCATGTGCGGTCTCCTCCCGCGATCACCAGCATGGTGTGCAGCTCCAGCCGGTAAACGCCGGGGCCTTTCTGATAAATGGTGAAAGCACACACGGCCCGCTCCAATGCCTGCTCCCCGATAAAGCGGTCACATTCCTGCCACCGCACGACAGGAACTAATCGCGAGATGCGGTATTCGATACCCATCACGGCCTGAGCGCCTTGATCGCAAGGGTGAGCCGCTCCGCAAACAGCAACGCATACTGCTTGGCCTCGGCCTCCGTCGCCCCACCCCCCAGTGCCATTTCGAGCCCGCCCGACAGACTCATGACCACGAACGGACGCCCGCCAATGGTCAGCGTCCGCACCACCGGAATGAGGGGCGTCATCGCACCACCGCGTAGACGGTCGTCGTCTCCTTCGTGGTCTTCCATGGAGCCCCCTTCGGTCCCTTCGGGAACGGGTAGACCCAGATCAACTTCCGATCCACACGTCCCGGTCCACAGACTTGCAGCCGGGGGAAGCCCCCCTTCTCTGCGCCGACGATGAACTGCACCGTGAGCTTGTGACCTTCGCGCTTCTCCCTCGGCACCCCTTCCGGCAGATCCACGGCCGGTCGCACCGCTTTCCGGAGGGCGATCACACGAATCGTCGGGAAGTCCGCCAGCTTGTGCTCTTTTTGAATCCGCTTGCGCGCGTGCCGCTCGATGTGACCCGCCGCCTCCACAATCACCTTCTGCTTGAACCACACGCACGACATCAGGAAAAACAGACTCAGCTCCGAGATGGCCCGGATGGTGTGCTCTTCGTTGATTAAGCCCACCTCGTGCTCACCCGCCCCTCCCGGCCCATACTGCTCCCGATAGCTCGCGACGTTGAACGCGATCATCTCGTGGAACGACATCGACACCGGCCAGTACCATTTCGTGGACGGCAGACACCGATTGCGATACTGACTCTCGTCTTTATCCCCCACCACCCATGCGGTCAGGCGGAGCACCGGCTCCCCACTAATGGTCCGGGGGACCGTCGTGGTCTCCCCCTCGTGGGCCTTGGCATTCTGCGTATCATCCGTCACCCAGCCCCACATCATCGCCGCCGTAGTATCGGAGGAGGCTGGACTCGACGCGACGGGGAAGGGCTCCGCAAAGTAATACCAGCCCCCCGCCACCTTCGGCACTTCCACCGACGACAAGGGGGACTCGTGCGGGATGTGCGCCGCCGCCGTCCGGATCGCGTGCATGGTCTCCGCGTTGAAGGAGAACACCTCTGCGCGCTTCAGCTGGGCCATGTCCATGTTGAAGCCCATGGCCCGCAGGCGGCTCAGAGTCTCCACACGCTTAGACCGTGCCCGGAGGGCTTCCATATCGGTCACGTCCGTCGAATCTTCAAACGCCCAGACCGACTGCCCCTGCTTCAGGGCTGTCTGCACTTCCTTCATGGCATCGAGCTTCAGGTCGATAGCCCGCTGCCAGTGTGGGATGTGCCCCGGCTGCATGACGGGCTCGCCCGCCAACAGCTCGGTCATCAGCCGGACGTTGTTCTCGTCATTGACGCCGAACTTCTTCTTCCACTCGGTGAGCTTCTTCGCCACATCCTTGTAGGCGATATCCCCCTTCTCCATCTGCTCGATTTCATCGAGTGACAGGCCGATCATGCGCCGAATGGTTTCGCGCCGCTTCGCCTTGTCACCAATGAGTTTCCCGGCCGGGATGTCGGGCAATTCGTCGTTGATGAAGTCCTTCAGCGCCGACGCGGAGCCTGCCGCCTTGGACATGTTCTCGAAGGCGGTCCAGAACTTCTGGTGCAGCGTCCGCACCGCCGCCTGTGAAAAGCGTCCGCCCAACAGCAACTCTTGTGACCGCTTCAGCAAGTCCGCGCGCCGATACCCCTTCACCAAGTCGTAGCAGACTTCACAGACCGCCCAGCCACCCGTGCTCCGGCCCACCGGCATGTCGAAGTCCGGCACCGGGATGGTGGCGATGGGATTGGTGTCCGTGCAGAAGTCGCACATACCATGGGCCTTGATCCAGTCTTCGACCACGGCCTTGGACGTCGCGCGATACACTCCCTCGGGAGTCTCTTGGGTGATGATGCCCAGCTCCAGCATCGGAGCAACCAGCGCGAAGACGACGGCGAGCGGACCTTCTGGCGTTTCGATGTGTTCGTTGAGATTCATCGTCCCCTCACCGTGTCAATCGGCACCACCGTGTCGGTCTGATCCACGCGCTTCACGCAGTAGCCTTCGAGGTTCCACGTCATCTTCGAGTTAGGATATCCGGCTCTCAGACAGTCTGCGTCTAGACGCGCAGCTTTGACGCCCATCACCACGAAGAACACGATGGGCAGGATCGCCAACCCTACCTGCGCAGCGGTCAGCAACTTCTCCTCGGTGTTATGACTGATCATTAGAACTCCCGTGTCCACAACGAGGTAACAAGATGTGCCAACTTCTCGTGTGCCGTCGAGAGCAGCGCGGCCCGCACTTCATCAGAGCGATTCTGACCCGCTTTCTCCAGCAAGGTCTGAATCTCTGTCAGACGACCGGCATCAGCCTTGGTCCACCGGGTCATCGGGACGCCTTCTCACGGTCATCGAGGGGTCCGCTCGGACCATCTCGAAGCGTGTAGCGCGCGAGATATTCCTTCACGGCTTCATCCGCCGCAAACGCAGCTCCGCCCGTGCCACACCCCGTCTTAGCGAGCGCGGTCAGAAAGGCTTGCTGCCACAACGCAGCGGGCGTCATTGGCAAGAGCTTGAAAACCATTGGGTCCATGCTTCACTCCATTGAAGAGAGACGACTGCGGTGAGTATAGTCTAGCTCTAAGAGTTTGTCAAGGGCGTTTTGGAAACGCGTCCGCTGCCGTCTGGATACCGACCCCCGACAGATGGTCTCCTTCGCGCTGGGATTGTGGCGTGCGATCCTCCGGCTGGAAGGTCAGCTCCGCGTCGGCCTCCGCCTGCGTCACGTAGATGGACACCTGCACGAAGGCGGCTTCATCATCGAGCGTCGGATGGACCGTCGAGGTCATATCCGTGGTGCCGCCACTCTTCCGGCACGCGGCTTTCCGATACCGTTCCCGCTCTTCACCATTCATATCCCCTCCCAATTACTGACACGTCTGTTTGCAGATTGTTCTCTTCGAGTAGCCCACTTACAATTAGAGGGCTCGTAACTACCGTCATTATTCAATCGTTCAAGCGTCAATCCCTCTGGGCACTCCCCCATATCTACCAAGAAATTTTGAAACTGCCGCCAACGCCCACACACGGTTATGCCCCGTGTTGAATAGTCTTTTGCTTGGGGTATATTTGGATTCGTTGCTCTCTGGATCATGTTGGCCCAAGCCCAATAAGTTCGAGTCCCCCAATGGCCGTGGCGTTTACCAGTCATTTGAACGCTTTAAGATCGGCCATATTAGGGCCGACTTTGGCGTCAGCCACAAATTGCAATTGAGGCTGCCAATTGACTTTTTCAAACGGCAAATTTTGCATGATATCCAGCATTTGCGGCACTAAAACGTCTACCTTATCTTCAGGGCAATAGTTGTAGGCGGAATCATGGCAGGCTCCGAAGCACGGTGCAATTGAGTGCAATCCCGCCTGATGCTCCAGCGCGATGGTCCACAGCGTCAGGTCCGTCAGGGTGCCCTGCACCGGGCTGTTGATGGCCTGCCGCTCCGCCTGTGAGACGAACGCCTTGTTGGGACTCCGGATGAGGGGGAGATGGCGGATGCGCCCCAGCGGCGTCCTGACATGCCCATGCTCCCGTGCGAACTGCTTGTACTGGACGTGGTAAACCGGCAGCATCGGATAGTCTTGAAAGTAGCCTTCGCGGAAGGTGTGGGCCTCATCCCACGTCAGGTCCACCCCGTAGTTCTGCTTCGCGTAGACGATGAACCCGTCTTCCATCATGCCGAAGACGAGCCCGAAGTTCCCCGCCTTCCCCAGCTGCCGAGTCTCGCTGAACGTGTACTCGTCGGTCAGCTCCAGTGCCTTCAGGCTCTCGTAGGTGTGTCCGGAGAACCGTGCCGCCGTCTTGATGTGGAGGTCGAGCCCCGCCTTGTAGGCGGCGATCATGTTGGTCTCGTTGGCGATGCAGGCGATCACCCGCAGCTCCCCTTGGCTGTAGTCTCGCTCCACCAGCACGTAGCCGGGAGGAGCAGGGAAGCAGCGCCGAATGCGCTTCGCCCACTTCGTATGCTTCGGGATGGTCTGGAACGCCGGAGCCTTACACGAGAGTCGGCCGGTGCGCGCGCCACCGTCGCCATGGGCTTGATTGCCGACAAAGAGGAAGTACGTGGGATGGAAGCGCCCGTCCGAGCGCAGATGTTCGAGGAAGCCCACGACGTAGGTGTTGTACGTCTTCATCACGGAGCCGTCTTCCTTGATGATGGCGATGAAGGCTTTCGCTTCCGGCACGTCCGAGAACATCTCCAAATGCTCTTGCGCCGTGCTTGGCCGCTTGATGCCGTCCTTGTCCGGCTTCTCGGTGAACATCTTCGGCTTCAGATTGAGCCCCATCGGACTGAACATGAAGTCACAGAGCATGGACGCCTTCGTCAGGTTCATGCCCCCCGGCCGCTGGAGGTTGCCGTGCTTCGCGACGATGCGCCCGCCCATGATTTTGCAGGCGTCCTTCACGAGCCGCACGTGCTCGGTCATCAGGTCGGCCTTCAGCTCCTCATACGCCCCCTTATCCACCACCATGCCGCCTTGCTCCAGCTCGGCGAACGCCTGACTGGCAGGGCGGAGGATGTGGACGTAGAGTCCGGCGAGCCGGGAGTCCGCCACCAGCTCCTTCTTCATCACCGCCGCGACTTGCAGATTCGCATCGACGTCACCCCCGGCGTAGGGCAACAGCTGCTCGGGCGGGACTTGATCCATGCGACTCTTGTTCACCTCCGCATCGAACCGGTCGCTGTAGCCCGCCATCCCCGGCACATAGATTTTGGTGTGGACGTCCATCGAGTTGCTGCGGTTCTCATCGAGCAGCGAGCCCACGATGGTGGTGTCGAGCGCGAAGTTGGTACACCGCAGCTTCGCCCGCACCCACAGCCAATGCTGGTCGTACTTGAAGTCCGCCCCCCGCAGTTTGATGTAGGGACAGGTTAGGAGGAATTCCAGCTGTGCCCGGTACTCCGGATCGCTCAACCACTGCTGCTCGTGCATCCGGTCGTGGAACCGCACGACGTCGGCGGTGCCGTTGAGATGCGTCGCTTGGATGGTGACGAGGTAGGCACCGGGGAACGGGGGGAAGTGCATCGGCTGGGCGTAGGGGTCGAGCCCGAGCGTCTCAGTGTCGGCGGAGACATCGACCGGTTGCCCGGTCTCCGCGTGTTGGGCCTTAATGGACGCAATCAGGCCCGCAAAGTGCGGCCGGTAATGGTATGTCCCGTACTTCGGCACCCACTTCCCCGTCAGCGCATGCCGTACCGCGAGGCTCACGTCGGTCAGCAGATCGACGTAGTAGCTGTGATCGATTTCCCCAATCTCGGGGCTGTAACTCACCAGCACCGGCACCCCCGCCCGATTCAGCGGAAGGGTCCGGTAACTGGTGGTCGTGCGGTTCTTGGCTATGAGTTTCTCATCTTGTAACCTCCGGAGCGCATGCGCCCCCAACGCGAGGATGGTGGTCGTGCCCTCTGGCACCGAGTAGTCATTCACCACCGCGATGGGCAAATCCGGCACCGAACGTAAGACTGGCGAGAGATTGAACAGGGCTTTCTTCGGGGCACACGTGGTCCAAATCGCAATCACAGGCTAGACTCCTTCTGGCCCCCCATCATACTGCACTTGTTTCCAGTGTCCACCAGTCTGTTCCCACTTGAACACCGTGCGCATCGCAGGCTGGATTTCTGCAATCCGGGCGTTCAGTTTCGTGGCCTTGAAGCCCGTCTCCTTCTCACAGGTCTTCACCACCGCCGCGTCCAGCACAATCAGGAACTGCTCGGTCTCCCGCACGATGGCGTAAAGCCGCAAGCCCGCAATCTGCACCCAGAAGGTCAGCTCCTTATTAGTCGCGATGTCCTTCCGGGCATCCATCTGCACCGGCACCCGCCATGGCCCCACCTTCAGGTTCCGAATCTCGGCGGCTTCGAGCGTGTCTTCGATGGCGAAGAGCGTCAGGCCGAGCATGTCGGCCGCAAAGAACGGCAACGAGCTACTCATGATGCCTCCTTCAGAATATCCACCGTCAACGCCATCGAGTCCGCCGTGATCTGCGTGCGCAGAATCAACTCCCCCGCGAACCGCGCCTCGAACGTCCAGCGTCGCTTCCCTTCAATCGCCACCAGCACCCACTCCACCGGCATCGGGAGGGCGGGGAAGAGCGGCCCTTTCCGTTTCTCCCCCACCACCGCCGCGAGGAGGCGTTTCAACTCCTCTTGTGCGGCGGGTGCGTCCATCCGTATCGAATCATCGTGGACCATTAGGCCCCCTCTACTTTCAAGTCCGCCCCGCTGGTGACAATCTCAGACCACTTAATCCCCGTCCCGAGCACGAAGGCCCCGATGACCCGTGCGGCCGGAACCCCCTGCGCGTTCAGGTGCAGAGAGCCGTAGGTGCCCTTGATCTGGAGCCCGGACTCCGCCAGCGCCACCAATTCCGCCTGCGCGGCCGGAGTCTTGTCGATCCACTCCGCTCGGATGGAGATGGAACCCCCTTTGAGAATGCGTGCGGCCAGCTTCACATACTCACTGATGGCCACGCAGTAGTAGACCGAGCCCGTGCTCGTGCCGTTCACCTTCTGGCCGAGCGCCTGTGCCTCACGGAGCGGCACCACCTTAGCGAGCGGCTTCTTCAGCCCCGGAATGGCCACCTTTGGCGCATTGATCCACGGGGCCGTGGTCTGCGTGAGTTCATTGGGGAGTTCATTCGGCACTTCGGTTTGCGCCGTCACCCCCACGCTGGCCAGCTTGGCGACCGCTTCAATCGCTTCCGTCGCCGACATGTGCGGGAGATACTTCGGACTCCCCAACTTCACGGCATCCACGAACGTCTTCGCATCCTTCAGGCCCCAGCTCGTGATTTCCCGCACCGCCTTGATGGCGAGCAGCAAGTTGCCACTGATGGTCACCACCTTCACCGCCACCACCGCATCGAGCGTGGTGCCGGGTGCGTTCAGCACCGACGTCGGCTGCGCGATGAAATGCGACTTCGGCTGCCCCGTCTTCGGCTCGTAAATATTCTTCACCGTGGGCGGAAAAGGCGGCTTCGTCTCCGATCCCGGCACCGCAAAGCCGAACTTCTGATACAGCCCGTTCACCCACTCCGCAATGGTCGCCTTGTTGGCCACCAGCATGAGCGGATTCGCCGTGCCCTTGATCAGCGCCGTGGTGCCAATGGTCGTGTGGGTGGTATGCGTGTCGCCGGTCTTGTCCTTCGCGATGCAGGCGTAGAGCTGCGTCTCGAAGGTGAGCCCCACCGCCACAAGGGACTTCACCTTGTTGGTAATCGGGTGACTGACCCCGAAGACCTTCTCGAAGAAGACGGCCTGTGCTTCAGGATTCACTTTGAACGCCATTTACATCCACTCCATTGGAACTCCGAATGACTGGAGACAGCATATCACTACCTCACCCATTTGTCAAGGCGTTGGCGGTTTCCACAGACTCCGAGCCGACGCCATCGGCTTGAACGTCTTCGTCGCATCGGTCGCCTTCGCGGGCCGAATGATGGTCGTGACCAACTCCTCGGCGTGCGTCAGCTTCGCCCCGTAGGCCAGCGCCTTGGACACGATCCCACCCCCGAGCCCTTTCGACCCGAACAGGGTACCACTCCCGAGCGCCCCCTCTTTGTGGCCCTCCACCTTGGAGACCCCGTAGTGGTCCATCAGGAACTTCACTTGCTCGCGGGACTCCACCGCCTTCTCACAGTAGTGCTTCCGCACCCACTGGATGGCATTCTTTTCCTTCTTCAGCTGTGCCACCACCGCCGAGAGCACCACCCCCGTCCGGCCGTGGCCTCCGATACAGCCGACGTGGACGGTCTTGCCCTCGTGCAATTGATTGCACACGTAGTCGATCAGCTTCTTGAATCGCTCGGCGTCCTTCGGTGCCGCCATATCGCTGATGGCGAAGAAGACTTCACGCACCTTCTGATCCGCTTCCCACGGGTCGGACTGTCGCCCGCTCGTGCTCCCCGACTGGAGGCTCACGTAGACGTCCGCCCGATACTTCGGGTAGGAGGCACTCCCGCCAATGAGTGTCCCCTTCCCGAACTTCAGCACCGGATGCGATTCGTAGCACCGGGGCAGCGCCATCGTGGTGCCCTCGAACAGATCCTTCGCAGGCTTGGCCGACCCACCCCCCTTACTCGGAAACTTGTGATCCCATGTTCCCATCACGCACCGATCCTTTCGTATGTCTCGACGGATTGGCCGGGGAACACTTCCCACGTCCCAGTGACCTTGACCTTCTTGCCTCCGATGAACTTCGTGACCTTCTTCAGCACGGCCGGAGTCAGCGTCGGATGCGCCTTGAGCTGTGCGGCCATCTGCTGCGCATACTTCGACGGGTCCAGCTTCTTCTCGGCCTCCGGACGCATCGCATCCACGAGATGCCAGTCCACCCAGCCCTTGAACTCACCGGGCCGGACATTTTGAATCAGGTGGATGCCGTTAATGGCCGCGCCCACCTTGTTGATGTTGGGCGGCGTCGCCGGGTCCAACAGCAAGTCAGGCATCTGACCCGACCGCTGCACATCCAGAATCATGAGCAACAGCGGGGTGTGATGCAGATACATCATCCCCTTGTTGAAGATGGGGCCGTTGTTATGGGCCAGCGTATACCCAGTATCCACCAGCATCTCCATCGACGTCGTGCCATGCACCATGCTGGAGAGCGCCTCCGCGACCTCCGCCCACGGGATGCCCCCAAAGCTGCCCGCAAAGCTGCCCTTCCGAAACGCGGCAGCCAAGCCCGCCGTGAAGGCCCCGACCCCCACCTGTGGCGGATAGTGCATGTATTTGCCGACCGCCGTCTCTTCGTCGCCGTTACTGGCCACGTCCTTGATGAAGTCCACCATCGCCTGCCCACCGGCCTTCTCAATCGCCTTCCACGCCGTCACCGACGTGTGGGGCGCGCGAAGGTGGCGCATCTCGCGAGTCGTGATGCTCAGAATGTAGTGGAGCATCCGCTTCCCCTGCGCCATCGTGGCGGTCGTGTATTCCGCCATAATGTGCTGTGCCCAGTCGGGCAAGGGCTCATTCGACGTGAAGGACTTCCGCACCAGCGACGCGACATGGTTCAGCGCATAGAACGTGATGGCGTCATCATTGGGCAACGTCTGCCCGCACGACTCCCGATACTTCACGGTTGCGGCACTGAAGACGGACGTCGGCAACAGGGACACATCCAGCCGCTGGACCTGTGGAGCCGCGTTGAAGTGCGCAAGCGTGTTGGACGGAAGATACTTCATGTGTTCTCACTCCATTGAGGTAGCACGTGCGATGAGTATAGCTCACCTCGGTCGGTTTGTCAACTCCTACGACCGTTCGAGCTGCTCAATCACCCCGTCAATCGGATCGTCGTGGTTCTCGCGGGTGATGACCTTCTCCTCCGGCAGCCGCGTGAGGTTCGACTTCCAGAACACCGGGGTCCAGAAATACCACCTAGCCTGTCGCCGCGCCTGCTTGATCTTCGCCCGGACACGCGGGTTGACCTTGAACGCCTTCACATACGTCTGCTGCTCGGGGGTCTCCACCGCGTGAGCATAGTAGCCCGCCCGCACGAATTTGACCGGCTGCTTCACTCCAAACGCCTTGGCGAGGATAGCGAGGAACAGCCCCGTGCGGCCGATGCCCCCCATGCAGCCGACGTAGATCGGATCACCGGCCAGCACCAGATCGACGGCCTTTTCGAGCCCGCGATACAGGAGGAGCCGATCCGGCACGTGAAAGTCTCGCGTCGGGATATCGACCGCGCAGGGCTTCTCGATTTCCGCCGCCATTTTGACGCCCCACATCGTGTCCGGGCACTCGCGAAACGGGCCACCGGTCACGACAAAGTGCTGACGTCCCGTCAACGGTATCTGAAGGGTTCCCTTCGCCATCATTCACTCCTTGAATATGCTGAGACCTGAAGGGTATCACGCATTGGCCTAATTTGTCAAGTCTATGGCGGTCTGCGTCGTGTCTTCAATCCCGCGCAGGACTTCCCCGACCCACCCGCACTCCCGGCACCCGTCGCCGAGACAGGGCTCATGCTCTTCGGTCTGCCACGCGTGACCCCGACCGACCGACATCAGCTGGGCGTACCGCATGTCCAACAGCACCGCTCCCTCCACCCGAAACGCCCACTGGTGATACCGGCGATTGCACCCGTCAATACTCGTGATGGCGGCGTGCTCCACCATGTAGGCCAGCTCTTCGACCGAGATGCCTTCCGCCGTCAGAATGCGCAGCACCTTCTCACTGCTTATTTTCATGGCTTTTTGGCCTCCCTTGCGGTGTCCCTCGGGTGTCTTCGACACGATTGATCCGAATCGTCTTCGGAGCCTCGAAGGCCAGCCGGTTCCCACCCCCCGATTGTCCGACACCAACGAACACAAACACGGTGGGGAGAATCTCGGTGCGCGATAGCTCGCTGATCACCATATCCTCCCCCTTGTCGATGGAGATGACGATCAGATTGTGAGGGGCTATCTCCTTGACTTGCAAGAGATGGCCCCCCACATCAATCTTACTCCCAACCGACACCCCGATGGACAACGCCATTTACTGGCCTCCCTCCGCCTCCGCCAACACTTGCAGAGCCTGTGAGACCGAGACGACCGACTTGCTGCCTGCGGTGTAGGCCCCGACCGACACGACCGAGACCCCCTCGGCTTTCTTCCACGCCAGCACTTTGGCCATCGCGGGGTCAGCCATGCCGACCTCGTTCGCAATCACTTCGGTCTGCGCCAGCACGACATCGCGCAAATTCGTCGCCGTCCGCACGACCGGCAAGTCCGTCTTCAGCCCCGTCTTATTCGTTTCGATGAGCACCAGCTTCCCCAGCGCCGCTTTGTTGACCCACATGGCCAGCAAATCCAGCACATACTGGGCCGGGTTGTGCGCCGCGACAATCTCCAGATACTCCGCTTCCACACTCCCGGTGGCAGGCGTCAGATCCAGATACAGGCGGTCCACCTTCTTCAGCGTGTCGGCAATCACCTGCACCGCTGCTTCCGGATTCAGCACCTGCGCCCCGAGGTAGAGCAACGCTTCCGGCAACGGTCCCTCCGGAGCCGCCGTGATGACAGGCACCGCCCCGAGAGCCTCGAACACCAGCGCACTGAACGCCGAGATGAGCCCGTTGGTCTGTCCGCCGACGATGGGCACCGCTTCGGTCCAGATGCGCCCCGTGGTGCCGTCCATACTCACCGTCTCGACGTCCTTGAACGCGTCCACCGACTGCCCCACCCCGACGATGCAGGCCCGGTCGAAACCCCGCGCCACCACCGCTGCGTGACTCGTGAGCCCACCCACCATCGTGATGACCCCAGCGGCGGCGTGCATGCCTTCGATGTCATCCGGCGTGGTCTCTGCCGTGATGAGGATGCAAGGCTCTTTGCAATTGATTGCATCTTCCTTCGTGAACACCGGGGTGCCCGACACCATGCCGCCACTCGCTCCGATACCCGTGAACGCGGCAGGCTTCGTGAACTTCGGGTCCAGATGCGCCATTTGCGCCTGATCGAACTGGCGAATGGTCACCCGACTGACCGCCGTCTTGGCGTCAATCAGCCCCTGCGTGTGCATGTCGAGCGCGATCTTCATCGCCGCCGTGGCACTCCGCTTCGCCGTGCGGGTCTGAAGCAGATACAGCTTGCCATCCTGCACCGTGAATTCGACGTCTTGCACGTCCTTTTTGAGGTTCTCCAGCCCAATCACGTGGTTCAACAGCTCGTCGTAGACGGCCGGGTTCCACGCCTTCATCTCTTCGAGCGGGACCGGGGTCCGCGTCCCGGCCACCACATCTTCGCCTTGCGCGTTGATGAGAAACTCGCCCGTCACCAGCGCCCCGCCCGTATCCGGGTTGCGCGTGAACAGCACCCCCGTGCCGCTCTGATCATTCAGGTTGCCGAAGACCATCGCCTGCACCGTCACTGCCGTGCCCCACTCGCGCGGGATGCTGTGCAGCTTGCGGTAGACCTTCGCCCGGTCGTTATCCCACGACTTGAACACCGCTTCGATGGCTCCGAGCAATTGCACGAGCGCCGAGGGGAACTCCGCTTCCCCGGTCTCCCGTGTATACGCAGCCATGGCGGACATGAGATTCGAGTCCAGCTCCTGTCGCCGAATCCCCTTCACCACCGAGCCATACATGACCACCAGTCGATGGAGACTGTTGGCGTAGCACTCCGTGCCCAGCCGTCCACACCAGCTATCCTGCGTGGTCGCATCGAGCCCGACGTTGAGAATCGTGTCCATCATGCCGGGGCAGCTCACGCGTGATCCTGACCGCACCGACAAGAGGGGGAGGTAGCCGAAGTGCGCGTCGAGCTTCGCCAGATACTCCGGCAAGAGCTTCGCGATGGCCTTCATCGTGGTCTTCGGAGCCTTGTCGTAGTCGGCCCACACGGAGACCGGGATGACGAACCCCGGAGGGACCGGCACACCCTGCGACGCCATCCACACCAACCCTGCCCCCTTGCCCCCGAGCACATTGGCTGAGACCGCTGGATGCGTGGCGTCCACCGTGTCGCCGAGTCCGAAAGGAAAGAATGTCATGTAACCTCACTCCATTGAGATTCGCTGAACGTGCTAGTAGTCTACCACAGTCCCAGCGTTTGTCAAGCCCTCTGTTGAACAGCTCACCCGCTGGAAGTGGCTCATCCTCGTAGGATAACACACGCTCTACGGTTTGTCAAGTCGTAGCATGTGCCCGAAGTCTCGCTTCAGCGTGCGTCGCGTCCCGAAGGTGGCCACGATGTGCTCCGCATACCGCTCGGGCCAGTCGGCTCCGGGGAACTTCCCGGCCGCATCTTCAATGACCGGCGTCAGCTGGGCCTGTGAGATGCCCATCCCCTTGGCCATGTGGCCTGCGTACCAGCTGGCCCACGCCTTGTCCGGCACCCCGGTACTCTTCTCATACGCGGTGTGGGCCGTCTTGGCGTCGTTCAGGAGCCCGGTGATCCGGGTGACTTCTCCCTCGGCATCCCGGCCACTCCCCTTGGGATAGCGGCCCGAGCCGGGGCCACCCTTCAGCACCGTGGCGAAGGACGGCTTCACTCGGTCCAGCCCACAGGGTCCGGGCAGGTTGAACCAGTCGTTGGGTTTGGCATCAAGCCAGCTTGTCTTAGGCATCTGGTCCTTGTATCGCATCCCACCAGTCCGTCAGCTCGGATGGTAGGGGATGGCCGGACACCGCCATGCTGAACACTTCGGCGAAGGCATCGGCGGGAGTCGAGCCCGCGTACTTGCTGATGTTGGTTTGGAGCCATGCCCGCACCTTGGGGACATCCTCACCGTTATCATTGAGCTTCTCGCTCAGCTCCAGCAACAGCGAGTTGGACGCATCCCCGGAGTTGGACATCTGCCGGTCGAAGAAATGCCCGAATTCATGGAGGGCGGCGACGCGCGCGGAGGCGGCGAGGGCTTGATCCTTCGATCCCCCGGCTTTGATCACCTGCTCCCCGACCAACCCCGCATAGGCAATCGACGGCTGGCCCACGTAGTCTTCCGCATGGTGATTCGTGTTGATCACCAGCTGCACCGTCCCACCGCCCGTGATCGCCGTCATCACCACCCCGTCAGGTTCCGATCCAGCCAGAATGACTTGCACGGACGCCAGCATGCCGCGATGCAGCTCTCGGAGGTTCGCGCGCGGGCTGGTGATCAAGTCCTTCAGCGCCGCTGTGACGCCTTGCGCCTGCACCACGTGGTACTGCGTCGCCCCCGCGCCGGTATCGGAGAGCTTGATCTGCATCTGCGTCAGCATCTCCTTCGGCATGTCGAGCGCAGTGCCGAAACGAAATCCCGCCGCCAGCACCTCGGTACGAGCCTTCGCCGCGTTGGCCAGCCCCGTCGCATGATCCGCGAGCGACGCCCGCGTGTGGGGCACCGTGACGGGAGCAATATCGGTATCCACTCCCTCGGACGCCGTGATGGTGTTTCCGCCATCCTTGGTGGCGAATAAGCCACCCTTCCCGTGATACGGGTTGAACTTCAGGATGCGCACGTTGGGGTCCGGGTACCAGAGCGTCCCGTCCATCAGGGTACCGACCAATCTCATAGCCAGCCCCACTTCCGGAACAGATCCACCACCGGCCCCCGTTCGAGCACCGCCGTGATCGGGTTGGTCATGCTCAGTACTTCGTCCATCTGATGGGTGCCGAAGACTTGCAGAAACGACGCGGTGAAGGATTCATGGGTGCCGCGTGACGTCGCCTTCCACTCGTCTCCCTCATACCGATGCGGGAACAGGTGCGACAGCTGCGCGAGCGCATCGTTCTCCCCGGTGTCATCACTGGATGGCTTCACCGGCACCGCAAACGTCAGGATGTGACTGCGGTCCAGATCCGCCAGTCCCTTCATCGGGGGCACCTCGGTGATGCCGTAGTGCTTCAGGAGATAGGCTTCAATCTTCGCCGCTGCCGCCGCCTTCGAGGACGCCACGTCAATGGTGGGCTTCTTCCCCAGCTCGTTCCAGACAATGCGGGGTACGCCCGCCAGCTGGGCGGAGACAGCTTTGACCGCCTCCGGCGAGCCGGTGATCCCTCCACTCCCCTTGGGGTACCGGCCCGAGCCCGGTCCACCCTTCAGGATGCGCACGTAGGTGCAATTGAGTGCAGACACGGGGCCTAGACAATCTTCGCCGTGCAGGCCACGGAGTTGGCGCGCGCCGTCATCTTCAGCCGGACGAACTTGGCCACGACGTCCACGAGTTCCACGCGTCCCACGAACCCGGCATTGACCGCGTTGATCACTCCGGCCGTCTTCGTGGTGTAGTACTTCTCCACGTCCGTGTCCGCTACCTGCACGTCCACCGCGAAGACGCCGGGAGCCGACACGAACGCTACCTCCACGGAAAAACAGTTGGGGAAGTTCGGGTCACGA
>Ga0193753_10001136_pt1 | contig 23313 bp, 17 predicted proteins | sample H1c2metaG_FD_144925 | JGI IMG/M metagenome (GOLD analysis project Ga0193753, IMG submission 144925) | Soil microbial communities from a riparian zone of the East river system, Colorado, United States - H1c2 | ecosystem: Environmental > Terrestrial > Soil > Riparian zone | place: USA: East... | reverse complement strand
TGGCCGAAAAGCCCTGTGTCACCGAAAAGCTCCAGATCCACGGCTACCACCAGACCCCCCAGGACCTTGGCGAACTTGGCGTCTACGGCTCCGACGCCGCCGCCATCGCCGCCCTCGCCAAAGAGAACCCGCACCTCGCCGCCCCCTTGCACCCCGATCTTCCCTACATCGGCGCGGAAATCGTCTGGGCAGCCCGGCACGAGATGTCCCGCACCCTCGACGACGCCCTCTCCCGCCGCACCCGCGCCCTCCTGCTCAACGCCCGCGCCGCGGTAGCCATCGCGCCCGCCGCCGCCGAGCTTCTCGCCACAGAGCTCGGCAAAGACTCCGCCTGGGCTCAAACCCAGGTCGAAGCCTTCCTTACCCTCGCCGCCCAGTATATCCCCCAGGGCACAACCTACCCCGCCGCCCCCAAAACCGCCTAAACGTGGTCAAAACCCACCGCGCAAACACCACCGCCGAACCGCGGTTCACCACGGCGTGACCATCGAAAAACGGCGAAAATCCCCCAAAAGGGCAGCTTCCTGCCCTCCGGGAGACTTCAAAAAATCCAGCTCGATTTTGCTAGTTCTGCGCGATCAACTCCAGCCGGACAGGCGCAAGACCCACCCCGACCATACGCAGCTCCTTGGCCGCGCCCAGCGACAGGTCGATCACCCTGTCCTCAGGAAAATCGCCCCGGTCCGTGATCGTCACCACCACCGACCGGTGGTTGTGCAGGTCCGTCACCTTCACCTTGCTGCCAAACGGCAGGGTGCGGTGGGCAGCCGTAAGTTCATTCATATCAAAGCGTTTGCCGCTTGCCGTCAACCGGCCCTGCCATACTTCGCCGTACCAGCTTGCCAGCCCGCTCTTGATCCGTTTGAAGACCTTCACCTTCGGCGGAGCCGCGACAACCTTGATCTCCGCCGGCTTCGGCTCATTGTGCAGCGCAGTCGGTGCCGCCGGCGAGGCGGCGGAGGGAAACACTGCGTCCGCCGCAAAGACGGACATCACCACCACTGCCGCTAGCGTACATGCGGTACGGTACCTTCCGGAGAGGAATGTCAAACGTTCATTTCCGAGTAAAGTAGCCATGCCTTAAGTATATGAAATTCAAGGGGTAAGCGATACTTTTTCGTGCATTAAAATGGGCCCCCGCCCACCACACTCCGACCCCCCTTGTCAACCCATTTTAACCTCTCTTTCACGACATCAAACGACCCCTCGACAACCCGCCATCTCCTCAGGCAAGGTTGCTACGAGCATCAAGACGACAAAAATGACAGACAAAAATCAGCGTCCCCTCGAACCCGGCGTCATCACCGACTTCTCCGACCGGCTCAGCTACGCCGGCTACCTCTCGCTCGGCGGTTTGCTTGCCCAGCAGCGACCCCTCTCCAACCCCCAGCACCACGACGAGCTCCTCTTCATCGTCCAGCACCAGGTCTCCGAGCTTTGGATCAAACTCCTCCTCCACGAGCTCTCTGCAGCCATCGACCACCTCCGCCACGACCGCCTCCCCCCCTGCCTCAAGATCCTCGCCCGGGTAAAGCTCGTCCAGATGCAGCTCTTCGAGCAGTGGGCCGTCCTCGAAACCCTCACCCCCTCCGAGTACATGGAGTTCCGCTCCGTCCTCGGCAACGCCTCCGGCTTCCAGTCCTTCCAGTACCGCAGGCTCGAGTTCCTCCTCGGCAACAAGAACGCCGACGCCATCAAGGTCTTCGCCCACGACCCCGCAATCCACGCCGACCTCCAGCTCGCGCTCGACTCCCCCAGCCTCTACGACGAGTTCCTCCTCTACCTCGCCCGGCGCGGCTACACCATCCCCGCCGAGTGCCTCCACCGCGACTGGGCCGTCCCCCACGTCAGAAACGAAGCCCTCGTCGAGGTCTTCCGCCACATCTACCGCAATCCCAGGGAGAACTGGGAGGCCTACGAGATGTGCGAAAAGCTCGTGGACGTCGAGGAGTACTTCCAGCTCTGGCGCTTCCGCCACCTCAAAACCGTCGAGCGCATCATCGGCTTTCGCCGTGGCACCGGCGGCTCCTCCGGCGCCGGATTCCTGCGGCAGGCCCTCGAGCTTACCTTCTTCCCGGAGCTTCTGGCCTCTCGGACCGAGGCCCCCCGCGAGTGACCCTCCCCGCCGCAGTCGCAGCCCTCGGCCCCGGCCCTCTCACGGAAGAGGCCCTGCGCCTTCACCTGTTCCCGCTCTTCTCCCGCACCCTCTCCACCCCCGGCATCTATCTGGCGAACCACTCCCTGGGCCGTCCGCTCGACCAGACCGAGGACGATCTTCGCGAAGGCTTCCGCCTCTGGCAGACCCGCCTCGGCGATGCCTGGGCCCCCTGGCTCGCGGAAGAGCACGCCCACCGTTCGCGGATCGCCCAGCTCATCGGCGCCCCTCGCTTCGACTGCATCGTGCCCAAGACCTCCGCAGGCCAGGGGCTGCGGACCGTCCTCAACGCGCTCCCCGGCGTCCCGCACGTCGTCTCCACCACTGGAGAGTTCGACTCCATCGACATCATCCTGAAGCAGTACGCCGCCGTCGGCCGCATCGCCCTCGAGCTGGTCGACTGCCAAACCCCAGACGACCAACCCAACAAGCCCGCCGCCAATACAGCTGGCAATACCGCCACTGATGCCCACGCTGATGCCGCCGGCGGCATCGATCGCATCGATCCCGCCCCACTCCTCCGGGCCATCCGCAGGGGTGTGGACCTCGTTGTCGTCTCACAGGTCATGTTCATGACCGGCCACGTTCTCCCCGATCTGCCCCTGCTCGCCGACGCCTGCCACGCCGTAGGCGCTCGCCTCCTCGTCGACGCCTACCACTCCATCGGAGTCTTTCCCGTCGATGCCGTCTCCCTCAAGGCCGACTTCATGCTCGGCGGCAGCTACAAATACCTTCGCGGCGGGCCCGGCGCAGCCTTCGTCTATATCTCGCCCGCCATGCTCGCCAGCGGACTGCGGCCCATCGACATCGGCTGGTTCGCCAAGGACGAGCCCTTCCTCTACCAGCGGCCCAACCCGCCCCGGTTCGCCAAAGGCGGCGACGCCTTTCTCGAGTCCACCCCACCCATCCTGACCTGCTACCAGGCCCGCGCCGGCCAGCAGCTCGTCCTCGCCCTCGGGGCCGAACGAATCCGCGCCTATAACCTCGACCGTCTCAGCCGCCTGAAACACTACCTCGCCGACTCCGGAGTGAACGCCCAGGGCGCAGATGCCGAACACGGAGCCTTCCTGACCGTGCGACACCCCGCGGCCCCCGCGCTGGCCAAATCTCTCGAACGCACCGGCATCACCACCGACGCCCGCAACGAATGGCTCAGACTCTGCCCCGACCTCCTGACCCCCGACACCGCCCTCCGCGAAGCCGCGACCACGCTGGCATCGCTAACCGCCGCAACATAAATTCCCATCCCAGGAAGCCGTCATCTCGACCGAAGGCGGCGCACTTCGCCGCCGCAGTAAGAGACCCCGCATCTTGCCTTTGCCGTTGCCATTACTTTTGCCTTTGCCGTTGGAATTAAGCGTGGGGCTTCAGCCCCACGAAAAAAAGCCACGCCGAAGGCGTCACCACTCTGCCGAAGGCCGGAGTGAAGCCCGAAAGGGCGCAACGACTCAATATCCGTGCTATAACCTCTTCGTAGAGGACATGATGAACGACTCACCACTCGGATTGACGCCTCTCATCGGTGTGTTCGACATGCAGAAGTCGCTTGCTTTCTACCGTGACCTCATCGGTTTTGAAGTGGTTTCGGCTTCGCCTGAGGTAGAGACATCAGAGGGGCGGTTCTCGCATTGGACCTGGCTCAAATTCGGCTCAGCCGAACTCATGCTGAACACCCAGTATGATTCCAACGAGAGACCCGAGCAGCCGGACGAGACGCGAACACATGCGCATGGTGACACGTGCTTCTATATTGGTTGCGCAGATTTGGATATCATCTACGTGCAGCTCACAAAACGGGGCTTGTTAGCCGAGCCCCCTAAGAAGACGCCGTATGGCCTGCGAGTCTTCACCACCCGAGATCCGGATGGCTACAAGGTTGTGTTCCAGGAAAGTCGCTGAACCGAACGGTAAGTGCCTGGCTATCATCAAAACCTATTTCTCTATAGAGCTTTGACTTTCAACCTGACCACCCCAGGAAGCCGTCATCTCGACCGAAGGCGGCGCACTTTGCCGCCGCAGTGGAGAGACCCCCCGCATTTCGCCTTTGCTGTTGCCTGTCCTTCCAGCCGAAGGCCGCCCTTTCCCCTGTCAACCCCCCAACCCTCAAATCCCCGCTCCAGCATTGACTAATCCAGTTGCCGATTAACCCCACCCAACCCTCTACAATAGATACAGGTCATTAATAGAGAGCCCAAAAAAGAAAACCCCGGAGATCAGCCGGGGCTTACTTATTTAAGCGCAAAAGACAGCATCTCCTATCGATTGAAGACTTTACCCGTAAAGTATCTGGAATCAAGACTTTGCGCAAAGTAAACTTAGTCAAGTCGTTGAATCAAAGTACTTTACCGAAAGCAAAGGGGGGAGGGGGGAGACCCTCTAAGCAAACACCAGGCACTGCGGCTTAGACAAGGGAAAGGCATTGGCGCTATCCGCCAGCTTCCCCGAGCGAGAATCCCGGGCGAGCACGGAGATCGTGTCGGAGTCCTGGTTCGCCACAAGCAGCCACCGCCCGGTCGGGTCGAGGGCGAGGTGTCGCGGAGTTTTGCCGCCATACGAGGTTCGGCCGACAAGCGTCAGCCTCCCGTCGGACCGCGAGACCGCAAACGTGACGATGATGTCGTCGAACCGGTCAGCCACATAGGCGAACCGGCCATCGCGAGAGAGGACGATGTCACACCCGGCCGTCACGCCTTGATGCCCCTCCGGCCGCAGGGACAGCTCCTGCACCGTCTGGAGGGTGCCCCGCCCCGCGTTCCAGCGCAGAACATTCACGGCCGAACCCATCTCGGTCACGCAGTAGGCCCAGTGGCCAGTGGGGTGAAACAGCAACGCCCGCGGCCCCGCCCCCGGTGCGGACCTCCACGCCGGGGAGTCCTGGGGCGTAAGCTTTGCAGTCGCGGCGTTGAGCCGATACAGGTGAATCTGGTCCAGCCCGAGGTCGTTGACCAGCAGCCACCGATTATCCGGTGAGATGGTAACCCGATGCGCATGGGGACCCCGCTGCCGTTCCGCATCCGGCCCATGCCCGGTGTACTGAAAGAACGAGACCGCCGGACTCAGCTTGCCGCCCTTGCCTGCCGAGAACGAAACCGCGCTGCCCCCGCCGTAGTTGGCCGCAAAGACCGCCCGCCCGGTGTGATCGACAGAGACATGGCAAGGACCCCCACCGAGGGAGGCAACCTGGCTCACCTGGGTCAACTTCGCGTTCTTTCGATCGAGAAGGAAGCTCGACACGGCTCCACTCTTCTTGCCCTCGAACTCATCCAGTTCGTTGGCAGCAAACAACGTCTTCCGGTCCGGGGAAAGCACCAGAAACGTAGGATTATCCGTCTGCGCGGCAAGGCCGATCTGCTTGAGGCCGCCCGTAGCGGCGTCGAAGGCATAAGCATAGATGCCCTTGCTCGTGCTCGTCCCAGCGGTCTGGGTACCGACCAGCAGCAACCCACCCACCCCCTCCGCCCCCGCAAACCGCGAACGGGCCGCAAGGGAGGCGGCCGCCGAACCATAGAGAAACCCACGTCTCGAAATCTGTCGCAATCGTCCTCCTCCAGCCACTCTGCCGGAAGACTGATTATCTCCCACCGGAGGCCTCGACGAAAAAAAAAGCCCACGCGGTCTACGAACCGCGCGAGCCAGGTATTGCTGGAGGCCTCGTCTACTGCTTCAGCAGTTTCGTGAGGTAGTCGAGTGCGCGCGGGTCGTCCGACTGACCCAGCCAGAACACCGCCTGCTTGCGTACCGCAGGGTCTTTGCTTGAGTCCGCGACACGAATCAGTTGGACCGCCGCCTCCTCGCGAGGAAGCCGCGACAGCGCAAACACTGCGGACTTGCGAACCTGCGTGTCTGGGTCGTTCTCCGCCGCATTCCGCAGGTCACCGGCCACCACCTTGCCGCCCTTCGTCGCCATCCAGAACTGTGCCTGCTTGCGCACCTGGGCGGCGGCATCCTCATGCGCCATCCGTATCAACTCGGTAAGGGCGGCCGGCTCCTTCGAGAGCGTGAGGTCAAACGCGAGTTTCTCGCGAAACTTCGCATCGCCATCCTCACGGGCAAAGCGCTGGATTGCGACGAATCCCTCGTGCCCCCTCTGGTTCGCGAGCCAGAACGCGGCCTTCTCTCGCAGCGCCAGATCGCTGTCCGCTCCGGCAAGGCTGACCAGTGCCTGCGTCGCCGCCGCAGCTTGATGAATCGAAATCGCAAAGACCGCGCTGTCCATTAGCCGCCTTATGGCGTCCTGTCTGGCAATCGCCGTCAGTGTGCGAATGCTGTCATCTTCACCCACACCGGTCAGCCACACCAGCCGAAGCCCACCGGCATCCAGCTGTCGCTCGGGGCTTTCGATGCGAATCTTTTCGAGAATTCCTCCCGAAAGCCGAAGCAAGATCAAGGCATGATCAAACGTTGCATGTTTCGCCACAACATCGTCGCTGTTGTCAGGAGAGCGGTCGCCTTCAAGACGTGCAACGCGATTCGAGTTCCAACCCGAGGAGAACCTGTCGACCACCGGAACCGAGTAGCCCACCCACAGCGGTGCACTCTCGCGCTTCAAAGTATCCAGCGCCGTATTGAGTCCATGATCCGCAGCTTGCGTCGTTAATTGGGTATGGACTACCTCAGGCTGCTGCGCAAACATTCCAGTGGCGCATGACAGAACGGCAGTCAAGACAAGGGATCGGGTGGGGAATCGCATAGGTTCTCTCCTGTACGTAAGTGGGTTGTATCGGATAGGGAGAAGCTACTTCAGCAACTCGAGCATGTAGTCATTCGCTGCCTTATCGTTCATCAACGCAAGCTGCGAGACGATAGACCGCTTCAACTCCATGTCTTTCTCGTTGCGTGCAAGGTCCACCATCCGTGGCGCATCCTGCGTAATGAAAAATGCGGAGATAATCGACTTCTTTATCTTCTGATCCGTCGTCGTCCGGTAGACCTCCGCCAATGTATCGTTCGCGCGCTTACCTTGAAAGACCGCCATCGATTGAATCGCCTGTCGCTGCAGTGCCGGATCCAGCTTGCCAACCACGGCATCATGCAGAATTGACTGCGCCTCGGGAGACTTGCTCTGCGCCAGCACAAACAGCGCATGCCTCTTCATGTTCTGCGACTGATTGCCGCTTAGGATGCCGCGCAGCAAAGGAATCGCGCGTGCCGGGTCCTGGTTCAGCAGCGAGTTGAGCGCGAGCATCTTCAAATCTTCATCGGATCCACGGGCTGGAGAACCATCTCCCGCATTGAAGCTGGGAGCCAAAGGGGCGACGGGCGGAAGCGGAGGTAGGGGTGGTGCGCCAGGGCCATTGTCTGCACTATGCAGGTCGATCGAAAGGGCATCGCAATCCCTGTTCCAGGAGCTTCCCGTGTACTGCGACCGGAGCTGATAGCAGGTCGCAAGCGCCAATGGATTGCGGCCCAGCTTGTTCAGGGAATATGCCTTCCAGTACAGCGCGGCATCCGTCTTTTTGCTCTTTGCGTTAATAACCTTGTCAAAGGCGGAAACTGCATCGGCCCAGCGCTGCTCGTTCATCGCATGCGTGCCCGCGGTGTATGCGCCATCCTCCTCTGCAAAGGGAGCAGCGAATGCCACAAAAGACGGCTCAAGTGTGACTGCGCGCAAAGGCTGTGCCACAGCAAGCAAAAGAAGCAGGGCCGGGGAGAAGAATGTGTTGAGAGTAGGCTTTGTCATTGTTTGGGTCCTTGGGTTCGGTCGTCGTTCTGTCGAAGAATGCGAATGTCGAGCAACAGCCCGTTGGTATTCATCTCGACGCGAATACGCCAGGTGCTTTGCGATGTAGGCGGTTCGTTGTCGAGAGTGGTAAGGACGCGGCCCAGATTCTCCAGCACCGCCGCCTCGGCCAGATCGCCATTGTTGTGAGCCGTGCGAACGTAGACGGCGTTCTTCAGCAAAAGCTTGTGTGCCTGGTCGCGCGTCACATCGTCCAGCGAGCCCGAAGTATTGTTCACCTCGGTAAGCAATCGCTCGGCGGAGTCCAGGTGATTGGCAATCTCCGGATCAGTTGGTTGCGTCGTCAGTGGGCCATGCCCATTGATCGCGAAGTTCGTCCTGCGATCAACGGTTCGATGAACATGCAGGCCGAACACAGCGAGCAGAACAAGTGCCGCCGTGGCCACGCCCATCGCAGGCCATGCCCAACTCCATTTGAAGAATCCAAACCGTCGTGGCTCTGGTGTGAGCACGCTGAGGTTGCCACGCAGCCGTTGCCAGTTGCGATCCAGATCGGGCAAGGGAACTGGCTCTGCGGAAAACACGCGCAGCGTCTCTGCGATGGACTCCGTCAGATCGGCACACTCGGTGCAGCCTTCCAGGTGCAGGCGAATCGCCGCTTCGTCCGAGCTGTCATGCAGTTGATACGCGATTAATTCTTCTTCAGTAAAGTGCTTCATTGCAAACCTCCTGCAAGCGGCGCGAGGGAGCGGCGAAGTTTAGCGACTGCTCGAAACACAGCCTGCTTGGCCGAGTTGGCCGGAACGTTGAGTGCAGCCGCAATCTCCGCGATTGGAAGATCTTCCATGTGTCGAAGCGTGAAGGCAGTGCGTTCCATGGGCGTCAGCGACGCCATCGCTGCATGGCGTAGGCTTGTCGCCTCATGATCCAGCAGCGCGGCTTCCGGCCCTGCCTTGCCGTCAGCAACTCGTACGGTCCCGTCTGCGGCAGATGGTTCGTCGGCGATTCTTGGCGCATGGTACGAGAGATCGCGGTTGCGGCGTTCGACGAGATTGATGGCTGTGTTCATGGCGATTCGCATAATCCAGGTTGAGAAAGCCGAGTCCTGCCGGAAGCTCGGGAGTTTGTTATAAGCCCGAAGAAATGCCTCTTGTGCAGCCTCCTCCGCATCCTCTTCGTTACCGGTAATGCGGAAGGTGACGCGCGAAACCGAGTAGAAGTGGCGGTCCATCAGGACGCGATAAGCGTCCCGGTGCCCGGCAAGTACCTCTCGGATCGCTTCTGTCTCCGCCTTATCCATTCGCCGATTAGACAATGGGTTTCTCCTCCGGTTAGGTTGGGGCAAAAGATTTTTTACGCTGCTGGCACGGGAGCGCAGACCGTCGTTAGAAGGATTGAGGTCAGACCAGCTTAGCCACAACCATCCAGCAAGAGTGAACGCCAGCCCTCACCCAACGCATTTACATAGATTGCATAGCCCCAAACGACCGGATCGACCAACCCTCAATCCGCCCCCCATTCCTAAACTCGCCCGCCTCGGTCCGAATTAACCAGTCTCGGACGGAAGCGGGCGGACTGTCTAGAAAGACCGCGAAGAGCTAACCCTTGTAACCCATCCCTGCCAGCACGCCGCGCATATAAGCGAAGCTCTCAACTACGCCCGGCATTGGGTTGTCCGCAAAGATTTCATACTCGAGATCGACATTGCCGGCATAGCGCATATCGATCAGGGCCTTAAAGATGTCACGCACCGGCATCACGCCCTCACCCACGGCGACCTGGCTCTCCTTGGACTTGCTGTCGGCGAGATCTTTCATGTGTATGTCAAAAAGCCGCGGACCAGCCTTACGAATCGCTCCGACGACATCCGTGCCCGTCCGCATCGTATGCCCCACATCGATGCAGCAACCCATGCGCGGGTCCATATTCTTCACTGCGGCCAACACATCCAGAGGCGAGGGCCATTCTTTATCCTCCGTCCCATGATTATGAATTGCGAGGCGGATGTTGTACTGCTTCACAAACTTCTCGACACGCGCCAGCGTCTTGTGCGTCGGAGCGCCAACAATTAGCGAGATGCCCGCGGCCTTGCAATATTCAAACTTTTCCTTAATGTCCTCATCTTCATCCTTGGCAAAATAGATCGTTCCTGCTGCCGTCAGGGTCATCCCGGCAGCACGGTACTCCGCCGCCTTTGACGCGACCTGATCGAGCGGCGTCATGGGAAGATGGACGTCCTTTAAATTCAGATACGGTGTCTTCAGCTGCTTCATGAACTCGATCAGATGGGCCTGATCAAACTTTCTGAAGGTATAGCTCGCGATGCCCAGGCGTATAGGCGATGTGGTCGAAGGCTGGCCCGCGGCCATCAGAGCGCCCGCTTGATTTGAAAGAAAGGCTGAAGCACTCAGCATCGTGCCTCCACGCAACAAGTTACGGCGAGTCATGGAAAGGTTCATGCTGCGCATACTATCGTTGGCCACCTATGCGCGTCCAGCGCGAATTCACCTTGCTGCCGAATCGCCAACCTGGGCCCGCTTATTTTGTTGACTATTTTGAAGCGATACTGCTACCGTTCGTTCGCTCTTCAAACAATTAAGCTGTACCGGGCCCAAATGATTCACTTTTCGGAGGTTTCAGATGGTCAGATCCAAGTTCTTTCATTTCTGTGCGGCGCTTCTTTTCCTGGGTGCTTCGATTTCCATGTTCGGTCAGGCGGTCAGTGCCACCCTGCTTGGCACGGTCACCGATTCCAGCGACGCATCCATTGCCAACGCAAAGGTTACAACCACCGAAGCAGCCACCGGCGCAATCCATGAGTCAATCACGAACGGCAGCGGAAACTATACCTTCCCCGATCTGCAGCCCGGTACCTACACCGTCACCGTCGAGGCAAAAGGCTTCAAGAAAGAGACCCACCAGAACATCGACGTTCTCCTGAACTCCTCTACGCGAGCCGAGTTCACACTCGCCACCGGCAGCGTCTCGGAGACGGTCCTGGTCACCACAGCGCCTGCTCTGCTCCAGACAGACCGTGCCGATATCAGCACCAAGATTGAAGCACGCCAGGTCGCCGATCTTCCCCTGGGCACCAACCGCAACTTCCAGTCACTCCTCAATCTCGTTCCAGGAACCTCCCCTGCGACCTTCCAGCACTCCCAGTTCTTCAATGCCCAGAGCTCCTTGCAAACACAGGCCAATGGCCTTCCACGCATGGGAAATCTTTACCAAATTGAAGGCATCGACGACGACGAGCGCACCGGCCTCCTCCAGATCATCATCCCGCCGGCAGAGGCGATTCAGTCGGTCGACATCTCCACCAATAACTTCGAAGCCGAGCTCGGCCGCGCGACCGGCGCCGTCACAAACGTCACCCTGAAATCCGGCAGCAACTCGTTTCACGGATCGGCCTTCGAGTTCATCCAGAACAACGCGGTCAACGCCCGTTCCTATTTCGCAAACGGCCCCCTCGGCCATCTCTCCTACAACTACTTCGGCGGCAGCATCGGCGGCCCTATCTGGAAGGACAAGCTCTTTTTCTTCGGCGACTATCTCCGCACCGCGGATCACGAGAAGATTGCGAACACCTTCACAATTCCCGACTCGCGCTACTACACCCCGAACTCCAGCGGCTTCATCGATCTGAGCGCCACCCTTGGGGCAGTCGACCCCGCGACAGGAATCAGGACCGGCCAGGTCTACGATCCTGCGAGCGGCGACGGAACCGCCGCGCACCCGCGCAAGCCCTACGCCAACAATCAAATCCCTTTCAGTGCCGTCAATCCGGTGTCACTTGCTATCCTGCAAAAAGTCAATGCGGCCGCTGCGACCAACGGCATCTTGAACCCGAACGCACCACTGTCGAATCCCAGCAACAACTACACCTCAAATCTTCCCTTTACCAAGACAAGCGACAGCTTCGATATAAAGGTTGACTTTGTCATGAATGAGAAGAACCGCCTCAGTGGCCGCTACAGCTTCCAGCGTGTGGTCACCTTCCAGGCTCCTGCCTTTGGGGCGTTTCTCGGTGGTCCGGCCGGTGGCGGTTTTGAGGGCACCGGCAATCAGAGGTCCTACAGTACTGGCTTGAACTACGATCACGTCTTCACGCCGACGCTCTTCACCGAGGTACGCTTTGGTGTCGCTCATCTCCGTAACAACGCCGAGCCCAGCGACTATGGCTCGAACGACGCTGACGCGCTCGGCGTACCCGGCGTCAACATCGGCGGCCAACCCTTCACCAGCGGACAGGTTGGCGTTACGATTGGAAACTTCGGACAGCAGGGACAAACCTATCCCCTCATCGGCTATTCTGCCTCCGTCCCCTGGATCAGAGGCGAGTCTAACATCGACTTCATCAACAACTGGACCAAGGTCATCCACAATCACACGATCAAGGCCGGCATTGACCTTCGCCGCGTCCGTGACGATCTGTTGCAGGACCAGACCTTCAGCCCTCGCGGAGCGTTTACCTTCGCCGAGGTGCAGACCTCGCAGTCTGGCGCAAAGACCAACATCGCGAATGATATCGCGAGCTTCCTCTTCGACCTGCCCAGCCAGACCGGGCGTGACCTCAACACCTTCTTTCCCGCCTATCGCCAGTGGTGGTTATTCTCCTTCCTGAGCGACAAGTGGCAGGTCACGTCAAAGTTGACCGTCGACCTCGGCGTACGCTGGGAGTTCTATCCACCGGCCACTCCGAGAATCCCCGGTGGCTTCTCCAACTACGATCCGGTCGGCAACAATATTGTTCTTGCCGGTCTCGGTAGCAATCCCTCCAACCTCGGCATGCAGACGCGCTATCGCTACTTCGCGCCCCGCACCGGCTTCTCCTATCGCGCCACGGAAAACACCGTTATCCGCGGCGGCTTCGGCATCAGCTACGCGCCCTACCCTGACAACAACTATGCGTACAACTATCCCATCCGTGCAAACAACAGCTATCAGCCAGGTGGAACGACCGGCTTCAGTCCGGCTGTGCTCGCCGATGGCGTAACTGTAGCTACCTTCCAGGCAGGATTCCCTGCGCCAGTACCCGTCGCAATTCCATCCACCGGCATCATTCCTGTTACGACGCCATCTCTCAAAGCGCAGTCCTACAACATAATTCCATTGAACTATAAAAATCCCTATGTTGAATCCTGGAATGTAGCTTTACAGCAGGCGCTGCCTGGCAATATATCGATGCAGCTAGCCTATGTTGCGAATCATGGAGTTGATATCCCGGGCAATCAGAACATCAACAATCCCAGCTCCTATGGCGGTGGTCAGGCGTCTGATCCATTTGGACGAACTGCGGCTGTCAACGTCCTTTATCTGCCATACTCGTCCAACTATCAGTCCCTGCAGGCCCAGCTCAACAAGCGTTTCTCTAACGGACTCGCCTTCGGCACTGCCTTCACATGGGGCAAGGCAATGGGCTACATCAGCGGCGACGATGGTGGCTTAACCTTCTTCATCAATACCCGCAGAAACTATGCCCCGCTCGACTTCGACCGCACCCTTAACTACGAGCAGAGCTTCACCTATGAACTTCCGTTTGGTCGCGGCCACAGCCGCCTCAACACAGGAGCCGCCGCCTATGCCCTCGGTGGATGGAAGGTCTCCGGCATTATCTCCGTGGTCTCGGGCACACCGTTCACCGTCTACGCGAATGGCAGCTCTCTGAATACTCCCGGAACCGCCCAGACAGCGAATCTCACCGGTCCCTACAAAGTCACTCACGGCATCGGCTCCAATACCCACTGGCTCGATCCCACTGCCTTCTCTCAGCCTGCCGGTTGCCCCGCTCCAGCCTCAGCCGCAACCTGCAACGCCCAGAACGTACAACTCGGCAACACGGGCCGCAATCAGTTCCGTGGTCCCGGATATATTCAGGACAACGTCTCTCTTTTCAAAAGTTTTCCGCTCTACCGGGAGGCTGCTCTTGAAACGCGCATTGAAGCCTTCCAACTCAGCAACACGCCGCAGTTCAATAACCCCAACAGCGGCAGCGGAAGCATCTTCACTGCGTCCAACTTCGGTCAGGTCACCAGCACTCTCGGCAGTGGCCAGGGCAGCGTGAACGGTGTCGGAGGCGGTCGTACCCTGCAGGCCTCTGTAAAGATTACGTTCTAATCATTACGATGTAGTATGACAAGCACGCTGGGGGTACTCCTGCTAGGAGTTCCCCCAGCTTCATTCACGACGCCAAAAGAACGGGAGCTTCATGCAACTTCATTCGCGACGCAGCTTTCTCACCGGTGCCGCCCTGGCTGCCGCAGCCTGTACCGCCCAGCCTCTCCTCGGCATGGCCGCAGCCTCGCCCTTCAAAGTTGCTGTGATTACCGATGAGATCTCCGACGACTTCGATCATGCTTGCGCGGTAGCTTCGAAAGAGTTCGGCCTCCAGTGGGTTGAGCTTCGCGGCATGTGGAAGAAGAACCTGCAGGCTCTCACCGATGCAGAGATTGCCGACGCCCTTAAGATTCTCGCCAAATACAATCTGCGCGTCACAGACATAGCCAGTCCACTCTTCAAGGTCGACTGGCCCGGCGCCCCCAAATCTGCCAGCAGCCCCAAGACCGACACCTTTAAGGCAAACGAGAACTTCAAACAGCAGGACGAGGTCCTCAGGCACAGCATTGCCCTCGCGAAGCAGTTCAAGACCGACAAGGTCCGCTGCTTCGATTTCTGGCGCCTCGATGATGCAGCCCCTTACCGCGCTGCCATCAACGCGAAGCTGCAGGAAGCCGCTGGCATCTGCGGCAAGCAGGGCATTCTCCTGGTGCTTGAAAACGAGTTCGAGTGCAACACCGCAACCGCAAGAGAAGCAGTCAAGACGCTTGCCGCCGTGCCGTCTCCTCATTTCGTGCTCAACTGGGACCCGGCAAACGCCGTCATGCGCGGAGAACTCGATGCCTTCCCCGCCGGTTGGGAGCTGCTTCCCAAAAAACGAATCCGCCACTGCCATGTTAAGAATGCGGTGAAGGGAACAGACGGCAAAATCGCATGGTCTCCCGTAGGCACTGGCATCATCGATTGGGTAGCGCAGTTCCGCGCACTGGCAAAATCCGGCTACCGCGATGCCGTCAGCCTTGAGACCCATTGGCGCGGTGGTGGCACGCCGGAGGCGTCCAGCCGAGCCAGTTGGGCAGGAATGAAACAGGCCCTTCAAAGTTCGGGAAACCTGTAGCGTCCCTCTGCAACCTCCAATATCGTGCGTGCCTCGAGTAAAAAATGCGAAACCCCGATGATATAAAGGCTTGAAGAATGGTTGACCAATCTTTAGAAAACGTCAGCAGACCGTTGCGGCGGAGCGCGACTCAGAACTGACACAAAACAAGCCCAGCCTATGCAACGTTTTATCTTTACCAGCAAACAGACCGCTTCTAACAAGACACCACGACGGATCAACCGCAATCTTCTCTTCAACTTCATTCGGACGCGGAAGTCGGTCTCCCGCGCTGACCTCGCCCGTCTCTCCGGCCTCCAGCGAAGCACCGTCTCCCTCATCGTAGAAGAGCTCATCGCCGACCGCTGGATTCTGGAAGGAGCGACCGGACGTCTGCCCCGCGGCCGCCGTCCTACTTTGATCAAGCTCAACGACCAGCGTGCCGTTATCGCACTCGATATCCACCCTTCGCAGACCACCGTGGCCGTAGCCGATCTCGGCGGAAAGACCGTGGCGCAGAACATCATCGTGCTTCCGCAGGACGCCAAAAAAGCCCTCACCGCCATCGTCTCCGGCATCCGCAAGATCATCGCCACCCACAAAGAGAAGTCCTTCGACGGCATCGGCATCTGCCTTCCTGGCCGCACCGACCTGCACCTGCAAAAACTCATCTTCGCTCCCAACCTTAACTGGCCAGTCCTCAGTATCAAATCGCGCATCCAGCGAGCCACCAGCCTTCGCGTTGAGATGGACAACGTAGCCAACGCCTGCGCGCTCTCAGAGGTCTGGTTTGGCGACAGCGACGGCACCCACGACCTCGTCGTCGTCAACGTCTCCGAGGGCATCGGTACCGGCATCTTCGCAAACGGCCAGCTCCTTCGCGGCGACAACGGCATGGCCGGCGAATTCGGACATGTCCAGATCGATCCCTCCGGCCCGCTCTGCGCCTGCGGCAACCACGGCTGCTGGGAGACCCTCGCCTCCAACCGCGCCGCCCTCCGCTACTACAAGGAGGCCGCGCCCTCCCAACCAATGCCCGCATTCGATCACCTGCTACGGCTCAGCCAGGCAGGGGACAAGGCTGCCACCAGCGCTCTCACCCGGATGGCCGTCCAGCTTGGCCGCGGAATCCGTATGATCTCCTCCGCCCTCGCGCCCAACGAGATCGTCGTCGTAGGCGACCTCACCGCCGTCTGGCACACCTTCGGCCCCGTGGTCGAGGCTGAATTGAAAAAGAGCTCTCCCTCCAGGCTGCCCCATCTTCGCCCTGCCTACGATGGCAACGCCGCCCGCCTCCGCAGTGCAGTCGCCCTGGTCCTCAGCGAAGGCTCGGTCTGAGCAGGTCACGCCTCGTTTCCAGATCCTCTCAATCAACTTGCAACTTCCTTGCCTCTTGTCGTAGCATCGGTCGCAACATTAGTTCTGTACATGAATAAATTGGCTCCAGCAAAGCTTCTCCTGATTTGTTGTAGCTATACTGGAAATCATTGAATTCGAATCGAAAGATAGGAATACCTGGTTAAATCTATAGAATAGTGGTGCACTCCAGAGTAGCCTTGGGAAGGATAAGTCAAAGGAATAACCGCACTTATTTTCTCTGATCGAAATACAAAATAGTTTCCGTTTCCTATGCCTCTCGAAGAAAGGTCTGCACTTGCATCGCACTGTGTCGCAAACCAGCCCCACTTTGGGTCCACTCGATAACAAATCGGCAGTCGTCATCGGCGGCACGCAGGGTATTGGGCGCGCTATCGCCCTCGGCCTGGCCGATGCCGGCGCCAATGTCGTCGCCACCTCGCGCTCTCTCGAGTCCGTATTGCAGTTGGCCGAGGAGCTCGAAGCTCGCGGCAGCAAGACCCTCCGCATTGCCTCCGACGTCGCGGACCGCAGCTCCCTTCAAGCCCTCCACGACGCCGTGATCGCCGAGTTTGGCCACGTCGACATCCTCGTGAACTGCGCGGGCATCACCCGCCGCGTCCCTACGCTCGACTGCTCTGAGGATCTGTGGAACAGCATCATGGACATCAATCTCGGCGGAACCCTTCGATCCTGCCAGATCTTCGGCCGATCCATGCTCGCAAGAGGTTCCGGCAGAATCATCAACATCGCATCCCTGTCCACCTTCGTCGCCTTTCATGAGGTAGCCGCCTACGGTGCCAGCAAGGCCGCTGTCGGTGCTCTTACCCGTTCGCTTGCGGTCGAATGGGCGCCTCAGGGCATCTGCGTCAACGCCATCGCCCCCGGCATCTTCCCCACCGCTCTCAATCGAGAGCTCCTCAATTCCCCGCGCGGCCACGAGCTCCTCATGCGGACTCCCATGCAGCGGTTCGGCCAGTTGGAAGAGATCGTCGGCGTGGCCGTCTATCTTGCTTCGGATGCGAGCTCCTATACGACCGGGCAGGTTATCGTGGTTGACGGCGGTCAGCTGGCCAGCGGAGTCAATCAGTAGAGGGAAGGGAATGTCAGAGAGATTGCCAGACCCCGAACACCGAAACAGCGGCATCAAGAGGGTTGACCTCGCTTACGCCGAACTCGCCTCCAGCGAAGTCGCGCGCGACATTAATCGCGACATCGTGCTGGAGCTTATCCGCACCAAACAGCCCGTAGCCCGCGCCGATCTCTCCCGATTCTCCGGCCTCCAGCCAAGCACGGTCTCCTCCATCGTCGAACAGCTCCTCTTGGAAAAGTGGATCGTGGAAGGCGCCGCCGCGATCCGTCCCCGCGGTCGAAGACCGACCCTCATCTCCCTCAACGACGATCTCGTCATGCTCGTCGCCGACATTCGCCCCAACCAGGCGATTGTTGCCGTTGTCGATCTCAACGGCAGGTTCCTCTCGCGAGAGGTCATCCCGTTGGCCTCCGAGCCCGAGCGCGGCGTCAGCAACATGGTCGATTGCATGCAGCGCATGCAGGCCAATCATTCCGGCAAGACCTTCGAAGGCATCGGCATCAGCCTTCCCGGCCGCGTCGATCCTGTCTCCGAACGCCTCATCCTCTCGCCAAACCTCAAATGGTCGCAGTACGACATTAAGGGCGCGGTAGAAAAAAGAATTCCTCTTCAGGTCGAGCTCAGCAACGCCGCCAACGCCGCCCTGCTCTCCGAACTCTGGTTTGGCCGCATGGACGGCGTTCGAAACGCCGTCCTGATCACCATCTCTGAGGGCGTCGGCTCAGCCATCCTCGCGAATGGACAGCTCGTCGGCGGAAAAAACGGCCTCGCCGGCGAATTCGGCCACATCCCCATCGACCCCTCCGGTCCGCAATGCGGCTGCGGCATGAAAGGCTGCTGGGAGATGTACGCCTCCTCCCGCGCCGCGCTGCGCTACTACGCCGAGCTCGCTCCCACCGCACCCCTACTGGAGATTCAGGAGCTCCTGAACCTCGCTGGCGATGGCAATGCCGACGCGATCGCCGCACTTAGCCGTCAGGCCACCTGGCTTGGCCGCGGGCTCCGCCTGGTGACTGCGGCTCTCTCGCCGGAGGTCATCCTCCTCACAGGCGACATCACCGCCGCCTGGTCGACCTTCGGCCCCATCGTTCAGGCGGAGTTGCAGAGCCTCATGCTCGCAGGTCCATCGCCGCTCCTCACCGTCACCACCGACGGAGAACTCGCGCGCCTTCGCGGTGCCGGAGCCATCGTCCTGCAGCGTCACTCCGGCTATCATCGTTCCACGCACTCCTCCGCAAACGGGCTGCACATTCGCAAGCGAAAAGATCGTGCCGAAACATCTGCCCAGCAAGGAAAGGGATAGTCGAAGCTCCGAAAGTTGTATCGATCGTCGCCTGGACTTTATTAGAATATCCAGCGAGCCCTGATGCTCCACCTGCCAATCGTCCTACGGGAGCATCGCCAGTGAAAAGTGGTGAAACAGTCGGAGGCATGCGCAAGGTTGATCTGGCCTATGTCAAGCTCGCATCCAGCGAGATTGCGAGAGACATCAACCGCGACGTCATCCTGGAGTTGATTCGCGCGAACCAGCCCGCCTCCCGGGCCGAACTGTCCCGGCTCTCAGGCCTCCAGCGCAGCACCGTCTCGCTCATCGTCGATCAGCTCATCCTCGAGCGATGGGTCCGCGAAGGCGCCACCACCAGGCTCCCCCGCGGCCGTCGTCCCACCATGGTCGGGCTCAACGATGACCTCGTCATGCTCGTCGCCGACATTCGCCCCTCGCAGGCGACCGTCGCTGTCGTCGATCTCAATGGCCGCCTCCTCTCGCGCGCGCAACTCGCCGTCACCTCAGACTCCGCCCGGACCATCGCCGGCATCCTCGAAACCATGCTCCGCATGAAGGAGCGTCACTCCCAGCGATCCTTTGAAGGCGTCGGCATCAGCCTCCCCGGACGCGTCGACCCACGCACCCATCACCTCATCTTCGCCCCCAACCTCTCCTGGCCTCAGTTCGATATCAAGAAAGCATTCGAAGAGGGAACCGGCATGTCGGTCGAGCTGGACAACGCCGCCAACGCCTGCCTCCTCGCCGAAACCTGGTTTGGCCGCATGGACGGCGTGCGCAACGCCGTCCTCGTCACCGTCTCCGAGGGCATCGGAACCGGCGTCCTCGCCAACGGACAGCTCGTCTACGGCAGCAACGGCATGGCCGGCGAGTTCGGCCACATCCCCATCGACCCCGAAGGCCCCCTCTGCGGCTGCGGTGCCAGGGGCTGCTGGGAGACCCTCGCCTCCTCGCGCGCTGCCCTCCGCTACTACGCCGAGGATGCCCCCGGCGTCCCCGGCCTCAGAATGCAGGACCTCCTCAACCGCGCCGAGGAGTCGGACCCTCACGCCATCTACGCCCTCACCAAACAGGCAGAGCAGATCGGCAAGGGCTTACGCCTCATCACCGCCGCCCTCTCGCCCGAGGTCATCCTCATCGCGGGCGACATCGTCTCCTCCTGGCAGCGCTTCGGCCCCATCATCGAGCGCGAGCTGGCCGAAGTCGTCCTGACCGGCACCCCGCCCCGCCTCTCCCCCACCCACGAAGCCGAGGTCGCCCGCCTTCGCGGCGCAGCCATCCTCGTCCTGCAGCGCCGCTCCAGCCATCAACAGGCCCGCGTAACCAAGCCCATCAAGACGAAGAAGACCAAACGCGAAGGCGTAACGGTGATCAAAGCGAAAAAACGAGATAAAAAAAGCTAAGCTCCAGGAGCTGCTCAACCTGTTTTGCTCTTATCAGCCTTTATCCATCTAATCACCGTTACGCCTTCCGCGGAGCCAGCAGCCTACCAGTTATGCATGCTGCCATCTTCCAGCCGAGCCACCGGCAGATAAGCCCGCTTGTAAGGAAACTTCTCCGCTAACTTCTCGTCAATATCCACGCCATGTCCTGGTGTCTCACCCGGATGCATAGACCCATCCTTGAACGTGTACGCGTGCGGAAACACCTCGTCCGTCTCTGCGCAATGCGGCATATGCTCCTGTATTCCGAAGTTGGGGATGCTCAGGTCGAAGTGCAGCGCAGCGCCCATGCAGATCGGCGAAAGGTCGGTCGCGCCATGGCTTCCCGTCTTCACTCCATACAGGTCCGCGAAGCTCGCGATACGCCGCATATGCGTAATTCCTCCCGCATGCACCACCGTAGCCCGCACATAGTCGATCAACTGTTTTGAGATAAGCTGCTGGCAATCGAAGATTGAGTTGAACACCTCGCCCACAGCGAGCGGTGTCGTCGTGTGCTGTCGAATCAGCCGAAACGCCGCCTGGTTCTCCGCGGGCGTCGCATCCTCCAGCCAGAACATCTGAAACTCTTCGAGGCTCTTGCCCAGCGAAGCCGCCTCAATCGGCGTCATCCGGTGATGCCCGTCATGCAGCAGAGCAACATCGAATCCAAACTTCGCCCGCACTGCCTCCATCATCTTCGGCGCAAACCGCAGATACTTCGCCGTCGACCAGACCTCTTCCTTCGGCACGCTCCCGCTGGCCGGCTCATACGGCTTATCGCCGTGGCTCACCCCATACGCATCGGCCACGCCGGGCACCGCGCACTGCACACGAACCGCCTTGTACCCAAGCTCCATGTGGTGCGCCACCGAGTCGCAAAGCTCCGCGATATCGTGCCCGTTCGCATGCGAGTAGACCGTCACGCCCTCGCGGCATCGCCCGCCCAGCAGCTGATACAACGGCATCCCCGCACGCTTTGCCTTGATGTCCCACAGCGCCGTGTCTACAGCAGCAATCGCCGCCATCGTCACCGGCCCGCGACGCCAGTAGGCCCCCCGGTACAGGTACTGCCACGTATCCTCAATCCGCTCCGAGTCGCGCCCAATCAGGCACGGAACCACATGCTCCTGCAGATACGCCAACACCGAAAGCTCCCGCCCATTCAGCGTCCCATCCCCCACGCCATAGACACCATCCTCCGTCGTGATCTTCAGCGTGACAAAATTACGCCCCGGACAAGTAACAATCACCCTCGCATCCACAATCCTCGACCCCTGTATAGCCCCGCTCATAGCTCTCCTATCTCTCTACCGCAATGTGCTTACGCAACCTGCGTTGCACCGGACGAAACCCCGCCGTAATCCTCACATAACCCAACGGCGCCGCCTTGTCTTCCGCCGCACCCCACCCATGCGGCACCCTTATCCCAAACCAGAGTCGCCCCTCATCACCGAGGCAGCTCTTTCTGCCCTGTAATCGTGAACCTCTGTTCCACCACCGTGTCCGTCTCGCCCGGCTGCGTCCCTCCAATAAACAGCGAATATTCTCCGGCCTCAATGCTGCGCCTTCCATTCGCCGCCACCGTGCTCAGGCCGCGAGGATCGACCACCACCTGAATATGCTGCCTCTGCTTGGCCTCCAGCGGAGTCCGCACAAACCCCACCAGCGCCTGCCGCGGAGTCGTCGCCGAAGCCGGCGCCTTCAGATACACCTCCGACACCGCATCGCCCTTCATCGCGCCCATATTCTCCACATCGGCGTCCAGCGTCACCGCCTCACCCGCCATCAGCTTCGTCTTCGACAGCTTCACATTGCTCCACTTGAAGTCCGAGTAGCTCAGCCCATAACCAAAGCCCCACAGTGGCGTCCCCGTAAAGTACCGGTACGTCCGCTTCGCCATCGAATAGTCATCCATCGCCGGCAGTTGATCCGTGCCCTCATAGAACGTAACCGGCAGCCGCCCCGCGGGATTGTTATCTCCCGCCAGCGTATTCGCAATCGCCGCTCCACCCTCTTCCCCCGGATACCACGCCTCCAGAATCGCTGCCGCATGCTCCTTGGCCCACTTCACCGCCAGCGCACTGCCGTTCATCATCACCACGACCACCGGCTTGCCCGTCGCCGCCACCGCCTCCAGAAGCTGCTGCTGCACCGCCGGCAACTCGATCGTCGTCCGGTCGCCGCCATCGAAGCCGGCCACATGCACCGGCATCTCCTCTCCCTCAAGCTCAGGCGAAAGCCCCACGAACACTACCGCAACGTCCGCCTTCTTCGCCATCGCCACAGCCTCCTCGCGCTCCGTCTCGATAGGCGGCTTCCAGTTGAACGAGAGCCCCGCGCCAAACAGCCGCGCCTGGTGCGAATATTCAATCCTCAGCTCATGCGGCCGCACATCGTTCAGGCTCATCGTAAACGGCTTCAGCCCGCTCGGCCGCGACTCCTTCGCCTCCACTCCAAGGTCTGTAACCTGTTTCCCATCGAGAAACACTGTCACCTTCTCCGCATCGCGGCACGGATAGCAGTGCGCCAGCGCGAAGCTGAACTCATACTCCCCCGCCTTCGGAGCCGTAATCGTCCCAGTCCACCGCACCCCAAACGCCGAAGCCTTCAGCCCCTCTCCAGGCGAAGCCGCATTCCAGTCGAAGTCCACCTGCTCGTCCACCCGCGTAAAAGCTGGCCTCCCAGTAAGGCCGATATTGTCGAAGTACTCCCCCTTCAACCCGAACGCCGATGCTCCCTTATCGGGATGCAGCACCGTCCGCGGCACCGGCAGCGCCAGCTCCGCGACATACGGCGAGCCCTGCGCGTACAGTATCTTCGCCGAGTTGTGGAACTTCGCCTCCATCCCGCCCAGCGGCAGCACCGGGTGCGACGGCACCGCGTTGTAGTTCCCTTCGATCCCCGCCAGCGCCGCCGCATTCGGCCCAATCACCGCAATCGTTCGAACGCTCGTCTTCAACGGCAGCGTGCCATCGTTCTTCAGCAGCACCATCGACTTCTCTGAAACCGTGCGCGCCAGCTCGCGGTGCGCCGCAGAATCCGTCTCGGAGAAGGGAATCCGCGCATAGGCCACCTTCGACGGCGGATCGAACAGCCCAAGCTGGAACCGTGCCCGGAACAGCCGCTCCACCGAGATATTAATCTCCGGCTCCGTGATCAGCCCATCA
>Ga0193753_10001135_pt1 | contig 23324 bp, 18 predicted proteins | sample H1c2metaG_FD_144925 | JGI IMG/M metagenome (GOLD analysis project Ga0193753, IMG submission 144925) | Soil microbial communities from a riparian zone of the East river system, Colorado, United States - H1c2 | ecosystem: Environmental > Terrestrial > Soil > Riparian zone | place: USA: East... | reverse complement strand
CGGACCGGTCATGTCGCGGTAGGGAAGCGCGCGAATGCGCCCGGCTGTGCGGCCTTGGCGGCCAGCAGGTCGGCAATGGCGTTCGCCGGCAGCGGCAGGGGATGGCTTCGCGCCGGGACAAAAAGCGGCGACGCGAATTCCAGCTGCGCCAGCAGCCGGTGGCCGACCGCCGGCTGCTTGCCCTTGTGGAAGCCCATCGTATCCACCGCGAACACCGCCCCCTTGAGGCCCGTCATCTCCAGAATGTTTTCCGCGCCATAGGTTTGGGCGATCTCTTCGTCGCTGAGCCGCACATAGCCGCGCGAAAGGATATCGCGGGACTTGTCCTGCCCAAGCCGGTTGGTGCCTTTGACAAAGACATGCGGCCCGTTCTGCGGCCCGATATCATTCAGATAGACGAAGAATTTGAGCCAGACGGGCGCGGCGTCGTAATCGAAATGGAACATCTGGGCGGCTTCCGCGTCGGCCGCCCGATTTTTTATGGCCGGAGACCACCACAAGCCGATCTCTTTCAGGGCCGCGACGGATCCGAAATAGGCCTGGGACAGGTTGACGAAAAACGGATCTGCGATGATGCGCTGATACGCCTTGATCTTCCAGATTTCCGCCTCGGGCAGGACATAGCGGGCAGCTTCGAGATGATCTGGATCGAACTGCGCGATCGTGTGCGGTCCGGCCGCGTCGTACCAGGTCCACCCCTGGTAGGAGCGGACGCCCGCGGCGATCTCGTCACAGATGTCTTCCGGTACCCTGCTTGGCAGGATGTAATAGCCGTTGCGCCGGATCTGCCCGGCGATCCTTGTCGTCGCGGCGGCATCGAAATCGCCAAACATGCTCTTGAAGCTGCGCGGGGCGGAGGGCGCGGGATTCAGCAAGCCCATCGCCTTGCGTGCAATTTCCGTCGAGACTCCATTCGTCATGCAGTGCAGGCGCAAAAGCTTTTGCCACTCCGGATGGCCAGGCTCCTGTCCGCGCCAGTGACGCAGCAGCACGCCGGCGGCCTGCAAGGTCAGAACCGACTTGAGCGCCAAGTTGCGGAGGCTGAGAAAAAGGTTTCCTGTCATTTTCCTTCCATCACCGATTGGTGTTCGGACAAGCTACCGCACTTGGGGTGAATCTGCTTCACCCCGAAGACGAACTTGCAGGTGCCACGCGCCCGATTATGTCGCCGCCACGGACGACAAATTCAGAATGACCCGGGCCCTGCGGCCAAGAAGGTCGAGCAGCACCGTAACCCGTTCGTTGTCGGTGATGTCTTCGAACAGTCCCAGGCAGGATTCCAGCGGCCCGTTGCACACCCTTATCCTTTCGCCCGGCGCAAAAGCGGAGCGTTGGGGAATGCGCACAAGACCGTCCTCGGTTTCCTGACTTTTGATCTGCTCGATGACCCTGTCCTTGAGCGTCGCCGGCGTTTCGCCAAACGAAACCAGCCGCGACACGCCGAGTGTGGACTGGATGGCGCGCCAGCGCTGACGCGCCGTGTCCATGGCGACAAAGATATAGCGCGGGAAGAGAGGGGCAAACACTACCTCGCTGCGCCGTGCATGGCGCAGTGACCTGCGATAGCGTGGCAGATAGGTCTTGAAGCCTTGCCGGCGCAGATGCGCCTCGGCTTTCGCCTCCGCATGAGGATGCGTGTGAACCACATACCAGTGAACGCCGGAAGGCCGGGTCATGAGGCCATCTGTTCTTCGTGGCGCGCGGCGTGGCAGATGCGCCTCGGCTTTCGCCTCCGCATGAGGATGCGTGTGAACCACATACCAGTGAACGCCGGAAGGCCGGGTCATGAGGCCATCTGTTCTTCGTGGCGCGCGGCGTGGACCTCGAGGAGTCTGGGCACCAGGACGCGCTCCGGACCCATGAAAGCCGCGGCGGCGGCATAGGCACCACGCGGCGCGGTCATGTCCGACACCACCACACCGTCGAACGGCACGTCCACCTTGTCCAACGCCGTGAATACCGGCGCGCCCACCAGGTGCGACCGGTCGGTGCTGCGATCCACAATGCCGCAAATGGTTATGTGTGCTTCCAACCCACAGATCGCGGCGATTTCGGCAAGATCGGAGGCTCCCACCAGGACGACACGCGACCAACCACGTTGCCGGGCCACGGTAAACGTGTCGCTGCAATCCTTGCGCGCTTCACGGAAGAAGGACATGGAGCGATTCAGATAGGCCAGAGTCAGGCGCGACTTCTCCGCAAAACCTTGCGGCGTCAGGAAATAGGCATAGCGGTGGGCAGGCACTTCCTTGACCTTGACAAGGCCTTTGCGCACGCAACGTTTGAGATAGGCGTTGACCAGTCCCAGAGCGACGCCGAACTCGGCCGCCAGAAGACGCTGGGATTGGGCTTGGTTGCGCTCGACGGATTCCAGCAATCCTAGCATCAGCCTGGCTTGCTCTAGATTCTCGTCGGTTTTTCCGCTGGCCATGCCGCCAGAGTGGCATGTTCATATAATGAACGCAAGGTTGGAATTTTGCATCAAACCAGCATTTTTCAGCCTTTCGCGCCTGTCAGACAGCGGCTTTTGACAATCAAATCGGAACGCCAGGCTTGGCTTAAGCCGAGGGTATGCCCCTGAGTGTCAGGGGCGCCATGCGCTCTTCCGGCACTCCATTGGCATGGAGGCCGTGCTTGATGCCATCGATGAAATTTGTGGCCGCGATGAAGATGAAATCCGACGCAAGGTAATCGGGGTCGTCAGGTGGCCTTATCGCGCCCTGAGCTGCAGGAAGAAATGAACCCCACTTCGACGCGTCGCCATCGGCAATGATGATCCGTGGATTCTCGCCCAGGCCTGTCAGCCAGAGGAAATTGTTCAGGCCCGGGCAGGCGCCATGAAATCCGATCGCCTCGCCCTGTGCGAGACGCTGCCCGATGTAAGCCGTCAGTCCATCTTTGACTGCCTGATAAGACCTGCCGATTTCCATCCCGTCATTCTTCCGATCCGGGGACCAAGGCGCGGTCTGGCCTGCCTTACGCAGCAATACCGAGAACAGGCCATTCTTCGATGACAGGCTTGTCACATCAAATCCGGCTGCCCCTGCAAGGTTTCGACAGCTAGCCTCATCGAAATAACTCATATGTTCATGCACGAACGCATTGAGGTCGCCATTGCGCAGCATCTCGCCGACATCGGGGAAGGTGAGAAAGGCGCGGCCAGTGGGCGATAGTTGCGCAAGAATGGCTTTGAGGAAGCTCAACGGATCCTCGACATGCTCCAGACAGGAGAAAGCGATGACCCAGTCGAATTGCTCCCCGGAGATCTTGGCGGTGGGAAAGAAATCGCGAACCGCGCGGATTTGACCGTCCTGTTCGGTGGAGAATGCCGGGTCGATCGCTACATATTGCGCGACATTGAAGCGGCTGGCGATTTCGCGCGCGATCGTCAGATTGCCGGCGCCGATTTCGAGAATGCACCCGTCCAGCGCGCCGCATGCCGCCGTGAGCGCGTCCGTCTTTGCTTTCCCAAGCGCGGTTGCCCATTCCGATGAGCCGGGTGGCGGGGTGATGAATTGATAATCAGGGCGGCTGTAGGCCTCGGCGAGGGATTTGCGAAGATCGGCGGGCTGGTCCTGGATGAAAAAACCGAGGTCGTGAATGGCAAGCTGGAAAGGCAATGCCTCCGGAACGCCCGGCACACGCGACACTCCCCGCCAAAGGGGCAGGGTTTCGAATGCAACGACAGCCGTCATGGTATGCAAGCCTCTGATTGTGTGATAGCCGCCATTTCTACTGGGTCATGCCGGCGCCGACCAGTCCATTTTCCTTCCAATGCCTTATTTCGGCGCTTGGCAGATCAGGGCGGAATTGCGCGTTTCGTCCTTGAACGACACTGATGGTCGCCGGTTCCGTGCAAATTGTATCTAACTCAACCATATCCCACCAGAGGGGCGGGCCTGTATACATTACATAGCGTACCGTTTCCGACCATGTCCAAGACCTCCATTTTCCCTCTTTGAAATATGATTAAAGAGTCGCGGGTCGCAGATCGAATTGCAATCCAATGTCCGGGGTTTGTTCGGAATTGTCGGTTTGCTTTCCTGTATTGATCCATAACACGGCGAAAAATCGCCGCTGGGGTGATCTCATGATACTCAACCTGAATGCTTGAGCGCCTTCCCTCCCCGAAACGACCAAGACGGGGCGGTGGCGGCATGAAGGATGGGCAAGATTACACATTGGCCGATATCATCCGGTCTTATTGGGCCGCACGGGACGTTATGCAATGCAAATAGCGCCACGGAAACGTGACGCTCTTTTTTTATCCATGGTTCGTCGGTTGGCGCTTTTCCAATCGGCAGCTATAGTGGCATGGGGATATGCTGAATGGCCGTTACTTGCTTTTTAACTCCTTCGCTTTTGTATTGATTTTCCTGCCCGCAACCTTGGCAGGATTTTTTTTGATTGGCCGACATAACACCAAACTTGCCGCCTTGTTCCTGGCAATGGCGTCGCTGGTTTTCTACTCTTACTGGGATCGGCGCTATCTGCTCCTGCTGCTGCTTTCGGCGACGTTCAATTATTCCGCAGGATATGCTATAGGTCACACAATTTCGCAAAACCGGAAATGGCTGATTGCTGCGCTGGGAATAGGCGGTGATCTGGTACTTCTGAGTTATTTTAAATACACAAATTTCTTCTTAGCTAGCATCAACACGACCCTCGGCGCGAATCTGGGCGTCATGGAAATAGTGCTGCCGTTGGGCATATCCTTTTTTACCTTTACCCAAATAGCATTCATCGCGGACGTCTATCGCGGCGGTGTACGCGAATACCGCTTCCTTGATTATCTGCTGTTCGTTACCTATTTCCCGCATCTGATTGCCGGTCCCATCCTGCATCACGCGGAAATGATGCCGCAATTTGCAGAACGGAAAACCTATCAACCAAAGACAGACGCGATTTATCGCGGCGCACTGCTTTTCACCATCGGACTGACAAAAAAAATTGTTCTTGCCGATACATTCGCAGCTTATGCAGACGCGGTTTTCACGGCGGCAGGCGGCGGGCAAAAAGTCGATTTTATCGCGAGCTGGATTGGTGCGCTGGCATACACACTGCAGATCTATTTCGATTTTTCCGGTTATACCGACATGGCGATCGGAAGCTCGCTGATGTTCAACATCCAATTGCCGCTCAACTTCAATTCACCCTACAAGGCGGCAAGCATTATTGACTTCTGGCGTCGCTGGCACATGACCTTGTCCCGCTTCCTGCGGGACTATTTGTATATTCCGCTAGGAGGCAACCGCAAAGGACGCTCGCGACGATACCTCAATCTGCTGGCCACAATGACACTGGGCGGCCTGTGGCACGGCGCCAACTGGACATTCGTGGCCTGGGGCAGTCTTCACGGTGCTTATCTCATCATCAATCATGCATGGCGTGCAATTTTTCCCGGCCCGAGAAAGCCTTGCACAGCCTGCCGGTTATTCGGGCGCGGCCTCACTTTTCTCGGGCTACTTTTCGCATGGATATTTTTTCGGGCCTCTACATTCCAAGCCGCGGAAATCATCGTGAAAGGGGTTTGCGGGATGGCGGGCGTTTCCACGGATCTTCTGGCCAAATATGGCATTCCAGACAGCGGACTTCGTATTGCCGCGACTCTGCTTTCCGGTTTGACCATATGCTGGCTGCTTCCGAATTCCTGGCAAATTGTCCAGGCTGCAGAAAAGACCGATCCCCGGTACCAGCTTCGCATCATCGGCTCGTTAAGCGTGCTCACTTTCTTCCTGCTCGCAATCAACAGCTCACGCGGCGTTTCCAAATTCATCTATTTCAATTTCTGATGGCCCGAAAACTTATAAACTTGCTTTGGGGAATCGCAGTCACACTGCTGGCGCTGGAATTGCTCCTGCGCCTTATGCCGGTGTTGCATGGCTGGGAAAATCCGCCGATTTCCGCCGACAATCCGGTGATCCGGGACTATCCAGGAGCATCATATACCTATTCCCACGATTGGGATTTCCGCAATCACGTTGACGGACATTTCAACAATCTTGGATTTCCGTCGGCGCCGGTAAACATCCATGACCCGACCATCGTCATAATCGGAGACAGCTACGTCGAAGCGGCGATGATCAGCCCGGATGAGCGCCAGGATCAGGTGCTTGCGAAGATCATCCGGCGGCCCGTCACGGCACTGGGCATGGCGAATACAAGTTTGCCAGACTATATGGTGGTAGCGGATTGGGCAGTGCACAATCTCCGTGTCTCTGCTCTCGTTTTCGAACTCTCGCCAGGAGATCTTTCCGAGAGCGTTGAGCCAAGATTGCGGGGTTATTGGTATGAACCGCTCGGTGACGCCCTCGTTCTGAATCATAGCGCGAAATTCACTGTCCGAAACGTGCTTATGAAGAGCCGGCTGTTCGATTATCTATATTACAATCTTCGGTTCAGCCCACAAACGATGTTCAAGGATTGGCAACATCCCCAGGGCGCCGTCTTCGACGAAGCGCAGCCCACCCCCGGGGGCGATCCGCAAGAGGCTGGAATTTCCCCCTTGATGCAGCACTCGACGAAACGCTTTGTGTCGGATGCGCTGATATTACGGGGCAGAGGCATCCCTGTCGTCATTGTGATCGATCCCAACATACAGAATATCTACGCTGGCCGAAGCGGTAACCTGTCCGAAACGCAATATGTGGGACAGATCGCGCGAACCGCGGGACTTCAGGTTCTTGATCTGACTCAAGCCTTCCGCCGGGATTATCAGACACATGGGAAAATGCTCGACTTCGGGTCAGTTGACGTGCACTGGAATGCACGTGCCCATGCCGTGACGGCTCAAGCCCTGGCCGCTTTGCTGGGAAAGGGTCACTAGGAAAGTCCTCGGCCATCTGCAGCCTTCTGTTAAGTGCATCGTGGTATTACTTCTCAAGTAACAACCTGGCACGCCTGGGCACGGCGCCGAGCGGCACTGTGAATTTTTTGGCTAGCCGCTTAGCCATAACCACAAAGCTTAGGGCTAGACATCTATCTTAAAGTGTTCTCTTATTGTTCTAATAGGCCCCGCCTGCGATTCACCCTGCCGGAGCGCCGAGGGGGGAGTGCGTCCGTGGGTCATCTGCCAAACAAAGCAAGGAGGGAAGATGCGGAGCGGCGCAGAGAAGATGCTGAGGTTCGCCCTGCAATCCGCGCCGAACGGTACGTAATTTACTGCTGTCCTGTGGGCGTAGCAACACGGCGGCAACCTACGTTGTCGAAGGTCTATTCGGCTGGCTGCCCTATGGGCGGGTGACAAATCGTCTGCACTGTCGGACCGGATGCGGTTCCTGAACCAAAAGAAGGGATGCTAGCCGCGAGGACTAGGAACTAGAAGCGTTCTGTGTATCAAATCGTGCAACAGCTGGAGAGTTCGTGAAGCTGTACCTCGCACCACTTCTCATCCTTTTATCGTTGGCTTGTGAGGGCCGAACCGAACCGGCACGCCCTGTTGTTTCAGTTGCAGCTTTGCGAGTTGGCGATTTTGGTGGGGCCAAGAGTTTGGCGTTGTCAGGATTTTACGCAGGATCACCGAAGGGTGGGGGCATTCTAACTGCGACGTCAGACGGTTCTGATGATAGTTGTCTGGTTTATACTGACCGAAGTGGTCACCGCTTCCGTCGCTCTCTTAACGGAAAACCACTCGAGGTGACCATGTGTGGCGCGCGTTGCGGTGGTACACAAATTCTCGATGGCCGTTCCAGTGCGGGTTCACCAGTAATTACCTCTTCCAAAGCCCGCTGGACGTCAGCAATGGTGGGATGGCGTGCCGTCGTAAACAAAGCTGGCGCGAGCGGGCAACAGATTGACTCCACGGTGGTCGCTGTAAGCAATGCAGGTTTGCTGAAGCTCGCGGTGGCGGCTAGTACAACAAGTTCCGGAAATACCGTCTCAGTCTATCCCGATGACACTGGCGAATTGGATGCGGCCTTCGCCGCAGCAGGCAACGCGAGGATCACGGTCCAGCTTCCAGCCGGTGCCGTGTGCGGATATGCCAACCCTGGTGCGAGCGTCTTTAAGACGATTGCGGGGACTGGACTTTTCTTAAACTCCGGTACTCTGTGGCTCGCCCACACCGGTCCGGCAATGGACACCGGAATTGGCTTAAACTTTACCGCTAATGGCTCCATCGTGAGAGGCCCTGGTGTCATTAGTGGTCTTTATCAGACCGACCAGAATGCCGCCCAGTATAACACAACGGCGATCCTGTTCTCGGGAACCACGGGAAGTTCAATCAGCGGCCATGTCACCATCGAGAACACCAAAGGACGAGCATTCTTGGCAGATGCGGTAACGGACTTTGCGATAACCGACGTGACTGCACGCGCCTGCGGCGATTTTGCATTCCACCCGCCCAACGGTATGGACATCATGACTGGTCGCTCGATGTGTGGCCAGGTCACTGCACCGAAAGGCACTTTGACAGTAAAGAACTACACTGGCTTGGACGCTGCGCAAGCTGGCTTTCTTCTGTATGGCCCGACGGATGCGGCTTTCAATGCCACTTTCGTCGGGTGCCGGTTTAGCGGGAATGGTTTTTTTGGCCTGGACTTGGAGGAGATTTCTGGGACGGTCGCTGTTTCGGATTGCGAGCAAACTGGCAACGGGCAAGTGCCATCAGCCGGCCTTGTTTATGGGGGTTATATTGTTCGCGATGTCGCGAATTTCTCTGCTATCAACATAAAGAGCAGCCTCACAGACTCCAACGCATTCGTAATCCTGAGCGCGGATAGCAAGGCCAACTTGCAAGACTGGTCGGTCAACGGTTTGAGCTTGACCGGCACCCCATCATCTCACGCGGCAACGCTGTACATTGCTTTTAGTTATTCAGGCACTCCGCAACGCGTCACCCTAAAAGATGTCACATATGACAACTGGAGCATGTATGTGAACGGCGCCCCCTGCACGCGGTCGGCGCCGCGCCAGCAACTTCTGTCGTTCGAGAATGTAAGAGCATCGGGGCTTTACAGAGGTACGCAGACCGAACTCAATTTCCAGGCCAACCCCGGGCAAATGACTTACGTCGAAGGCCGCAACAGTGATTTAGGCAGCGCTAATATTAAGGCTTTGACCGGCAACCAAAGCGCAATTTTTCTGGACGTGGCCGGTGTAAGGGGTAGCAGTTCATTCACCAAGCCTGCACCGTTTCACTGCTGAATAATCAAGTGCTCTTGATTTTCGCCGAGCAGCCTTCGCCACGCATTGCAATCTTCCGCGGCCTTCCGCATCCGAATGTCAGCATGATTGAGAAGTGCAGGCAGATGACATCGTCGGACGTATTACTCGCCCTCGTTTGCGGTCAACTCAAGGGGCGATACAATGGCCTAGGTGGCTGGTATGTGTTGGCCAAGGGGCGTTGCTTGTCGTCCTGCAGACCTGAGCGCTGCTGGTGGTTTGGGGGGCGGTAGTTTATGCCTGCGCAAGCGCACTGCGCGCTCGACGAGATTTCTATCGGGGAGTTTATGCGGCGCGAAGGTGTGACTGAAGGTGGGCGTGGGCGCAAAGTTGCACTGCTAGCCGCTCCGAACCGGCACAACGGCTCAAGGCGTTAGCCTGAGAAAGTCTCAATGACGCTATAGACTTCTTTACTTACAGGCCGCGCGGATAAGATTGTCCCGCTTGCTGCGGATGGGGCTTCTGCATTTCTTCAACTACGTAGAAGGCCACTGCGCCCAGTATGACCACAATGGCGACCCATGTTGTAATTCTCTGGGTTTTGTCAGGCTGGTCTTCGGCATGATGGTAATCCTGCAATCCAGTCATCTTTCCTCCTGTTCGCGTTACCTCTGCGTCTCGTTCCTCGCCTTAGCTGTCTAGCGCGCAGGCTATTCAGCGCCAACGCGTACCTGTCGATGTTATCACAACCGTTGAGGCGTTCCATGTGCGCGGGAGCGAGTATTACCGGCTTGGTGGGATGGAACTAATCCCCAGCCTTCCCAGGCGGGTGTCCGCTCACCCCGCAAAACCCGCCGCCGCCAGGAGCACTCAAAGCTGCGGCGATCGATACCAAGCAGGACGGGCAGTGACGACGGGCTATAGTTCAAGTCAACCGCCTTTTTGTTGGGGGTCATGCCCAACTCTTCACGCCTGTACAAGCCAAGGTTATCCTATTCGAACGCTGATGGGATCGGGCCGCTTGCCCATGGGACAACTAGGTTAGCGCCCGCGTCGTCGGGCGCTGGGCGAACCGGAAAGGGACGGGTCCGTCCATGGTCTACGTGAGATGTTTGGGCGGTCTGTCCACAACGAAGCCCTTATCGTCTCCTTCTGTCTTGGATGTCTGAGGGGTTCACCCAGCGGCACGTTCATCTGATTCTGGCCCAGGAAAAAGCGCAGACAGCCCTCTTCGGATGGCCTAATTTGCGCAATCAGGTGGCTTAATTCGGCTCAAAACCGACCAGTACCAGAAATTGGCGGTACGGAATGTCTAAACCATGAACGTCAGAACGGTAACATGTTGTTTTTGCTGTTTTTAGATTCTTGCATAGGTCATGTTCTGTTTTAACTTGCAGAAACAGAGCCTTCCCAAAAAAGACTCGCTTAGCTATGTCGGCCCGGATGACAAGAAACTGCCATTCAAGTCATCAGTGTAAGTGTGCGTCTCAGCGAGGAGCCGTTGATTACAACCGAAGGGCAAGATGAAAGATCTGATGAAGCAGCACGCCTATGCACGACTGGATATGGCGCGTGGCGTAGCTGCCCTTGCGGTTTTTATCGCGCATCTTGGTGATGTTTTCTTCTATCGCTTGATTGGTCCCCATCATGTTGTCGCCCAGGCACTGAGTATATTGGCGCGTCATGCCGTGCTGGTCTTTTTCCTGATGTCGGGAAATCTCATCACCCGCAGTATCATGATGAACATTCACCGCAATGATCGCTTTGATGTGGTGGAATATGGCGCTGCTCGCCTGGCCCGGATCTACCCGCCACTGCTCGGCGCCATTGTAGTCTGTGTAGGGGTCTGGTTGCTGGTGCACTTTCTGCATCTTCCTGGCGGTGCTGTGCCTTTTGGGTTGCCAGGCGATCTTTATCGCGTTCGAGAAAAATTCACCCTCAGTACCGGCGATCTGATTTATGCGCTGACCATGCGGGGCGGGTTGCTGGAGGCAGACGGCCCCCTCTGGAGCCTTTATGTCGAATTTCAGGTCTATGTCGTGGCTATGGCCGTGGCGGCCTTGTGGCGCGGCGGTTGGTTGGCACGCATTGTGAGCTGCCTTCTGGCTTTGATCTGTTTACGGTTGCTGATGGGGCAGCTTTTCTTTGTCCTTGTGTGGGCATTTGGCGCTGTGACCGCCCTGTGGATTGCGCCGCGCCGGATTTTATTGGCTGGCACGGTGTTAGCAATAGCGGCAATACTTGTATCATTGTTCACCGCACCATCGCTTTTCAGCACCGGCATGGATCGGTTGGACGGACAGGTGCTCCAATTAATCTGTTGCGTCCCATATGCGGCGCTTCTGTTTTACATGCGGCCGGCGCGCCCCTATCCGCGCTGGCTGATAGCAACCGGCAATTTCTCTTATAGCCTTTATGTGGCACATTTTCCTCTACTGATGCTGGCGCTTTCTTTGAGCCAGGGCTGGATAGGGTATGACATCGGACGCACTTGGCTGGTCGCAGGCATCGCGGGAGCAAGCGTGATTGCTTTCATCATTCCCTTTGCTGCTGTTACCGAACAACAAGGGAAGTTCAAGCGACTTTTGCTGATGGCGCTGGGGCGTACTGGGAGCGCCGTCAAAGCGGTTTGAGATCAGATGTTCAGCGTCAGCCACCAGGGATTGATCTTGGAGGCGTCGGGAACACCGCGCTCGATATCCTTATAGACCTCAAACTATCGTGTTCCCAGCCGTTCGGTGCGGTACTCGCCGCTCAGGACGCGCTCAATCCAAGCCGGATTGTCCAAGTACCAGCAAACCGTCTTTTCCAGCCCGGTGTCGAAGCTTTCTGCTGGGGTGAAGCCCAGTTCGGCGGCGATTTTGCTTGCGTCGATGGCATAGCGCAGGTCGTGGCCGGCCCGGTCGGCGACGAAGGTGATTTGGTCCGCGTAAGGGGTGCGGTCAGCGCGGGGGTGCAAACGGTCCAGCAGGCTGCAAAGCGCCCGGACCACGTCGATGTTACGCCGTTCGGCCCCGCCGCCGATATTATAGACTTCTCCCGGAGCGCCTCGCGTCAGAACCTGCAACAGGGCGCGGGCATGATCTTCGACATAGAGCCAATCGCGCACGTTCTCGCCCGCGCCATAGACGGGCAGGGACTTTCCTTTCAGCGCACGGATGATGGTGAGTGGGATCAGCTTTTCGGGGAATTGGCAGGGGCCGTAATTGTTCGAGCAGTTGGTTGTCAGAACAGGCAGGCCGAATGTGTGATGCCAGGCGCGCGCCAGATGGTCGGACGCAGCTTTTGACGCCGAATAGGGCGAATTGGGCCGGTAGGGCGTGTCTTCGCGGAACAGGCCCGTGGGGCCCAGCGAGCCATAGACCTCGTCGGTCGAGACATGGTGAAAGCGGAACGCCGCGGCGCGCGCGCTGCCCAGCCCCCGCCAGTAGTGCGCCACCGCCTCCAGCAGACGATAGGTACCGACGATATTCGTCTCGATGCAAGCGGCGGGCGCGTCAATCGAGCGATCAACATGGCTTTCCGCCGCCAGGTGAATGACCGCATCGGGCTGTTCGGCTGTCAGCAGGGCAGCCACAGCAGCACCGTCGCAGATATCGACCTGGGCAAAGCGGTAGTTCGGACTGACCGCGGCATCGCCCAGCGAATCCAAATTGGCGGCATAGGTCAGCTTGTCGAGATTGACCACCGCATGTTCGCCCCCGGCGATCACTTGCCGAATGAAAGCCGATCCGATGAAGCCGGCGCCGCCGGTGACAATGATCTTCACGCTTTGGCCCGCCATGCGCGCAGCTCATCCATGCTGTGAATGTAATCATCCTTTTCGTATGGACGGTCGCACAGCACTTGCAAGATGGTATTTGGCTCCAGATAGGTTTCCGAGGCGAAAATGCCAGGCGGAACCAGCATGCCCTGTCCAGGCTCCAGGATAAATGTGCGTTCCTGAGCGCCATCCGACACTATGGTCTGCAAACGGCCGCCCTGACAGAGGAAATACTGGCTGCAACGGTAATGGCCATGCTGTCCGCGCGCGGTCCCGGCGGGTACGCCGGTCATGAAAAACAGGCGAACCACAGTAAAGGGCAGAAGGCTGCCCAGTTCGACCACGGTCAACGCGCCGCGCTGGTCGCGTATCGTTGGGAAGGTATCCATTTTCATCGCGGCGACGCTGGGCAGGCTCATGCAAAGAAACTCCGCACGGCCGCGATGACGCGGTCCGCCTGGTCGTCAGACATCGTCGCGAACATGGGCAGGCTGAGTATTTCGCCATAGAGGGCCTCGGTCCGCGCGAGGGACCCGGGAATGCGCGCCCTGGCCGCTAGGCCCGGCTGGGTATGGGCGGGGAAGGGATAGTGGCGACCCGTGTCGATCCCGGCAGCCTGAAGATGTTTCTCTAAGGCATCGCGCCTGTCGCTGCGCAGGACAAAGAGGTGATAGGCATGAACCGCTCCAGGAGCTTCATGTGGCAGGATCAGGGGCAGGTCCTTCATCTCGTCACGATAGCGCGCGGCAATGGAGCGGCGGCGGCCGATTGCGGGAGGCAGGGCTTCCAGCTTCACCGATAGAATGGCTGCCTGCATCTCGTCCAGGCGCGAGCAGCGACCATCTTCCAGTTCGGCATATTGTGGGCGGGTCCAGCCATAGGTGCGCAGACGGCGAACAGCCACGGCCAGCTCAGCATCATTAGTGGCAACTGCACCGCCATCGCCCAAGGCGCCCAAATTTTTTGTAGGATAGAAGCTGAAGCACGACATTGTGCCCAGCGCGCCGATGGCGTGTCCGTTCAGACGGGCGCCATGTGCTTGGGCGCAGTCCTCTATGATGGGAATGCCAGGCGCGGCGGCGCGTAGCGCATCAATGTTGGCCGGATGGCCGTAGAGATGCACCGCGATCATCGCCTTGGTCCGGGGGCTAATGGCAGCCGCGACCGCGTCCGCGTCGATGCAATAGGTGTCAGGGTCACATTCGACCAGAACCGGCGTAGCGCGGCTCATGTGTATGGCAGCAATGGTGGGACCGGCTGTGTGGGAAGGGGCGATGACCTCGTCACCCGCGCCGATACCAAGAGCCAGTTGCGCCAGAACCAGCGCATCGGTGCCGCTAGCCACGCCGATAACGTCGGAAACGCCCAGCGAAGTGGCCACGCTGCGCTCGAAGCGGGTCACTTCCGGACCCAGGATGAAATTGCCCCCGTCCACAACGCGGGCGACGGCGGCGATGATGGCGTCGCGATGCTCCCGGGCCTCGGCGCCCGGGTCGGCCAAGGGAACCGGATTGCGCGGTGCGCCGCCTATGTTCATGCCAAAAAACTTCCAACTCGGGTTAGTATTCTAAGGTCGCGCCGCTTGATGCGGTCAGGCAGGGTAAAGCTGACGTCGCGGGGCGCGAAGAATTACAGCGTTCAAGCTGTGAGCGCAACCGGTCCAAGCCATTGTCTGAGGGTTGAAATCCCGCCGGTAAGATGGTGTTTATGCCGAGCTTTCTGGTGATTTATGCGCATCCTCATCCTCAATACGGACTACCCACGATTCCTGGGAGCGCTCTATGCCGGCCAGCCCGGATTGGCTGAGGCTAGCTATGCAGTGCAGATGCGGGCACGCAATAGTACATTGTTTGGCGTGGCCGATTTTTATTCGCGGAATTTCCGTGGCGCCGGCCATGAAGCGGCCGAACTGCATGTCAATAACCAGATCTTGCAATATGCTTGGGCGCGCGAGAATAGCCTGTCGATTGAACCGCAGCCCATGGATCACGACATCACGTCGCCGGCCAATGCCACGTTGTCGCGCGTGCTGGGCCCTATACGCCCGCTGTTGCGCCCCGTACTACGCAAGCTCAAGCCCTTCCGCATGCCGGATTGGGAAGTGCGGGTATTGGTAGCGCAGGTCGAGGCGTTGAAACCAGACGTGATCTTGAACCAGGCAATGGAATATGTGCGTTCGCCAGTCCTGAAGCTCCTGCGCGCGCCGCGACGGCTGATCGTGGGCCAAATCGCTGCGCCACGTCCGGAAGATGAAGACTATCGCGTCTACGACCTTGTCATCTCTTCCCTGCCTAATTTCATCGAGTGGTTTTCTCGCCATGATGTGCGTGCGCGTTATAACCAGCTTGCATTCGAGCCGTCGGTTCTGGAGGCAATGGGGCCAGAGCCAGAGCGAGACGTTCCGCTTTCCTTCGTCGGAAGCCTGTCGCCCGACCATGCCGGCCGCGTCGCATGGCTGGAGGAAATTGCCCGCAACACACCGCTCAAGGTTTGGGGTAACGGCATCGAGCGACTGCCGCCATCTTCGCCCTTGCACGCGATCTATCAGGGCGAAGCTTGGGGCCGGCAGATGTATGATGTGCTGCGACGTTCGAGGATCACGCTGAACTATCACATAGATATTGCCGAGGGATGGGCCAACAACATGCGTCTTTACGAGGCGACCGGCGCGGGCGCGATGTTGCTTACCGACCGCCAGCGCAATATCGGCGACATCTACGTCGATGGGAGTGAGGTCACGACCTACGGCTCAACGCGTGAATGCATCGGCCAGACGAAGCGTTATTTGGCCGATGAGCCAGCGCGCGCGGCGATCGCCGCCGCCGGGCAGCGCAAGGCCGTCGAAGTGAACAACTATTTCAATCGCACCGGCGAAATCCTCGAATACTTCGCGGAACTCGCGAATGTGTGGGTGCTACCGTGAGCGTGCTGCGGCAGGCACGTCGGCTGGTGGGCAGGGCTATCCGGTCGGTGCCGTGGCTGCGCCGACAATGGGAAGTATCAACCGATTATCGCCTGATCGGGGAAGCGGAACTGGGTGGAGGTTCGGCGAGTGGCTGGTTCTCGCCGCTGACCGCCTGGCGCCAGGACCGCGCCTACGGCAAATTGCTTATCGACATGCATCGCGGCGCTCCGCGTGACGACTTGCACATCGCGGTGCAGGCGATAGACGTGCTGGGTCTGCCGCAGGCGACCGTTCTGGAAGTCGGCTGTGGCAGTGGCTATTACCACGAAATTCTCGACACACTGGCGCACACGTCTATCGCCTATACGGGGGTAGATTTTTCACCCGCCATGATCGCGCGGGCGAAACGGCGTTATCCTGGCGCCGATTTCCGTCAGATGGACGGCACCGCGCTTGCTTTTCGCGATGGTGCATTCGATGTCGCCTTCAACGGCGTCAGTCTGATGCACATTCCGGATTGGCGAAAAGCGGTGGCCGAGAGCCGCCGTGTTGCGCAGGTGGCCTGCATTTTCCATTCCGTGCCGGTCTTCCCGTCGCGGCCCACCGCGCATCTTGCCAAATACGCCTATGGTGCGCCCGTGACCGAGACGGTGTTCAACCGCGACGAACTGGTGGCATGCTTCCGAGACAATGGTCTTGCCGTACGTCAGAGCTGGCGCGGTCTGATCTATGACGTGTTCGATGTGGCGGGAGAGCACTCCTACGACGAAACCTTCCTTTGCGTTCCCGCATGAACCAAAACCGTCTCTATTGCACCTATTTCGACCATCGTTATCTGGCCAAGGGCCTGGCGATGATCCGTTCGTTGCATCGCCACGTGCCCGGCGCACAGGTCTGGGTGCTCTGCCTGAGCGACAGAGCCAAGCTGATCCTCGATGAACTCGCCGAGCCAGACGTGAAGACCGTGGCGCTGGCGGATTTTGAACGCGGCGACACAGCACTCGCCATCGCAAAAGCTGATGGCCGGAGCACGGTGGAATATTATTTCACCATCACGCCGTCGCTGGTGGGTTATGTGATGAACCATGCAGCTGACGCGGCGATGGTCACCTATCTGGATGGCGATCTCTGGTTCAGCGCCGATCCCGAGCCGGTTTATGACGAAATGGACGCGGCTTCGGTGCTGATCATACCCCATCGCTTCGCCGGCTCTCATCGCCACCTGGAAAAATTCGGTATTTACAATGTCGGCTGGCTGACTTTCCGCAACGACGCGTCTGGCCGGGCCTGCCTGGAATGGTGGCGCGACAAGAACAATGAATGGTGTTTCGATCGGCTGGATGAGGTACAAGGCCGTTTTTGCGACCAGCGCTATCTCGACTATTTTCAGGGCAAATTCGCCGGCGTACATGTGCTGCGGCATCACGGCGCTAACCTGGCGCCCTGGAATATTGGCGCCAGCACGATCACCCTTCGTGCCGGTAAGGTCCATGCCGACGGCGACATGGCGCTGTTTTTTCATTTCCATGGCATCAAGCGGCTGGCGCCTCGGAAATTCCTGACCATTCACCGTACTTATGGAGCGCGGCTCGACGAGGTTTCGCGCCGCTACCTTTACACGCCTTATCTGACGGAGTTGCTTGCGATCGAGGCAGAGATCGAGAAACGTTTCGGGACGGTAGAGGAGCATTCAATACGCGAACAGTTTGGTGCGCGTGATTCGGTGTGGCGACGATTCAAGACAGGGTTCAACATCCTGCGATCGAAACTGCAGGGCTATGTCGTCACCGTGCCTCCCCCCGGAGACGGCGCCCATAAGCCTGGACAAACGATCAACTGAGGCGACAGGCGCAGTGCCACAGTGGCGGGTTGTCAATGAGCAATTGTATCCATGGTGTTGTGTTCCCATGGCGCCTATTACATGCGTGACCGACGTAGCTCCGTACCTTCAGCGCGGATTGGTGTACCGGTGTCTGCGTATGCAAAAGTGGCAGGCGTTGTATGAGCATGACCGGGCCAAAACGGGTCAGTTCTTCAATTTGCTTATTGAAGTTGTCGCCGTTGCCTTTTTTGTCGCTGGCATCGTGATATTAGGTTTCATTAAATTGGGCGGATTGCACTGCGCGCCCAGGCACTAGATCAGAGTTCCGCGTCTTTAGGCTTTCGCATTGCGTCGTCGCAAAAACAAGAAAACTTGATATTCTCCCTCAGTCGCTCAAACATCTTGAGACCCTTTAAAAAGGTCGACATGATCTCGTCATGGCGAGGGAGTCTGACCTCGCCAACCCCAAACATCATCAAGCGTGAGGCTCTTCTCCTTGTTGGAGAGTGCGTCAGCACGGTTTTTAAGCGAGGTAGAAAATGGGCTGGCGAAACATTCTGTTTGTGTTCATCAGGTGCGAACTCGAAGCAAAATATAACCACCTGACCGGCCGGCACTTATCAACTAGGGGCGCGTTGCCTATTGCTTTGCTATCTGTCGCGGTAGCAATTGCGTTGGTAAGAGCGTGACGACCTAACCCTGACCAGTGCACTCCCAATTCATTCGGTTTGCAGACAAAGTTCACCTTCACGCCTGCTGTCGTCCCCCGCACCCTCCGCGCTCGTTTTGTTCGGTGCGGGCTGCTGGGCCTTTTGGGTTTGGCGCGACGCGCAGATGCAAGCTGAGTCCTGCCTGAGTCGGCGGACTGACTTATCTGGAAGTGTTGGTGGTGTGGCAAGCAGCATGAGCCCGGTTAGTCCGTGTAGGACTTTGGGATATACGGGTCACAGTCTCCGGAATTCGCGAATTCCCAAGGCCCGGGCCTTCGCGACACGCAATTGGCATAACAAACCGCGCACGCGGTCAACAGAATAACGACCATCCACTGCGATCGCGGGTTCTTGAAACCTTCCCAGGAGCTGCAGGAGGATAGCCGATTTTGCCGTCCCGAGTAGCCTGTATGAGCCCTGGTGGCTGGGCCCTCGGCCGAAATCGCTCTCTGCTTGTTCTAACGCGGTTTTACAGCGGGGAACATTGAGGCCGGGAGGATCGCTTCTATCGGCTCAGTGCCGCGCCGACTTGCGCAACAGCAGCCAGTTGGTCATCACCATCAACTTTTCTGGCGGCATGGTGGAGAAGGGCTCGCTCATCGCAGATTGAGGTGTCGGCAGGCCGCCAGGCCAAAACACAGTGTCGCGGGTTTCAACGACGAATCCTGCCTGCTCGAACAAGGCACGGATTTCGGGCGCCGGGAGACGGTTGGTGTAAAAACCCGAGCGGACCATGAATTCGCTTTCCCAGATGCTCTCTCGGAAACGCAGGTTGTTCAGCCCTAACTCCAAGTGATCGCGATAGTCGATCCAATGCGATGCCACGCCGTCGGGAGCCATGATACGCCATAGCTCCCGCGCGGTGTCGGCGAAATCCCGCTTGCGGACATGTTCGATTACCGCGTTGGAAAAGACAAAATCCACGCTGGCGTCCGGAAGCGACCGGAGCGAGTCCATGCCGTCCACAAGATAGGAACAGTTCAAGCGCGCCAGCACGTCCTGCATGGTCCCCGCGCCAGCCACTCCGGGCACGGCTAGACCTTTCCGCGCTAGCATCGCCTCCGCAGCGCCGAACAAGTCCAACTTACCGGTTGCCAGCCGCGACTGATCGACGAGGATAGAGCGGGCCGCGGCGGCCGAGCGCGCGAACAATGCCGTCAGCATGCTGTCGCCGGGCCCCAGTTCCAGCACCGTGTAATCCTTGCGCAACGCAAACCCGGCGGCCTCGGCGTGCATGCGATACACCGCCAGGGCTGTTTCCGGATCATCCATGCCGCCGGCGCGGAACATGTTTAGACTCCGCCAAGCGTCGTATTGAATCGGTAACCGGGACAAGATGATCTTGGCCGGAATCTTCAAAAACCAGGGTATCATCATCGCATCGGATTCGCTGCAGCCCATGTTCGCATCTTGACCAGAAAAAACTAGCGAAATATCCCGATTCTTCAGGATGATCCTAGTGCGCGAGTGGCTTGCGCGACAGTGGCCGGGCGCTGATGGTGCTGCCGCGCCGGCCCGGTCTATACGCCGCTTTTGTCGCCACCGGACAGGTCGTGAACTGGCCGCTGACCCGGAGTGCAGGAACGCTGGGCGCGGTCGCATGCTCAAGCTACCCGTGACGAGGCAGGGCTAAAGCTGGTGGATGAAGCCGCCAGGCTACCTGTCACCAGCCCAAAGCGCATGGCGGCGCCGCGCAAATGGGTGATGTCGGACTCCGACCACGAATATCTGAAGGTCGCGGATGCTTTCATGGGCACACCAGAACATCACAGCGCGGCGGCCGCCATCTGGGTGAGGGGCTATCAATTCGAGGCAAACTAAGGTCGGGAAGGAAGTCATGGCCTTCGACGCGCGCAAGAGCGCGATGGATTTAGCCGTGCCCTATATCCTGATCCAGGGGGCGGGACGATCATGTGACGCCGGCCGACGCCGCGCTGACCTATGGCCAAGATATGCGCGCGCCCCATAAGGCGATGACGGCGATAGACTGCGGTCACTTGCTCTGCTTAACCAATAGCCGGGATTTCGTGGCGGCCTTGCGGTCGCATGTCCTGCCGCTGGCGCGATAGGCGCGGGATCTTTATCTGATACCGGTCTGATGCCGCTATTGGCACGACGCGGACATAGCGGCTGGCCCTTCGAGACCTGCTCTGCACGCTGCTGGCATGCCACGACTTATCGCGGCAATATGCCACCAGCGAGCCAGTCTGGCACGCACACGTCCGTTCAGCCTTCCGTTGCTAGGAAAAGCTAAAGTGCCGCCCCAGCCCACCTTGTAGGTCATCTGGGGGTTCTTGTTTCTAGCCGGGAAGGACAAAGCTGGTCGGTGCGTTGTCCGGCTCTAGGTATGGGCTTTATCACACCGGTCATAATTGGCTAAATCAGATCCTAAAGCCGATCAACACCGTCATTGGGGCAAAAGAATGTGGCCGTTCAAAAAGAACCTGTGGGCGCACCTGTTGGGAAGCGAATGAGCCATTCAAGTCGATGCGGTGTGGGATACCTTTGACATGGATGCATAGCGGCAATCCCACCTTCTTCATCCGATGCACGTATGAGCAGGCGGACGGTTCATAATCGAGGATGAATACCCTTACTTTCGAGTTTCAAGTCTTACCGGTTGATGTGGATCTTCTGGGGCGTTGTCGCGGTCCACATACTAATCAGCGTCGCTCTTTAACTGTAATTTGAGGCACGCACTGCCGCGCCTCAAGAATCGGCCACTCTGTTGATGCGGCGCAACGAGAGTCGCTTTCGCAAATTCTGTCAGGTGTTGGATAGGATTGACAAGCTTTACGCTGTCTTCACACTCTCTCCCAAAATTCGAGATTGGGTTAGGGCGTGTCCATAATCAACGGTACCCCCGGCGATGACATTTTGTCAGGGACGTCAGGCGACGACATCATTTCTGGCGGCGCCGGTAACGATCGGATCGACGGCGGCAGCGGCTCCGACATCTGGGACCGCATCTATGGCGAGGCCGGCGACGACACGCTGATAGCACGCTCGGATTCGCATGACATTTTGGACGGCGGTCCCGGCATCGACACGGTCGTGCTGGATTACGCCTGGCTGCCATCCACGTGGATCATGCCGGGCGGATCGCTGGGCACTGTCAACCTTCCCTACGTCTCTGTGACGAATGTCGAGTACGCCCAGTTCACCAATAAGACCGTTGCGCTTTTCGGCCCATATTTGATCACATTGTCTCGGTCGTTCGGGAATACGCAGATTCCGTCTTTCGACCTGTTGTCCGAGCTTGTGTACTTTAAAAGCGACCTCAGCGGCCTGCCCATCACCCGGTACCAACTTTACGATGGCAACAGCGATCCCAACAGCGGTCACTTTATGATCAATGGCGTGGCGCAGTCCGCTGGGATGGTGATCACCATCACCGCGGCCGAGGCTGCGCAAACGTCCTTTGTCACCGGAACGGTCAACGACCAGCTTCAGATTCGCGCCTTCGACGGGACCTATTGGAGCGCAGCGGACAACGAGCTCTGGGCGCCGTTCAAGATTATGCCGGCGGCAAATCATGTCCCGATTATGACCACGGAGGATGTTCATGCGACGTCAAACCAAGTATTTGCGCTGTCGAGCCTGTTCTCCGTAAGCGATTTCGAATACGACGCGATCACCCAATACCAGCTTTTCGACGCCTCTCCCGATCCGGCCAGCGGTCACTTGGTGGTGAATGGGGTAGTGCAATCCGCGGAGACGGTTATCGACCTCACCTCGACACAGCTTGCACAAGCATACTTCGTGGCCGGTACGGATATCGACTCTCTCCTGATTCGCGCCTATGACGGTTCGGACTGGAGCGCGCCGAGCGGCTCGAACAACCGTTTCTGGTCATCAATAAACGTCATCCCCCCAATCCGCCCAATCATCCTCCTGTCGTAACCACGTCGGTAAATAGGCTGGCGGCCCACACAATTTTGCCTCTTTCAAGCCTCTTCTCGGTGAGTGATGCCGACGGTGATGCCATAACCAGATATCAGTTCGACGATTGGAATGTAGGCGACCCATCTGGCGGTTACTTCGTGGTGAACGGGGTGCCGCAATTTTTCTTCAGTTCATTGGACCTCTCGGCGGCGGAAATGGCCCAGACCAGCTTGGTCACCGGTTCGGGGGTGGATTTTGTGTCGGTCCGCGTTTTCGACGGGTCCAGTTGGAGCTCAACGACCCTTGCATCTTCCCCGTACCTCATGGCCGGTCCACTTGCCGATCGAGCGCCGGTCGTGACCACCGCCGATATGACCGGGGCGCGTTCTCAGCCATTGCCGCTGTCGAGTCTATTCTCGGTCAGCGATGCCGATGGCGACGCTATTATCGCTTATCAGCTTTGGGACATCACGACGGACGCAACCAGCGGGCATTTCATGGTCAATGGCCAGGCACAACCCGCCGGGACGGTGATAGATGTCACCGCCGCCCAGCTGTCCCAGACCTTCTTTGACACCGGCGCCACAGGCGACTGGTTGATGATCCGCGCCTTTGACGGCTTCGCGTGGAGCGCAGGCGATTATCCTGGCCCATGGGCGCCTTTCACCATCTCGGTGCCCAACGCAACGGCAACGGTCACCGCGCCCGATGTTACCAAGTCGCGCTCTCAATCCTATGCCCTGTCGAGTTTGATCTCAGCAAGTGAAGAGCGCGGCGATTCCATTCTCGGCTATCAGCTTTGGGACAGCACCAGCGATCCGAACAGCGGCCACTTTGTAGTCAATGGCCAGGTACAATCGGCCGGCGCGTTCATAAATGTCACGGCGGCCCAGCTGCCCCAGACCTTCTTTGTCACTGGCTCGGCGGGAGATGATTTGAGTGCCAGCGCTTTCGACGGCATCAGCTTCGGCCCCTGGACGGCCTTCACGGTCACGGTGCCCAACACAGCGGTAACCGCGCCCGCACCATCGGATTTTGACGGCGACCGGATGTCGGACGTCCTTTGGCAGAACGACTTCGGCCAGGCCGCGATCTGGACAATGAACGGCACCAATCGACTTGACGGCGGGGTGGTTG
>Ga0193753_10001134_pt1 | contig 23338 bp, 15 predicted proteins | sample H1c2metaG_FD_144925 | JGI IMG/M metagenome (GOLD analysis project Ga0193753, IMG submission 144925) | Soil microbial communities from a riparian zone of the East river system, Colorado, United States - H1c2 | ecosystem: Environmental > Terrestrial > Soil > Riparian zone | place: USA: East... | reverse complement strand
GCGACTGTACGCGCGCCGACGGGAACATCGACGACCGTCACCGACCGCGGAATGTGACTCTCGAAGATTCGAGGCTCCGGTCGCGAAGCGGATGGAAGGGCTCGTCGGCATCGCTGGCACATCCGGTGCACGATCATCGCGACCTGAACCGCGTGCTCATCACGACCGCCCTCGCCGCCCTCCTGACCGGTTGCCTGTCGGACGCTGACACGCCGGACTCTTCCGGCGTGAAGTGCGGATCGCCCGCCCCGCTGCTCGGCGAGTACGATCCCGCGACGCCCGGGTTCGTGTTCGTCTTCCGGGGCGGAGTCGACGGCCCCGACGAGACCGAGCGGCTCGCCGTCCGCTACGACTTCACCCCGACCGGCGTCTACGAGAGCGCGCTCTCCGGCTTCGCGGCCGATCCCGAGGTCGACGTCGTCCAGCCGGCGTGGTCGAAGGATTCGTCGCGTCCGTGATCCGCATTCCATTCCAGCGTCATGGACGAGTGGGAGTTTCGGGGAGTACGCATCGAAAGAGGCTTCCCGTCATGCACAGCGCCAGAGACTCCGGACCAGCCCCGGCAACCAGGGTCGCCGCGTGCCTCCTCATCGTATCGGCCTGCGCGACGAGCTCGCGATCGGTGACGCCGCGCGCCGTCCACGAGGAGATCCGCGCGCTGCGGACCCGGGGCCACGCGAGCGTGCAGACCACCGCGGGCCGCCGCATCGACCTGCCGGCCGATCGAATCGTCTCCGCCACCTTTCCCGCCACCCTGGCCGCGCGGCTGCCCGCGGCAGGCCTCGCCGGACCGGGCCAGGAGCAGGTCACCGCGCGGCTGACCATCGCCGAGTTGATCGCGAACTGTCCGGATGTGCCGCCGTTCGCCGAGGATCCGTATCGTCGCGATCCGCCATGCCTCCTCCAGGCGACCCAGACGCCGGCCTGGATCGTCGAGCGCGAGCGCGTGGTCGACTGGGGCACCGTCGGCGACTGGACGGTCGGTACCGCCTCGCTGACCGCCGCCGTGGGCCTCGGGGTGTGCGCGCTTGCCTGTGACGAGCCGTGGGATCGGGTGGCGGGCCTGAGCCTGGTCGGCGGGTTGCTGGTCGTGACGGTGGTCGGGGCCTACTACTTCGCCAGGAGCCTCTGATCGTCGTGAAGGGTTGCGAGGACCGGCGCGGTGATACTCGATGGAGAGCGCCAGCCCCCCGGCTGGCGTTCTGATTTTCGGCGCCGCCTGCTCGGCGGGCGCCGCATCTGGCGCCGGCCGCGCGGCCGGTGCGCTCGGGGCTCGCCACCGGCCAGCCGTGCCGGCGGCGTGCACTTCACGAAGGGGGCACGAGATGGGCTGCGATCCGGTTCATGACGATCGACGGGCGGAGATCTGGTTCGAGAGCGACGGGGTGAGGCTGTTCGCGGTCGACAGCGGTCGCGGGCGGCCGGTCATCCTGCTGCACGGCGGGCTGGCCAGTCACCTGGCCTGCCAGGTGTTCGCGGCGCCGCTGTCGCGGCGCTTCCGGCTCATCACGCCGGATCTGCGGGCGAGCGGTCGCTCGATATACGGCGGTCCGCTGACCTGGGACCAGCTCGCCGACGACGTCGCCGCGCTGGTGCGCCACGTCGGCGCCGACCGGGCGGTGATCGGCGGCATCTCCTTCGGCGCGGGTTGCGCGGTTCGCGCCGCGCTCCGCCATCCCGAGCGGATCTCGGCGCTGGTGCTGCTGACCCCGGCGTTCGCCGGCGCCGACGTGGGTCTCACCGCGGCGCAGCACGGGGCCATGCTGGCCATGGACGCGGCCGGCAGCCGCGCGATCGCCGAGGGCGTGCAGGTGCTGCATCCCCTGTTCGACGCGCTGCCGGCGGCGATCCGGGAACGGGCGCGCGCCATGGTCGACGCGTTCGACCCGGCCAGCGTGGCGGCGACCACCCGGTTCCTGGCCTCGGGCGCCCAGCCGTTCGCGACCGCCGCCGAGCTGGCGGCGATCTCGGCGCCGACCCTGGTCGTGCCCGGCATCGATCCGTTCCACCCGGCCGAGGTCGCCGATGTCTACCGCCGTCATGTCCCTCGCTGCACCGTGCGCGCGGCCGATCCGGCGGACTTCGCCGCCGCCATCGCGGATTTCATCGATCGCCAGCCCGGGTGAGCTGCTGGCCCGCGCGCCGTTCTTCCCTATTGCTTTCCCATAGGTCATCGGTCAGGGTGCTTCTATGGGTCGGCCATAGGAGATGCGATGAGCCCGAACGGCGAGGTGTGGCAGGGAACGCTGGCCCTCATGGTGCTGAAGACGCTGGAGGCGCTCGGGCCACTGCACGGCTACGGGATCGGCCGGCGGATCGAGCAGACCAGCGGGAACCGCCTGATCGTCAACTACGGCACGCTCTACCCCGCCCTGCTCAAGCTGGAGCAGGAGGGGTACATCGCCTCCTCGTGGGGGAAGTCGGAGAACAACCGGCGGGCGAAGTTCTACCGGCTGACCCGGGCGGGGCGCCGGCAGGTGGTGAGGGAGGCCGGGCAGTGGGAGGAGGCGGCGGCGATCGTGGCCCGGTTCCTCCGGCCCGAGAGTGAATCGTGAGGGGCGTGCGTGCCTGGTTGTTGCGGCTCTTCGGCACCCTGCGGCCGGCGCGGGGCGAGCGGGAGATGACCGAGGAGCTGGAGAGTCACCTGCTCCTCCACATCGACGAGTGCGTGCGGCGCGGGATGAGCCCGGAGGCGGCCCGTCGGGACGCGCGGCTGCGGCTGGGTGGGCTGGCCCAGACCCAGGAGCTGGTCCGCGCGCGGCGTCGGTTGCCGTGGATCGAGTCGCTGTTCGGCGACCTCCGCTTCGGGTTGCGGCTGCTTCGCCGGAGCCCGGGCTTCTCGCTGCTCGCGGTGCTGACCCTGGCGCTCGGGATCGGGGCGAACACCGCCATCTTCAGCCTGGTTCGCTCGGTGCTGTGGAGCCCCCTGCCCTACCCCGATCCGGCCGACCTGATGCTGCTGAGCGAGCGGAGCGCCGACTCGGGGGACACCACCAGCACCTCGTTCGCGACCTGGGTCGACTGGCGGGCGCGAAGCCGCCAGTTCGAGGAGATCGCGCTCGCGCGCGACTGGCAGCCGACCCTGAGCGGCGCGGGCGACGCCGAGCAGGTCACCGGGGCCCGGGTCACGGCCAACTTCTTCCGCGCGCTGCGGGTGCGGCCGGCGCTGGGCCGCGACTTCCACCCCGACGAGGACACGCCGGACACGCGGCGGGTGGTCATCCTCGGTCACGACCTCTGGCGGCGCCGGTTCGACTCGGATCCGGACATCGTCGGCAAGACCGTCCTCCTCGGCGCCACGCCGTTCCTGGTGGTCGGGGTGCTGGGGCCAGATTTTCGGCCTCTGGTGTCCGAGGCGATGGTGGGCGGCAAGGCCGAGCTGTGGGCGCCGCTCGGCTACGACGCGACGCAGCCGTGGGCCTGTCGCACCTGCCGGCACCTTCGCGCGCTCGGGCGGCTGCAGGCGGGCAGCTCGCGCGACGCCGGGCTGGCCGAGCTGACCGCGATCACCGGCGCGCTGTGGAAGGAGCACCCGGTCGACTACCCGGGCGGCGACGTCGCGGTCGTCCCGCTGTCCGAGCAGCTGATCGGGTCGGCGCGGCCGGTCCTGCACGTGCTGCTCGGCGCGGTCGGCTTCGTGTGGCTGATCGCATGCGTCAACCTGACCCTGCTCCTCCTGGCCCGGGCCAGCCATCGCGAGCGCGAGATCGCGGTCCGCATGGCGCTGGGGGCGCGGCGCGGTCGGGTCCTGCGCCAGCTGCTGAGCGAGACCTGCCTCCTGGCCGTGCTCGGCGGCGCGGCCGGGCTGGTGCTGACGGTCGTCTTGCCGTGGGCGCTCACCGCCTTCGGTCCGCGCGCCATCCCGCGCCTGTCCGAGGTCCAGCTCGACGGCGGCGTGCTCCTGTTCACCCTCGGGCTCTCGCTCGCGACCGGGCTCCTGGCCGGGCTCGCGCCCGCGCTGCGCCTGACCCGCGGCCGTCTGCCCGGCGCGCTCCGCGAGGGCGGAACCCGCACGTCGGCCGGCGCGCCCGGCCGGCGGCTGCGCGGCCTCCTGGTCGTCGCGGAGGTGGCGCTGTCGCTGTCGCTCCTGGTCGGGGCCGGGCTGATGGTGCGCAGCCTGTGGCGCCTGCTCGACCTGCCGCCCGGCTTCGACGCCGGGCGCGTGCTGACCATGCAGGTGTCGCTGGTCGGTCCGCGCTACGAGACCGACGGGGCGGTCCGCCGCCACCACGACGAGGTCCTGGCCCGTCTGCGCGCGCTGCCCGGCGTGGAGGCGGCGGCGGTGGCCAGCCAGGTCCCGCTCGCCGGCAACTACGACTCGCACGGCTTTCACGCCGAGGGGCGAATGGCAGCCAACCCGGAGCAGGACCCGAGCGCGCAGCGATACGCGGTCTCTCCCGACTACCTGCGCGTCATGGGGATCCCGCTCGTGCGCGGCCGCGCGCTGGCGGCCAGCGACGTCGATGGCGCGCCGCGGGTCGTCCTCATCAACCAGACCGCGGCGGCGCGGGTGTGGCCGGGCTCGGATCCGCTGGGCAAGCGGGTCAAGCTGGGCGGCACCGACGGCCCCTGGTGGACCGTCATCGGCGTGGTCGGCGACGTCCACCACCAGCGCCTCGACGAGACGCCGGAGCTGCAGATGTACGTGCCGCACGCGCAGTGGGAGGCCGACTCGCAGATGATCATCGCGATTCGCGCGACCGGGCCGCCGCTGGAGCTGGCCGCCGCGGCCGAGCGCGTGGTTCGCTCGGTCGATCCCAGCCAGGCGATCTTTCAGGTCGCCGCGCTCGATCAGTACGTGTCGACCTCGGTGGCGGGTCGCCGCCTGTCGCTGGTCATGCTGGCCGCGTTCGCCGCCCTCGCGCTGCTCCTGTCGGCGATCGGGATCTACGGGGTCACCTCCTACGGCGTGGCCCGGCGGACCCACGAGATGGGGATCCGGCTGGCCCTGGGGGCCCAGCCGGTCCAGCTGATGGGCTCGATCCTGCGCGAGGGGATGGCGCTCGCCGCGGCCGGCATCGCGGTCGGCGTCGCCGCCGCGCTGATGCTGACCCGCATCCTCGGTGCGCTCCTGTACGAGATCAGCCCGACCGATCCGGCCACCTTCGTGGCGGTGGCCGCGATCCTGGCCGCGGTGGCGCTGCTCGCCTGCTACGTCCCGGCCCGGCGCGTCTTGCGGGTGGAGCCGACCGAGGCGCTGCGCGGCGAGTAGGCCGCGCGCCTCGCTCTCGCGACCCTGAGACGCGCGACCATGAGACGAGCGACCCTGAGACGCGCGATGTGACAGACGCACCGACGACGGCGATCACGGTCGGCGTACAATGAGCCGTGGAGCCTGGGTCGCCGGCGGCGCCGGAGCAGACGCCGCAGGTGGCGGGCGTCCGGCTCGCCGCGAGGATCGGCGCCGGCGGCTCCGGTGAGGTCTGGGCCGGGCGACTCGGCGAGGTCGAGGTCGCGGTCAAGATCGCGCTCGGCACCGGCGAGGCGTTCGCGCACCGGTTCGCGCGCGAGGCGGACGCGCTCGAGCGGGTCGGTGCGCCGCACGTGCCGCGCCTGCACGACCACGGCCGACTGGACGACGGGCGCGCGTACCTGGTCATGGAGCGACTCGTCGGGCAGACGCTCGCCCGGGTGATCGAGGACCGCCAAGGCGCGCTCATGCCGCTCGCGCGCGTCCACGCGATCGCCGACGCGATCCTCGCCAGCCTGGCCGCCGTGCACGGCGCCGGCCTCATCCACCGCGATCTGAAGCCGGAGAACCTGTTCCTGCGCGACGACGGCAGCGCCGCGATCCTGGACTTCGGGCTGACCCGGCTGTCCGAGCGGGACGGCTGGACCAGCACCGGCGTCGTGATGGGCAGCTCGCTCTACCTCTCGCCCGAGCAGCTGCGCGGCGACGCCGAGCTGGACGCGCGCGCCGATCTCTACGCGTTCGGCGCGATCCTGTACCGGCTGCTGACCCTGCGGCCGCCGTTCGCCGGCGGCGCCGCGTCGGTGGAGCACGGGCACCTCGCGCTGCGCCCGGTGCGGCCGCGGCTGCTCCGCCCGCTGCCGGCCGCGCTCGAGGACCTGACCCTGGCCTGCCTGGCCAAGCAGCCGGCGCGCAGGCCGCCCGACGCGAGCACCGTGCGCGCGCGCCTGGCCGCCGCGTGCGCGGAGCCGCCGGCCGCGCTGGAGGTCGAGCGCCCCGCCGGTCCGGCCGAAGAGGCACAGCCGGTGATCCTGGCCTGGATCGAGACCGCGGGATCGGGGGCCGCGGTCAGCGCGGCGGTGGAGCGGCGCGGGGGATGGCTCGCGCGACAGCGCGGCGGACACTACCTGGCCGCGTTCGCCAGCGGATCGGCGGAGGATCCGCTGCGCGCGGCCCACGCGGCCGCGGTCCAGGTGGTCGCCGAGGAGGGCGGTCGCGCGGCGCTCCACCTCGCCTCGGTGACCCTGGTCGCGCGGGCCGGGCACGCGCCGCGGCTGTCGGGTGACGCGATCGATCGCCCGGAGGCGTGGCTTCCGGCGGGGGACTGGAGCGGCGTCGAGGTCGGCGCGGAGCTGGCCGGCCGCACCCTGTCGGACGCGCACGACGGGCCGCTGTTCGGGCGCGACGAGATCGCGGCCGCGCTCGAGGCGAGCGCACGGCGCTGCCTCACCGACGGCGCGCCGGGGCTGTGCACGCTCGTGGCCGGACGTGGCCAGGGCAAGAGCCGGCTCCTGTGGGAGGCCGGCGAGCGGTTCCGGAGGTTGTCGGACGCGGCGCGGGTCATGCGAGTGGATTGCAGCGGCGCGAGCGACGCCGCCGGAGACCTCCTGAGCCAGCTCGGCCGATCGGGTCCGCTCGGCGATGCGCTGCGCGCCGAGGTGGAGCGGGGCCCGCTCGCGGTCCTGGTCGATGACGCCCACCGGGCCGACGAGGCGCTGCTGGACGCGCTCGAGTACGCCACCGCGGGATCCGGCGGGCCCCTGTGGGTGGTGGTGGCCGCGCTGGCCGGCGCGTCTCCCGCCGCCGCCGAGCTGCGGCCGCGCTGGGGCCTCCGCGCCGAGCGGCACGACGCGATCGCGGTGCCCGCGCTGGGCTCCGCCGCCGCCCGGCAGCTGGCCGCGCACCTGCTCCTGCCGGCCGAATATCCGCCGGCCGAGATCCTGGCCCGGCTGGCGGACTGGACCGGCGACAACCCGCTCCACCTGACCGAGGTCGTGCGCGCGCTCGAGCGGGCCGGGCTGGTCCGCCCGCGCGCGGGCGCGCACGGCCACCACCTGGCCACCGAGCTGCTCGACGCCCTGCCCGCCTCGCCCCTCATCGAGTGGCTGGGCGTGCGCGAGCTGGCCGAGCTCCCCGCGGCGGTGGCCGCGTGCGCGCAGCTGGTCGCCGTGCTCGGTCCCGAGGTCGGGCGCGACGAGCTCGAGGAGGTCCAGGATCTGGCCGAGCGATCCGGCGAGCTGACCTGCGCGATCGACGCCGGGGTCGGCCTCGACGAGCTGACCCGCGCCGGCCTGCTCCGGCGCGACGGCGAGCGCCACCGCTTCCGCAGTGATCTCGTGCGCGAGTCGATCTACCGGCGCCTGCCGGAGGGGCAGCGCGCGCGCCTCCACCGCCACGCGCTGGCCGCCTGGCGGGCGAGGAGCGGCGAATCGGCGCTCCGACCGACCGTCGATGAGCCGGTCGGGCGAGGCGCCGCGCCCGGGCCGGACCCGGCCGCGCTTGTCCAGGTCGCCCGCCACGCGGCCGCGTGCGGCGAGCGCAGCGAGGCGGCCGACGCGGTCCTCCAGCTGGCCGACGCGTCGCGCGGCGCGCACCGCCTGCTCGACGCCGATCGCTACTACACCCGCGCGCTGGCCCTCCTCGACGAGGGCGACCCGCGGCGCATCCGGGCCCTCGGCGGGCGCGGGCGGGCCCGCTACCGGATCGACCGGGTGCCGGAGTCGCTCGACGATCTCGCCGCCGCGCGCGCCCTCGCCGGCGGGCTCGGCGACTCACCGGCCCAGGCCGACCTCCTGCTCGAGGAGGCCACCGCGCTCGACTGGATGGAGTCGGTCGCCGCCTCGCGCGCACGGGCCGAGGAGGCACGCCCGCTGGTCGACGCATGCGGCGACGCGCGGCTCGCGGTCCGGCTGCGCGTCGCCGTCGGCCGCTCGCTGTGGCGCGCCGGCCGCGCGGCGGAGGCGGGTGACCTGCTCGAGGAAGCAGCGGCGGCCGCCGCGGCGAACGGCGACGACGAGAGCCGCGTCATCGCCCTCCTCTTGCTCGCGCCGATCCGGGTCAGCGAGGGGAGGAGCGAGGCCGCGGCCGCCGCGCTCGACGAGGTCCTCGACCGCTGCGCGCGGACGGGCGATCGACTGCACCGGCAGGCGGCCCTCTTCAATCGCTGCTTCCTGGCCCTGGCCCGCCACTCGATCGACGGCGCGATCGCCGACCTCCGCCGCGTCATCGACCTCGCACGCGAGGACGGCCACCCCACCAACGAGCGCAAGGCCTGCTTCAACCTCGCCGAGCTCCGCTTCTGGAGCGGCGACGACGACGAGTCGCTCGCCCTCGCGCGCCGGACCCGGCTGCTCGAGGAGCGCTTCGAGGGGCGACTGGCCCCGCGCACGCCGCTGCTCATCGCGCGCATCCACGCCGTGCGCGGCGAGCTCACCGACATGCAGCGCGAGCTCGACTGGCTGCGCGATCGCGCCGCCAGCGGCGACTGGAGCGACGGCGATCGACTGCTGGCCCGCGCGCTCCAGCTCCACGGACGAAGCGCCGCGCCGGCCGCCCCGGTCGGCGACTGGGAGGCGCTGGTCGACGACGCCCGGGCGCGGCTGCCGCCCGAGGAGCTGCTCGAGGTCCTCTACTGGACCGCGCGCTCGTGTCCGGCCCGACGCCAGCGCGCCCTCGACGAGGCGGCACCGCTGCTGGCGCAGTGGCCGATCTCGAGGCCGCGCTTTCAGTCGCTCGAGCAACCGTGAGAGCCGGACCCGAGCCAGGCGGTGGTGAATCCGTCCAGCTGGACACCGCCCCACGCGCAGCCGTGATAGCCGCCCTCCGCTGACCTGCCCCTGCAGATCTGCGAGCAGGGCGGCGTCACGATGAGATTGCCGCACAGCGGATCGCCCGAGGTGCAGCGACGGTCCTTGACCGTCACCCCCGCGGTGGCGCCGCACTCCTTGACCAGCCCCTCCCCCGGGCACACGTACATGTGAAGCTCGTCGTCACCGGCGAAGCCACCCTCCTCGTACTTGAAGCCCGCCTTCTCGGCGGGCTCGACCGTGTAGCCGCAGGCCTGCCCGCGCGCGGAGATCTGGATCACCGCCCCGACCGCGTTGAGGTGCGCGGCCAGGCAGCCCACCACGCACTCGATGTCCTTCTTGCGCGGCACCGACTGGGGCCAGGCCGGATAGACGCCGAGCATGCCCTCGAAGGTATGAAGCTGGCGGCCGCTGTCCTTGAACGCGATCTGCCGGCCGGCCGGGAGGGCGCAGGCGACCGCGTAGTGGAGGACCTGGAGGCCCTCCGGGGTGTCCGCCAGCGCCGCGATGTTGGCCGACTGGACCAGGGGCGAGCCCAGGAGCGCCCGCGTACCGACCCAGTTGAGCGACAGGCTGTCCCACGGCATGCCGTTCATCGAGATGAGCGCCGACTCGCCGAGCCCCACCGGGTCCTCTCCCTCCTCCCCCATGTCCAGATCACACCCGGACGCCAGCACCGCGGCCACGATCAGGATCCGCCTCATCACGATCATCTCTCTCCTCCCGGTCCGAGCGGACCGTCAACCAGCCTCACGAGCCGCTGCCCGGCGACCGGCTCGACCTCGCTGTCGAGCCCCTCGAGCGCGTCGGGCACCACCATCACGCCGCTCATCGCGATCGGCGGGATCCAGGCGCCCAGCTTGAGCAGCGCGGCCGGGCTCCCCACGTTCACGAAGCACGCCGCCTCGCAGGTGCGGGACGCGTCGGCCACCAGCGCGAGCGCGCGGCGGCGCTGGGCGCGGCTCGCCCCGGGGTCGAGCGAGAGAGGGAGGAGCAGCGTGGCAGCGTTGACCGCCTCGAACGCGATCTCCATGCCCGCGCGGGTGAGGTCGCGGACGATCTCCGGGAGCCGCTCGCCGTCCGCGGTGTCGACGTGGACCGCCAGCGAGACGCCGCCGTCGGCCAGCGGCGCGGCCGCGCGCGCGGCGATCTCGAGATCGCGGACCAGCTCGGCGACGCTCGCCTGGCGAGCCGCCGGGTCCTTGCTCATCGCGCGACCGATGACGCGATCGATCTCGGGCCGGACCGGGGCGCGCCGGCTGACCGGCGGCGGCGGCGCGACCAGGTGCATCTCGCGCACGACGGTCGGCTGCTCGTGCACGAACGGCGGACTGCCGGTGAGCACGTGATAGGCCAGCGCGCCCAGCCCGTACACGTCGGTGCGCTGGTCGATCAGTTGGCCGAGGATCTGCTCCGGCGCCATGCACGGCGGCGAGCCGATCAGGATGTGCGACCGGGTCAGCTGCGGCCCGCTGTCGTCGAGCAGCTTGGCCACGCCGAAGTCGAGGAGCACCACGCGGTGCCGGTCGAGGAAGACGTTCGACGCCTTGAGATCGCGGTGCACCACACCCTCGGCATGCGCCGCCGTGAGCGCGTGGCCGACCGGCACCAGCACCTCGAGCGCCTCCGCCGGCGAGAGCCGCCCCACCTGGCGCAGATGCCGGGCCAGGTCCGCGCCGTGGAGGAGCTCCATGGCGAAGTACGGCGCGACGTCGTCGCCGACGCCGAGGATGTCGACCAGGTTCGGGTGCCGGATGCGGCGAACGACCTCGATCTCCCGCTCGAAGCGCAGGATCGCCTCGGCGCGCAGCGCGAGCTCGCGGCGCATTCGCTTGACCGCGACCGCACGGCCGTCCGCATCGCGCGCCGCGAAGATCTCGCCGAATCCGCCGGAGCCGAGGCGCCGCTCCACGCGGTACGGGCCGATCGTCGCCGGCGATGTCCCATGGGCTGTCCCATGGGCTGTCTCACGGGGTGCCACAGGGGCGTTGCCACGAGCGGCGCCGAGATCTGTCGATGTGATGGTCCAGTCGACGCCCATGGGTCGACCTCTCCGCAACTCCCGGGCCATCGCCGCCGGATCGCCGCCGCGGCGCTGACCATGGCCGCGCATGCATGGCGTGCCCGATCGGGCATGGGCCCGCGCGCGAAGCCGGCCGGGTGGGTCCGGACTGGCGCTGGCTTACTGGCTCGGCGTTCCGGTACGACCGTTGCAGCCGGTCGTCGTGCGCGCCGTTCCCCCGAGCGGCGCGCGGCCGGCGCGGCCTCTGGGGCGGGGATGCCGTGGGGAAGGTGCGAGATGTCCGCGCGAGAGATCGAGCTCAACAGGCGATACGCAAGGGCGCTCGGCTGGAGCCCGTCGGATCTCGGTGCCGTGATCGTCGACCAGGACTTGGTCGACGCGGTGCGGGACTTCCAGGGTCGCCAGCCCGGGCTCACCGCCGACGGCATCCTCGGTCCAATGAGCTACCAGCGCTGGCTGGACGAGCGCTTCGAGGCCGGGCTGGGCGGCCTGGCCCATGTCGACGGGGAGGCGCTGGTCCGCCGGGCCGGCTCGCTCGCGGTGGCGCGCGCGAAGAGCCTGTGGCTGAACGGCATCATCGATCCGCCCAGCTCGTCGGAGACCTACGACCGCTCGCGCCGCTTCATCGACGACTTCATCCGCGGCCCGGGCGGCCTGCTCTGGGGATGGGAAGCGCCCTACGTGCAGAACGGCGACTTCGAGTGGTGCGGATCGTTCGTGGCGACCGCATGGAGCGCGGTGCGGCTGGCCGCGCGCTGGCGCGAGGCGTTCTTCGCGTCGGCCTACCGCCTCGATCGATGGGGCCAGTACCTCGCCATGGAGCGGGCCAAGAACCCCGCGCCTGCCGATCTGCCGCGCCGCTACCTGCGCCTGGACGAGCGCTCCGGCCCGTCGCACGTCGCGTTCGGCGGCGGCGCGGAGGACTACCGCGATCCGCAGCCGGGCGACATCCTCCTGGTCGGCGGCGAGGGGACCGGGTTCGGCAAGCACATCACCCTGGTCGAGAGCTGGTCGCCGGACACCGGCCTCTTCACCACGCTGGAGGGCAACGCGACCGGGCCGGGCCCGCGCGGCGAGCGGATCCACGGCGTGGTCCGCGCCACCCGGCGGGTCGGGCTGGATCGCAGCGTCTCGCCCACCACTTATCACGCCCGGCGGCTCATTCGCCCGTCGGTCCACGACCTCGGCGTCTGAACCGGGCCGACCGCGATGGCCGACGCCTTTCTGCTGGTGCCCGGCACCGGCGGCACCAAGCTCCTCGCCAACGGCGCGGACATCGGCTACCCGGTCGAGATGCAGCTGCGCGCGCTGCTGCTCGGCTACCTGCGCCGGCCGATCGGCGAGATCGTCGAGCTGCTCAGCATGGAGCACCGCGCCGGACAGATCGCCCCGGTGCGGACCTCGATGCGTCGGTCCACCGAGATCGTCGGCGGGCCGGTGCTCGAGCTGGCCTACAACCAGGTCGGCCTCAAGTACCACCGGTTCCGCTACGACTGGCGCGCCGACCTGCGCCACAGCGCCCAGCAGCTGCTCGATCGTCTGATCGCGGAGAAGCCGGGCGGCGGTCGCTGGCGCATCGTCGCCCACTCGCAGGGAGGCCTGCTCCTGGTCATCGCGAGCAAGCTCCACGCCCAGCGCGTCGGCGACGACGCCGGCAACGCCTTCTCGCGGCTGGTGCGCAGCGTGGTGCTGGTCGGCGTCCCGCTGCACGGCACCATCAACGCGGCCTCGGCGCTCGCCCTCGGCGAGCAGCTCGGCGAATCCGCCAGCTCCCAGTTCGCCAGCGTCATCCGATCGTGGCCGGCCATCTACCAGATGCTTCCGGACTTCGAGAACGGGCTGCGCCGCCCCAACGGGTCGAACGCCACCACCGGCCTCCTCCACGCGGCGTCGTGGAGCGCGAACGGCGGCCTGTCCGAGGATCTCCTCAACCGCGCGCTCCAGGTGCACCGGACATTCCTGCGCCACCCGTTCGCCTACCTGCGCGACGTGCGGGTGGCGCTGGTCCTCAGCACCAACCGCCCCACCCGCGAGTTCGCCACCCTGACCACCCGCGGGCTGGCCTTCCCGGCCCCCGGAGGCCGGGGCGACACCCTGGTCCCGTTCGCGGCCACCACCAGAAGCATGGGCGCCGCCGAGAAGCGCACCCTGGTCGAGCTGGCCTCCGATCGGGCGAGAAACATCGGCGTCCACTCCATGCTGCTGACCGACCCGTACGTCGGCACCCTCCTGTCCCGCGCCGAGGCGGTGATTTGACCGGCCGACCTCGCCCGGCGCCCGCGATCGCCGCGGGCATCCTCGCCGCGCTGCTCGGCTGGCGACCGACCCCCGCCCCGGCCGCGGCCGACGAGCCGCTCCGCTGCACCCGATCGAGCGATGGATCCGAGTCCGCCTACGCGATCGGTGACCCGCAGTGGACCTGCGGCGCGCGCGGGCTCGGCTGCGTGGACGATCCGCGCTCGGCCGCGCCGCGCGACGGCCTGTGCGGGGCCTGCGCCCCCGACGCCGGCATCGACGCCCCCGCCGGCCAGCGCGAGTCGAGCGACTGCGGCGGCGCGGTGTGCAACCGCCAGAGACAGTGCCAGGCGCCGCCCGACGCCATCCCGCTCGACCAGCCGCTGGTGCCGAAGCGCTTCCTCCTCACCGCGACCGCGCTGGTGAGCTGGACCGACCAGGCTGCCGGCGGCCGCGACGCTGACCTGTCCGCCGGACTGGGCGGCTTCTTCGAGATCGGGCTGGGCCGTTCGCGCGTCGCCCGCGCCCCGGACAATCACGTGGTGCACACGGTCCCCTCGCTCACCTATGCCCATGTGGGCGCGACCTTCCTGGCCGGCGCGCCGCACTCCGTGCTCTTCGAGGGTGGACCGGTCTGGCGGATCGACTTCGGTCCGCTGACCCGGTTCGGGGTGATGTACGCGGGCCAGATCTACGGCGCGCCCGAGCTGCTCGGTGACCCCGAGCTCCGCCATGGCGCCTCGCTCCAGGTCGAGATCATGGCCAACCTGATCGTGAAGGTGAGCTACCTCCATCGCGATCCAGACGACCAGGCGTTCGTCGGGGTCGAGCTCATGCGGACCCTCCTCGACGACGTCCTGCGGATCGAGCGGTCCCCGTAGTAGTCTCGACAGACGATGGCACGCAGCAAGCGCGCGAGCGACGCGCCCCTCCTGGCCCTGCGCGAGCTCGGCCTCACCTACCCCGGTGCTCACATCAAGAGCCCCTGGCCCGGTCACCACGACCTCGCAGTCAACGACAAGACATTCGCGTACCTCAGTCTCGAGGGAGAACCGTTCGGCATCTCGTGCAAGCTGCCGCGCACGAGCGCGATCGCGCTCATGCTGCCGTTCGTGAAGCCCACCGCGTACGGTCTCGGCAAGAGCGGCTGGGTCTCCGCCTCTCCGCCGACCGACCAGCCGATCCCGGTCGACCTCTTCCGCGAATGGATCGACGAGAGCTACCGGGCCCAGGCGCCCAAGAAGCTGCTGAAGCTGCTCGACGGCGCCGGACCAGGTGCCGGATCCGCCCCGCCGGCCGCCGGCAAGAAGATCCCCAGGCCGGCCGCGCGGAGCAAGCCGGCCGCGCGGAGCAAGCCGACCGCGCGGAGCAAGCCGACCGCGCGAGCCAGGCCAGCCGCGCGGAGCAAGCCGGCCGCGCGGGCCAAGCCGGCCGCGCGGAGCAAGCCGGCCGCGCGGACATCACGGCGAGACTGAGAACGGGCTGGGCGCGCCTCCGATGAGGACGCGCGAGCGGATCTCGTCCCGATAGCACGACGGAACGCAGCGAAGATGCGGCCGCAAGAGGTCGCGCAGCTCGTCCCGCGCCGCGCGATAGGCCGACGCAAACCCGGGCACCTGGCTCCGGTCGGCCAGGCATCGCTCGATCTCGGCCATGATGCGCTCGATGAGGAGCAGGTTGGGCACGCCGTCCATCAGCGCCGCCTCGTCCTCGAGCGCACCCATGTCGGAGAGGTAGCCGGCCACTCGCCCGCCCTTGACCGCCACCAGCATCGCGTCGGCGCGGAGCTCGCCGAGGTCGCGCTCCGGCTGCACGTCGGCCAGCGCGTCCCGCAGCGCGATCACCGCGAACGCGTACTCGCGACAGGAATGGCGAAGCCGCGCCGCCGCGGGCGGCTCGGGCTCCCGCGGGCGGCCTGGACCGGCGCGATCCTCGAGCGCCTCGAGCACCTGACGCGCCGCGATCGAGTGAGCAGCGGCGAGCGCCGCGGCGCGCACGCCTTCCCGATCGTCCGCGCTGACCGGTCGCAGCGGCTCGAGATCGAAGTTGTGCACCGGGCAGCGAGACGCGAGCGGACATCGCTCGCACCGGCCGTCGCACCAGTTGTAGGGCGCGCTCAGCGCGGCGAAGAGCGGATCGGAACACAGATCATCGAAGGGCCTGACCCAGCGGGCGATGTCGTCGACCGCGGCGGGCGAGCGGAGGTACTCGCAGCACGCCGGCGCGTGGGGCGCACCGTACTCGCGCGCGGCGAAGCTGAGGAACACATCGAGGACGCGCGCCACCCGGGCCGGGTCGTCCGGTGCGCACTCGATCGTCCAGCCGAACCCGTCGAGCAGGACCGCCTCGAACAGCTCCAGATCGAGGTCGGCCCAGCCCCACACGGCCGACTGCATGGTATCGAGGAGCTCGTCGATCCACCGCAGGTCTCCCTCGCCCGGATCGAGCGCCGCGTGCTCGGGGGACGCGGTGAACGCCAGCATCACCGCGTTGCGGTCGAAGTCACGCCGTCGCCGTCGATCATCCTCTCCCGGCCGGTTCGATCGACCGTTGGAATCGCGGTTGCCGCCGTCCAGCTCACCCATCGCCGCGGGACGAAGCAAGCCGTCGGCCAGCGCAAGCCAGCGGAAGGTCGTCGACACTGTCCTCCCTACCGGACAGCGCGTCCTGATGCCCGGACACTCCGTACGGGCCCCCGGACGGCCCAGAAATCGCGGAAACAGCGGTGCCGTCGGACCGACATCCGGGTGAATGGGCGCGAACGTCACCTTGTATGTGGCCGCACTCCGGCTCTACTGCTCGCTCCTCGAGCGCGATCCACCCGAGGGCTACCCGGAGGACACGTGGGACCGGCTGATCGCCGACTCGTGGCACCTCTACCTCCTGGCCGCGCTTCACCGCCGTGGCGGTGAGCACGCCACGCGATGCCTCGGCGAGATGACCCTCGCCACCCGCGAGTGCCTCGACCTGCTGGTGCGCACCAGCGTGGCCGCGCCGCTGGTCCGCCGCGCGTGGATGTGCCTCCGCGTGATGCTCGACGAGCTCGAGGCGGAGGCCGCGGCGGGGCCGCGACCGGAGGCGCGCCCGTGAGTGGGCCGGCGCCCTGCCCGCGCGCCCCCGGGTCAACCGCCGGTGCGCGCGAGCTCCGCGCGCAGGAACGCGATCTGCTCGCGCATGGAGCCCTCGGTCTCGCCCGCCACGTACTTCTCCACCCGACCGCCGACCAGCGGGATGGCCACCGCGACCGTGAACGCCTCGCTGTAGTCGCATCCACCGTCGGAGGCCGGCGCCAGCGACAGCCGGCCGCGCAGGTCGATCCGCTTCTGGCCCACGATCTCCACCTTCCAGTCGGAGGTCTTCACCTCGCCGGCGGTCTCCCAGGTCTGCACGTCCACCATGTGGTTGACCGGGTTGAAGATCCTCTTCATGAAGCCGGGCATGTCGCGCTCGAGGTCCCGCTCGATCCGGATGCTGAGGCGCGTGCCGTCGCGGTCGGCGCTTACCATGACGTTTCGCTCACGGGCCGCCTCGGCCCGGCGGCGCAGGTAGGCCGGGTCGGTCACCAGGCCGAAGACGCGCTCGACCGGGTGCTCGAAGTGAGCTCGAACAATTCCATCCATGGCGCCCTCCCTGGCGGCTGTGGGAGCCGCAAAGGTACCCTATCGCCGCACGGCGGCCCGGGCGGCGCGCCGGGTTCCGAACCGGGCGAGGGGGACGCGTCGAGTGGGCCGCGCCGGGTCGAGGTCGACGGCGCGCGCCTCCTCCAGGAAGCGGCAGAAGCCGCTGGCCAGCTGCACCTGGCGGACCGTGCGGCAGTCGGGCTCGAACAGGCGCGGCGAGCCGACCAGCACCACCGCGCACCGAGCGCGCGACGTCGCGACGTTGAAGCGCCTGGGGCAGTAGAGGAACTCCATGCCGCGGGGGGCATCCTCGGGGGTGGAGGTGGCGGTCGAGAAGATGACCACCGGCGCCTCCTGGCCCTGGAACTTGTCCACCGTGCCGACCCGCACGCCGCGATCCGCCAGTCGCTCGTGCAGGAGATCGACCTGCGCGTTGTACGGCGCGATGACGAGGACGTCGCCGGGCGCGAGCGGACGGCGCGCGCCGCGCGCGTCGATCCAGGAGCCGTCGGCCAGGAGCGCGTCGACCAGGCGCTCGACCACGGCGACCTCCTCGACCGAGGCGTTCTGGTTGCCGCGGTGCTCGGCCGGCGCGAAGAACAGCCCGGCCCCGGCGACCGGGGAGGCCCCGACCAGCTGCTGTCGCTCGAGCCCGGATCGCGGCTGGAGCCGCCCCTCGTAGAACTGCTCGGAGGTGAAGCGGCACAGGGCCGGGGCCAGGCGCCAGGTCTCGGCCAGGAACAGGCCGCGGTCGGGCGGCACGGTGGCGCGGCCGCCGAGCAGGTGCTCGAGCGCGGACACGTCGGCGCCACCGGGGTGCGAGCCCTTGTGCGGCTGCTCGAGCTGCTGCGGATCGCCGACCAGGACCAGGCTGCGGCCGGCCGGCGCCACCGCCAGCGCGTTGGCCAGCGCCATCTGACCAGCCTCGTCGACGAACAGCACGTCGACCGCGCCCTCGAGCTCGGCGCGCGACCACAGCCAGGCGGTGCCGCCCACCACCTGCGCGGCGCCCGACGCCAGCGCGGCCTGGACGGCGCCGTTGTCCGCGGTCTCCTCGACGGCGGCCTCGCGGCCGGCGGTCTGGCCGTCGCTCTTGTGCAGACACGCGATCGACTGCCCGGCCTCGCGCGCGGCGGCGCACACCTCGTCGAGCAGGTGGCGGATGACCTTGTGGCTGACCGCGGTCACGCCGACCTTGCGGCCGGCGGCGACCAGGGTCGCGATCATGCGCGCGGCGGTGTACGTCTTGCCCGCCCCGGGCGGGCCCTGGATCGGCAGGACCGCGCCGTCGAGGTCGATCGCCAGGCGGCAGGCTCGGTCGACCATCGACTCGGCGGACCGCGCCGCGAGATCGAGCGCGGGCGGCTCGCGCCGGAGCAAGGCGAGCGCGGCCGCCGACCGGGCCGGGCGCTCCTGGGCGCCGATCGTCCCGCGCGAGTCGCCGCGCCGGGCCGCGTTCGACAGCGCGCGCAGCCGGACGCCCGCCGCCGCCGTCCCGCCCGGTGCGGCGGACGAGGGCGAGCGCGGCCGGGCCTTGCCCGCGCTCGGCCGGGCGCTCGATGGCATGCCGAGAGCTGCGACCAGCGCCGCGCTCAGCTCCTCGACCGACGACCCGCGCGACGCGTCCTCCCCCGGCGCGGTGGTCGCGCGCGCGGAGGCGCCGGACGACGCGGCGATCGGCTCGCGCGATTCCTCGACCGCGGCGGGGCTCGATGGTGCCGGCGATGGGCACTCATCCGTTCGGCCGCCGGTCTGAAGGATGTGCTCGCCGAGCCGGAGCAGCGAGTCGTCCATCGGCCCGCGGATCACCTCGTGGCGGAAGACCGCGCCGGGATGCTGGTCCTGGCGCGCCCGCCGCTTCTGGATGTCGATGGTGCGGCGCGACCGGTCGAGCGCCACCACCGCGCCGACCTCGTCGCCGTCGAGGCAGGCGCGGACCTTCGTGCCCACCTTGACGTCCGACTCCTGCTCCGGGAATCGATAGCGATGGATCGGCAGCCCGGTCGGGCTCTCGCCGACCGCGCCGACGTGCTCGAGGCCGCCGAGGCCGGCGCGCTCGTCGATGAGCTCGTCGGGCGCGAGCTCGCGCAGTCGGAAGAACTCCCACCACGCCACCTTCTCCTCGCGCCGGTGATAGTCGAGGATGCGGGACAGGAGCCAGCGCCCCCGCTCGGCGTCGCTCCGCTGGTCCGGGTCGGCTGGCAGGTCGGCCGCCAGCGCGTCGGCGACGGCGCGCACTCGCGCGAGCCGCTCGCCGAGCGCGTCGGGGGCCGCCCCGTCGCCGGGCGGCTCCGGTCGCGGGACGGTCTCACCGGCCGCCTCGAGCGCGGTCCGCTCGCCCTCGAGCCACTCGCGCAGCCGCAGCGCGGACGCGCAGTCGTCGCGGTTGTATGCCTCCACCTGGGCGCGGAGCTGATCGTCGACCGCCTCCGGGGCGCCTCGCCCGAGCGCGAGCTGCACCGCCCGCACCGCCTGGCCGGCCGTGCGGAGCTCGCCGGTCCGCTCGAACCCGGTGAATCGCTCCAGCTCCTTCAGCGAGTAGCTCTCGACGCTCGCGCGCGTGGACTGGCGGACCACCGCGCACAGGTCGACGAACAGCTCGGCCCGCAGCATGCGGTCGATGGCGTCCTCGCGCGAGCCGTGCCGCCCCATGAGCCGCTTCAGCGCGGCCGGCTCGTACGGCGCGTAGTGGTAGACGTGGAGGTCCGGGTCGCGCTCCCAGCGGGCCAGGATCTCGTCCACCAGCCACTCGAACGCGGCCTGCTCCTCTCGATCGTCGGTCGCCCACCGGCAGCGGTACTCGATCCCACTGTCGCCGGCCCAGGCCACACCGAACAGGAACTCGCGGCCCTCGGCGATGCCCCACCGGTCTCCCTCGAGATCGAGGAACAGATCGCCAGGGGACGGCGCGGGGAGGCGCGCCAGCCCGCGTCCCTCCTCGACCGGGAGCCGCTCGTGGACCGGTCGGGCCTGGGTGCGTCCGGCCAGCTGGACCCGCGCCTGATCGCGCACCCGGACCAGCCGCTCGCGCGACACCCGCTCCGGCTCGAAGCGATCGCCGTGGCCGGCCAACCCGGCCAGCGTGGCCACGCCGTGCCGGTCCAGCTCGCGTCGCTCGGCGCGACCGACCCCGGCGACCAGCCAGACGCTGTCGTCGGCCCGCCGCTGCGCGTCGCAGCCGGACCACCACCGGCACACGTCGCAGTGCTGGTTCGGATCCGGATAGGTGCCGGCGCCGGCGGTCAGCGCGGCGCGCACCAGCGACGGCGGCACCGCGCCCTCCAGCCGCCTCTTCACCAGCCGGTAATAGGCCATGTAGTCGACCAGCCGGTGCTGCTCGTGTCGGAACGGCGTGGCCGCCGTCGTCGGCGCCGGCATCACCACGTGAAACGCCTCGGGCAGCGCCCCCTGCAGCTCGCCGACCAGGTCCGAGTAGAGGCACAGCTGAAGGACCGTGCGCGCCTGGGTCTCGCCGGCCAGCTTGGTGTCGACCACCTCGTACGACCAGGCGCCCAGCCGGCTGGGCCGCTCGACGCGCCGGAGCAGGTCGGCCCGGCCGAACCAGCGCCCGGAGGCGAGCGAGGCCTGCACGATCGCGCCGGCGCCGCGGTTCATCGCGTCGACCGTGGCCGCCTCCGCCCCGTCATCGCCGACCGGGATCTCGACCACCTCCGCCGCCGCCAGCCACTCCACGTAGCGCCGCTCGTGCGCCAGCCCGCGCTCCTGCAGGAGCGCCAGGGCCGGATCGTCCCACGGGCGCGGTCGGGGGCGGGTTCCGCACGCGACCTCGACCTCGAGCCCGGCCAGGTGCTGGCAACCCAGCCAGCCGACCAGGTCGCTCGCCGACAGCAGCAACATCCCGTCGCGGTGCTTCATGTCGGCATGTCTCCGCGCTCCTCCGAAAGGAACGCGGATCGATGCTCGCACGCCGATCTGATCCGCCCCGGTCCGGGCGAGCGAGGCTGCCGCGAGCCAAGCTCAGCGGGACGCGCGGGGGGGCGCGTGGGCGCCGGTGCGCACCTCCGCCACCAGGCGGGCCATCAGCGCGTATCCATGCGCCGATGCCTCCTTCTCGATCGCGGCCAGGCGCTCGGCGCCGGCCTTCGACCCCAGCGCCATCTCCGCCTCGCCCTGGGCCGCCTCGACCGCCATCCGCATGGCCATCGCGCCGGTCTTGCGCGCCTGGACCATCGCGGCGGGAACCATCGCGAGCGCCTTGCGGGGCTGGCCGCGCGCGGTGAAGAGGCGGGCCTGGTCGACGTCGAGGGGCAGGCGCATGCGGTCGCCGGTGATCTCGCGCGAGCGAGCCAGCGCGCGCGCCGCGCCGTCCAGATCGCCAGCCTCGAGCAGGATGCGCATCTCCACCTCGCGCGCGAAGCCCTCGTCGAGGCTGCCCGGGGCGGCGGCGGCGATGCTCTGGGCCATGACCGCCTTGGCCTCGTCGATCCGGCGCTGGACCAGGCGGACCTCGGACAGGTTCTGCAGCGACGCCACCTTCTTGGTCTTGAGCTCGTCGCGCAGCGCCAGGGCGCGCAGGAGCAGCTTCTCGGCCGCGTCCGGGTCGTCCTGCTCGAGCGCCATGATCGCGGCGCAGTCGAGCGAGAAGACCAGGTCGAGCTTCTCGCCGCGGCGCTCCTGCATCGCCATCGCCTCCTCGGCGTGGCGGCGGGCCTCGATCACCTGACCGGAGTCGTGCTCGACCCAGGCCAGGTTCTGCAGCGCGATGGCGACGCCGCGGTCGTTGCCGACCCGCTTGCCGAGGTCGATCACCTCGAGGTAGGTCTTGCGGGCCGGCTCGAGGTCGCCGCGCTCGACCAGGGTCGAGGCGACGCCGGACAGGGCGAGGCTCGCGCCGAAGTCGTCGCCGGCCCCGCGCATCGCGGCCAGCGCCTCGCGCTGGAGCGCCATCGCCTGGTCGAGCTTGCCGGCCGACTTGAGCGAGTTGCCGCGGCTGAGGAGCGCGCTGCCCACCCCGCGGAGGTTGCCGATCTCGCGGTAGATGGCCAGCGCGCGGGCCTGGAGGCGAGCGGCCTCCTGGTTCGCGTTCTGGCGGTCGCGGACCAGGGCCATCTGGAGGAGAGCGCGGGCCACCGCGGCGCGGTCGCCGACCTGCTCGCCCAGCTCGGCGGCGCGGGCGCACGCGGTGCGGGCCCGGTCGAGGTCCTTGCTGCCCATCACATCGCAGACGACCAGCTCGGCCTGAGCCTCCATGGCCGGCGCGGCCAGGGCGCGCGCCTTTTGCTCCGCGGCCAGCGCGGCCCGCTGGGCGCGATCGTTGTCGCCCACCGCCCGCGCGGCGGTCGCCTCGAGCACGTCGACGCGCGGGTCGGACGTGCCCGCGCCGCCGGCGGCGCGCAGCCGGTCCACCGTGGCCAGCGCGTCGCGGGGGCGCCCGGCGCCGCTCTGCACGTCGGCCAGGGTGAGGCGGTACTCGATGCTCTCGGGGAAGAACGCGACCAGCGCGGCGTAGAGCTCGATCGCCTGGTCGAACCGGCGCGCTGCCTCGTGGTGGCGGGCCTCGATGAAGAGCCGCTCCGGCCGCGGCAGCCCGGCCGACAGCTCGAAGGCGCGCTCCGCCTCCTGCCTGGTCCGGTCGGGGAACTGGAGGGCGCGCCAGGCGCTGGCCAGCGCGGCGTGATACTTGGCGTTGTTCGGCTCGAGGGCGATCGCGCGCTCGAAGTTGGCGCGCGCCTTCTGCGCCTCGTAGCGGCCCAGCGCGGCGATACCGCTGGCCAGCTCGCGCGCCGCCTCGAGGTTGCTCGGCTGCGACTCGGTCGCCGCGCTCCGCTCCTCCGCGGTCAAGGGCTCCTGGCCCAGCCGCGCGCGCACCTGCTCGCCGAGGCGCGCGATGATGTCGAACAGCTCGGCCTTGTCCCCATCGGCGCCCATCCGAGCGACCTGCGCGCCGGTCTTCCCGGCGGCCACGCGCAGCTCGACACGCACACGCGGTGCGCTGCCGTCGCCGACCGTGACGACGCTGCCGTCGATGATGTAGTCGGCGGCGAGCGCCGCGCCGAGGGCGGCGGTGCGCGCCCCGGCGGCATCGTCGAGGGCGACGCCGCGCGCGCGGGCGGCCGCCGCGACCACGTCGCTCGGCACCACGCGCAGACGATCGCCGGCGCCGAGCTCGGTGGTGAGCATCTCGGACACCGCGGTCCCGATCCAGGCGGTCTCGGTGGTCCCCGACAGGTTGCGGAGCGGCACCACGGCGAGGAGCGGCGCCGGCGGCCGGGCGGGAGCCGGGGCCGGAACCCGCGCGCCCTGCCCGTTCGCGGCGATCGGCGCGTCGCCGGCCTTGCCCGCGACCCGGGCGACCACGGCGAGGGCGATCGCGCCGAGCACGACCGCGGTGGTCGTGGCGATCCGCCTGCGGCGACGCGAGCCGTCGGCGGAGAGCGCGGTCGCGGTCGCGAGGGACGGCGCGGGATCGGCCGAGCTCGCCGGTCCGGACGCGGCGGCGCCC
>Ga0193753_10001133_pt1 | contig 23341 bp, 24 predicted proteins | sample H1c2metaG_FD_144925 | JGI IMG/M metagenome (GOLD analysis project Ga0193753, IMG submission 144925) | Soil microbial communities from a riparian zone of the East river system, Colorado, United States - H1c2 | ecosystem: Environmental > Terrestrial > Soil > Riparian zone | place: USA: East... | reverse complement strand
AGATCCTTACCTGTACGTACGGGGGACAGGTGATAACAGAATACTTATCGGAGGAGCGGATGAGCCCTTTGTTGACCCCGAAAAAAGGGACGAGCTCATTGACAAAAAGGAAACTAACCTGATTGCCAAATACAAAACCATTATGCCCGGTATCGACATAACGGCAGATTTTGCGTGGGCCGGCACCTTCGGTGTCACAAAGGATGCACTTCCTTATATCGGCCCTCACCCTGATTTCCCTAACAGCTACTTTGTTCTCGGGTTTGGTGGAAACGGTATTACATTTAGCGTGATGGGTATGCAGATCCTCTCTGATGCCGTAGCAGGACGCAAAAATAAATTCCTGGACTATTTCAGGTTCGGACGATGACCCCGAATAAGTGAAACCTCTCGGATCTTCTGTCTTTCACTTTTCACCATTCACTTTTCACTTAATTCATTTCGTGTAGAAAATACTACCGCGCTTGTGGAAGATCTTCTTCATCGTTGCCAGTTTTTGGATTGCATTCTAGCGAAATGCCGTGGTATCATATTTGACTGAGAAGGTCAAACAAAGAAACTCATTATGAAAGCTAAAACAGAAAAATCCACTCCCTCGGCTTCACACGGGAAGAAGAGCGTTAAATCATCAAAGGAAAGTCTTGAAGATATTTTCGAAGACTTGCTGAAAGACATATACTGGGCAGAAAAACATTTGACCAAGGCACTACCGAAAATGGCGAAGGCCGCCTTTAGTGACGAATTAAGGGAAGCATTTGAAACGCATCTGGAACAAACGCACCGACACATCGGTCGCCTGGAGGAATGCTTTGAGCTCCTGGAAAAGAAAGCGGTCGCTAAGAAATGCGAGGCCATGGAAGGGTTGATCAAGGAAGGGGAGGAATCCATTGAAGACCATGATGCAGGCCATGCACGCGATGCTGGTTTGATCGCCTCTGCCCAAAAGGTTGAACATTATGAGATTTCCGCCTATGGAACATTGAGAACGATGGCGACAGTACTCGGAAAGGCTCAGTGTGCACAATTGCTCGAGGAGACAAAAGATGAAGAGGCTGAAACTGACGCCAAGCTAACAGAGCTTGCACAACGTATCAATCAGCAGGCTGCCGAATTTGTAGGAGAAGAAGCGTAGTCGATTTCGGATGTCGGAATTTCGGAAGTAGCCACTTCAGCGTGCGATCCGAAATCCGACATTCGACATCCGAAATATTTCATGGTAAAAAAAGCCACCGACAGGTGGCTTTTTTTATGCCTTCCCCTCTGCAAGTACCAAAACCCCATGTTGTTAACAATTGTTGATAAAATGTGGAATGCTGAAATGCAATATCCTATACGTTGTGGGAAGAATTCCACACCTCATCAAGCTAATTGGAGCTTGCAAGGTCGTTTAATAACTGGCAAGCTTTTTCACTATAGTATTGAAACGTAAATCATGGAAACAAAGAGGGACTCAACACAGAAAATGCTTACGCTGTCAGAAGCGCTGAACACGGCTGTGAAGCAAGGCTATACCGTAGATTTTAAGTTTACGTCCGGTAGTCTGACTACGCCTGAAAGGCATCATTACAAAGCAACGGATATTTCCATATCGAATTTCTTCCGTTTTGAAGGATATTCAGACCCCCAGGACAACGCCATTCTCTATCTGATTGAAACGAGTGACGGCAAGAAAGGTACCCTTATCGACGCCTACGGTGCCTATTCCGACGCTACGCTGGCCACCTTCATCAAGACTGTAGAGGACATCCATAAGAAATAATCTCTTTTTATCGTACATTACAATGACCGTTGCGTATCCATACAAACACCTCATTGAGCGCATTGCGAAAGGGGACAGGCGAACGAAGTTACCTATGGTAACTTTCAATCGCATTTGTTTTGGCTACCTTCACAACGATTGGATTACCGTTGCCTCATCCCTGCTAACGTTAGCAACTACATTGGTATCAGTTGTCCTGGTTAGCGCGAGCGATCCCGGATCGAATCCCTAAAGGATATGTACGACATGCCCATAACCCGGTTAGAGTCCAGGAAAATTCACCAAAATTATAAACGAACCGCAGAAGTTGCCTCTTTGGAATATGTCAACGATTCCATGCCGGGTATCGTCAGACAGCGCAAAGGGACGGGGTTCAGTTTCACGATTCAGAATGCAGTCGTTCGCGATAAGGAGATCCTGGCGCGGATTAAGAGGCTTGTCATACCTCCCGCCTGGACGAACGTGTGGATATGCCTCAGGTCAAATGGCCACATCCAGGTCACTGGATACGACGTCCGGGGACGAAAGCAATACAAGTATCACGAACAGTGGAACGTAATCCGGAATCAGACAAAATTTCACCGTTTATATGAATTTGGGAAGGAATTGCCGAAGCTCAGGAAACGTCTCGATGAGGATATCCATAAACCTCAGCTTACAAAAGAAAAGGTTCTGGCAACAGTGGTAAGTCTCATGGAGAGAACGTTTATCCGCGTTGGCAATAGTGAATATGAAAAGCTTTATGGTTCGTACGGCCTGACGACACTAAAAGATGGTCACGTTAATATTACAGGCGCGACCATGAAGTTCTCTTTCAAAGGAAAGAAAGGAATATTTCACACGATCACGCTGAAGAACAAAAAACTGGCGAAGATCGTTAAGGCCTGCCGTGACATTCCTGGAAAGGAATTATTTCAGTACATCAATGACGAAGGCGTCCGTTGCTCAATTGATTCGGGTATGGTGAATGGCTATATTCAGGAGACAACTGCAAAGGATTTCTCGGCCAAAGATTTCAGAACATGGGCCGGAACACTTTCCATGCTTAGCTCCTTCAAATCCCTTGGAGATGCCTCCACCCAAGCCGACACTAAAAAGAATATCATCCTGGCGTTGGATGAAGTGAGTTCAAAGCTTGGTAATACGCGCACAATCTGTAAAAAGTATTATGTGCACCCGGAAATCATCAAGCTTTACGAAGAACATAACCTGCAGAAATATCTTGATCAACTGGATGATCTTGAGACTGATGATGAGATCAGCGGACTGACCCAGGAAGAAGAAGTGCTGATGAAAATTCTTAAAAAAATATGAGCAAGATGGCGGGAGCGAGCGACCCAAAGGGGAGCGATAAGAATTCTCACAATTTTCCGGTCTCAACGCCAGTGAAAAAGGCATCCTGGTTTGACACGGTAGCAAAAGTAATGACGAAGGCAACGGGGAAGCCGGCGACCTTCATTATTGCGCTGTCGGTCGTCATTGTATGGGGGATCACAGGCCCGATCTTTCAATATTCCGACACGTGGCAATTGGTCATCAATACAGGCACCACGATCATTACATTTCTGATGGTCTTCATTATTCAGCAATCTCAAAATAAGGATACGATGGCGATCCAGATTAAACTGAATGAGCTCATAGCATGTACAAAGAATGCAAGCAACAGATTAATCGATGTTGAGGACCTGACCGAAGAAGAACTGGAGGTATTGAAGAAATTTTACATCAAGTTGTCGGAGCTGGCCGCAAAGGAAAAAGACTTGTACAGCACGCACTCTATTGACGAGGCCGACAAGGTCCACATCGGAAAACAACGCAAAAAGATCGAATCCTAATAACTGTGTAATTTACTCCACAGTTTTTGCTGATTAATGTAGCTTTGGCAAAGTAATGCCTGCATCCCATCCACCACGATCAGTAATATATCTGGCACATTATTTAAAAGTATCTAACAGTAATTGTTATCGTGAATGAAATTCAAAGACTTATTAGCGAAGCTTGCTGATATCTACAGGTTTGTAAGCCGTTTCTTCAAGAACGCATTTTACCCACCGTACGAAGTAAAAGAGATCTTAAGGCAATGCTTTTTCGTGGGAAACAAATCGCTGTTTCTTATCGCATTTACATCATTTCTGGCGGGGATCGTATTCACTAAGCAATCGCGGCCGTCTCTGGCGTCATTCGGAGCAGAGTCCTGGCTGCCTTCGCTTGTTTCACAGGCTGTGATCAGGTCCCTCGGTCCATTGATCACGGGATTGATCTGTGCGGGAAAGCTGGGTTCTAATATCGGCGCCGAGCTGGCGAGTATGCAGGTCACCGAACAGATCGACGCAATGGAAGTTTCGGGCACAAGGCCTTTCAGGTATTTAGTCGTTTCACGCGTTATGGCCACGACCATGATGCTACCCATCCTCGTCGTATTCGCGGACGTTATGGCGTTGCTGGGATCTTTTGTGATGGTGAATAGCATTAATAACACCAGCTTTACATTGTTCTACACCGAAATTGCCGGCGTCATCACGTTGTTGGACATTACATCGTCGATGATAAAATCAGCCTTCTTCGGACTGGCCATAGGGTTGGTCAGTTGTTACGCAGGCTACCATTCTGAGAAGGGTACCACAGGGGTTGGCCGTTCGGCAAACACCGCAGTTGTCGTTTCGATGATATTCATATTCGTGGTTGACCTTATGGGTTTGCAGATACTTAATCTATTCAGAAAATGAAAGAGGAACCGGCCATCCTGGGACATGATCCACAAACAACCGGCAACCCCGTTGTCAAGGTTCGGCACCTGTATAAGAGCTTCGGTGACCGGAAGGTTTTGATAGACCTTAGCATGGACCTGGCAGAGAGGGAGAACCTTGCAATTCTGGGGAAGTCTGGTACTGGCAAGTCAGTGCTGATCAAATGTATGGTCGGGTTGCTCAAACCAGATTCAGGCACCATAAATGTGCTTGGGTATGAAGTACCCGAACTCTCAGTGCAAGAGCTCAACGAATTGAGGCTCCAGGTCGGGTTCTCATTCCAGGGAAGCGCTTTGTACGATTCAATGTCAGTTCGGGAGAATCTCGAATTTCCACTGAAACGCAACCTGGGTATTTACGAGCGGGCGAAACTAAATGACATGGTCATGACAAGTTTAAAGGATGTTGGTTTGGAGAGTGCTGTCGATTTGCATCCCGCAGAACTTTCGGGTGGAATGAAGAAACGCATTGGAATTGCACGTACGTTAATACTCAATCCGAAAATAATGCTGTACGATGAACCAACGGCTGGCCTGGATCCGGAAACTTCGGCAGAGATCAATGAGCTTATACTATCCGTGCGGGATAAGTATCACACTTCTTCCGTCATCATTACCCATGATATAAGCTGTGCCCGGCAGGTATCCGATCGTGTAGTCGGACTTTTCGAGGGAAGAAATAAAGTGGAAGGCACTTTTGAAGAATTGAAAAAACAGAACCCGGAAGAACTGCAATCGTTCTTCAATTATTAAATAACGCAATTATGGAAACCCAGGAAGTAAAACAGGACGTGAAACTAGGTGCATTCGTGTTGACCGGTGTCATACTGTTTCTCATTGCACTTTTTTACATCGGAAGAGAAAATACACTCTTCAATCGAACCTTTACCATCTCTGCAGTATTTAAAAACATCGAAGGACTGAAGGAAGGCGATAAGGTTTGGCTTTCGGGCGTAAAGATTGGCACAGTAAAGCACGTCCAGATTATTTCGGAGGGGCAGGTGATCGTGGCCATGGCCCTTCGCGATAAGCAAAACGAATTTATTAAGAAAAATGCGACGGCTTTTATAGGCTCCGATGGACTTGTAGGCAATAAGATCGTTGTGATCAGGCCCGGTAATTCTGCGGCTATTGTGCAAGATTCGGACACTATCAACACGTTTTCACCCACTGACACGCAGGAGCTCATCAACATTGCCAAAGATGTCGGCGCAAATACACGCAGCCTGACGGATGACATAAAATTGATCACAAGCAGGATTAATAGGGGAGAAGGACTGGTGGGAGAACTCTTGCACGAAGGCCCGTTGGCCCAAGAACTGAGATTAGCGGTTAGTTCATTGCGCTCAGCCGGAGAAAACACAAATCGCGCTACTTCTGATTTGAATAAGATGTTGAATCAAATCAACACGGGTAATGGGCTTGTAACAAAGTTGATCAATGATTCTTCCTATGCGGTTACTTTTGAAACCGCATTGAACAACGTTGCCGAAGTCGGACAAAATACCAAAGTGATGACGGAGGAATTGAAGACCGTGATTGCCAAGCTTAACAACAGCGATAATGCAATCGGTGTCCTGTTGGCCGATACCGCCTTTGCGAATAAATTAAAAGTCACCTTGCAAAATGCTGAATCGGCATCGGCCAAGCTCGATGCCAACATGGAGGCGCTCAAACACAATTTCCTTTTGCGCGGCTACTTCAAAAAGCAAGCAAAGGCAGCGGAAAAAGCCAATTAGCACGTCAAGACCCTAACCTCCCAAAATTCTGATCTGATTGATCTTTGATGTGTCGGGGGCATTAGCCCGCATGATTTTTAATTTCCGCTTATACAAGATCTCCAGGAAAGTTTCATTGGGTGGTTTCGCGGTAGTATCAGCCTGGATAAGCGAGTCGCGATGGAAGACCGTCTGTTTGATCTTCTCGACAAGTTCAGCGTTCAGCTCATACAAATCGCAGTCAAGTTGCCCCTGAAGTTCGGCCGGCAGAGGCTTGAACTTACTTGTTGTTATTTCTTTGAAGGTTGGATCGGCGTTAACGTGTTTTATGAAATAGGCTACCATGGGTAATGCCGTACTTGATCCCTGACCCAGTTCAGTCAACCGAAATCTGATCCTCGGATCGTCTGCTCCAACCCACGTTCCGATAACAAGCTTCGGCGTCATTGCCATGAACCATCCATCGGCGTTCGCTTGGGTTGTCCCAGTCTTTCCAGCCACATCGTTGAAGACACCATACTTCCATCGCAACCGGGACGCCGTTCCTTCGTGGACAACGCTTTGCATCATTCGCGTGACGAGTTGAGCGGTCTCTATTGAAATAGCCCGTTTTCCAGTCGTGGGTGGTTTGAAATCTTTATACACCGTCCCATCGAGATCGTGAATTGTTTCGATGTAGTAAGGGAGCTGTGCAACACCTTGGTTGGCAATGCAGGCATATGCACCTGTCATTTCCATGAGCGAGATCGACGACGAGCCTAGCGCGATGGAGGGCACTTCGGGCATTTCACTGGTGATGCCCATCTTTCTGGCCAACCGGATGGTATTTTCAACGCCGGCCTCTGTGATCAGTTTTACAGAGACAGTATTGACAGAATAGGCGAGGGCGCCTCTCATCGTATACTCTACCTGATAGTCGTTTTGTGAATTGCGTGGTGTCCATTTTACGCCTTCCTTGTCAATATAAGTTTGCTGGCCGGCGGATATTAACTCGCAAGGCTGTACGCCTTTCTCTAACGCCATTGCATAAACAATAGGTTTGAAGGTCGAACCAACTTGCCTTTTGGTGGAAGCCTTCACGTGATCGTATTGAAAAAAGTCGTGCTCGATACCACCGACCCAAGCCTTTACGCCACCAGTGGAGGGCTCGATTGCAAGGAAGCCAGCATTAAGATATTGGAGGTGATGCACGATCGAATCTATAGGGCTAATTTTCTCTTCAACTTCACCTTGCCAGGTAAACAACCGCATGGGTATGGGTTTTTTCAGCGCTTCCATGATCTCTTCCTCGGCCAAGCCCTGCTGCTTCAATGTTTTGTATCGATTCGACCTTCTTATCGCTTCTTGTAAGACGGCCTCTTTTCCTTTCCATGGCTTTTCCTTTCCCCAATGATCAAAAAATTGTTTTTGAACATTGGTCATCTGCTCAGTAACTGCGTTCTCCGCATACCGCTGGAGTTTTGAATTAATGGTGGTATAGATCTTCAGTCCATCGGTATACAGATTGTAAGTCGATCCATCCTTCTTTTTGTTGTTCTTGCACCAAATTAAAAGTTCTGCCTTTAGATATTCGCGAAAGTAGGGCGCCAGGCCTTGATGATGCGAGATTTTATTGATGCTAAGTTCAATGGGTTTGACAAGCAGCGAGTCGGCGGCCCGCTTGGTCAACAGCTTGTACTTTACCATTTGACTTATCACAACGTTGCGTCTGTGAAAAGAACGGTCAGGATATACGCGGGGATTGTAAGATGTTGTGGCCTTCAGCATTCCAACCAGTATTGCGGCCTCGTCAACCGTTAATGTACTGGCGGTTTTAGAAAAAAAACGCTGGGCTGCCGCCTGTATGCCGAAAGTGTTGTCAGCGAACGGAATTGTGTTCAGGTAAAGTGTGATCAATTCCTTTTTCGTGTATAGCTTCTCCAGTCTTCTGGCTGTTACTACTTCGCGCAGTTTGTTAACGAGCATGGACAATACCCAATAGCGTTTTCGCGGGTAAAGATTTTTTGCCAGTTGCTGCGTCAGTGTACTGCCACCTCCGGACGATTCGTCTTGCTGTAAGATGGATTTTACGAGTACCCGACCCAGGCTGATGTAATCAACTCCTTGATGCTTGTAGAATCGGACGTCCTCAGTGGCAATCAAAGCATCTACAACTGCGGGAGAAATTTCATCGTACTTGATTTCCGTTCGGTCCTGAGTATAATAACGTCCCAACAGTACGCTGTCAGCACTGTAAACCTCCGAGGCGACCTGATTTTGGATATTCTGAAGCTCCTGGCTGCCTGGCGATTCTACCAGCACGACGATGAGCAATAGAAGAATACATGCCACTGGAGGTCCAAGTATCAGGGTCAGCCTGCGCGCCTTAGGATGAGTTTGGTAGAAGTGAATGATTCCAGCAAACCTGGCGGATAGGGCATAGAGCATTGGGCGAGCCCTTCTATATCCCAGGATACAGTAATAGCGAAAAGTTCTTTGCAAACGCTGTAACAATACTTTCATAACCGAAACACCTCGTAAGGGGGCCGAAGATAGCAAGCCTTGCCGGTCGCAACAATTTAAACCTCTTCAACGATCGGCAAAACACTAAAATTAGCCTGGTACACAGGCCTGCATACAATAACCCCTCCTAAATTAGTCTGTCAAAGTTAAAACCCGTATTTTGCGAAGACTTTCTCGACCAGACCTAAGCAAAAATATTGATGGTGCAATCTAAAAGTGTCCACGCGGCGATCGATTTAGACAGGATCCCGCAAAAAAAGGTAAAAAAATTCATCACGGACTATGGACTTCATACCACATCTGCATTCGTCAATATGCGTCAGGCTGGTTACGATGCTTCCGTTAATTCCACCTACCATACACACCACAAGACATTCGTGATCCGGCAATGCGTCTCATTGGTTTGGGATGCTTACATGACGATTCACCCCAAGGAAGCCTGGAAAGGTAAAATGGTAAGTTTTGGCGTTCAATATTCCAACCGCGACAATAAGCTGAATTACATTCACGACGATTACGATGGCATGGAAGCCGGACAAATCATCATATTGAATTTGAAGTTATTGTGGGGTGCGCTAAACATAGCGGTGGCGCATCAGATCGCGGAGGTAAATCAACAGGAGAAGTTGATCAAGCTTTGTTATATGGTTGGAGGTGCGTCGGAGGGATCGCAGTGGATCACCATGCGGGAGACCGCGGACGGTTTTACGGAAGTTTCGCACCACACCCTCTATAAAAGCAAGTCCAATTTCAGGGACAAAACTTTATATCCAGGTCTTCACACCAAAGCGATAACTGAATTCCACGCCAGTGTAAGAAGGAAGGCAGAAGGCTTTAACCTGTCTGTTGCGGTTTAGCGAGCGCTTATTTTGCAGTTGCTGCAATTTTTCTAATCGCTCTCTCCGCCCGGTCACGGGCTAACTGCTTTTTAAAGTTAAACCATTTCTCATCGTTCAGTTTACGCATCACGTTGTCGGTTGTGCGCTGAACCGTGATATTCCAGATTCCCCCCACTTTCATTGGAACGCCATGGGCGAAGGTTCTAACAGACAAGGCGAACCCACCGTCAAGATATTCCATGTGATGCCAGTACCCGCTGGGCATAAATAGAGTATCTCCATGTTGTATGACGGCACTCATGCCCTTGGCATACTTTAATCCAGGATATTCCTCGTAGTCGGGATTGTCGATATCCACGGTAGAATGGACGTTGAATGGAAGTCTGTAAAGAAGGGTAGATTGATCCGGTGGGAAAAGCACCACTCTCTTACGACCCTGGAACTGCGTGAGGAACACATTGCTCATGTCGATGTCCTGATGCATTCGCACGACAGATTTTGGAGGTCCAAAAAACATGAACGGTATCTTAATATAACCATTGACGATCTTTGGATAGTCAAAGTCTTTGAGAAGCTCAGGCTTGTGCTTGAAGACCGGAAAAAGGAAAAGTCGCAGGTCAGTGGGTTCTCTTTCAATGAGATTTAGATATTCATCGAAACGCATGGTAGCATTTGGCACCTGTAGCGTCTTGGAGATATCTTCCTTGCGATTTCCGAAAAGCCCCACCTCGATGTTTCCCATGGTCTTTCTGAAGAAATCCATGGTCCATTTGGTATAAGCTGGGTATTGTTTCCACAAACCCCGTAAAACAGCGGGTTTTTGAGGTTTATAGAAATTATTGTAAAACTCCTCGCGTGTTATCGTAGTACCGTCGACGACGGGAATCGGTGTTTCAATATCGAGCGCCATTCATGTAAACTTAATGTCCGCAAAAATAGCGTGATTATTCTTAAAAATTCATATCTCCGGGCGGTTTTTGAGTGCGTTTACCTGGATTGGAAAACACATAGAATTCGCGTTTTAGCCCCGCATACCCTTTGCAATAGTTCAGCACGAAAGAATACTGTTTCAGAATGTCCATCCCAATTGACGCCTGATCCGGCCATTCAGAGTAAATGATGCCCGCGGGCATCGAATTCAACTCCAAAGATTCCATCACAAGCTTATCCGCAATAATGGAGGAGCCTTCGACATTACCATTTAGCCCGCGTCCCAGAACACGATGCTTGTTTTCAATCAGATACTTTTCGTTCTGACCGGTCTTTAACAGCAAGCCAAGCGACGACCCGGTGTCGATCATCAGATTGAGGGCAAGAGGATCTTTGCCATGAAAGGATACTGAAGCATCGACAAAAGGTCGCGAATCTTCAACGCGAATAGGGATCCTTAGATACTCGGCGGCCAACTCGGCTGTAAAAGCCGGCCTGAACGTGATGGTTTGACGCGACGGATTGAGTTCAATTTCGAATTTTATAAAAACATCGTATCCAATAATGCCATCGACATTTGTATACATCCCAAATAAGTTCTGGTCGCGCACCAAAACGACAGGAATTCTTTCGCCCAGGACAGCATCGATAGATACTTTGTTGTTTAATGAAATGGATCCAACGACGGGTTTCCCAGCGCCCAGACCCGAAAACTGTATGGTCTTTGTCGGATGCACAGTAAACATTTTTCTGAATCGCTTGCCAAAAAGCACGAGGTTCCGGCAACCTGTATCGAGTATAAGGTTCAGGTGAATAGTATCATTGATTGTGACGGGCAACAAGATAAGGTTCTGCGCACGCTTATAGCGGATAGTGACTTCTTGAATTGAATCCGGCAACCAGAAGCCGGCTCTTGGTATTGCGCTAGCTTGTACAGTAATGATGGCAAGGATAAAGCATCCGAGCAACAGGCGTGTGTGATGAATTTTCATGATGAGGGTAGCGTTAGCTTTCAAAAGCTACCTCACACACTCAATCATAAAAACACGCGACTAGGCTGATTTTTTTTTTGATAAAAAAGGAGACCCACCACTATGCTACTGAAGGGTTTCACGATATCGCGCTATGAAAAACGGTAATTATTTAGCGTATCCCTCCCGTTGGATGTGGTATTTTGTCTTTTGCAGGTGATAAAAAAAGTGCAAAAAGTTGACTTTTTGCACTCAAGTGTTTCGGAATCGAACGATTTATGTACGGTTATTTCTTTGCCGGATGTGTTTTGATGGTCTCAGCCAGCTTCACCGCTTCAAATGCATTCACCAGCCCGCCGGTTGCGCTTAAGGAACTGAACGGAACTGATTCTGTAGTTCCAGGTTTCGTAACCTTAAGGCCGTCAAATTTGCGTGTCGATTGCTTAATAATGTCCTTTATCTGCAACGGAGTTAGGTCAGGGAAATACGACAGCAGCAATGCGGCGACGCCTGTCGTAGCTGGACAAGCCATGCTGGTGCCCTGGAGATCCTCATAGTGATCGTTGGGTATTGTTGAGTAGATCTGTACACCAGGCGCAAACAGGTCTACAGACTTCTTGCCGTAGTTGCTGAAGGATCCGACAAAGTTCTCGTCAGCTCCAAATGATGATGCACCGATCTCCAGCCAATTTTTAGCCTCCGTCCCTGGCTTCAGGATCTTCGTGGGATAATTTGACTCTTTGTCCACGTCATCTCCGTCATTGCCCGCCGCATGGATGATCAACACGCCTTTTGATTCAGCATGCTTTACTGCCTTGTCAACAGCTTCTTTCTGAGGTGAAAAAGACTTGCCAAAGCTCATATTAATAACCTGCGCGCCATTGTCGACAGCATACAGTATGGCGTTGGCGATGTCTTTGTCACGTTCGTCCCCGTTGGGTACGGCCCGGACAGACATGATCCTTACGTTGTCTGCAATGCCCTTAATACCGAGGTCATTCTTCCTATTGGCGCCAATTATTCCGGCGACGTGCGTACCGTGACGTGCATCTGGCCCTTCAACGTCGTTGTTGCCATAGCCTTTTTCATAAAGGTTGTTGGGGTCATCGCCGACGATCGTGCGAGGATTAAAATCCAATTTATAGCCGTAGTTGACGGCAGTGCCATAGTGGTCCACACCGTTTTTCAATTGTGCCAGATAGTCTTTCAATTCATTCAGAAATTCTGAAACAGCGATGTCTCCGTCAACGTTCTCAAGTACTTTGGACAATGTTTCTTTCGCGAATTTTATCGTGTCATTAGACACATTAACCTCGGACAGGGTTGATTTCAGAACCGATTTGCCCCCCATACTCTTGCTGATGATGCTGTCGCAAAAATTGAGCGTACCATATGCGTTCTGATAAAGTTCATACTGCTGTTTGTACTGATCGTACTGGTCCTTATTGGCTTTAAAGTCATGATCATATTTCTTCTTTACCTCAAGCCACGTTGCATAATCGGCTTTATTTTTCTTGCTTATCTTTTTCTCGTCGACGTTCTCGAACAATTTTTGGAGCCGTGCGTATTCACGTGTTACTTCGTAGGTATCTTCATCAACATTTCCAGTCTTTCCTCCAATAAAATTCCAGCCGTGGATATCGTCAATGTAACCGTTCTTGTCATCGTCTATTCCGTTGCCTGGTATCTCATCCTCATTTGTCCAGATCACATCCTTCAGATCTTCATGCTCAATGTCTATTCCTGAATCTATTATCGCCACCAATACAGTTTTCGATGGCTTCCCTTTAAGTATGGTATTATAAGTTCGATCGGCGCTGACGCCTTGGACATGATCCGTTTCCGGATCACGGAGAAACCAGTCTTTTGGAATATTGACTGTATCTGTCGATGCGGTATCGCGAATTGCGAAGGTGCTGAATCCGCGACTTTCAACGCTATTCCCCAGGCAAACTGAGAAAATCAAAAGAAAAAGTAGCTGAACGTGTCGTTTTAACATAAATCGTTGGTTTCAAACATAATAGCGTCAAATATAAGCACGAAGGTTTAATTCACAGACGTATTTATACCAGTGGCCCGGGCCCAATTCTGTCAAAAGCCTTGCCGAACTTACTTCAGTGCCGGATAAATGCATGATAACAAACGCCAGAACTTCAACTCCTGCATCTTTGTCTTCACAACCACCACTTTCAATCATGTTTATTGTATTTATCTCTTTCATTTCGTTCTTCGGAACTTTTTTTTGGTGCGCAAACATTCAACGTAGAAAATCGCGGTCTTCGGATTAGCTGGCCGGTATCTTTCGTTCAAACAAAAATCCAGAGCCAAAATGACCTTTTTGATGACGTTTTGTCTGCTTACTAATAATGGTATAGACCTTGATCAACAATGAACGAAGGAGAAACTGTTTTATGAAGAAAAAGGATCAGTATTTTGAGTTGCTTACATCAGTAGATGTTATGAACACGCTGAATGGAGGCAGGACAGAACCAAAGGTCAAACTGAGTCAACTCGTGCATTGCAGGGAAATTCGCGTTAAGATCCCAGGTATCGATTCAGCAGGTATCGAGGTTGAAGTCAACAATGATCATGTGTCTATTTTTTATATGATGGACATCGAGTCAGCAGGAAAGATGATGCATTTGCCTTATGCCGTTTATGATAAACAGCAACCATATTACATTGATGTCAGTAAGATCAACGCAACCGTGGAAGGTGGAGAGCTTGTCGTGAAACTGCCATTCAATGAGCTGGCAAATGGTTATCACAAGAAGATCAACACCAAGGAATAGGTTGCAAATTGTTACAGTAAATTAAAATCGCAAATATTGTTGCGGCAGCTGGATAAAACAGCTGCCGTTTTTTTTTAGTCCGTGATCGCCTGATAGGTCAACACTTTAAATCTGTCGCCGATGCTCCAGAAAGATGATTGATAGATGTTGGTAAAGATCAGGCCTACCAGCTTTTCTTTCGGATCAGCCCAGTATTGTGTATTGAAGGCGCCTCCCCAGGAGAAGGACCCAACGGAGAAAGGTGACAGGTAATCGTTCTTTGTTGTTTCAAGGCCGAATCCTAGTCCCACGTTGTTATCAATTTTCTCAAGCTGGTTCGTGAGCATCAGCTCAACCGTTGTGCGGCTTAGGAGTCGCTTTCCATTATATTGTCCGTTGTTCAGAAAAAGTTGAAGGAATTTTGCATAGTCTTCCGTTGTGGATGAGAGTCCTGCGCCACCTGAAAAGTATTTGCCTGGGGTTTTCGGATACTCAGGGTCGACGTTGTCGTAGATCTTTCCCTTGATCGGCTTCAATTGGCCATTGCTGCCATCGTAAAGCGTTACCAACCTTGCGTATTTTTCAGAAGGGAGATAAAAGTATGTGTCGTTCATGCCGAGCGGTTCGAAGATGCGTGTTCGCAGAAAGTCATTGAACGACATTCCTGATATCACCTCGACAAAATATCCCAACACGTCACTGTTCAAGCCATAGGTGTATTTTTCTCCGGGGTGATGTTTGAGCGGAAGCGTTGCGAGGATCTTTATTTTTTCAGCAAGTACCATGTTATTGTTGCCAATGCCGCTGGGGATCCCGGCCTTGGCGTAGATAGCTTTGAATTCCTGACTACCGATTCCTGCATAATCGAGGCCCGACGTGTGGGTGAGTAGTTGCCTGATCGTGATTTCACTTTTAGCTGGCTCAGTTGTGTATGTGCTGTCAGCCATGTTAAATGATTTCAGTACAGTACCGTTTTTGAACTCAGGAATATATCTCGAGAGCGGTTCATCGAGAACAAACCTGCCTTCTTCCCATAGCATCATCACGGCCAGCGCGGTAATGGCTTTAGATTGGGAAGCAATGCGAAATATGTCGTCTTTATGCAGTGGCGTTTTCTGTTCCATATTGGAATACCCGAACGCTTTATGGTAAACGATCTTTCCCTGCCGCGCGATTAGCACGACTGCACCAGGTGTCCACCCTTTGGCGATCTGATCTTCGACCATTTTGTCTATGCGTTTAAGTCTTTCCGCCGACATTCCGGCGTCTTCTGGTTTGGAAACGGGCTGCAAGGGCTTTCCCGTTTGTGAGTATACCCTAAGCGTTGTAATCGCTATGAGAATGGAAAGAATGAACAGATTTTTCATGTCTGCAAAACAGCTCGGATGTTATGAAAGGAGGAGAAAGGAAAGTATTGTCCCAAAAACCAATGGCCATGATTTTTGAGACAATGTGACTGGCCGCTATACTTTGATGTGGCCCCAGTTTTCACCGGTTTTGATCCTGTGGATCTGCATGTCAGATACGCGGTATTTTTTAGCCAGCGCCTTGAGTGTCGGTTGCTTTTTGGATCTGAAGAGGGCCGTTTTGATCGATTTGACCTTGTCGGAGGTGAGCTTGGGTCCTTCGTCAGGGTTCATGCGCACAAGCACGTTGGGATCCTTCAGGGCATGTTTAATCTGCTCTTCGTGTTTGACCCACTTCAGGTTGTTTGCCTTGTTATTCTCCTTCTTGTGATCGACGTGAATAACGAAATTGAAGGTGCCGCCATTCTGTTTGCAAAAATATTCAGCCACCAGCCGGTGGATATAATAGTTCTGGCGCGTTTCTTCCCTGCCGATGGTAATGCTTGGATAGCCTTGGGTAAGCCGCGGTTTCAGGATGTATCCTTCTTCAAGTTTTGACTTGAAGCTAACGATACGTCCTTTGTCAGAAACGGCATACCTTTTTGTGGTGGTGCCTTTCTTTAGTTTCAGTTCTTTCCAGGTTTCGCCTGAAAGTAATTTGAGCTTGGGTTCTTTACTTGTTTTTGCCATAGGTTAAAATGATAAAGGTTCAGATAATTTGGGTATGACGTTTTCAAAGTGATGTTGGATCAGCTTCGTAATTTGTTTGCCTGTGCGATTAATGATTTGGCGTCCATCTATTTCTTTTACTGGCGTCAGCTCGCCCATTGTACCACTGGCAAAGACTTCATCCGCCGTATAGAATTCACTCAATGAGAGATTCCGTTCCTGAACATGGAGCTTGAGCTGATAACAAATTTCTAACACCAGCCCACGGGTTATTCCATGCAGGCAAGCGTCCGGAAGCGGTGTCATTACTACTCCATCTTTTATCATAAAAAGATTGGTATCGTGAAGTTCAGCAACAAAGCCCTGGTGATCGAGCATAACGGCTGCGTCTGCACCCGCTACTGTGGCTTGAATTTTAGCGAGTATATTATTTAACAAGTTATTATGATGGATCTTAGAATCCAAGAATTGAGGATTGTTTCTGCGTTGTGAGGAGGTGATAACGCGAATACCCCTACTGTTGTCATAGACTAATGGTTTCCACTCAGCCAGTACAATGAGGCACGATCCATTGGTATTAAGGCGAGGATCCATGCCGGACGTCATCTTTTCACCCCGCGTCAGCGTCAGTCGGATGTGAGTTTCATCGCGCATGCCATTGGCTTCAAGGGTATCATGGATGGCTTTCTTAATTTCAGCGCGGCTGGGAATTTGCGCAAAGGCCAGGGTATGCGCAGAAGCCTCTAGTCGATCGAGGTGCCGGTCCAGGCAGAATATACCGTGCCGATACACTCGCAACCCTTCCCATACCGCATCTCCTCCCTGCACGGAACTGTCAAATACGGAAACCTTGGCTTCCGCACGGGGCAGCAGCTTGCCAACGACGTGAATGAAAATGTCCGCATTCTTTGGATTGTAGTGTTGCAGCATCAAACTTAGGTTTTCAACTCAACGTGAGATAGGACGATCGAGCAGTATCCATAACGGTAAGATATAATTAGGGCCGGAGCTGCCGCCTGTATCGGCTAGGGTTCAGCAAAGTAGAGGCGGGTTGGGCGTGGTATAAATATATATATTATTTCAGTTCCCGATCAAGGTTGTAACGAAAATGGTACCAACGCCCTGTAGTAGTCTTGAGCTATTTTGTTTAGCCCCTCCAAATGTGCGGGTAGGGTACGGTTGCTGGAGGGTTGTCGTTCAAAGCCAGTCGACCGATGAACGTTCGCGTACCAGTAAGGCGCCCAAACACCGTCGTAGGGTTTTGGACCGGCTTCCCAACGCAACATCTGGGGGAAGAATTGAATACCCAGCCTATCGCAAAGCTGCTTGAGGATGGATTGGGGATCAGATAACAGGGACCCGGCATCAAGCACCACGGGATGCCTACCTTCCGTTGCGAGTTTCTGAAAAAGCATGTGTTGATATTCGATGCCAATATCCCCCAGCGTTGGCCTTTGGATGACGTCGGCATAGCTCGCAAGGATCTGACGCGGGTCGCGAACGAGAAAAATGTTTACCACTTCTTCTACAAACGACTGATCGACTAATGCCATGTGGTGAGCCATGTTCTTAATGAAAAGCACATCCGTCGGCCAGGGATCCCGGAGCCTCCGCCGAACCTGATCTTCAGATTGCGGGAGGCTTTCCATAACCTCGTCCCTGCCAGGGTGCACAATGCCGGTTTGTTTCAGGTAGCAACCATAGAACGGCTCATCCAGCACCGTTGCATCAGGCCTTTGCGCAAATGAATACATGACCGCTGTTGAAATGTTCCGTGGGCCCGAAATAGCATTAATGCGGATCATAATGGGTTATCGTTGGTCTTCGTTAACAACCAGTCGAAAATAACCTTTCTTTGCCTTTACATATCCTCGCTCGTAACAATAAAAAAATTGGTCACCTGTTTTGGTGGTCTTCCAGCTTGTGAAGTGGTTGAAATCAAAGCCCCGTGCCAACAGCATTTCACGCCGTACAGGATTTGCCTTACCACTCAGCTCGATCAATATCCGCCGGTTCTTTCTCAGCACACTATTGGTATTCCTCATATGCAGAGCGGCGTCGCTATTCAACCTGTTATTGAAAGCATTGCGACAGTAGTCTGCACAGAACACTTTATCGGTTCGACCCTTGATGGGAATACCACATTCCCTGCATTTTTTTTCTGGCGTCGACATCATACAACGTTGATCATTAAAACACCAAACGAATATAGTCGGATGTAAATACTTAACCGGGCGACTCGTGCCACATTATACCTGACATTTGTCATCGCAGTCATTCAGGCTGCTGGTACTATCTTAAACTCATAAATTTTTATGTTATGTCAACTTTGAGAAACAATGTCAAACTGATCGGACACGTTGGAAAAGACCCCGAAGTAAGAACCTTTGACGGAGGAAGAAAAATGGCAACGTTTACCATCGCCACAAACGATTCATACAAGAATCCCAAAGGTGAAAAGATTGTGGATACGCAATGGCATACGCTGGTTGTATGGGGTAAGCTTGCCGATGTCGCGGGCCAGTATATCAAAAAAGGAAACGAAGTCGCCGTTGAAGGAAAACTCGTTCATAAGGTTTATGAAACATCAGCGGGTGAGAAGCGTTATGTTACAGAGATAAACGTGAAAGAAATGCTGATGCTGAAGGGCAAACAGGAGTAATGGTAATCAAATCCCGGCCCTGCCGGGATTTATGTCAAGGCATATCGGGCGTTTATATAATTCGGTTATCAGAACCACCTTTTTTAACTAGTTTTGCCCGCATGACCTTTTTATATCCGTCATTCTTATGGGCGCTGGCCGCGCTCTCAATACCGGTCATAATCCACCTTTTTAATTTTAGAAAAACAACACGCGTCTATTTTTCGAATACGCGCTTTCTCAAAGATGTCAAGGATGCAACGACCGCCAAACGAAGATTGAAGCATTACCTCATCCTTGCGTCGCGTCTGTTGTTTCTTTTCTTTCTGATCCTTGCCTTCTGTCAACCGGTGATCCCTGCGCGTGAACAGTTGGGAGCCAATAGAAACATTGTCTTGTACGTCGACAATTCACAAAGTATGTCGGCACAAGTAGATGAGAAGATCCGGGGACTGGACGCGGCTGTCGGCTTCGCACAAAGTATTGCCGAGGTCTTCCCACCCGATACCCGGTATAAGCTGATCACCAATGATTTTTCGCCATTTTCAAATACGTTCAAAACCAAGCCAGAAGTCCTGGATCTGCTAACACAAATCAAGCTTTCGCCGGTAAGCCGTTCAATGCAGGAGATTCAGGATCGCATCCGGCAGGACCGGTCAGCAGGGAGCCAGGAAATATTCTGGATCGCTGATCTTCAAAAGTCCACAATGGGTGCTACACAACAGGTGGATAGCGCCACACGGCTGCACCTCGTTCCGATCCGGTACTCAGCGCAATCCAATATCTTTATCGATTCAGCTTATCTCGACAATCCCTTCTCCGCCGGCGGAGGTAAGAACGTTCTACATGTCATCGTTCACAATGACGGCAAAAAGGCAGTCGATCAACTCAATCTCAAACTAACGCTTAATAATATTCAGCAAGGAACGGCTTCTGTCAATGTTCCGCAAGGGGGACGCACTGAGGCAACGTTCGATCTCGCGTCGTCGCTGTCGGGTTTGAACGAAGCGAGAATAACATTCAATGACTTCCCTGTCAGTTTTGACAATGAATTCTTTCTGGCTTTAAACTTCACCACTAAGATACGCGTGATTGAGGTCAAGGGCACCAGCGGTCGCACACCCATAGAGCGCGTATTTGGTAATCAAAGCATCTTTAGCTTTCAATCGTTTCAAGTGAATAACTTCAACTACGGTTTACTTCCGCAATCTGATCTTGTCGTGATCAATGGACTGAATACCATCGATCCCTCGCTCGCCAGCGCGATCAGAACCTACATCGGGGGATACGGAACCGTCCTGGTCATTCCCGGAACAACACCGGATGCCGATAATCTCAAGCTTGCCCTGCAGCTCCCAGCACTCAAGGCAATTCAAACAAAAGAACAGGCCGAACTTGGCCGCCCTGATTTCTCCAATCCATTCTTTGAAAATGTATTTGAGGAAAAATCAGTTTCCCTGGCGATGCCTCACGCGAGTAAGGCGCTCGATTGGGGTAACGACCGCACTGCTATTTTGCAGTTCAAAAATGATCAGCCGTTTCTTTCGAGGTTCAATCAAGGCGGACACCTATATCTTTTGAGTTGCGCGCTCGATCCTGTTCAGACTGATTTTTTCAACCATGCTTTGTTCGTACCGGTGATGTACCGGATCGCAGCAAGTGGAAAGAAAAATGAGTTTAAACCATATTATACGTTGCACGAAAGTTTCCTTCGACTTCATGTCGATAGTATACATGGCGAAGATCCATTGCGCTGGGTAGGAGAAGAGGAGATAGTGCCAGCCCAGCGAAAGGTAAATGATGACGTGATATTTGACATTCCAAAATTTTCAATGAGCCATGGGTTTTACCGGGTGGTAATGCAACGTGATACCGTAAATCTCATTGCTTTTAATCTGGATAAGGCCGAATCGCTCATGGATCAATATACAGGCGACGAGGTAAAGAAAATATTGGGAGATGGAAAGAACATTACAATTTTCAAAGTGGGAACACCAGATGCTTTCAGCAACGAAATAAAGGAGCGATATTTGGGCAAACCATTGTGGAAATATGCATTGGTGCTCTCTATTCTTTTCGTTTTGGTAGAGATCCTGCTGATCCGTTTTCTGAAATAACATTTACCCGATAAGCATGGTTTGGAAATTGAAACATTGATAAATGAAAATACTGATTCAAGGTCCTGAAATCATTGATGTTACCTCATCGTTCCACAGAAAAGTCAAAAATGTCCTCATTAACAACGGCCGCATTGCCGACATAGGTGATAAGCACTATAGTGCGGATAAGACTTTAAAAGCGGATGGAATGAAGCTGAGCACTGGTTGGTTCGATCTGGGCACCTTCGTGGGAGATCCAGGGCTGGAGCATAAGGAAGACCTTGAATCCCTGGCAAGAACGGCCGCGGCTGGCGGTTTTACAGGTCTCGCCGTGTTGCCGAATACTGCACCTTGTGTTCAAACAAAGAATGAGATCAGTTATCTCGTTAAGTCAAACGAAACGCAACTGGTACAAATACACCCGCTCGCGGCAGTTACAAAAAACAACAAGGGCGAGGAGCTTACAGAGATGATCGACCTTCATGAAGCGGGAGCTGCCGCTTTCACAGATGGCCTGAAACCAATCTGGCACACGGACATTTTTCTCAAATCGCTTCAATACCTGCAAAAATTCAATGGGCTTCTGATCGACCATCCGGAAGACGTATGGCTTAATCTCTTTGGGCAAATGCATGAAGGTCTCAACAGCACCATGCTTGGCCTTAAAGGCATGCCACGGATCGCAGAAGACATTGCCGTGAGCAGAAATCTCGAACTGTTGGGATACGCAGGTGGAAGATTGCACTTTTCGCGCCTGTCTTCAGGCAAGGCAGTAGACATGATACGTGCTGCCAAAAAGAAAATGAGTGTAAGTTGCGACGTTGCAGTGTATCAACCATTGCTTGACGATACGCTTCTTTCGGATTTTGATACGAACTATAAGGTTAATCCCCCGTTGCGGGAAAAGGTCGATAATGATGCGCTCATCAAAGGGCTTAAGGATGGAACTATCGACGTGCTCAGTTCAGGCCATACACCGCACGAAGACGAAAGCAAGAACCTTGAATTCGATCTTGCCGACTTCGGCATGATCAATCTTCAGACTTTCGGCTCTCACCTCGTTGGGCTTAGCCATGCCGTGGACTGGGACGTATTGCTGGAGAAGGTTACGGTAAATCCAAGGAGACTACTGGGGCTGGAGATCCCTGCCATTGAAGTCGATGCTAAGGCCAACCTGACACTGTTCGATCCATCAAGGAGTTGGGTCTTCGACGAAAAGTCGAACTTGTCTAGATCCAGAAATTCTCCCTGGCTCAATAAGGAACTTAAAGGCAAGGCAGTTGCCGTATTCAACAACGGAAGGGTCCGTATGGATGAACGGCTCGAATAATAAGAATGTCCATGCTGCTCAATAAATTGTTCCGGATCTCCCTCCGTTATGGTCTGGTAGGTGGTATCCTGGCCTTCGTCCTGCTCATCATCATGTATTACCTGGGTCGTCATCCCCTCGTGGTATCACCATTCTTCGACTTCAGGTTATTGTTATTTGGCATTTTCATATACTTTTCTTTAAAGGAATTTCGTGACTACGACCAGGATGGAGTTTTGTACTTTTCTCAGGCCATGCTCGGCGGATTTACTGTTATATTTGCTTTGTCAGCGACAGCTTCGCTTTTGCTGCTTGCATTTGGGTCATGGGAGCATGATTTTGTGAGTGGGTATGTCTCGAAGGTAACGGAATACTTCAGATCCTTTTCAGCAGAGGATATCGAGCAGATTGGAAAAGACATTTACCAGCGTAATTTAGACGCGTTGCCCTCGACTAATATTGTCGGACTGGCCATAACGTACTTTATTCATGGCCTGGTCATCGGATTTTTTGTCAATATTATACTTTCGGTAATTTTAAGACGACAACCTAAAAACACTTAATACTATGGAAGAAAATGAAGCAGTAACCGTCACTACCAAATCCGCGGGAATACGTTATGGAATGATCCACGGAGTCATCGGAATAGTTTTCTATCTGGTTATCACATTGATGGAAATAGACATGTCGCAATGGCTACCGATTGTGATATCCATATCCATCGCTGTAGCTATTCTGATCCTTGCACACAAATATTATAAAGAAAACGGTGATGGCTTTATGAGTTACGGCCAGGGCATTGGTATAGCCTTTTGGTGCGGCCTAATTGGTTCTGGGGTATCAACTGTGTTTACATTTATTTATTCAAGTTTTATTGATCCGGCCGTAGTACAAACTGCCCGCGATAAAGCGCTCGAGAAAATGCAGGCGCAAGGTCAGCCCGAAAACGCAATTGAAATCGGAATGAAAATCGTGAATTTCACAACGACTCCGATTTTCGCACTCTGTATTGGATTAGTTCTCGGAACTATCTTTATGGTG